>Ga0100391_1001324_pt1 | contig 27692 bp, 21 predicted proteins | sample CryGeymeta201515_FD_81541 | JGI IMG/M metagenome (GOLD analysis project Ga0100391, IMG submission 81541) | Groundwater microbial communities from Crystal Geyser aquifers in Utah, USA - Crystal Geyser metaG 2015-15 | ecosystem: Environmental > Aquatic > Deep subsurface > Groundwater | place: USA... | reverse complement strand
GACGAATACGTTCAAGTGAATGCAATTATTTTCTACCTCGCCGTTTCTCCTGCCACCATGCGTCGGTTTTGCAGGTAAAAGGAATGAAGGCGGATTCCTGGCGGCGGTTGCCGGGTGCGGTGCTGCCGAATATATATGGGTGTCCTTTAAATTCCAACCTCCTTTAAATTCCAACCACCCCGCCCCGGTGGGGCACCCCTCCTTGGTAAGGGGGGGAGTTTTGCTGATCTGCGGGGGCCGATCTGGAGATCGGCGTTCCCTGGGTTTCGCCTTTGGCGAAGAGGGGCTGAATTTTTTTGAAGGCGGCGCGGTTGACGAGGCCGCCCATGTTGGTGTCGGAGCTGATGACGCGGCCTTGATCGTCGGGGATGAAGGAGGGCGAGAAGCGGCGTAAAGCCGCTCGCTACGATTGGAGTTGGATGGGTTCCTTGGTGGGGGTGAGCGCGAAACTCAATTTCTGATTGGCAAAAACAACCGTTTCCAAATGATGCAGATCAATGGAACTGCCGGGAAAAGAGAGATGTATCGTCGAGAAGTTGAAGGTGACGGAATACCTTTTGAACACCTCGCGTATGCCAGCGGCGGGGGCGTGGACCAGCCTTCGGGTAGGCGGTGCCGTTGAGCGGCTTGCAAACGGGGAATCTCCGTCCGTCCAGACGAGGTCGTGGGTCTTGAGATCGCTTGCCTTGAGTAGTTTAGCAAAGTCGGACCGGGAATGATGATGCAAATATCATTTCCCAAATCCGCGAGGTGATCACGGTTGAAGTCGAACCGGACGGCCTTTCATTCGATGCAAATTCCATACAGAGCGAGCGCATCACAGAGGATGCCGATTACGAAGGGTTCTCCAATCAACTGACAATTCAAGAGTTACAGGACCACTAGTCCGGTTGATCCGCTGCGCTGCCAAAGCGCGTCGGGACTGCACAAGCTTGCAGGCCCCGCTCCTCCCGCAACCAGCGCACCAGTGCATCGGCGTAGCCATGAGTCACCCCGACAGTTGACGCGCCACTGGCTCCGACTGTAGCCAGAATCCCCTGCCAATCAACGTGGTCAGAGACCACAAAGCCCCGGTCCAGCGCCCGGCGCCGGCGCGCCCCGCGCACCGCCATCCAGCCGGACGCAAAGCCCAGCGAGTAAGGCGCAAAGCGGCGGATCCAGGGCGTATTTTGGGTCGAACCGGGGGCCACGATCAAGCCACGCCCCTGCAGCAGCGGCTTGGTCGTGGCATTGGCCGGCAACGTCTCCGGCAAAGGACAACCAGCTGCGCGGTAGTGGGCATTGAGCTTTGCCACCGCACCGTGCACCCCAATCGGACCGATCGAGGCGTCGAGTCCACAGAGTAGCCGCTGGGCTTTACCGAGAGCATAAGCAAAGAGGATGCTGGTTCGCCCCCCGGCCTGATTATCCTGCCACCATTGGTTGATCTGACGAAAAACCCGGTCCGGCTCCGGCCAGTGGTAAACCGGCAGTCCGAAGGTGGCCTCGGTGATCAGGTGGTGACACAGTATCGGCTCAAAAGCTTCGCAGGAAATATCCGCTTGTGTCTTGTAATCGCCCGTCACCACCCAGACCTCACCGCGATGTTCGACCCGGATCTGTGCGGAGCCCAGCAGGTGCCCGGCCGGGTGGAACGAGACCAGCACGTCGCCTATCCGGCGCCGCTCACCGAAGGGCAGACCTTCAATCCGCGCCGCCTGGCCCACCCGCTCACGCACCACGCCCACGCCGGGAGCCGCCGTCAAATAGGTGCCCATCCCGTAGCGCGCGTGGTCACTGTGGCCATGCGTCACCAGCGCACGGTCCACCCGCCGCCAGGGATCGATGTAAAATCCTCCGGCTTCACACCAGAGTCCGTGACGGGTTGGGCGAATCAACGGGCTTGATATTGACCTGTTTCCCATAGTCTGCACAGACTAGCAACGAACTGCCACAAATCAACTCCCGCTCCATCATGGCTGCCAGCATCTTCCTTATCCTCACACCCTGCATCACTGCTGCCATCGGCTGGCTGACGAACTGGGTTGCGATCCAGATGTTGTTTCATCCGCGCCAGCCGATGCGTCTTTTTTTGTGGCAATGGCAGGGCCTGATCCCCCGCCGCCAGCAGCAACTGGCCAGTGAAGCGGCGGAAATCATTGAAGGTGAGATCATGCAGCAGCACATGATCGTGCACGAGATCCGCAAAATCGATCTCGGCCCCTATTTGCAAGAGGCCTCGCATAAACTGGTCTGGGAGAAGATCGGTCCGCAGTTGCAGTCCATCCCTTTGCTCGGCGGCTTTATCAATCAGCACACGCTCGCCAAATTTGAAGTCATTGCCGCTGCGGCCATGCAGGAAGAGGCCGGCCCCCTGATGGAGAAAGTGGCAACACAATTTGAGGCTTCTGTTAATTTAAAACAGATGATCGAAGACAATATCGCCGCCTTTGACCTGGAGCGGCTGGAAGCCATCGTCAATCAGGTCGCCAAGCGCGAGTTTCGCACCATCGAACGACTGGGTGCCGTGCTGGGCTTCATTATTGGTTGCCTGCAGTTGCTGATTCTCTTGCTGACCGGGGCGATTACACTTTAAAAACCTGTTTTATCATTCTACGACTGCTCCTGTAGCTTAAAATAAACACCAACCGAGCGATGCCCAATACAACAAAAAAAAGAGCGCATAAACGCTCCGAATCCAGAATCCTGTGGGTGACGACTGCTTTGTTTGTCGTCTTCGGAGCCATTCTGTTTATCCTCTTCACCTGGGCCCGCATTGACGAGCAGTCTGGGCTGGCGCAACAGCTCCGCGAGCTTACCGGCATCCAACTCCGGCCATCCATGTTGCCACCTGCGCCCGAGCCGCTGCCCGAGCCGGAACCGGTGGTGATGGTCGAACCCGAACCGGAGCCGCCGGCACCGGAGCCCGAACCGGAGCCCGAGCCCGAGCCGGAAAACCTGGACTGGAGTACTTTCTGCCAACGCTCCACACTCTGGCCGGAATCGCTGGAAATTACTGTCGATCGGGTCGTTAATTTGAAATTCCGGGACCGCATTTTCGGAGAAATTGCCTTTCAATCCGGTCAGATTTTATCGGTCATTAACTTTTCTGAAAACGGTTATGTCTATGGCAAAACCGGCGGCATTGAGATGGCGGTTCAACTCGACGCCACCAACTTTGACCGATGGTTTGCGAACACCCACGGCAAGGCCTATACGGTGACATACCCGGAGGCAAAAAAGAACCCCCGCGCCATCGATTATGAGCAGCAGTTGATCACCGAGTTGCGCCGCTGGTTATTGAGGGCTTACCATACGCCGCTGATTGAGCTGGGTGAAGACACACTCATCCTGCAGTGGCCTACACGGACGAGAGATCTGGCTGAAATCGATTACGCGCAGGAAGCACTCAACGTGGCGCGGGCCTACCTCCGGATTCAGTCGGAGCTGGGCGGCAGTGACAATTACGCCAGTTGCGAGATTCGCGATCCGAACACAAATGCCTTGCTCGGCTCGAAAGGAATTTTTATGCCCCGCTTCTAGCTGTTGCTGCCTGCCATGCCATCCACATTTGACAGCCAGGATCTGACATATTGCCGCTCGCGCTTTATTGCCAAACGCCGGGCCTCGCGCGAAATCAAAGTTGGTCACGTCGGTATAGGCGGCAACAACCCGATCCGGGTGCAGTCGATGACCACAACCAACACGCTGGACGTCGAGGCCACCGTGCGGCAGTCCCTCGCACTGGCCGAAGTCGGCTGCGAAGTCGTTCGCATCACCGCGCCAAATAAAAAAGCCGCTGAGGCGCTGGGGGAAATTGCCAGGCAATTGCGGGCGGCGAGGTGCGATGTCCCGCTGGTTGCTGACATCCACTTTCTGCCCACAGCCGCGATGGAAGCGGCCAAGCATGTGGAAAAAGTGCGCATCAATCCGGGCAATTATGCCGACAAGAAAAAGTTTGCAGTAAAGGAGTATAGCGACGCCGACTATGCAGCTGAACTGGCGCGTCTGCACGAGGCCTTCACGCCGATAGTATTGCGCTGTAAAGAGCTCGGCCGCGCCATGCGCATCGGCACCAACCATGGTTCACTTTCCGACCGTATCATGAACCGTTACGGCGACTCCCCGCTCGGCATGGTGGAGAGCGCGCTGGAGTTTATCCGCATCGCCGAGAGCCACGGCTATCAGGATATCTGCCTCTCCATGAAGGCCAGCAACCCGAAGGTGATGGTCGAGGCCTACCGCCTGGCCGTGGCCCGCATGGACCAGGAGGGCATGGACTATCCCCTCCACCTCGGAGTGACCGAAGCCGGCGACGGCGAAGACGCCCGCGTCAAAAGTGCCATCGGCATCGGCACCCTGCTCTACGACGGCCTGGGCGATACCATCCGCGTCTCGCTAACCGAAGATCCCGTCCACGAAATTCCGGTGGCACAGGATCTGGCCGCAAAAGCCATGGCCCTCTGGCAGCGGCAGGAGGCCCAGCCGCCCGGTGAAACCACCCGCGACAGCATCGACCCGTTTGCATTTCGCAAACGCGGAACCCGCGTGATTGAACTCGGTCCGGCGAGCCGGATTGGCGGCGAAAGCGTGCCCGCCGTCATCGTTAAAACACAGCATCCGATTGCGGAATACCCGGCCATCATCCGCGAGGTCTGCGCCACCCAGACGAAATTCAAAGATGCCAAAATCGAAGGTCTCCACCTCGTGCTTGCAAACGGGAGCGACCTGGTTGCCTTCAGCAGCCTCCATGCCGCGCTGCACAGCGTCGTGCAATGCTTCGTGCTCGAACTGGAGCAGCTGGACCTCTCCGATCTCGTCGCCTACAGCTGGCCGGAGGGGCTGGCGGGTATCACCCTGCTCCAACAACTCAGCCAGCAGGATGCTTTCTATGTGACCGAACTACTGCAATTCTGTCGTGACAAAGGCTTTAACCTGGCCATTGATTGCAGCCCGCAGGCGCTCGCCGGGGAGATTGGGGCGCAACTCAAAACCATGGGGAGTGCCAATTTGATGGTCACTACGGGCACAGACTTTACCGCGTCAGAGGCCATGAACCAATCCAGCGGCACAGTCGGCAAGTCTGCGCAAGCGCGGGACACACTGCATCCACTCGGCACCTACCGGGCACTGGCAGAGGCCGCCAAATGCTGGATTCCCGATGTTCCGATCTGGATCCGCAACCACCGTGGCAACACGCTCGCACCCAAGGATCACTTCTCCGACCGCCTGATCGAGAGCAGTACCCTATCCGGCGCACTCCTCTGCGACGGCATCGGCGACCTGATCAGCGTCGAAAGCGAGCCCCTGCTGGAAAAAGCCACTACGCTCGCCTATAACATCCTCCAGGGTGCCCGCGCCCGCATCTCCAAAACCGAGTTCGTCGCCTGCCCCAGCTGCGGCCGCACCCTCTTCGACCTGCAGGAAGTCACCCAACGCATCCGCTCCCGCACCAATCACCTCAAAGGCGTGACGATTGCGATTATGGGCTGTATCGTCAATGGCCCCGGCGAGATGGCCGACGCCGACTTCGGCTACGTCGGCGGTGCGCCCGGCAAGATCAATCTCTATGTCGGCAAAGAATGTGTGCAATACAACGTCCCTGCCGCCGGGGCACTCGACCGCCTGATCGAACTGATCAAGATGCATGGCAAGTGGATCGAACCCTAGCCCTCATCACAGACTATGCCGATACAGGACAACCCGCTCTTCCGACGCCTGCATAAGCATGCGCAAAAACGCCTGGCCTTTGAGCCGGGCGTTCCCCGGGAGCAGCAATTACCCGCCTACAAGCGTTACCTGCAGCTCGAAAACACCATGCTGGAGCGCTACCACCGCAAGGGCGACTCCGGCCTCCAGGTCTGCCAGGCCAGAGCGGCGATGATTGACGTGTTGATTGAAAATCTCTTGCTGGCGGCACTCAACCTCTACACCACGCAACACGGCACAATCCCCTGCTCGATGGCGATACTCGCCACTGGTGGTTATGGTCGGCGTGAGTTGAACCCGCACAGTGATATCGATATCATGTTTTTGTATCCGGATGCGGCCAGCGGCAAACAACTGGAACACTTTCAGCAGGTTCTGGCCGAGGCGATCCTCTATCCGCTCTGGGACCTGGGGCTCAAGCTGGGCCATGCTTCACGCAATTCAAAGGAAGTCATCGCGGAAGCCAAAAAGGAAATCCAAACTAAAAATGCGATCCTTGAGTCGCGGATCATCTGCGGCTCGGAACAGCTGTATCATAAACTGCAAAAAAAGTTCACGGCTTACTGCCGCAAAGAGGATCCGCGCACCTACATCCAACGGCGGCTGGCCGACGAAAACGCCCGCCACGCCAAAGCCGGGGATAGCATTTACCTGCAGGAACCCGACATAAAAAACGGTGTCGGCGGGCTGCGCGACTACCAGAATATCCTGTGGATGGCTTACATCAAATTCGGCCACCGCTCATTAAAAGAACTGGTGCGGGCTCAGCTGCTGCGACCCGACGAACGCCGGGCCATGCGACAGGCTTATGACTTCCTGCTGCGCACGCGGACGGAGCTGCACCTGCAAAACAAACGACCTACAGACAAGCTCCAGCTGGATCAGCAGCCCAGCATCGCAGCCGGACTCAACTACCAACAGGAGGACATCTTCAAACGGGTGGAAGCCTTCATGCAGGAGTATTATTCCTCGGCCCGCACCATCTACAATACCTCAACAATGCTAAAGGAGCGGATGGCACTGGCCGCAGAGCGGACCAACCGCATCAGCTTTCGCGAGGCCTTTCGTGCCCATCAACACCTGCCGGTTAAATCCATCGACGGTTTCCGTTTGGACAACAAGGTGCTCTCGGCGGACTCCCCGCATGTGTTTGAGCAAGAGCCCGTCCGCTTCATTCGGGTCTTCCGCTACGCCCAGCAATTCGGTGCCAGCCTCGACGCGGATTTGCGCTTTTTGATCAGTCACTCGCTGCCCCTGATTGATAGCACAATCATCAACAGCCCGGCAGCGGCCAAGAGTTTCTGCGCCCTGCTGCGGGCACCGGGTGAAGTGTATGAAATCCTGTCGGAGATGCATGAACTGGGCGTGCTGGGGCGCTATCTGCCTGAGTTCGGCCACCTCACCTGCATGGTGCAGCATGAATACTACCACCGCTACACCGCAGATGCCCATGTTCTCCACACCATCAAACACCTGGATCTGGTCTTCAGTAAACACGATCCGCAATACGCCCAATACGAAAAGGAGCTGCGCAAAAACGACGATCCATTACTGCTCTACATCATCCTGCTGCTGCACGATATCGGCAAGGCGGAGGGGATCAAAGGCCACGCCACCAGCGGCGCGCGGATCGCCAAACCTATTCTCAACCGGTTGGGCATCTCCAAGGATCAACAGCAACAAATTTTATTTATTATTCGCAGTCATTTGGAAATGGCACGGTTCTGGCAACGCTTTGATTTGGATGATCCTGAAACTGCAGCTTCATTCGCAAAATTTATCGAAGACCCGCAAAAGCTCCGCCTGCTCTACACCCACACGTATTGTGATGCGCGCGGCACAGCCCCCACATTATGGAACAGCTACAAAGACATGATGCACCGCACGCTTTACATGCGGACGCTGGAGCAGTTTGAGGACGATCACACGCTACAAACCAGGCAACAAGACAAGATCGACATGTTACACCAGGACATACTGCAACGGAAGATAGCAGGCATCTCCAGCGAAGAGATCGAGGCGCATTTCAGCCTGCTGCCGGAGCGCTACTTCATCAATACCGACGAGTCGGATATCGAGTTGCATCTGCGCATGGTGAACCACTTGCTGGGCCAGATCCAGCGCACCGAGTCTGTCGGCGCACTAACCCCGATTGTGGATTGGCACGATGACGCGGATCTCAGCATGAGCGTGGTCAATGTAGTCACCTGGGACCGGGCCGGACTGTTTTACAAGTTGGCCGGTGCCCTCTCCCTGGCCGGGGTCAGCATTGTCAGCACCAAGGCGATTTCCCGCAATGATCATATCTCGATTGATACCTTCTACGTCATCGAACCGGGGGGCGGCACTGTCAGCAGCCGCGAAGCAAAAGAACGCTTCGAAAAGTATCTGCGCCAGGCACTGGTTGAGAATCAAGATCTGATGCCCGCGCTCGAAGAGTTTGAGCGTAAGTCGGCCTCAAAATCCAGCAGGAAAGACCGTTTGCCGGCACCCTTCCCACCCTCGGTCGATGTCTATCACGAACTCTCCCTCAAACGCACCATCATCGAGGTGCAGGCGATGGACCGGGTTGGCTTGCTGTTTCAACTCGCCCGGCTGATCTCGAAGCGGGGTTTCGACATCAGCTTTGCACGGGTCGCCACCGAGCGCGGTGTCGCGATGGATACCTTCTACATCGAGAATATGGACAAAACGGAAAGCAGTGAAACCTCCAATCTGCTGCAACTGCGCGAAGAGCTCGACGCAGTAGTCCGCTCCAGTGCCTAGAACATCCCAAAAATCGAGTCGAATTTTACTACCGAGCAGGATAAGAAAGAGCGTTATTCCGCTCCTGACCAATGCGGGTGCGCATTATCCGCGCAGACTGCCTTGTGCTTTTTCCTGCAGGTAGGACGCATACGCTTGAGCGACGCCCTCCCCGATCGGAATTTTCGGGGCCCAGCCGGTAGCCTTGATGCTGGAAATATCGGTCAGTTTGCGGGGCGTGCCATCGGGCTTGGACGTATCAAAGGTGAGCTTACCCTGGTAGCCGGTAACCTGCATGACCAGCCGTGCCAGGTCACCGATGGAAATCTCGCTGCCACAGCCCAGATTGACCCAGTCGGGCGGATCCTCAAGTTGCAGCAGGTGCAGGATGCCGGCGGCGGCGTCATCGGCGTGCAGAAACTCGCGCAGCGGCGTGCCGGTGCCCCAGATAGCCACTTCGGGGGCAGCTGTCTCCCGGGCTTCGTGAAAGCGGCGGATCAGGGCCGGCAGCACATGGGAATTCTGCGGGTGATAATTATCGCCGGGACCATAGAGGTTGGTGGGCATGGCGGAATGATAGGTCACCCCGTATTGGCGGCGGTAGAACTGGCAGAGCTTGAGTCCGGCGATCTTGGCGATCGCGTAGGCCTCATTGGTCGGCTCCAGCGGGCCGGTGAGCAGTGCCTCCTCCCGCATCGGCTGTTCCGCCAGTTTCGGGTAGATACAGGTGCTGCCCAGAAAAAGGACCCGCCCCACCCCGGCCCGATAGGCTTCATGGATGGTATTTTGCGCGATGGCCAGGTTCTCATACATGAACTCAGCCGGGTATGTATTATTGGCATGGATGCCGCCGACACGCGCCGCCGCGATGACGGCAACATCCGGCTGCTCGGCAGCGTAGAACCCGCGCACCGCAGCCTGAGAGGTCAGGTCGAGCTCACTGCGCGTGCGGGTCACCAGGGTATGATAGCCTCCGGTCGCCAGCGCCCGGACCAGAGCAGAACCAACCATCCCGCGATGACCGGCCACATAGATTTTGGTGTCTTTATGCATGCTAGGCATTGATGGACTGCTGATAGGCAAGCTCCTGTTTGGCCATTACCAGATCGGCATCGACCATAATTTTTACCAGGTCCTTGAAACGGACTTTAGGCTCCCAATCCAGCTGGCGCTTCGCCTTGGCAGGATCACCGATCAGCAAGTCCACCTCGGTCGGGCGCTCATAACGCTTGTCATAATCGACGTATTGCTCCCAGTCGAGGTCGAGCAGCGCAAAGGTTTCCTGCACAAACTCTTTGACCGAGTGGGTCTCATTGGTTGCCATGACATAATCGTCCCCCGAGTCCTGCTGCAGCATCAGCCACATCGCCTCGACATATTCCTTGGCATAGCCCCAGTCGCGCTTGGCATCCAGATTGCCCAGAAAGAGTTTATCCTGCAGACCCATTTTGATGCGGGTCGCGGCACGGGTGATCTTGCGGGTCACAAAAGTCTCACCACGGCGGGGGGACTCGTGGTTAAACAGGATGCCGTTGGTGGCGTGCAAACCATAAGACTCGCGATAATTCACCGTCAGCCAGTAGGCATAAACCTTGGCACAGCCGTATGGCGAGCGCGGATAGAAAGGCGTGGTCTCCGTCTGCGGAACCTCCTGCACCAGGCCAAACATCTCAGAAGAGGAGGCCTGATAAAAACGGCACTTGTTATCCAGCCCGACTTCACGGATGGCTTCCAGAATGCGGAGCGTGCCGAGGCCCGTCACATCACCCGTGTATTCCGGCACATCGAACGAGACCCGCACGTGACTCTGCGCACCAAGGTGATAGATTTCGTCCGGCTTGAGATCATAGAGTAATTTCACCATCTGGACGCCGTCGGCCAGGTCGCCGTAGTGCAGAAAGAGCTTGGTGCCGTGCACATGCGGATCGTTATACAGGTGATCAATCCGGCCCGTGTTGAAAGTGGACGCACGACGGATGACGCCGTGCACTTCATAGCCTTTTGCCAGCAGGAGTTCTGCCAGGTAGGAACCGTCTTGACCGGTAATGCCAGTAATGAGTGCTTTTTTCATAGTCGGTGCAGCTTATCACACATAATACGGCTTGTCTTTTCGTATTTACGTAAATTTATTTGTAAATATACGAATTCACATGAAAAACGAGCATCCAGTGGTCGCGATTGCCTATGACCTGAGTTTCAGGCATGCTGCGGCAATATTCAGGGGTGCATCGGATTATGTCCACACCCACGCCCTCGACTGGCAACTGCTGCCGCTGAATTTTGGTTTTGAGGCAAAGCTGATGGAACTGGCGGCTTCCGGGCGCTTAAGTGCTGCGATCGGCACTTTTGTCAGTGATGAGTGGATACGCGGGCTGCACGCCCATCAGGTGGCGGCGGTGAACCTTTTCAACTTCTCCAGAATTGAAACCGTGCCGACGATCTGTTTGGACGATGCCGCCATTGGCCGGACAGCCGCACAGCACCTGCTCGAACAAGGCGCCATGACGCTGTCGTTCATCGGCCAGGACCAGGCCTATTTCAATCAGCTCAGACGCCGCGCATTCATGGAGAGCTGCCCGTCCGGGCGCTATTTGGAGATCCCTCCGATGGCAGCCCGCAAAGTCCAGGCGGAAAGTCTGCAACATGCAGAACTTCCGCTCGGCGTGCTCTGCTCGAATGACCACCTCGCGCGGGAACTCTGCAACGATGCCACGAGGCGGGGGCTTGCCATCGGCCAGGAATTGCTGGTGATCGGAGTGGGCAATGAGCCGATTGAGTCCAACTTTGCCGGCATCAGCCTGAGCAGCTTTGACATCCCTTCGCAGGAAATTGGCTACCGCGCGGCACAAAAACTGGCCGCCATCCTGTCCACCGCAGACTCGGTGAAAGCCGCCGCTATGGCCACTAGCGAGCGAATCACCGCACAGCTACACTGGCGCGAATCGACCCTGGTCTCACCCAAAGCACGACTGGCGGAGCGCGCGCGGGCGGGCATTGCGGCATCGCTGGCACAAGCCGATTTCGACATTGCACAGTTGTGCCGGAGCCTGGGCGTCTCGCGGCGCAGCCTGGAGCTGGCGACTGCAGCGCATTTCGGGCAAAGCCCCCACCAGATCCTGAGCGAGCTGCGGCTGCAGCAGGCCAAAGCCTTACTCCAAGGCACCAACCAGGCCATTGCAAAAATCGGTGCGGACTGCGGCTACCCGGAGCCCCATCATTTCTCGGCCTGGTTCAAAAAAAAGACTCAACTGTCTCCCAGAGATTTTCGCCAATCCGCGTAACGCACCACCCATGCCGCTCACGGCCGCAGCTCCTCCGGCATGCTGAACAGTGACGACATCACCCCTGGGTTGATCTGCACGGATCGAAGCTCAACTTCATTATCCAGCTCGCCGTCGCGATAGAGTATTGTGCTGAAGGGCTCAAGCACACCTGAAACCATCCGGTAGTCGCCGAAGCTGACCCCGAATTCATACTCGCCCCCAGGCGTTTTCAGGGTCTCCACCATCTTGAGCAAATACAGCGTCTCTTGATCCAGAATTGCGGTAAAGTCCGAGCCATTAGGCCTCGTCTTTTTGAGCTCGAAACACCGCTTCCCATCAAAGTTAATTTCCTGAACCACCAGTCCGCCAAACTGGCTTACCAAAGCTAAAGCCCGCAAGGTATTATGCACCCGCAAGCTCCACTGCAGCGTCGTGATGCTATCCTTTTCCAGTAGGTTCACTTGGCGGGTGCCGTCGCGGCGATCAATCACCCGCCAGGCAATGTCCCCGTTCAGCATCAACTTCTGGCTGTTCGGCTGACCGGGATCTATCACCAGCATACCTTTGTCCGGCTTCAACACCAACATCTGAAAATCACTTGCCCCGGCAGCAAAATAGACTTTGCCCTCATAGCGGACCGAGCGGACATCCTGCAGGGCTTTTCGGCCACCCAGCACTTTGAGATGGGCCTCCAGAATCTCCGGGACTTCAATCCGTCTGACATTCGCCGGCACTGCCGTCGGCATTGAATCCACCGGCAGCCGACTTGCTGCAGCGATGCTGGCAGCATCGCTGGCAGCAGTTGCAATTTCCGGGCTGGATGCGTTTGCGCCGTAAAAATACAAGACGGCTGCTGCCAGCATAAGGACTACCATACTGCCAAAGCCAAAGCTACGCCAGAAGACTTTTCGCATCAAACGCTGCTTGCGATGAACCGCATTTCCCGGATCAACAGAATAGTCAAAATTCCGCATTGGTTGGGGGAGCTCGATCTGTTTATTGGGGAGAGGGGCAGCCTGTTTTTTCCGAAACCGGTTCATTCAGTAACCAATTGCAACAAATACGTTAAAAATGCAACCTTTTCCAGACAACACAATCTATCTCAATAAATCCTGAGGTACTTCAAACAACGAAGACATCAAACCGGGGTTGTGTTCGATCGATTCAATAATTGTTTCGTTGAACGGCTCTCCTTTTTTATAAGTGCGCGCCCGATAGGCTTCGACAACACCGGATGCCATCCGGTGCTCTTCGTAGCGCACCTCCACCCGCTCAGTATCCCCGGCGCCCGGCACATTTTCCTCGGACCGCAAGAGATAGAGCGTCGCCGCGTCCAACACTGCCTTAAAGACGCGTTGATCCGGCATGGTCTTGGTGATGGCATAAGCCGGTTGCCCCAAATACTCCACTTTGCTGGCAGACACGCCGTCTCCACTGCCTTCCAGTGCCAGTTGACGGAAAGTATTGTGCACCCGTAAACTCCAAATTAAGGAAGCCGTGTTGGCCTCGTCCAAAGGCACAATTTTCTTGGTGCCATCCCCATAGTCAATCGCCTGCCAGGCGACAGAGCCATTCAACACCAGCCTGTGGCGGGCACCCCGCCCCAATTCGGTAATAATCATTCCTTTATCTGGCAATGAGACTAAAATCTGGAACGCCACATCACCGGTAGGCTCTCGCAAATAGCCCTTGTAGCGCAGGGATTGAATGCCAAGCAAAGCCTCGCGTCCACCCACTGCAGCCAAATAGCTCTCCAATAGTTTTGGAATTAGTATTTCCCCGTCCGCATTGATAAAGTCAGGTGTCTGCTCCGATGCGGAAAATTCATCCGTAAACAAATTAAATTTGAACGCCAGAAAAGCACCGCCAGCGAAGATCAGGCAAAAAATCAACAGCGGCACCAACCAGTATGCCGTGAGTCCGAGACGAAACAGGATCATCGACGGGGCGTTTCCCTGCGAATCGTCTGTAAACTCGCGCAGCGGCTTCGGCGTCGTGGGAGGGCTTGCGTCCAGTGGCTTCGGTTGCGTGGTTGGCTTACGAAATCGGTTCATCTTAGGTAACTTACTGACAGCAACGAACCGCGACGACAACTACAATGTAATCCTTTGGTCGGCTGCGGGGATCTGCGTGCGCAACCAGGTGCGCTGTTTTTTTGCCAGTCGGCGGGTGTTTTGTATGATCGCCGGAGCCAGCTCCGGCCAAGTCAGCTGCCCGCGCAAATACGCCAGCGTCTCGCGGTAGCCGATGGCCGCAGCAGCATTGGGATTATCCTCCAAGCCCTGCTGACGGAGCTGCCGCACTTCGTCCACCAGCCCGTTTTGCAGCATCGCAGCCACCCGCGACTCGATCCGTTCATTCAACGCCGTTTTGTCCCGCTCCAGCAGAATCAGATGCCTGCGGTAGTCCGCATAGGGCAGCGGGCGGGCGGCAAACTCCGTCTGTAACGCAAGCAGCGGCTTGCCCGAGGCCAGACAGCGCTCCAATGCCCGCATCACGCGGCGCGGGTTTTTTGTATCCAGATTGCCAACACCGCCGGGGTTCAAACGCTGCAGTTCACGCAGTAAGCCTTCGAGTTGGGCCGTGGCATGGATCGCCGCCACCGCCTGCCGGACCTCAGCCGGCACCGGCGTGGCGTCCACCACCGGCGCAAAAAAACTTTTCAGATAAAATCCACTGCCCCCCGTGATGACGACCGACTTGCCACGCGCGCAGATCGCGGCGACCGCCCGTTGCGCAGCCGCCACATAAGCCACAATGTCGTAGGGCTGATGCACTTCGCAGAGATCGATCAAATGGTGCGGCACCCGGGCCTGCTCGGCAGCGGTGGGCTTGGCCGTGCCGATATCCATCCCCCGGTAAAACAGAGCCGCATCACAGGACACAATCTCGGCAGCATGCGCCTCCGCGTAAGCGAGCGCATACTCGGTCTTGCCGACCGCAGTGGTGCCGGTAATAAAATGTAGGGTGTGCCGCACTGATTTTGAAAAAAGAAACTGTTGAAAATCTGTCCTGCTGCGGCAACAACGCAACCACCGATCCGGCCATGAATATCAGCATTGTCACCGAAACCTATCCGCCCGAGGTCAACGGCGTCGCGATGACGCTGCACCGGATCAGTTGCGAGCTCACCCGCCAGGGGCATCAGGTGGGCATCGTCCGCCCCCGCCAAAGTTCCGAGTCGCTGCACGCCAGCTACGCAGACACCCTCATCGTGAGCGGTCTCCCGCTGCCCGGCTACCAGGGCCTGCGCTTTGGCCTGCCCTGTCGCAGCAAACTGCGGCAACACTGGGCGCGGCAGCGCCCCGACATCATTTACGCCGCCACGGAAGGCCCACTCGGGCAGTCCGCCATCCGGGCTGCCGAGGACTTGCAGATCCCGATTGTTTCGGGCTTTCACACCAATTTCCACGAATACATGAAGCACTACAAAATGCCCATCCTGGAGAAGCTGGTGCAGGGCTTCCTGCGTAAGACGCACAACCGCACCCGCCGCACCTTTGCCCCCTCCGAGGATGTCATTGCCAGGCTGCATGCCATGGGTGTCAACGATACCCGGTTGCTCGGACGCGGTGTGGATACCACCCTGTTTCACCCGCAAAAACGCGATCCCGCACTCCGCCAGCGCTGGGGCGTCAAGGAGGACAGCGGCATCGTCGCCATTTTCGTCAGCCGGCTGGCTGCGGAAAAGAATATTCCGCTGGCCGCCCGCGCCTTTGAAATGATGCAAGCCCGCCACGCCAACCTATCCTGCGTCTTTGTCGGTGACGGGCCGGAGCGCGCCAAACTGGAAAAAGCGCATCCGGAATTTATCTTCACCGGCATGCAACAGGGCGAAGACCTTGCCCGCCACTATGCCTCGGGCGACCTTTTCATCTTTCCCAGTGTCACCGAAACTTTCGGCAATGTCGTTACCGAGGCGATGGCCTCCGGCCTGGTCACCGTCGCCTACGACTATGCCGCGCCGCATCGCTACATCGAGGACGGGCGGAATGGCTGGCTGGCTGACTACGATAACGAAAGCGAATTTATCGCGGCCACCACCCGTGCACTTGCGCACCGCAGCACCTGGCCCGCCATTCGCGCCGCCGCCCGCGCCACCTCAGAAACGCTGGGCTGGGAAGGCATCGTGCGCGGCTTCGCCAGCGAATTGCAACAGGTGCTGTCGCATGATTCTGATTGCATCAGTTGAACTCCGGGCCACGCTTTACTTTTGCATTTGTCATCCGCACTTTTAAATGGAGCGTGCCCACAACGCCAACACTCCCAACATGAGATTTTGGCAGTGGCCTAATATCCTGGCGTTCGATGCCAGTGCCATCGCGCTGGCCTGGCTGTGGATCTTTGCAGCGGAACAGTGCGTGACCCTGCCGGCGGGTGCTTATGCCGTGCTCGCGCTATCGGTCTGGCTTACCTATCTGTCCGACCGTTTACTGGATGCCGGGCAGCGGCCCGCCTCCGACTTGCTCTCGCAACGGCACCGCTTTGCCAAACGCCATCGCAGCGCACTCTGGCAGCTCTGGAGCGGGGTGCTGATGCTCAACCTTTGGGTCGCCGCCAACGCGCTGGATGCCGCCCAGCTGCAGCGCGGCTTTGGCCTGCTCGTATTGTGCCTGGCTTACACCGCGCTCAACCAATACCTGTCACGGCGCTTCTTTCCCAAGGAACTGCTGGTGGCGTTGATCTTCGCCGGCGGCACTCAGGTCTTCCTGCCGGGCTGGACCGCATGGCCCAGCCTGCTCGGCTTCGTATTGCTGTGCCTGCTCAACTGCCTGCTGATTACCTGGCAGGAGAGCCGGGTCGATGCCCTGCTGCAGGTGCGCTCCCTCGGCAGCTTACTGGATCATCGCTGGGCTTACCCGCTACTGCTGGCGGGCCTCGGCGGGTCCTGGTCCAGCAGCTGCGCTCCGGCCCTGCTGCCCTCTATGCTGGCGCTGGCAGTACTCTACTTCTGTCGCCGGCGGATGGGTGCAGAAGGCTTTCGCGTGCTGTGCGATGCCGCACTGCTGGCCGGCCCGATCTTTTACGGCGCACTCCACAAGCTAATGTAGAAAAGAATCCAGCTGTATGAGAGGAAAAGCACTCCACCTGTTGAGACCCATCGCACACGCTGGAAACTACTTCCAGCCGGAGGCCTCAACACCTGCTCATCCCATCTCGTCCCTCGCGCAATACTTGAGACTCCTCTACGTGATTGACGACCACCGGCACAAGGCCTATATCCGTAGTTTCTCATGCTTAATGGTATTTCCCCTTTGCTCAGCCCCGACCTCTTGAATGCCCTCTATCGGATGGGGCATGGCGATGAAATTTTGCTCGCCGACGCGCACTACCCCGGCGACACATTTGGCAAACAAGTCATCCGCGCCGACGGCCTGGGCATCCCGGATTTACTGCGGGCGATCCTGCCGCTCTTCCCGCTCGACACCTACGCCGATGCGCCGCTGGCCATGATGGCAGCAGTGCCCGGCGATGCACTCGATCCCGGCGTGGAACAAGCCTATCGTGCCGCCATCACCGCTGCGGGCCGGGATGCCGACTCCGGTCAGCTGCCGATCGAGCGCGTGGAACGCTTTGCCTTTTACCAGCGCAGCCGCGCCAGCTACGCCATCGTCATGACCGGCGAGTGCGCCAAATACGGCAACCTCATTCTCAAAAAGGGGCTAGTCCAGATTTAACAGCATCCCAACTGGCCCAGATTATGCCTAAACAAAAAACCCGTAATCCGAAGCAAGAGAGTGATTTGTTCAGTATGATCGAGCAACAATAGTCGTTACCGAATACCATCAAGTCCATCAAGTCCATCAAGTCCATCAAGTCCATCAACAAGCTCAGCAGTCCTCATAAGAGTCAAACCATGTCCCGCATATCCCGCCGCAATTTCCTCAAGACCTCCGCCACCGTCGGCGCGTCCACCCTCCCCCTCTTCGCCATCGCCCGCGCGGGCGAGTCGGCCAACCAGAAAATCAACGTCGCTGTGGTCGGGGCCGGTGGCATGGGCGGCTACGCCTACCGACGGGCCCGGGACATGGAAAACCTGGTCGCTCTCTGCGACGTGGACTTTGCCCGGGCCGGGCGCGCGCTGGGCAACCATCCGGACCTCCCCCGCTTCAAGGACTTTCGCGTGATGCTGGACAAGATGGGCGACCAGATCGACGCGGTGGCCATTTCCACCCCCGACCACACCCACTTCCCCATCGCCATGGCGGCTATCGCGCGCGGCAAGCACGTCTTCGTGCAAAAGCCGCTGGCTCATAACATCTGGCAGTGCCGCATGCTGCAGAAAGCGGCGGCCGAGGCTGGCGTGGTCACACAAATGGGTAACCAGGGGCACTGCATGGAAGGCATGCGCCGAATCAAGGAATGGCATGATGCAGACATTCTCGGCGAGGTGAAAGAAGTCATCACCTGGACCAATCGCCCGATCGGTCCCTGGTTCGTGCCGCCCGCCTCCTTTCCGCCCGCTGCCGACGAGGTGCCCAGCACCCTGGACTGGGACCTGTGGCAGGGCCCGGTGGTCAAACGCCGGGCCTTCAGCCGGGCCTACGTGCCCGTCCAGTGGCGCGGCTGGTGGGACTACGGTGTCGGCTCGCTCGGCGATATTGGCTGCCACACTTTTGACGCGCCCTTCTGGGCCCTCGACCTCGGCATACCGACCAAAGTCGAAATCGAGCGCGAAGCCCCGCCTCACCCGGACTACATCACCATGAGTTCGCTCGTCACCTACCACTTCCCGGCCCGCGGCAAGAAGCCACCGGTCATCCTCAAGTGGTATGAACGCGGCTACGACGTGCCCAAGCCGGAGGGCTGGCCTGCCGATAAGCCGCTCCCCGAGGAAGGCGGCATGTTTATGATCGGCTCGAAGAACACCTTGATGCATCCCGGCATGCGCCCAAGCAGTCCGCGGATCATACCCGAAGAACGCCGCCGGGAGTTGCGCGAGACACTGAACGGCATTGAGCACCTGCCCAGTGGCGGCCCCGGTCCGGTGGAGGAGTGGTTTGCCGCCATCAAGGGTGGCCCGGCACCGGGCTCACCCTTCGACTACGCCGCGCCCCTCACCGAAATGGTGCTGCTCGGCGCGCTTGCCCAGCGCAGCGGGAACACCATCGAGTGGGACGATGCCAACATGCGGGTCAAGGGCCAACCCGAACTCGACAACTGGATCAAGGAACCGGTCCGTGCAGGCTGGGAATACGGGGAAAAAAGTTAACTTCCGGGTGGACTCAGGGGTCGCTTCTTTCTCTGTGAGCCTAAAAAAAATGTGTTGAAAATCCTCTTCTGTTCACTACCGCCCGGAATCCACAGCTTGCGGATAAATGGCTGCCCCCTGGATCCAATGCTCCTCAGGTGGAGAGCAGGAAGAGGATAGAACCCCATTCATTTTTTGAGCTGGATCCAAACTGTGATCCAATACAGAAAATACTCCTGCGATGTTCACGAACCGGATTCAAAATACATGCTGGAGCCTGAGCCGACTGGTTGTTACCTTAGCCGTTTTCGGCTGCATGAAGTTAAGTGCGGAAACTCCATTCGATGCGCTCAAGTCGAAGCTGGACCAGGCCATTGCGGAGAATGCCAGTACAGTTGCTGCGGATCAAAAGGTCGCAACTACCGGAAAACTGTATTTGGAAAGGTTGTTTGCCTTAAAGGACAAATTTATCGATCAGGGCAGTCTCGACGGTGTGCTGGAGGTGCAGCGCGAAATCAGGCGCATGGAGGACTCGGGTGGCATTCCGACTGAATTCTCGCAGATCGGGCAGCTGGCCGATTATCAAAGGATTTATGCCAATGAAATTAAGAAAATTGAATCGGAGGAGAGGGTAGGAGTGCTCCATTATTTCAATATTTATGATGCGGCATTGTTGAAAAGAGAAGAGGAGCTGGTGCGGAGTGGTTTCATCGAAAAAGCGGTTGATGTCAGAGAGGAGCGGGGCCGGGTTAAAAAAGTGATCCACCGGCTATCCCAGGGCCAGGTGGATGCCATGACAAAGAAGTATTTCGCATCCCATCGCGGGCAAGCAGCCAGGCAGGCGAAACCGGCGGAGGATGTATTCTATCGTCCCGGGGAGTTGGCAACTGCCGCCCCGTCCGACGAAAAAGTGGAAGCGGCAGGGGATGCAGCGAATCATGCAAACGAAGCTTTTGACGCCCTGAATGCTCAGTTTAAACAATTACTTGCGGTGCATTGGGAGATGGTGGCCTCAGATGAGCAGAAAATGTATCAAGAATACATGCAGGAGTTGCGCGTCCGGGAATATCATTACCAGAATCAGGGAAGTTTGGATGGAGTGCTGGCACTGCGGGCCGCAATGAAACGCCTGGAAGATAGCGGCACTCTATCGGAGCACGACACTGAGCTGAAGCATTTGGCAATCGTCCAAAGAAACTTCGCCCAGGACATTAAACGATTAAAATCAGCCGACCGGGAACGCTGGCTGGTCATCCACCGGCAATATTTCGATGAGATGGGCGAGTTGGAGCGCTCCCTGGTGAAGCAGCAACGGCTCGATGCAGCGGTTATTGTGCGTAAAGAAAGGGAGCGTGTCGCTGAAGTGATCCAGCAGCAGCTCCAAAAAAAACTGGGACTTAGTGTGTTCGAGACGAGTCAGGACGAGTAGGCGACTTCCTGGCTTCCGTATTGATTACCTGGCGCTGCCTGCTCGCTACCGACGGCGCGTTTCTCTGGGTCGCCGCCGCTTTGGCGTTCGGCCCAGCCCCGGCGGATTGGTTTAGAGCACTTTCATGGCAGCGCTGGCTTCCCCTGTTGATTCTATGTCATCTTTTAAGCTCCAGCGGTGGGATAATCGACATAGCCTGCGGCACCCCCGCCGTAGAAAAGATCCGGTTTAGGTTCGTTCAGCGGCAAACCTTCGGCGAAGCGGCGTACCAGATCCGGATTTGCGATAAACAGCTGTCCCCAGGCTGCGGCATCGGCTTCGCCGCTCGCAATGAGCGACTCGGCCGTGGCCTGGTCCAGTTGTTGGTTGGCGATGTAAACGCCGCCAAAGCGGGCTTTCAAATTGGGACCAAGCCGCGGTGCCGCTTGGGATTCCCGTGCGAAAATAAAGGCGATACCGCGTTTTTTCATGGCATCGGCAACATAGCCGAAAGTGGCTTCCGGGTCGGAGTCGCCCATGTCGTGGGCATCGCATTTCGGTGCAATGTGCAGGCCGACCCGATCCGCCCCCCAGACCGAAATGGCCGCGTCGACGGCTTCCAGCATCAGGCGGGCACGATTCTCGATCGAGCCGCCGTAGTCGTCGGTCCGCTGGTTGGTCGAGTCCTGTAAAAACTGGTCGAGCAGATACCCGTTGGCGCCATGCAGTTCCACTCCGTCGAAACCTGCGCGTTGTGCGTTTTGCGCCCCCTTTCGATAGGCCTCGATGATACGGGCGATCTCGTCGGGTTCGAGCGCGCGGGGCGTTTCGAAAGCCTTCTTGGGCCGCACCAGACTGACATGCCCCTTTGCCGCTACGGCACTCGGCCCGACCGGTGGGGACCCGTTGAGATAGCTTGAATCCGAAATGCGACCGACATGCCAGAGTTGTAAGAGTATTTTGCCACCCTGGGCGTGGACGGTTTGGGTCACATGCTGCCAGCCAGCGACCTGCGCGTCCGACCAGATCCCGGGTGTATCCGGATAGCCGACGCCCATGGGCTCAACCGAAGTCGCCTCGGTAAGGATCAGCCCGGCACTGGCACGCTGCTGGTAATATTCCGCCATCAAGGCATTGGGCACACGGCCCTCGCTCGAGCGGCAGCGCGTCAAGGGGGCCATGATGATTCGGTTGGGTAATTCCCACGCGCCCACTTGAATAGGCTTTAGCAGGATGGATTCTGAGGCGTTGGTTTGAGTCATATATAATTTTGAATGTTCTGCCCGTTAGCAGGCCTCGGATATCCGTGCTGTCAAATACCTTCCGCATCGACTGGACCATCGCTCCTGCTAACCAGCGAGGTCTGCATGTGCGCGATGCGCAACCTGCAATTGCCACCGGTCGGGGCAGGGGTATTGATATTGCTTTTGCGGGAGACGAACACAAACATGACCTGATGAAGCGATTTCTGATCTTCGTTTGCATGTTGCACTGCTCATTTTGGGCCTTTGCCGGGGAGCGGGTGCCCTTGTGGCCGGCAGCAAAGATCCCTGATTTTCAGGCACAGCAAGTGGCAGCGCCTCGTCCTGTAGCAAAAGCTCCCGGATTCAATGCGGCGGAGCATTCGATGCCCTATATCGAGTGGTATGCTGCGCCTGCGGAGAAAAATGGTAGCTGCGTTCTTTTGATTACCGGTGGGGGGTATAATAGTTGCGTCGATGGAGTTTGGATTGATCGGGTCGCGGAAAAACTCACGGAGCTCGGGTTCGTGTGCGCGAGCCTCATCTACCGCACGCCACGCCCGCAAGGCCTGCCGATCTATCAAAGTGCCTGGCAGGACGGGCAGCGCGCGGTCCGTCTGATTCGGAACGAGGCCGGGAAACGCGGCTTCGATCCGGAAAAGATCGGCGCATTCGGTTTCTCAGCCGGTTCGCACCTGACGGTTCTGCTGGGCACAAGTGCGCTGACACCCGCCTACGAGCCGGTTGATGAGCTGGATCATTCACCCGCTCATATCAACTGGGCCGTGCCCATCTACACGGCCTATGCACTCACCGACGGGCTGACCGGGCCCAATACGCGCGAGGGCGATGCGATCGACGTTGAACTGACGGACGCCTTCAAGTTTGATGCGAAGACTTGCCCGATGGCGCTCTTCCACGGAGGGAAGGACGTGTATTCGCCAAACGGCTCGACGCAGATCTATCGTCAGCTGCGCCGGATGGGGATCCCGGCTGAGCTTCATCTCTTCGCGGATCGTCCGCATGGTTTCATGGGGGACCCGGATAAGGGAGAAGACGGCACGGCCTACGACCACTGGCTGGACCGTGTCACGGAGTATCTCCGGCAGATGAATTTCGACGGGGGCCTGGGCGAGGAGATTGCCCTGATGGAGCGTTACCCGAACGACGATGCCCGCCGTGAATATAGCAAGGAGGATGTCTGGCCGGAAGGTCGCACCCCGGATCTGCAGGAGCATCAGTGTACGCCTTATCTGGAGTGGCACATGCCGAAGGAGCTTAAGACGAAGGCAATTCAGATCATTTATTCCGGCGGGGGCTATAATGGCAACAGTCCAGATGGATTTGAAGTCGCGCCGGTGCGTCGCTACCTCAACGAAAAGGGCATGACGGTGGTGACCATGAAATACCGCACGCCGCGCCCAAAGGGCGGACTGGCCAAGCACACGACGGCCTGGCAGGATCTGCAGCGCACCATCCGGATCGTTCGCAGCCAGGCGGCTGCGAAGGGACTGGATCCCGACCGGATCGGCATCATGGGCTCCTCCGCCGGTGGACACCTCACGATCATGGGCGCGACCAGCTCAAAACAGCGTGCCTACCAGCGTATCGATGCCCTCGACAGGATTCCCTGCAACGTCCAGTGGGCGGTCGCCATCTATCCGGCCTACGCGTTGACGGACGGATCGAATGCCCACAACACAACGGGTGGCAATGCCGACGACGCGCGGCTGGTGCCGGAATTTTCCTTCGACCTCGCGACCTGCCCGATACTCTTTATCCATGGGGATCAGGACGGCTGGGCCGCCATGAACTCAGTCAAGTGCTGGGAGCAACTGCGCCGGATGGGCATCCAGTCCGATCTCCACACCCTGGCCACACGTAACCACTGCTTCCAGAGGACAGCCGCACCGGGCACCGGCAGTTACACCTGGATGGACCGCATCCGGGAGTTCATGAACCACAAGGGTTACAATAAGTAGAAACCCAAAGGGTTAATTGTTGGCCAGAAGCCCGCGCCCCTAAAGCCCGCGCCATGCCGACATGACCCCTGTGACTCTTAGTCGTTGTAGCGATGCGACGAGAGTCGCGTCGATGGGTCAGGTCGTGTCAGGTGCCCTTCCTCGCATCAAAACACCGACCACAAAGGTAATAGACGGAGCGAAGTGGAGATGGCGAAGCAAATGACCCCATTAGGTCCGCACCATTAGGTCCGCTCAGATCCCGCCGCCGACGCCTTTGAACTTCTCTACGAAGGCGGCGATTTTTTGGAAAACGCTTTGTTTCATGGTGAGATATTTCGGGTTCAGCGGACTCATCTTGGGCAGGATGCTGTTGAGTTCGGTGCCGTTCTCACTGGCGTATTCGCGCTTGAGTGAGGTGATGAGATAGCGCTTGGCCGCTTCGGTGTTGAGGTTCTCGGATCGGATGAGCGCGGCGGCTTCCCGCTGCTGTTCCGCTTGGGCGTAGGTGAAGAAGGCTTCGATGACACTGGCTTTGTCGCTGAACTGATCGAGGTCCGCCTGGTTGATGAAATCAACCATCAGGCTCTCTTTGGCGCGGTTGCCAAGACTGGCGCGGATCACCCGGCGCACGTCTTCGATCAGCGTGCCTTTATCCAGCTTCTTCTGGTTCTTCTCGAAAACCAGCTCGAGAATGTAATCGAGGTTGATCTCCTGCGACTTGAGGAGGTCGATCTCAAAGACGACATCGTCCCAATCCACCGTGCTCTTTTCTTTCTCATTGCCGTTTTTGTCGCGGCGCAGCCAGTCGCGGATGTCGTTGTAAGTGGAGCGGTAGTCCTGAACCTTGCGCTCCGGGAGCACGTCCGTCGCTTTGAGTTTTTCGAAAGCTTCGTCGTTCAGATAATGCTGCGCCTTGAAGGCTTCCACCGCCTCCGCATCCTGCGGGTCGATTTGCTGCCAGGCTTTCAGGCTGACGAATTCGTCGAAGTTTTGCAGCGCGTTTTCGACCTTCAGGTATTCCCCGAAGAGTTTGGTGAAGGCTTTTTTATCCGCTTCTTTCTCAATGGCCGCCGGATCGGGGAAACGCTCGTTCAGTTCGGCAACCACCTCGACAAAACCGCGCCGGGCCTCACCGGTGGCCACCTCGGTGAAGCCCTCCATGTATTCCTTGTAGCTCTTCTCCAGGACGACGTTCTTGGTATTGGCATCGCCGAAGAGGGTAATCGCGTCGATGGTGGCCTGCTCCAGATCGCGGAAGGTGATGATGTTGCCGAAGGTCTTGGTGGCATCGTAGATGCGGTTGGTGCGGGAGTAGGCTTGGATGAGGCCGTGGTAGCGCAGGTTCTTATCGACAAACAAGGTGTTGAGCGTGGGCGCATCGAAGCCGGTGAGGAACATGCCGACCACAATCAGCAAGTCCACTTCCTGCCGCTTCACCCGCTGGGCGAGGTCGCGGTAGTAGTTTTGGAAGCCGTTGCTATCAACTCCGAAGTTGGTTTTGAAAAACGCGTTGTAGTCGGCGATGGCCGCGCTGAGAAATTCCTTGGCGCTGCTGTTCAGGGCGGAGACCTCGAAGCTCTCGTCGGGAATGGTGCCGATGGCTTCCTGCTCCTCATTGGCGGCAAAGGAAAAGATCGTCGCCACCTTGAGCGGCCTCTCGTTGTCGCTTTGCAGGGTCTTGAAGGTCTCGTAGTAGAGCTTGGCGGCGTCCACGCTGCTGACGGCAAACAGGGCGTTGAACCCGTGTGCCCCCGCTTGCAGGCGGTGGGTCTTTTGGCGGTAGTTGTTGAGGATGTATTGGCTGATCTCCTTAATGCGATCCGGGTGCAGCAGAGCTTGGCGGTTCTCGGCGGCGTTGAGCTTTTGCTCGTCCTGCTCGGTCTCAATGGCTTTGAAGCGCGGGCGCACGTCGTTGTAGTCCACCTTGAATTTCAGCACCTTTTCATCGCGGATGGCATCGGTGATGACGTAGGAGTGCAGCTCCCGGCCGAAGACACTCGCCGTGGTCTCGGCCCCGCTGGCGTTTTCCGGGAAAATGGGCGTGCCGGTGAAGCCGAACTGGTAGAAGCGTTTGAACTTCTTTTGCAGGTTGGCCTGTGCCTCGCCGAACTGGCTGCGGTGGCACTCGTCGAAAATGAACACCACCTGCTGGCCATAGACCGGCAGCGAAGCCTCGGTTTTCATCAGGTTGTTGAGCTTCTGGATGGTGGTGACGATGATCTTGTGGTCGTCTTTTTGCAGGTTGCGCTTGAGGGCGGCGGTGCTGTCGGAGCCGTTCACGCTGTCGGGCGAGAAGCGCTGGTATTCCTTCATCGTCTGGTAATCCAGATCCTTGCGATCCACGACGAAAAACACCTTGTCGATGAAATCCAGCTCGGTGGCGAGGCGGGCGGCCTTGAAGCTGGTGAGCGTCTTGCCCGAGCCGGTGGTGTGCCAGATGTAGCCACCGCTCTCCGGCTTGCTCCAGTTTTTTGCTTCATACGAGCTGATGATCTTTTGCAGGATGCGCTCGGTGGCGGCGATCTGGTAGGGGCGCATCACCAGCAGGGCGTTGCTCACGTCGAAGACGGAATAGTGCAGCAGCACCTTGAGCAGGGTGCGTTTCTCAAAAAAGGTCGCGGTGAAGTCCTCCAAATCCTTGATCAGGCCATTGTCTTTCGTGGCCCAATTCATGGTGAAGTCGAAGCTGTTTTTGTTGCGCTGCGTGGTGTTGGCGAAGTAGCGCGTGTCCGTTCCGTTGGAGATGACGAACAACTGCAGAAACTTGAACAGCGACTGCTCGCTGTTGAAGCTCTCCTTGCTGTAGCGGTGGACTTGGTTGAAGGCCTCGCGGATGGCGACGCCGCGCTTTTTCAGTTCCACTTGCACGAGGGGCAGGCCGTTGACGAGCAGGGTCACATCGTAGCGGTTGGCCTCGCTGCCGGCTTGCTCGAACTGGCGGATGACCTGGCAGGTGTTGCGCAGGACGTTCTTTTTATCGATGAGGTAGATGTTTTGGATGTGGCCGTCGTCAAAGACGAAGTCGTGGATGAAGTCATCGTGGACCTTGCGGGTTTTTTCGACGATGTGGTTGCTCGGGCGGTCGAGGTAGGTTTCGACAAAGCGGGCCCACTCCGATTCGGTGAACTGGACCTTGTTCAGCGTTTGGAGTTGGGTGCGGACGTTGGCGAGGAGCTTTGCGAGGGTGTTCAGCTCGCGCTCGAAGGTGTAGCCGAGGTTTTCGAGGTCGCGGACCAGCTCGCGCTCGAGGGCGTCTTCGCTCTGGTAGCTTTCCGCGACGCTGGAAGGCTTGTCATAGCGGTCGAGGACGATGAAGCGGTTGGTCTCGGCGATGGTTTTGGTTTCGGTCACTGTCGTTTTATTTGGTTAAATTTCATCCGACGGTCTTTCAGACCTTAAAATAACTGGCGGGCTTGGACATAGCCCTTCGCGTTGCTGCGGGCTATGCTGGTATCGGGATGGTCTTTCAGACCTGGGAATGCGTGATGTATGCGATGTTCCGAAGCTCCAACGGAGCGTTTCGATACCAGCATAGCCCGCAGGGCTATGAAAGGGCACAAAGCGATCACAAGGTCTGAAAGACCGATGGATGGCGGCGTGGACGTTTCCGCCATACATACAATCCGGCGGTCTTTCAGACCTGAAATTCTGTTATCCCCAGACATAATTTTCATCGTATTCCACCCCATATTTATTCAAGAATTTACGGAATTCATCTTGGAAGCTCACTTTCTTATGATGCTCTTCTTGGTCATCGATATACCGGATGACGGCATCAAGATCCTTCGGGCTTACCGAAAACGCTCCATAACCCTCCTGCCATGCGAAGTTTGATAGCGTTGGAGACGTTTTCTTCAACCATTTTGACGTTCCGGTTTTTGCTTCGGAAATGGTTTTTGAAAGTGTCGCGGTTTTGGATAGGCGAACCGCCAAATGAATATGATCTTCCACCCCGCCGATCCGATAACATTCGGATCCTTTGTCGCGGATTAGTTGTGCCATATAGGGGTAGAGACGTTCCCGGGTTCCTTTATCAAGCGACGGTTCGCGGTTTTTCGTGCTGAAAATGGGTTCTTCGCGATTTTTAGTGGTTCAAGCGTGATTATCTGAGAGCTTGGATGTTGAGTTTACCAGCGACGAAGTAGAGCATGATGATTAGGTTTTTATTGGAGCGGTATCCTCTGGCTTTTC
>Ga0100391_1001317_pt1 | contig 27782 bp, 18 predicted proteins | sample CryGeymeta201515_FD_81541 | JGI IMG/M metagenome (GOLD analysis project Ga0100391, IMG submission 81541) | Groundwater microbial communities from Crystal Geyser aquifers in Utah, USA - Crystal Geyser metaG 2015-15 | ecosystem: Environmental > Aquatic > Deep subsurface > Groundwater | place: USA... | reverse complement strand
TTCGATTTTTGGCTACTTTGTTGGCTTATTGCGCCTGGAATTGAATTCAAACCTATTGATGTTATACATGGTTGGATAGCTTATAAAGTAAGGATTAAGTGTTTTGGGTTTATTTTAACTGATCTCTAACTGAAATAGTTTTTGGAGCTGTTGAACCCGAATGCCGCATGTAAACGTTTACAGAGGGAGTAGTAGTCTAGTAGTACGACTACTGTAGCTAGCTAGTTGAGGACTCTACTACTACTACTAGCGAGTACCAGGTAATAGATACTGCTATTCGCACGCAATCAATCGTGTGTGTGTATCGCTCGAGCGAACAAACAATTTTCAAAACTGAGAGTAAATAAAACATAAAACCTACTGCTGGTTCACTCTGAGGCCTGAGAAGCATTATTATTTTTTATCATTACCAGCCGGATCACCACTACAAGTACCCAGTAGTACTACTGTGTTCCCGTGGAAGCTAACATCACACTCCTAGCTTGACAATAATATCTACACATATTTCCCCAGCCAAAAGCGCAACCCATTGAAAGCCATGTATTATTCTGTATGTACAATCACGTACCTAATCTCTTCCATCACCCTCGTGGCTCTTGTCTTCCAACAGCAGCAGCAACGAGTGCACGGTCATCAGATGCCGTCGGAAAACAAAATTATCAATGATGAAAGATTCCTGCAAGATGAGACCGACAATGGTGATTTTTCATTCAACGATACTACCGTCAACTATGATTTTAATGATACTACTACTGATAATAATATAACAACAACAACAGTGGAAGATGAAATTTGTGACAATCTCAAAGTCATCTTTTATTCTCGTGCACCACAAACAGCAAATCACGATGGTACTACTTGTGAGCTTCAAAACGATGATACTATCTTTTCCGTCAAGACTGTTTTCGATTATTGTCCCTCCTGTAACGAAGCCGCATGTGGCATCTTGTCCTTGCGGTTCAATTTTGATGCTGATATTTTACGAAATGAACGTATGGCTTTGTCCATGGCAAAGAAGAATGGTACCACTACTAGTAGTGTCAGTGGTACTATCAATCCCTTTGACAATGCCCACCTGTTTACAGAAGAATGTACGGAATACACATCGGGACGGAATGCTGGAGAGATTGTCTGTGCCACGGAAAACATTACGGCTGGTACTTGTGCCTTTGATGTAAATGGGACCATGTGCAATTCGTGTTCCTATCTCAATACTACCTGTCCGGCCAGCAAATTAACCACGCGTGTTTTTGATTGTACCAATTTACTCGTTCCACGAGATGACCGTGCCACTATGTTCAATACGTGTAATCAACAACTGTCATTCATGAATGATACAACCGATATAACCACTGCTGCTCTTGCGAAGCGAGATGCATCGTCACATTGGGCAGCCATTGATTTTGGACAGTGCTGGAATCCAGATGTAGCAACACCACCACCACCAACAACAACAGCAGCAGCAACCGCGAGTCCAACCGATTTTGGGACGTTCGATATTGAAATCAATCGCGATGGTATGGAGCGATCGACCTCTCCGGATAACAATATTCCGAGCACGACGAGTGCTGCTTTGGTATCTTACTGCTACTACTCGTCCATGATTGGTTTGTTTTTGACTGTAGCGCTGGGAGCTATGTTCTTGTAGGGGAAAAAAATTGACAGTGTACTTCCACTTTTTTCAATACAATCATCATTACGTGAAAACATTTACACTTTGATGATGACCCGACTGCAGTCAAACCTAATTTTACATTCCAAGAACTTAAAATTTAAAAAAAAAACTAAAAAATGAGTTGGCTAGAGAATGAGAGAGGCTCTGGACAGCAGTTCGGGGGTGATCTCATCACCTCCAATATAGACGGCAAACAGCAACCCCGATTTGTAGAGAGCCGATTTATCACTAGAAAAGGCGGTCATGGAAGGACTGTCTTCCAACATTTCTCGGAGGCACACTTGATCATCTGTATTGGAGCAAAGAAGACTCGTGGCACACAAAGTACTGCTACCGAGTCCACCAGTGCTTCGACGACCTCCTCCTAGCTTCAGAATGTCGTCTCTTAAATTAGGCGTGTCTCGTGGGTCGTACAAAGATTTCATCATCTTGTAGGAACCTGCCTCAATATCCTTAATACACTGAATGCCTCTCTGGTGAAGTGTTTCTTGCACTACGGCAATCAAAGTCTGCACCAAAACAATTTCCTGTGAAAGTATAACAGCTGGTGTCAAAGCACCACCCAACCAAAAGTCGAGAATGGTGGACAGTTCCGAGTAGGTTTTCTCCGTCAACTTTGTCTTGCTACGGAGGGAATCCATCACGTATTGTGTGCGAGGATCAAAGACTTGCAGTTTGACCGGGAACAGGTTATCCAAAGTGCCAACGCGAAGATCCAAAGGAGGCTTGGTGCCAACCGTTACCTTACAATCTTTGTCGTTTTGAACAACCGACACAGAATACACATTGTTGTTGCTGCAGCTGAGGCCTTTATCGTCGTCGGCAAGAATGATGGCCGAAACGTAATATGCCAGCATACGTAAATGACGGACCAAGGGTCTACTGTCTCCCTCTCCGAGAGGTATGTCTATGGCCGTGAGCTCGATGCACAACATTGGTTGAGTTTCGTGCAGTCGATCTTGAATGGATTGACGAAAATAAGCGTGAGCAAAGTCACGTCGATCTGTGCCGCTAATCGCCTTCATTTCAACCACTGTCAAATGCTGAAACATGGGCAGACGTTCCAAAGCGTCACGGGAGGGTTGTTCTAATTTGTAATTAGAGGTGAAAAGAGTGATTAGAGATGCATCGGTTCCAATTCCTCGCTTTTCGGAATTCCGCGGGGCCTTCTTGGTAACGTCGTAGTCTCCTTTGCGACCACCGAATCGCTGGGAAACTAGTTGACACACCTGAATTTGATTGGGATCATGTTGCTCGAATTTTTCAAAATATTGTGGCATTTCTTCCAAATCAATCACCACCAGTCCTGGTTTGCTTTGTGCCATGGTGCACTTTCGACTTTGAATGATACTCATAACACTCAGATCGTTGTTGTTTGGTCGCAGCTCCAATTCCAAGCACAAATCTTTGTAGGGTTTATTCAAGGCTTGCTTGACGAATCGAACCAACATTTCTGGATCTGCATGTGCTTCTACAGCCGCTTGAATCGCGGGTGGTACATGACGAACAAAGCTACTCTTTCCGGCTCCTGCTATACCCCACAAATACAAGCTGATCGGTTCACACGGATCGAAATGTGCGTTTCTGTGTGTGGAAGGATGTTTTTCAAAACGTGGGTGTGAGACTTTCTTTTTTCTTTCAAATACCAATAATTGTTCGTGGTATCACACAAACCGAATTCAACAAAGACGTACAATTTAAGAGGAATGTTAGGATCTTGTCTCAACCCTGACAGGAAATATCGTTCCAATGCTGGCGACAATTGTTCTTTCATAGTAGCCGACGCATAATATCCTCCATGACGCAATAAATGCGACCAGAAGGTTGCCATCATGTCTTGCACAATAGCACGGGTTCCTTTGGCATCCTTTATAGTAGCCGAAGATCCTCTCTGCTGATGTAATGCGGGTGGCAACAATAATTGTTGCTGTTGTTGTTGCAGCGCACGTGCCAAATCGGGCAACCAAATAAAGTTGGAAATTGGTTTGACCGGATCAATTTCGGGATCGTACAAATAAAATGCCAAGCGTTCGTATTTCGCCATGTGACTCGTCTTGTAAAAGACGTCCTTGATGACACAGTCGTGATGCCCGGAGAGAAATTGTTGCAAGAGTGCATTCGCCAAGGTACAATTGTACCATTTTTGTCGTTCTAATTCGTGGTCCAACTGCTCCTGTCGCAGCTTGTGATCCGCTTGTCGCATGAGGGACATGAATTGTTGAATCTTCGACAGTGAAGAACACTTGCCGTTGTTTTTCGTAGTAGCAGCAATAGTATGTTCCTGTACCCATGCCTGGACCTTCTCGTCTTGCATGGCCTTGCGACGGACAAGTCGAAGACGATTCACGTATTGTTGCAAAATATACTGTTCCTGTACATGGCTGCTTTCGTAGTATATTTCTCTAGCTTCCTGATCAGGGTGCAACCCTAGCATGGTCAAGAGATAATCCTGTTGTTGTGCTCTTTGCGGTTCTGCGGCTGTTGTACTAGACAGGACACAAGATTCTTTGTAGACACTGACCGCCAATCTTGGTGATTGAACGATCGATGTTCGAAATCCAACCGCATCAAAAAGATCTTGCAGTTTGTACAGATCTTGACGAATTTTTGTTGACATTAGAGATACCAGGGCGGGAGGAGGTGCCGTGGCTGTACCTCCTACTCCCAAATATTCGTTAAAGAGGTCTGCCAGGGATGCATTGGCTTCAATGTCAGCATTCTCTAGCTTGCGCCGCTTAGGAAATGATAGGTCCGCCATTTTTAATTTTATTTTGCTTGAACGTGCCAAGTTTAAATTTATCTGTCCTAGATTATACAAAATACAGAATAATCACTACTCTTCGATCGTTGTTTGTTTAGAAAGCAAACAGATGAGGGGATTTTTGGTCAGGAGTTGCCAATAATTAAAAATGTATTGGCAATCAAAAGCGTACAATCAAATCACGTATGTGACGTTTACATCAGCACAGAATTCCAACCCTCAACACTACTAGTAGACTACTGTAGTAGAGTCTACTGTGAGATTACTTTGGTACTCGAGTAGTCTACTCCGAGTACGAGTTTTCATACAACTAGCTACGGTAGCTACTACAGTAGCTAGCTAGAGTAGACCGTTTGAGACTCTACTAGCTAGACTAATCAACACTCAAAATGGCTTGCACTCTTTTCCCCCTCTCCAGCTTGTAGCTATTTCAGTACTAGCTAGGTAGCGCTGCCGAAGAGAAGAATTGGGCATGTATTTTTCTTAAAGTAGAAGAACTGGGAGCTGTTTTTTTTTTCCTTTCCAAAATGACCGGCACCACAAGTAGTACTTGGTCGGGAATCTTTCGTCAAAGTTGGCCGAGATCAGGTGTCCATGGCTTGCAGCTTTTACTATACCAAGATCCCCGCGCACTCGGACACACATCCTCATACTTTGGGTCGCTAGTTTTGGTGGAGCATTACACGCGAGTGTGACAACCTATTTTTACTTGGAACTAGGAGCAACAGAAATCGATATTGGAACCATCATTGGCTTTGTCATAAGCTTGGGATCGCTGTTGTTAGCACCCAGTACTGGATATGCTGTGGATCATGATTCATGTTCCGTTCTTTGGCCGTTGATGTTGACAGCCATAGCATGTTCTATGGGATGCTGTTTGTAAAGGCATGGCCACTCGCGGTGTGGATGTATATGTCGGAGCGGCTTGGTTGGCAGTGGGTGCCAATCTCTGGACGGTTGTGCTCTTGCACTTTGTCGCGCATAGCACCCAGAGAGCACCGATCGCACGTGCTCAGTGCATTTTCCGTGCAAGAACAAGGACTTCGGTTGTTGGGGAAGGGATTGTTTCCGTTTTGGGACTACATTGTGCGGCTATGTTTTGAGCAGACACAATACTACAACACAACGTTGTTTCGATATCGTATTCACATGGGAGTTTGTACCCTGTTTTGCTTCTTTGGAACATGTGCTCTTCTTTGGGAACGAACATTCTTACACACATCTACTAAGTCTAATCATTCCGTTCCGTCAACTGAATTGACAATACAGCTGTCGCTTTTTAAAAGGGAGCCTCCTCAGCCATTGCATGTAAACCATGATAATATTATGACAACTCCAGCCAGACCATCATCATCGCTAGAGGTAGACTTAGTATCACCACCACCATAGAACGATGAACCTTTGAGAGCTCATTTTTCAATTCCGACCACATCATCTCGCTTCCGATCTACGACCATTATAAGCGCGCTCTTGATCCAATCGGGGAGTAGCACCGTCCTGGTTGTGTTGTGGCCACTCGTCTTGAGAGATCAATTTCAATTTGCGGCAACGGAATATGGATTAGTAGTAATGGTTATATCGTCCATTTGTACAACGTTGACCATCGCATCATTCCCTTATGTCGAACGTCGTGTTGGAAAGGTCCGAACAGCAACTATTGGAGCGACGCTTGCGTCTATGGCATGCTGCTTGGCGTTTGTTGTCTTACCCAATTTGAATCACTATCACGACAATACCCGTTTTGCATCAGACGAGGCTTTAACAAATCCTGATGCTGTTGTGGATTTGGATTCCACACAACGACGCGGTAGGGACGGTATTTTTAGCGTGGCAGGAGTTCCGCAAAAATACTTGGTACATGTTGTCCTCGCAATTGTCTTCGAAGCATCGGTGCGTACTCTCGAACCATCACTCAAAAGCATCCTTAGTTTGACAGTACCAGCAAAGGCACAGAATCGATCTCTGAGAGTGTTGTCTACTCTTGGCGGTATAGGTGGTATGGGTGGAAACTTGATAGGAACATATATGTTCCAACTATCCAAAACCTGGACTATGTCTTCCAGAGCCGAGAATGGTGAGAGATCTTAAAATATGGCTCGGAAATGGCATTTTACCATTTGCAGCAGTCTCTTTTTTGTTGGCACCTGCTTCCTTGTTTTTATGGCTGTTGGAATGGGAGGAGGCAAAACATCAGAAGCATCATCACCAGCTTGTTGCTGCCAGTGAAACGGTGGGGTTGAGTGAAGAAATTGGTCAGAGTGATGTGACGAAGGGCGAAGAAGGAGTGTCAATCTCGCCAAAGGTACCCGACGGCAACCATAGCAATAGATTCTTCTATCCACTGCTACAAATGGACACCTCCTACGAGATGAAATCAGACTAGTTAGTATATTGCTCCTGTCGATGCGTTTTCCAGCTAGAAAGCTGTTTGTACAAAATGCTTTTATGGAGCTACACGTACCAGGTACAGTAGAACATCAAAACTTTCTTTCTACTAGTTCATCAACCGAGTACTCCGACTACATAAAACCGCATGCATACGTATCAAACATGGCGGTCTTCACTATTCTAGGTCTAGGTAGCTACAACCTGAACTTGCTCTTCGTCGTCTTCGTCCTCGTCCTCGTCTTGATTCATCTGAGAGGCCGCCGCAGCCAATTTTGCTGCAGAATCCAAGGCTGCCGCATTCGCAGCTGCTTCCAGGGGGTTGTGAACAGCATTTCCCGGCGCTGCATCAATATCGTCATTTATTTCATCTTCGTCATGATCATCTTCTTCGTTATTCTGGGTGGTTAGTTGAACATAAGAGGCAGCTGCGGCAACTGCAGCTTCTACCGCTGACAATTCCACAAGGTCGTCGGCTCCAGAAGCTGTTGCTGCCGCGGCCGCGGTCAATGCCGCATCATTATGATCGTCGTCGTGTGATGACATATCCATAACGTTATTATCGCTGGGCGGCGGGGGAATATCTGGCATACCCGAGTGGTTGTTGGACAGCATGGCATCCTCCAGTGGTGGTGGGGTTGTATCTTCGAGCTTGGGCATCTTGTTCGACTCTTCATTAGTGGGATCTTGAGCTCGTTTGGTACCAGCCACTCCCATGCCCGCTTGACCCACGACAGCGGAGTCGCTCTCATTCTCTGTATTGTGGGGTCTAGCACGAGATGCAGCTGCCTCTTTTTTGATATCACTGGCTTTTACGGTCGTCTTACCAGCATTCTTGTTCAGATTTTGCTGCCGGTGCATCTGCTGTTCCCGCTTTTTCCTGATCAGTCCAATGCTAGGATCTTCTTCCAAGAGATGTGCTACAATCTTTTTGTTTTCTCGGCGGTATCGCATACGACGCCAGATATTCTTGCGGAGCAACCAGTCGTGTCCTTCCTTGCCTTTGACGTACTTTTGGTTGTAGGTAAATTCTTGCCCATCCTCCAAGGCCATCCAAGCCTTGTACGAACGAGTGGCCTCCACCGCAGGAACGTCCATTTCCTTGGCCACTTGTGCGTCCGTAAATGTCGATGCGGGTCTTCGCTTACATGTGGAGGCAGCCTTGGTAGTGTTATTTTCGTCAATAACTGTGGGATTTTCTTTTTCTTCCGCCGACGCCGCTGCCGTTGACGGAGAAGGAGCTTTTGTGGTGGATTCAGTTTCAGGCAGTCCTCCGTCTTGTTTTCGAGCTTTCAAGAGAATTTCATGATCCCGAAGATTGTTGCGACGGGCAATCATAATTCGTCGCATCAATCTCTCTTCGTCATTCTCTTGGCCTTTGATAAAATCGCGGCAGGCATAGCGAAGCTTTTCACCGGGCGAGAGCTTGCTCCACTTGACAAAGGTGGGCGATTGTTTCACCAAAGCTTCATTAAAATCAGTGGGCCTTGGGCCCATTTTCGGTCCTGGCATTTTCAAAATTACTGTAGTATATAGTCTCTTTTGAGAGCACGACAGAGATACGGAACGAGAAAGAAGGGTGAGATGTCGAGTATAACAATAAAGAACAAACACTTTACAAACCAGCCGGCGAACATACACGGATTTTGCTCCGACTATTATTTCTCCACCACGAAAGACAATGAAAAAATAACCTGCACCGAGTTAATAAAGGTTTCTTTAACTTACAAACTGCAATACTGTGTCAAGGCCCAAGCGAATGACTTGTGTGTGTGTGCGAGAATTGTTGTTTGTTGTTTGTTCCGACTTTCCCTCCGACAAAGGTAATGAGCACTGTTTCAGTGAACTGGTTATCAGACAACAATATTTTATGAGGTTATCAGCTATTAATAATAATATCGTTATTGCTTGTTGTTGTTTTTTGAGGAGCTTGCTGCTTGGTTTTCGTTCTGCCCCATACTACTAGTCTACTAGTAGTAGTAGTAGTGTAGAGACGATCCACAACTCTGCATTCTCCAGTAGGAATAGAGTTTAATCTCGTCGTAAGTGAGAAAAAAGGCTTCGCGCCAAATTTTTGCATGCCGGCGGCACCCGAAATCCTCTTGTCATTTTTTAATTATTGTTGCTTTTGCCTTTTGCCTTGTTTTGGCCAACCTCATCATGCAGAGAGTACGTCCATAACTTCAGCCATACCAGAGGTTCACTTCTTTTCACTCTGCGGCACAACAAGATGGCGTCTACCGCAACTACCTATCCTGTCCATGGTGGCACAGGCAGCATAAACATTCCAACTACATCAGCTGTTCCCAGCAGACCGAAGGAGAATACTGCCGTCACACCGCACAACAAAAACAAAAAATCCAAAAATGAAAAAATAACGTCCAGTCTCGATCGTCGTATGATGGTTGACAAGAATGTTGTCGACGAATTGTTGTTGGTGTGTGGTGTGATTGGGACGCAAACAGAAACAGCTGATAACGGCACCGAAACGCTCGTTCCCGTCACGGATTGTTTAAACTGGTTGCAAGATTTGCAACGTGCCCTCCGACGTGACGAGGATCTCTATCGGCCCATTTCGCTCCTACTCGGGAAATGGAATATCGTACAAAAGAAATTGTTACCACTGGTCTTGACATGCCGGTACGATACTCCCATGGTCTTGACCATTGTTAAGATATTAGTCATACTAACGAAGCCACTCCACGAGAATACCATGCGAGCAGGGCGCTTGGTCATTGATACCAAGAGCAGCAAACGCGATGAAAAGTAAGTTAATGCGTTGCGGGTGAAATATGATAGTTTTTTTCTAAATTCGGCTCAAATAGAGAATTCGATTTAAGATTAGCAAATTGTCGTATCTCAAGACTTCACTTCCCTCCTTTCTCTCTACGACCGAACCAACCGAATCGAACCGCGACAGTGTTATTCGTGAACAAAAGAAAATCCGAGAAAATGCTATAGCTCAAAGTGACATGCTCATGGAATATAAACGGTCAATTGTCCATCACGCCTCACATCGTCAATCCAGCTCGTCGTCATCCTCCGACGAAGGTGGGGTCTTGTCCATTTTTGTTTCACTGTTGGCGGAACCTCTCTCAAAGACGGGTACCAAGCGAACCGATGCCGACCACCTGACGATTGAATTGGTCCTTCATTTGTTTCGCAATATTCTCAGTACCGAACCCATTTTGAAATCGTCACCCGCAGCTTCCCTCCAGAGTGCCCAACTGCACAATGAATGCATTGCGTTGTTTGAACGAGAATTGGTACTCGAAATTTTCATGGTCATTTGTCAAGAAATGGAACTCCGCGAGAATGCGCAATACAACTTATTGATGATGGAATTATTGCATCACTTGTTCAAGTCACAGGATCCCACAGCAGTGGCACGGTGTATGATCACCCCAAGAGTATTGGAATCGGTGTCACCCGCGACTGGAATCGAAAATGATGGTTCTGCTACTGCCAACAACAGTGCAGGTACTCTTTCCAAATCATCAACCACTCATGGGGGTACATCAGGTGGTCTTTTGCGGGCTCACATGATGAGAGATAGACAAAAGTTCCGAACTGGTGCTCCTGCTCGTCACGGCAACTTTGGAGGAACGCTAATACTCAAACGTCAGGATGGGAAACAGCAATACGTGTCCGCTTCTGCTCTTATGGATCGGGGTGGACAACAGGGCAGCAATCTTATCAACAGTGCTGCAGGACCAAAAAAACGCAAGAACCGTAAAACAGAACCCTTTATCGGATCGGGACGAACGTTGCTCGCGCACACCCGTGCTGGCCACACGCACAATGCCAACCGAGGACCAGCCTCCATTCGAGCACAAAAGACTCTTCACAGATTCTGTCAGGTCTTTCTCGATAAGTGCTATGGCCCAGTGATGAAGAGTCTGAAGAATGAATTTCGTCGCGATTCTGTTCGATTAGAAGGCGATGATGATAAAGTTGTCTTTTTCCGAATCATTTGGTTCTTTTTCCAGTGGTATCGTGTCTCGGGCATAAGGAAGTCGAAGAGGGCCACGGACGACAACTCGGGTGATGATGTGTGTGGAAACAGCATTGGTTTGGGTCAATTAATCTTCACCATGGATGTCTTTACGTTCAACTTGGTTTTGAATGCCAGCACCACTTTTATGACTCACAAGAGTCATACTAAATTGGCGCAGACAGTTGCACTCTATGCTGAAATGATGCATATGCTGTACGAAATGTACAGCTCGAACGATTCTACTGAGCAGATTATGGCTCTGGGATTAATGGATCGTCTCTTTTATGGGTCCGAACCTGTGGATCGTCTCCCCAAACTCTTGTCTTCTTGGACTCCTGCCTCGACCACGCGAGAATACATTTGCGATCTTGTCGAAGTTACGCACGTCACCCTGAAACTTTTGGAGGCTAATAGAAAGTCTTGTGAAGACATTAAGGAGTCAGCAGAAGCCCGAAATGCTATCATGAAAAAGAAAGGCGGAAAGACGCAAGTCAAGACAAATGATGCTGTAATACAAATGAAAGTTGCCGCCTCTGACTTTGATGTCCAATGGTACTTTCTGCGAAAAATTGTCTCTAACGGTGTCGTGTTTATGTACACAAAGCTCTTGGAGCAATACGCGACCAACTCGGCTCATGTCAATCATCGTATCGTGGCATTCTTTCTCCGTTTGGCCAAGGTCAAGATTGTTGACGCCGAGGAGGAAGAAGCCAAGCCCCAGCATTGGGCACCAGAGGGATCTGAGCCGTTGAAGAATCCTTTAGCACCAAAAACAGCTACCCTGGAGCCCATGCTATACAATATTCAGACTCTCATGGTTGTGAATCAGATTTTGAACGACTCTTCGGTCCGAAACGACAAGGCCTACGCCACAACTCTTTCGTGGGCGGCTGGAGTGATCCACAACTTTGCGAGCACCGCTTCTGACAATCCTGTTTTATACCTCGAGACTCTCTTTAAGCACCCCGTCCCTCACAGATTCTGCGAGTTGAGCGCGAACATGTACGTCAACGAAGAGCTTCGAATGATCGCCGAAAGGGAGCTTCTCCTGGAAATGCAACGCCAAGAGATCATGAACGGGGACCCTAGCGATGAAGAAGATGCAGACGAAGAGGACGAGCAAGAATTCAATGACATGGAAATTGGTGAAAATATTACAGCCACTAATTTGAAGAAACGCGATGCTAGTGACAGTGATGAAGGCCACGACAATGTCGAGAAATCCAGGGCCGCCATCAACAAACGACGCAAACAATTCAAGAAACTAACGACCGCTGAAGACGCCGACGATAGCTCGGACGACGAAGAGTTGACATTCGAAACGACAAAGACTTCGAGTGCAAGTGCCGATCCAGGCACACCTCAGAGGAAGTCCATCGACGATGACAGTTCTGACGAGGAAGATATGGCAGACATGGCCGCTTCATTGGGGACAAAATCAGTCATTCAAAAGAATTATCGCGACGATGATTCCGACGAGGAAAATTCCGACGCTGCAAAGATCGCTTCAAAGAAGTCTTTTGCGTCGCAGAAACCCAACTTTGACGAGAGTTCCGATGAAGAAGCGGACGAAGAAAGCGAGGAATCCGTGGAGGCCCTCCAAAAAGCATTAGAGGTTCAAAAAGAAGCTTTGAGGAAATCAATGGAGGACGAGAGCAGCGATGGTAGTGACGAGGAAAGTGAGGATGATTCTATTGGTGCCAAGAATATCAATTCATTGGCCGAACATACAGAGAAAGTGGCCAGTCCATCCTCTGACATCCTTGCTGCTGATCAGGAATAAGCAGCAGGCTAAATTATCTAATTACACCAGCGTTTTGCGTTTTTTTTTTTCATCGTATTTCCTATTAATAGTTACGTTCGTTTCAGACTGTCGACTGTGGCCTCACCACCGTGCATCCACCCAAAATACCAGCAATTATGCACCCCGCCACAATGAACATGTGGAAAAAATCATCTAGTCCTTGATGAGTCTCCCCTTCGAGAATTTGCGTAAGCCCTAGAAAACCAACCGATCCACTCACTAGGAGCAAAAATGCGGGCATGAGTACAATCGTATTCGGCCGATTGTATTTCCGCGACCACACATTGGAAAAGATTGTCACAATAAAGGCAGCTAAAAACGTTCCAAGATTCTCACCAGGCAGAGCATTGGTACCCATGAACATGAATGCATAGGCAACAAACATGGACAGCATAGCCCATGCGGTATCTTTGAAGCTCACCTGAAAAAGTACCGGGACTGAGCCGCATAATATGGGAACGAAAAGGACATGCCAGAACGACGAAACGGATTGCACTTCTTCACCATTCGCCAAGTCGCCGTCTAGTGTTTGTTCCACTCCGATAGTCTGTGCTACATAATCCACAAAAGTGGCTCCCAGACAGCAACCCAGACTGAGCCATACCATGGTGACCAATCCGTCGATGAAACGGGAAAAGCCAGACATTATATGGCGCGTCACAAGATCTGTAAGGCCCAGAGTAATTGTTGCCCCAGGGACCAACACGATCACACCAGAAACTGTCACAATAGTCACACTGATTTCTGGTCGAGCCAGTTGGACGGCCGCGGCGAAAGCAGAACAACAAAAGGAGGCGACCAAGCTCAGCCAAATAGAGGCTTCCTCGGCGGCAAACTGTTCAAACATTGCGACCAAAGTGTACGTCATGCCTCCAGCGATGGCACCACAAAGCACGTCCCACCATGTGCCGTTGAAAAATACAGGTAAGCCACTGCCCGCCATGATAAAGGCAAACCCCAGTGCTCTTGGACCCCAGGGATCCGGCGCTTGTTCGATTTCATCCAGCCGTTCATCAGCCAGCTGAATATTATTCTCTAGCTTGCCTTGCAAGATATCTTTGGCAAGATCCGATAACAGTCCTAACTTTGTAAGAGAGAATCCTGTTTTTACTCGTACCAAATCCATCATGCAGCGATGATGATGATGATGACGAGCACAGTCTTCCACATCCATCCGTCGATCGAATTTACAAATCAATTCGTTGGTACTACAAAGAAACACACTGTTTGGGCTGTATCCAAATACATGCATAACTTGGGGTAAAAAATGCTCGACACGATCGGAATTGCTACCGAATTTCATGGCGGCCAGTGCCAACCGGATAACCAAGCGACATACATTCTGAAAATGAGCTTCACCACTGTAACTACTAGTGTTGGTGTTAATAATATCACCAGGGTCAAGCATTAAACTTCTACCGAGTTCTTCATCATCATGGCAGCTCAAACATGGCACAGACGGAGAATTGTCATTCTTTTCAATCGGGATGCTGTTGTTGTTATTATTATCCAACACAATAGTACCAGTAAGATTCTCTTTTTCAGCACTGGACTCGTCCGATGGCGATTTCCCCTCATTGTCACTGGTAGTAGCAGCTTCTAGAGTTTCTGAGCTGCCCTCTTTGTTGCAGTGAGTGTCCGTGTTCATTGGTACGTGATGATCATGTTTTATATTTATTTCTTTGTGCTCGGAGGCTCGGGGTCGATGCAACACTTGATGAGTACCAGTAGCACTGTAAAAGAACGTCGCACGATTCAATCATCTACAGGAATATGGTATTTTGGATTGCAAGGGATTTTATCTTCTGTAAAAATGCTAGCTTTTTCTCGGGTGTCAAGTTTTTGAAGGGACTGTCGGCTGAAAAAATGGAGCTTTCGCTTTTCTTGATGTGTTATCGCATTCAGGTTAGGGTTAAGGCGAAGAATTCTGATTCCCTATCATCACACGACTCTTCTCCTTGTCCATACATGGACTCGGGAGTGAATAAAGAATAATAGTAGTAGAATAGTCTAGTCTAGCCTAATATTAGCTTCAAGGCAGAGGAAGCGCCTTTTCTGACGACCGCGGAATGATCAGATCGAGCCGCTTACATTCCTAGCAATGAAATTTGAGTCAGCCTTTATGTCTTACCTGGTAATTATTTGTCAAGAAAGAATTTCTGTAGAGCGTTAGCTACAATCGGTGCGTTCGTCTTTTCTGCGTAAAACCAGTGGCCACCGTTTAATCCCACGAACGAGCATCCGGGTGTTTTGTCCAATTGACTTAGATATACTTTGGAATGGTAATTGATGTTCTTGCTCGTTCCGTACATGAAGCACACTGGAAGATGTTTGGTCTTGGAAAAGGAAGTCTTTGCCCGTGCAAAGTTTCGAAACAACTGAAAGTACGGGTACGTAAGATGCGGTGTCTTTATTGCCCCTTGCAAAAAGATTGATGTCTGTTGAAAAGTATTCAGTTTTAGGTTTAAGCAACAATTGCATCCCATACGAAACACAAACTGCTTTGTTTTCTATCGACCCACTCACCTCTTCATCATTCAGTGGCCCGATAAGCTTCCATGGGTATACCTTAATGAGTTTTGACGCCATATTACTTCCTATCAGATTATTGGTCACAAAAACAAAGGCAAACCATAACATGTACCCAATAAATTTCAGCATTCCGACCTTAGGCATCTGATAAGGATTAAAAATGCCAATATCCAATGCTGCATACTTTTGGACCAAAGCTTCGTCCTTGTGTTCTTGCACGTACAAATAACCATAATTCGCACCCCAATCATGACATAACAGATGAATTATCTTGGCTCCATTTCGATGGCAATACAGGACCACGCGGTGCAGAGCCTCTTGAATTTCATCGATGGTGTATCCCCATTTGTGATCGGCTGGCAATTCGTTCAAATGATTTCCCGGTAGCCCCATGGCAATGACGTGATGAGACGTGGCTAATTCTGGTCGATGGACCAAGGGATCCCAAACAGACGCAGTGTCTGGAAACCCGGCGAGACAAATGAGGACGGGCGTGTCCTTGGAGAAGGGTAGTCCCGATCTCTGGCAAGAAAAGATCGTGTCAAGAACGTCTTGTTGCTCTTGTTGTTGAGCACCCATTTTTCTTACGGTCGCTGTAATGATGCAACTGGTGACCGGGAGGTAGTGTCTTTGTCGCTTCGGAGAACTTGCAAGGAAGAAATAAACGAGGCAGACGATAGTGCCCATGCCCATCCTTTGATGGGACCGGGACAATGGATACATACGGAATACGGAGTGCATTATTTTGTTTTGGGGGCGAAAGAATCGTCTCAATAATAGGGTTAAAGCTTTTCAAAACGTCAAGTACCGAGTATGTGTTGTCACCACGATTCCCGGGATATGGAAAACCCCAGGGGGATATCCATATCCAGGGCTTGTTTGACAATTTAGTGATCACCAATTCTGGGATATTGAAAAATCACAGGATATGGTATATGCTTATATTCAGAATGAATAGTTTAATGTTACATTGTATTTAGATTAGCGTTGTCCAATCTATTCTAATATTGTACAGCTAAGTTCTATATGAATTAAATTAAAGTGGGGTCCAGCAGCCACCTGTTAAATACTAGCTTAAAAGTGCTTGACCATTTTATTTTAATTTATGAACTTATTGGAGATCATATAATATTTTAGAAGAATAATGAATCAAATTAAAGTGGTTCAGCACCTACCTGTTAAATGCTGGCTTAAAAGGGCTTGACCATTTTATTTTAATACATGAACAAATACGTTTATTCCAATAATGAATTAAATTAAAGTGGTTCAGCACCAACCTGTTAAAAGCTACAGTAGCTTAAAAGCGCTTGACCATTTTATTTTAACTAGCAATATCGGTACGAATTTCGAACCAAACAGCTTAACTACTAGTAAATTAAAGTGGTTCAGCACCTACCTGTTAAATACTAGCTTAAAAGTGCTTGACCATTTTATTTTATTTTATACGATTGCGAATAAGTTTACAGTAAGGTAAAACAGTACACTAGAATAATCAAATGAATTAAATTAGAGTGGTTCAGCACCTAACTGTTAAATGCTAGCTTAAAAGGGCTTGACCATTTTATTTTAATACACGAATAGATTAATACGTTTATTCGAATGAATTCAATTTAAGTGGTTCAGCAGCTACTAGTACCTGTTAAATGCTAGCTTAAAAGTGCTTGACCATTTTACTGTATTTTACTGTAATACATTTTTTTATACGATTGAGAATAAGTTTACAGTAGGTAAAACAGTACACTAGAATAATCTAGAATAATCGAATAAATACGTTTATTGGAATAATGAATTAAATTCAAGTGGTTCAGCAGCTACCTGTTAAATACAACTAGCTTAAAAGGGCTTGACCATTTTATTGTAATACACAAATAGACTACTGTAATACATTTATTCAAATAATGAATTAAATTAAAGTGGTTCAGCAGCTACTACCTGTTAAATACTACTTGGAGTAGCTTAAAAGTGCTTGGCCATTTTATTTTTATTGACAGCCAATGGGTCATTATTTAATAAAATTACTCTGAGATAGTAATTAGATCACATGCTGTTAAAAATAACAGTTCATATTACTTAAGCCCAACAAATGCTATTTCCAGAAACAACCCTGGGATTGTGTTTTTCCCATCCTGGGACAGTTTTTCATATCCCTGGATTGGTGATAACATATGAGTAATTCATTAGTCGCGGAGACACATCGCTGTTGCACTCTGTCGGCTTACTAGCTAGTAGTATTAATGACCCTAATAAGTACCGTAGCAGTCTAGCTAGCACCAAAAGAAGCTCCTCTCGAGTAGCCACTACCAGAGTGCCTTGCAATGCATAGCAAACCATCAACGAATAGCTTGCTGGTGGCTAGCTAAGTTGAATTGACACTTGGCTTCACCACGAAATTCTTCTTCGCATGAGGTTTTTGAAACGAATGCCGGCACACTCTCGCAAAAAAAGGGGGAAACTGTCACAGCCATTGGGAAGACGTGCGGGACAAACAATAATCGGTAGGTTTTATTTAATGGAGCTGTTGATTGCCCCATTCTTTCAATGTTGCATACTTGTAGAATGTGTCAGTGGAGAAAGGCTCTAGGTTCCCTAATAGAACTAGGGTTGAACGTTGACTGGGATGGACTGCCACAGGCAACACTTTCTCTCTACTCAGCAGTCGTTTGACGAGCTTACTACCTTATCTAGAATCGAACAAGACCTTAGTTCACGAATCTACTAGTAGCCAACAATCATTTACATACTACAAGCCAATACGGAGTACAATAGTAGTTCCAACATTGCTCGGGATCGGAACAACGAGTTGAATCACGAACGTGAGACATCAACGCAGACACAGTTCAGGGATGCACGATTTGATGAAACAGCAAACGGCAAGAAAGCTTTCTTCGCTTTCCTCTCCCGTCTCATTTCCTTCTCAATTCTCACTCAAAAAGCAGAGTACCAAAAACTTATCAAGAACCAACTACAGATCAGAAAAACATGGAACGTAGCGACTCTCTCTCGTCGGTATCACCAACCTTTGTCGGCGATTTGTCGGCATTTCAACTCCCGTCGTCCGAGACAGGAGTCAAGCAGCAGCAGCAGCAGCAGCAGCAGCAGCAGCAAAAAAGTGTTCCTTGCGCGTTCCGTGTGACCCAGCCAGTCAAGTACTTATCCGAAACTCGCAGCTACAGTCTTGACGATGAACAAGTCAACAGCAACCATACTTTGGCCATCCCCAACTTGACTGTCATAAACGACAAGATTAACCTCAAGCCAAAGAGCTTCTCTCATCAGGTATATCATCATCATCACCATCATCATCAAGACATGATCATGATGGACGAGAATGTCACGAATGAATATACGGTCACAAAACCCGCACTTTTGGCCACCGAGACGCCTCCTCAACCCACGAAATTGACTCGTTCCACCGCCATTATGATTCTTCCCCACGACACAAAAGAACAAGTCAATCATATGAAAAGTCGCTCGGTTGGTAACGGTTTTCTGACCAACAATGCTTCCAACATCGATCATTCTTATGTTCTCTACATGGCGCCTTCGGCTCCCCGCAAGATTCGTCCAACTGGGGCTTTCCCAGATATGGACGAAGGAACGTGTTCCTTTGCAGCATCGTTGGGTGGACTGGAAAACGCCAACGACGATGGAGGCTTGGGATTTTCCAATTTGACCTTGGACTGTAGCTTTGAATCACCGTTGCTCGAATCTCGTGTTCGCACTGTTAGTACCAATACGACGCCACGTACTGCCCTATCCGAATTTCATAAATCTCCGTTTACTTCTTCGCGCTCGACCACGACACCTCCTTCAGGTACGACACTTAAGGCACCCCCTTCATATTCTCTCAAATTGACCAAGACGCCATCGAGCAGCAGTCTCCGTCGTCGATCCTCTTTTTGTGGTGGAGTGGGGGACACTGCGCCCATCAAGCCTCCTCATCACCAAGCCACTACTACAAAACGTGTCTCGTGGATTTACCCCCATGGCATTCCCGACGAGTCGACCACGACATTGATCTCGCAGGATCCCATGATTTTGGAAAATTCGGCATCTCCCATGGTAGCGACCACCAGCATGAGCGGAGGCGAGACGTTGGACGGATCGTCTAATCATAGCAACTGCTCCATGACGAAGCGTCCTACTCGTCTTTTCCCCGGCAGTGGAATAGACTCCGACGATGTCCAGAAGATCGTCCGTCCCACGGCCCTCCGTCTCGTGGCACCTACGACCAAGAAACGGGCGTTTTTTCCGCCAACGAAAGTCGGCAATACTCGTAGTAAAGTATCCCATTCGTATTCGCAATTCGGGACGGCAGCTACAGCTAATATCATGAATGACCACCCCAAGCGATACAGCTATCCGGGAAGTATGTTTGAATCCGACATGAAGAAGCTTAGTATGGGACGACTCCGTCCAGTCCCAAAACGCGTGGAAAAGCCGTTGTACCCTTCCGTCGACGATACGCTTCGTGCTCTTGATAGTACTGCCCCACTCTTTGGTCGTACGCCTAAAAAACCTTTGGTCGAGCCTCTCGAGATCATGCATGAGAACACTGCGTTTCAGCAGGTTCTCAACCAGCGCCGCTCGGATGGCAATGGCGTCAACCGACCTTCGTCCTTTGGCAGCTACGGAGGAGCCTTTTCCAACATGGATTGAATATCCACAAAAAAGGAGGTAAGCAAGACATTGTCTCCCTCCTGTTGTAAGTTGTCATTCACAGAAAAACCAAAATCCAAGAACAATTCATAAGACGAGCAAGACATCAGCTGCTAAACTGTACCAAAGCACTATTGAGCGTTGTATTATTTCGTATACAGTAGCTAAAGAAAATGCATAAAATCCATAATATTGACTTTCTTTTTTAAATGATTGTGCAGTGGCAAATCTGTTCTACCAAAAAAAAATTGAATAGTATGCCACTCGCTGTCCCACGGAGAAAACGGTCCCAGACGAAATGTCCGACCCCCGAAGGACTGACTGACTGACTGTATTGCATCACTTTATAGCTGTATTTTCCAAGTTCGCCTTCTAAAGAGTCTTTGTTTGAAGAAATGCTGTTGTCAATGTCATCTACTGTTGTCCTGATAGGATTTCTGTTTGGACTGGCGTCTCCTCTTCTCTGGGTGCTGCTACAAGGCTGAGAAAGCATAGCAAGTAAAACGCAAATGTTTCGTAACTACCAATTGTCATTGACATAATCTGAGGTGTGCAGTGATGGCATCTATTATTGATGTGTTCAACTGGTTACTCTTCCGCGGCTTCGCTCAGCAGCGATATGAAATCGGAAATCATCTCTACTAAAATTCCTTTTGGTAGCTAGCTAGGTACAGTAGCTATTACTCCCTAGTACTGTACAGGGCCTAATAATAGACTAATAGCTACTCGTAGCTAGTAGTAGCTAGCTAGTAGTATTTGGGTGTCCAACTACTCTAAAAGTAGTAGTATTACAGATGGTGTGCCCTGATGCACACTTCTTCGTAATCTCGAAAGCAGAATTTAAATAATGACCACCTTCTGGTTTTGATTGCAATCAAAAAAAATTATGGACCGAACAGTGATTTTTAGTTGAAGCCAATGGTGCAACAAACTACGAACTCAATACAATAGAGAATTACAATAACATGGCAACATCAACAGCATCCAAGCCTCGTAAACGGCAATACCAAAATGTCCACCATGGATCCAATGAAGACGGTGGAATGGATCGTGCATTATCTACACCAGATACCGCTACTACTAACGGTACTTCTACCATTATTTCAAACAGAGACGAGGTAGTCGTAGCGGAGGCTACAGTCGAAATGTCCGTGGACGATGCCATAGGTACGTATAATTCTGTGCTAATTTTGTATCAATGTTGATGCCAAGAAACAGATTCCCTTTTAAAATATGATGCTATTTTATCGTTCAACGCAGATCGCCTTGGTATGGGTTTATTCCAGTACAGAATTTTGCTGGCAGCAGGACTGTGCTTTGCCGCCGATGCCATGGAGGTGCTATTATTGTCATTTCTTTCCATTGTTCTGCGAGACGAATGGGGTCTCAGTGATGATGAAACAGCTTTTATTACATCGATTCTGTTTGCGGGAGCTCTGATAGGAACCAGCATTTTGGGTCCCTTGGCAGATCAATGGGGTCGCCGACCCGTGTTTTTACTGGCGGTCAGTATGATTGCCTTGTTTGGTACAGGAACATCACTCGTCAACAACTACGAGCAACTTTTGATTATCATGTTTATCATCGGATTTGGTGTGGGCGGTCTTACTGTACCGTTTGATACATTGGCAGAATTTTTACCAGCCAAAGGCCGGGGGTACGAGCTATCGTTTCGTCGTTTGGTGATTCTTCTTGTTTCTATTTCCTTTCCACTGCCAGTAGCTCACCACGCACGACATCTTTTGCACAGAACCAATCTGCTACTGATCGAGTACTTCTGGACGCTTGGGTGTCTGCTGGTCATTGTTTTTGCTGAATTGACTTTGGCTCATGGAAAAGCCAATTGGAGGTTGTTCGTAATCCTGTGCTCCCTTCCTTGCTTTTTGTCGATAGCGATAGGATGGCTGTACGTCCCCGAAAGTGTACGATGGCTTGTTAGTACAGGTCGAAATGAAGAGGCTCTTGAAATTTTGCGTCATGCTGGTCGTATCAATAAACTGACCGCGGCAACACCCCTGTCAAGCAGCAGTAGCAACAACGAAGACGACGACGCCGACGGGACGGAGAATGTACACGACAATCACGAGGATAGTGACGACATAATGGATGCTATCTTTCCTTGGAACACCGAATTAACCAGTGAAGAAGATCATAGTGCCGAGAACTCGGCATCTTGTACTGATTTGATCAAACCCCAGTGGCGCGGAACTATGCTGAAACTGTGGGGCGCGTGGGGCGGCTTTGGAATTGCTTACTATGGCAGCATTCAATCGATAACCAAAATCTTTGACGTCGAGACACCCGCCAACGTAAATTCCACTCTTACCTTTGATTCTGGAGATAATAGCACGATCACTTCTCGTCTTGAAACAAATGAGACTGCTGACTTTGATTATGGTGCCATTTTTATTAGCAGCAGCGCTGAGTTACTGGGTACAACCTTTGTCATCCTGTTAGTGGACAGGGTAGGTCGGATTCCTTCCCAGGTAGTATCCTATGCTCTGGCAGGAGTGTGCATTTTTGCGATGTGTATTCTTGCCGATTCTTCTCATGGGGCAGCTTCGGAGCGTTGGGAAGTGGTCGGGCTTGGATTTTTGTTACGGGCCTTCGATATGGCCGGTACCTGTACTTCGTGGGTCATGACAGCAGAAGTGCTGAGTACTGAAATTCGCACAACAGGTACGGTATCAAAAACCTGGTTTAATCTCTGAAACGAACGGCAACTTTTTGTTTTTGTCGCCAACGTGATCACGATTCGTTCATCAACTTATATATTTTTCATCCTCGTGGTACTCAAACCACAGGTCATGCTTCCGCAAATGCCATTGCAAGACTGGGAGCATTCTTTAGCCCATTTATTGTTGACACTCTCAACCTTCGAGTCCTAGGTATTGTCATGCTAGTGATCCACTGGTTTACTGCAGCTTGCGTCAGCCAACTTCCCGAAACGAAAGGAGGTCACATGGGAGGTGGCGGTGGAGGTGGAGTTGGCGGACATAATGCTCTAGTTGAAAACAATGACGATGACGAGCCTGCGTACACTAATCAAAGCGAAGTGGACGAAAACGAGGAACCAGATGGACTATTTGTGATTGATGATGATGATGATGATGATGATGAAGTGGAGGATACGAGAACCGACATTCAAACTCCAGCAAAGAACTTTGAATTGACATGAGGAGGAGCATACTACCACCCGAAGGTAAACACTACATTGGCCTCCATAGTTGATGTGTTTCCTTAAGCCACCCGACTTAACAGTAGCTCTTCAGCTGACGATAAGTAGACTGCAAGATGTAAGCGGCATACTCCGAACCTGCCGTCTAATTTTAATTTCTCGTCTCCTCGCAGCGGGTGAAGCTACAGTACAGTATACTGTACTTTCGTTACACTGTTCCAACTGTGACTAAAAATTGTAATCGAAGACTCCATCGAACACTTTTTTCAGCGCGATTATCTTACCGTATCTAACATTGCAGAGCCCCTCCTGCTTTGCTACACCATAAAAACAAATTATCCACTCCCATATCCTCCCATTAATTTGAATCATTGACTTAATTTAATTATATTTAACTTATCTACCATGGCGAAAACACGTTCCAAGGGTAAAGCTGCTCATAGTAACAAGAAACATTCATCTAAAAGAAAACCACTGCAAGGCGCCAAAGCAGCCAAACGATCTGCAAAACAAGCTTATAAGCAGCCTCTACGTGTGGAACCAGCCGCCGAGACTGATCCAAAGCAACTGATCAACTCGAATGTGAGTCCTCCTGAGCAAGTGTCAAAGCCAGTCGAATCGACGTTTAAGGCAGCAGCTCCGAATCCGTGTGTAGATCTTAAGGCAGTGTCTGAGATATTCTTCTCCAATGATGCCCCTCCTACCAGATCAAACGGAATGAAATCGAACCTGAAACTTCTTCGTCTTCCAATCCCTAAGTCTCTTTTCCGACCCCATTCCAAGGGAGACGACGTCCGACCCTTCGACGAAACAAAGGACATTGTTCTATCCAATGTATTTTCAGCTGGTGTGCGCCCTCCTGCCGCCACTGTTAATTTTCTCAAATTAATCGATGCTCGAGCAGAGGCTATTTTCTCGACAATGAATAGGGAGGAAACGAAGGCTATGATTTTCGACGGAATTTTGGATATTGCTGCGACCGAAATTATTCAGAGTCTCAAATCGATCAAGGCGCGATTTTTTGTCAGTCCAGTATGGAACGGCCCAGAGGATATACGCTCTTTGAACATTGTAAACGACGCAACTGCTGCATCCCTCGCGAAATTTATCTTCCGCGATATGATTGAGAAACGTCAGCAGCTTATCAATAAAAAATGGTTGACCAAAGTGAATTGCGATGCCATTACCGAAGTACATCGTCAGGCGCTGAGCCAAGAGAAAAGGCAGCAGGTCAATGCCCTCGTCTCTTTGAACTATATGACACCATGGGACCTATCGCGAGCTTCCAAGCTGCTCGTCATCCCTCCATTAAATCCTAGAGTGGCTCATGACGCTGCTCCCGACGCCACTCTCGAACAGGAAGACGGCGACCCTCTTTCAATGGACGCATCCTCTAACTGTGGTTCCTTGCAGAGTTTGGATAACGTTGATCGTACCAATAGTGCCAGTCAACCAAAACGACTGACGGTAGCATCTCCTCCTCCTTCATTTACTTCAAAGTTGTTTCCCTCCTCCCCCGCGACTATATCCAGATCGACCATGCCAGCGATCAGTCACGCCGATACGCCACAGAAAACTTTTCAGGCCTTCTTGGAGGAGACACTGGAGGATCATTTGGATTCTTTGTCCACGTTGACCCCATCCAAGATTTCTCATATGACTCAAAGCGAGGACCCACAAGAAGAAATGCAACAGGAACAGACAATGGAGGAACATTTGGATTCCTTGTCCACTTTGACGCCGCCCAAGATTTCTCGTATGACTCAAACCGAGGACCGACAAGAAGAAAAACAACAAGAACAGATTGCCGAACCATTGAGTGGCGATAAAATTGCGCCCTCCTTCGTCTGGAAGGATCTCTCGTTTGATCCGAAAACCAATCATCCAACGAATGTCAATAACATTCTGGGAGTTTTATCTCCGGCCAGCGAAACCCCGGCTCGTCGTCAGGCAATTGGGACGTTTCAGCAAGGATATTTTGGCTATCAGCAAGAGCAGATGTCTGAAGACATTCGGCAAATGTCCAACAACGACTTTCAGCACGACGCTGATTTTGGCAACAACGGACGCCACGATTTCATTAATTACGAACGAGTCGCAGCGGACACAAGCAATGTTATATACTCGCCACTTGACTTTTATCCAGGTGCGCCATTCCTTTCGCGGTACAATCCCAATGGCACCTTCGACGGGAACAACAGCCCCAAATCACCTCTTTCAACTGTTCGGCAAAGTCTTTCTCAAGAAATGGAATTGTTGGGCGCATTCGATTGGGAAGAGTCATCTGGCTAGTAGTAGTAGATTATTTGTCGCGGAACAGTCGAAACGTTGGATACATAATGCAGTACGTCACAACAATTGTCCATTCGTTTCCGCGCAACAACGAAACGAGAGCACGAGCGGGCTTTGTCAAAGAAACAAATAACTCAATAATAAATACTGTACATTTTATATTACTTTCACATTTCGATACTTAAGACATGAGGGTTTCTTAAATAAAGTAGGGCTTTGATTGCACTTGTGATGGAAACTGTGGAAAAATATGAAGACTCGGATCTGTTTGTGTCAGGTAAAGTTGGGCGAACTCTATATGCTTGATGAATCTACCTCCAGAGCAAAGATAATCACTGATCACCTTTCAATAAATCTCGCAGCCAATCTGGTAGATTGGTGCTTGGTTTGAAGGACGTGGCGTCGAGAGTCATGAGTGATACCGATGCTTGCGCTACAATTTGCTGTTGGTTCGATTTGAGCGTTTGATAACACTCAATGATCATGCCATTTCGCTTGACCTTGAAGGTTGTTTCTACCAAAACCAGTTGACCAGGTAGTAAATCGTCTTTGATCTCAAATTTGCAGCACTTATTGATTTTTGTTACAACAAACAAGAGACCGTGTTCTTCTTTCAATTTTTGCAGCGCGTCAGGTCCACCCAAATAATTGCTCCGTGATCGTTCAAAGAGCGTCAAAACATTCCGCAGTGGAATATGTCTCGAACAATGAGCATCAAATTCATCTCGAAAGAGTCGAAAAATATCTTTGGTAGTGACTGCTTCCTCTTGTTGTTTTTGTTGTTTTTGTTGTTGGTTGTCTTTCTGGGTTTCCATCATCGGTATTGTGATCTTGTTGGTATTGGTGTTATGTTGTGGTACAAACACATCAGGACGTGCCACAGTGACACGAGCCGAGTTAAACACGGTCGATTTTGGATCCTCGGATTCGCGCATGGCAACGTCCCAAATTTCCATAATATCTTGATGTTCTACCAGACTTCCATGAACACAATAGTGTCCTCCCAGTTGAAGTGATGATTTGAACTTCTGATCGTTGACTTCAATAATAACCCAATCTTCGTGTGTATCCAAAATGGATTGTCTCTTGTTGTTGTTGTTGTTGTTGTTGTTCATGACGTAATCTCCCATGGCGTAAAACGAATGAAGAGCTCGATCGAAACTTCGCAAATAATTGGCATTGTACATGACTCCATAACTATCTGTGTCCTCAATATAACATTGGTACCTGGGACTGACAAAGGATACAGGTTCATTGTTCGTAGTAGTAGTAGTAGTAGTAGTAGTGGTAGAACTGGACGACGCTACTACTGCTGATGCTGCTGTTAACGATTCCTGAATATCCGAAGAGGACGCCCACAGGCAATTGTAATTTTTGTTGGATAGGATCTGTGCAGATTGGCACCTAGTATTTCCTTCGTTTCTCCATCCTCGTTGAGATTGGAAGAAGGTTGGGGAAGAGCATTGCAAGAAGGCACTCACACTTCCTAGTCGTGGCAGCAATAGTAGACTGTTGATCAACGAGTTCAACAGAAACATAACCACAACCAGAAGGGAGAAAGTGTCCCTTGCTCGACACATGTTTTGTATAAAATCCTTGACGAGGACGAGTCGTTCAATGTGGTCTAGATTTGTTCTTACTACGTACTACTATTATTTATTTTGCATTAGTCTAGTAGTTTACTCGATTGAAAGAGACGTGTCCATAATATCATTCTCTTCAGAGCCAGCCGAAGGCAACGTGAGACAAGGAGACCCGAACCAGACGTCACCGGAAAGACCCGAAATGTCCCATCCTGTCCCCCACTCAGAAACAGGAACGCATTGGGAGAAATTGGATACGACTACTAGTCCCACTTCGGGGAAGAAGATTCACTCGCCAGGCTGCCGAAGAAGCCAAGGCCGAACTCGTAGCCCAGCGTCAAATCCCTACTACCAAACAAGGAAGGGCCTAGACCTGGATCCAGCAATTGAAGAGACCAAAAAGAGCAGAAATTTTGTCATAAATTTCCCTTTTCGTCGAATACGAAAGCAACTTTATATACCTAAAATAGTTTCTTAGCCGCGCCCTCCCGCCCGATTGGCTACTACCCGAGTGTGAGAGCAACCCTAGCGGTCTGCCCTCGCACCCGGGCGCCTCAGAACGGAGAAAAGGTCGGCCCTAGTAAATTGCCGAGTTTCTCCAAACCACCCTACCTAGCCAAACGTAGCCCTAGAGAGCTGGCATAGTAGTCGAGAGAACGCGGTAGCGTTCGCTTGCAACTCAGGATCCAAAATTCTAACCCTACTGTTGAATTTTCAAAGTTTACAGCGAATACTCGAGTACGTTACCAGTACGTTGTACACCTACTGTACTACCTGGAAGGTCCGACAAACCCCCCTATTTAAACCCTAAAAAGAGAAATATAGCACGAGTTCTAGAACAGCTCTAAAATTCTGAAACACCCGTTCAAATAATTTGAGTCATGTTGAAATATGTTGAAATAAATATGATTTCAAC
>Ga0100391_1001309_pt1 | contig 27867 bp, 27 predicted proteins | sample CryGeymeta201515_FD_81541 | JGI IMG/M metagenome (GOLD analysis project Ga0100391, IMG submission 81541) | Groundwater microbial communities from Crystal Geyser aquifers in Utah, USA - Crystal Geyser metaG 2015-15 | ecosystem: Environmental > Aquatic > Deep subsurface > Groundwater | place: USA... | reverse complement strand
CCCCCAAATCGGTCAAATGGCACCAAACTTTTTAACAGTTGGAGTCTATAAAAACCAATTAGGAAAAATTCGTCTATCCGATTATTTCATCTTTCATCTTAAGTCCTAAAATTAATTTCTTTGTTACTGAATTTTAACGTTATATTTTATTCAGACCACTTTTACAAACTTTTTAAAAATTCATAACAATATATTTTACCATAAATTAAAATATCTAACCAAGCTCATTTGATGAACACTTTTAAAACTAAAGTTTTCAGACAAATTTTTGATTTTATTACTCCTAAATGAAATAATATACATTTTTATTTAAAAAAATTAACCAATTTTAAGTTTAATAATAATCGGTAATTAAATTTTCACCTTTTAAAAAATTTATTTGATACCATAAAAACTGAAAACTCAACTTTGAAAAAGATGAAATTTAATAATGCAAAAGTACAAAAAACAATCTACTCAAGTGTAATATTCATAATACTAGTACAATTATAAATTATGATAATTTTCTATAAGAAATTCAACAACTAGAAAAATAATAGTCAACATTTACAATGTCTACATGACTTAAAAAATTAAAATATAAATAAAGATTTATAGTAAAAAACTAATAAAGAGATCAAAATTTCTACTTTTTCTAACACCAAATAAACTATAAAATTATAACGAAAATCAATTTCAGAAATTACCATAACGGTAATTTCTGAAATTAAAAAGATTTTCAAAATAAGCAAAATGTGAATTACTTAGTCTTTAGTCTTTGCAAAAGTTTCTTTTGTTTCACTAATAATCTCTTTTAAAGATGCTTCTGCTTCTTCTGTAAATTGATTAGTTGAACCAACAATATCATTGTAAGGTTTTTTAGATGTTGTAATATACGAAATTAAAGTTTTACAATAACTTTTAACATCTTGAACAGGTAACTCGTCTAAGTAACCGTTAATACCAGTATAAATTAAGGCAACTTGTTCAGCTACAGATAAAGGAGAGTTCTGCGGTTGTTTTAACACTTCACGTAAACGTGTACCACGTGCTAATTGCTTTTGAGTTGCTTCATCTAAATCTGAAGCAAATTGTGAAAATGCTTCTAACTCATCAAACTGTGCTAACTCTAACTTCAACTTACCAGCCACTTTTTTCATTGCTTTCGTTTGTGCGGCAGATCCAACACGTGATACGGAAATACCAACGTTAATTGCTGGACGGATACCCGAGTTAAATAAATCATTTGATAGGAAGATTTGTCCATCTGTAATCGAAATTACGTTTGTAGGAATATAAGCTGATACATCACTAGCCTGCGTTTCAATAATTGGAAGTGCCGTCATACTTCCACCACCTAATGCATCACTAAGTTTTGCAGCACGTTCTAATAAACGTGAATGTAAATAGAATACATCACCTGGATACGCCTCACGTCCTGGAGGACGACGTAATAGTAATGACATCTGACGATATGCCATAGCTTGTTTTGTTAAATCATCATAGATAACTAAAGTTGCTTTTCCTTTGTACATGAAATACTCAGCTAAAGCTGCACCTGAATATGGTGCAATGTATTGTAATGTTGCTGGATCATTAGCACTTGCCGCAACAACAATTGTGTATGACATTGCTTGCTTTTCTTCTAGTACATTTACAACTTGCGCAATTGTTGAAGCCTTTTGACCAATACCAACATAAACACAAACAACATCTTCTGTTTTTTGATTAATAATAGTATCTACGGCAATTGACGTTTTACCAGTTTGACGATCACCAATAATTAATTCACGTTGCCCGCGACCAATTGGAATCATAGCATCAATAGATGTAATACCTGTTTGTAATGGTTCACAAACTGATTTACGACTAATAATACCAGGTGCCATTGATTCTACTAAACGTGAATCTGTAGAAGTAATTTCACCTTTACCATCAATTGGTACCGCTAATGGGTTAACAACACGACCTAAAAAAGCGTCACCTACAGGAATTTGAGCAATTCGACCAGTTGCTTTCACTGTACTACCTTCTAAGATCTGACGACCTGTTCCCATTAATACAACACCAACGTTGTCATTTTCTAAGTTTAAAGCAATACCGATTGTTTTGTCTTCGAACTCTAAAAGTTCTCCACTCATAGCTTGGTCAAGACCATAAACTCGCGCAATACCATCACCAACTTGTAATACAGTACCAATATTATCTACTTTAACATCTTGATCATATTTCTCAATTTGTTCACGGATAATACTACTAATTTCGTCTGGACGAATATTTATCATTGTATTATTTTAATATAAAAAGTTAATAAAAGATTTTTTTACAATTAAATTTCTAAAACAGTATCTAAGTGTTTTGCTAAACTTTGCAATTGGTTTTTTACCGTAAAGTCGATAACTTTTGAATCAGTTTTAATTAAAAAACCACCAATTAAGCTAGAATCTACAGTAATTACTAATCTAATCTCACGTGCACTTGTTAATTCTTTTAATTTTTTAATTAACATGTTTTTTTGTAAATTAGTGAAAGCAAAAGCTGTTGAAACTTCAATCATTTTAATAGAAGCAGTTTCATAAACTAACTCTAAATAATTAGCAATAATAGATTCTAATAAATTGATCCTGTCACGATTTACTAGGACCATTAAAAATTTAAATGTTTCAGTATTTACTTGTGATTGTAGTGTTTTGGTTAAAACTTCACGTTTTGCATTTTGATTCACAACAGGATTATTTAAATAATCTGTTAATTCAGATGTTTCATTTAAGAATATATCTAAATTTTGAAAATCAGCTGTTATCTGATGCATTATATTTTGTTCCACCGAAAAATCAAACAAAGCACGTGCATAAGGAGCTGCAATCTTTGCTGTTAATGGGTTTACACTCATAATAAATCTCCTTCTAATTTATTAATAGTATCATTAATTAATGCAGTTGCACGTTCTTTTGGTCCAAATGTTTCTTGTGCACGAACAACTGTTCGCTTTAATACAAGTGAGATAATTTGTTGTTTAATTTCTAAGAATATTTGACGTTCTTTTGATCGGAAAGTTGCTAAAGCACGTTCAAAGCGAATTTTTAAATCTCTTTTCGCTTCAAAAGCATCTGATTCAAGTAAAACTTTTTTTGTTGCCACTGTTTCATTTTTAATTTCACTGATAACAAGATTTGCTTGATTTAATTGCTTTTGAGCCTCATTTAAACGTTTTTGAGCTTCAGTTAATCGATCTTCTGCATCTTGAACACTTTGTACAATGGTTGTTTTTCGCTCTTCTAATACAGAGCCTAAAAAGTCACGGCCTGAGAAAAATAAAATTGCTAGTAAAGCTATAATATTCAACAAGCCTGTTTCCAAAATATCTAGGTTTAAACCAATACCTTCATGTTCGGCAAGTAATGTAAAAATTTGATCAAAATTTTCCATGTTTTCGAGTCTTTATATAAACTGTTCACTTATTAAAAAGGAAAATTACGTTTACCAAAAAATTTAGATTGATAATCTAGTTTCAATGTCAACACATAAAGATTGAACAATTTCATCTAAACTATTAAGAGCTATCTCTTTTTTTGAAAGAAGATCTTTACTAATAGTACTTAATAAATTATCAATATATTTTTGAGAAACATTTAGTTCCGTTTCTAAAATTTCTTTATGAACTTTTTGTGAATTTGTAATTTCTAATTGGGCTTCTTTACGGGCATTAGTTAATTCTTGCTCATATTGTTTTGTTAGTGTATTAGCTTTTGCTAATATCTCTGAAGCTTTGCTAAGATTTGTTAAAATATACTCTTTGCGTTCTTCAATGATAGTTAACAACGGGTTGTATAAAATAATATTTAAAACAACTGTTAATAATAGAAATTGAATTGCTACTAATGGTAACGTTGCGTTAATATCGAATAACCCACCAGGTCCACTAACTTCTGAACTTGAAATTAGTATTGAAAAATTAATCATAAAATCTATATGTTTTACTATAGAATTAAAACTTTTAAATAATGTTGTCGAACTTCTTTAAATATAAGGGAACAATAAAAAATTATTACTCCAAACTATCCAATTTAAATTGATGTTCTAAACTAATAGAAGGAAACTTTGAATGATAACTTTCCAATTCTTCTAATAATATTTAGATAAGTTTCGACAATTTTTAGTTTGATGATAAAAAACGATTAACATTGAATTTCAAAGTTAATCGTTTCAATTTATCGGATTAAGAATTAAGTATTGAATGGGTTAGCGAATAATAATGCTAACGCTACAACTAAACCATAAATTGTTAATGCTTCCATGAACGCTAGAGATAATAATAAAGTACCACGAATTTTGTTTTCGGCTTCAGGTTGACGAGCAATACCTTCAACAGCTTGACCAGCAGCATTACCTTGACCAATACCAGGACCAATTGCAGCTAAACCAATAGCTAAACCAGCAGCAATAACAGAAGCAGCAGAAATGATAGAATCCATAATAAAGTTTTAATTGTGAATATATATATATAATTTTTAAAAAATCTAATTGCTATAATTCGATAACCAACCTATTCTAAAGCTTCTGCAATATATGCAGCTGCTAATGTTGAGAAAATTAAAGCTTGTACTGAACCTGCAAAAATCCCTAATAACATAATAGGTAATGGAATTACCAAAGGAACTAATGAAGTCAATACAGTAATTGTTAATTCAACAGCTAAAACGTTACCGAATAACCGGAAACTTAGTGATAAAGGTTTCGTAAAATCTTCTAAAATGTTAATTGGTAGAAGAAGTGGAATTGGTTCAATATATCGTTTGAAATATCCGAACCCTTTTTTACTTAAACCTGCGTAGAAGTAAGCGAACGATGTTAATAAAGCTAAAGCTACAGTTGTATTAATATCATTTGTCGGTGCTGCCAATTCTCCCTCTGGTAATTCAATTAATTTCCATGGGATAATGGCACCTGCCCAGTTACATCCGAAGATGAATAAGAACAATGTCCCAATAAATGGGATCCATTCTTTGTAAAAGCTTTCTCCTAATTGATCTCTAGCAATATCTGTTACAAAGTCTACAGTTGATTCCATAAAGTTTTGCCAACCATGTGGAATACGCTCTGCACCAGCCGTTCCTAAGAATGAAAATACTAATAGAATTAGTAATACAAACCAGATAACGACTAAAACTTGTCCATGTACTAGAAAACCTGCAATATTCCAGTAAAGATGTTTCCCAACTTCCGCCTCCGCTAATAATGTAAACGTATTTGAATAAAAAATTTCTGGGTACATAAAATCTAACTAATTTAGTAAATTACCCAATATTAAAAAATATACAGGAACAATTATCATTATAAGATATTTTTATCTGTTTTAGGTTTATTTTTATAAAAAAGCTCACTTTTTAGTTACGTTGTCAACCATTCATAACCTTTATTTTCTAATTCTTTGGCTAAATTAGCTGAACCAGTTTTAACGATTTTTCCGTCTTGCATAACGTGAACATAAGTGGGCTTGATATAATCTAATAAACGTTGATAATGTGTAATTAAGATAATGGATTTATTTTCATTCATAAAGTTATTAATCCCAGTCGAAATCACTTTTAAAGCATCAATGTCTAATCCAGAATCAGTTTCATCTAGAATGCAGACTTCTGAGTCTAAAAGAATCATTTGTAAAATTTCATTTCGTTTTTTTTCACCCCCTGAAAATCCTTCATTAACATTTCTACTTAAAAACAGTGGCGACATATTAACAAGTTTTAATTTTTCATCAATAATGGATAAAAATTCAAGTGGGTCTACTTCAGGTTTATTGTAAAATTTTTGTTTTGAATTGTAAGCTAAACGTAAAAAATCCTCATTACTTACTCCAGGAATTTCAATTGGATATTGAAAGGCTAGAAAAATGCCTAAATGTGATCTATCTTCTGGCTCAAGTTCTAAAATACTTGACCCTTTGAACATAATATCACCGCTTGAAACGGAATATGCAGGATGACCTGCGATAACTTTCGAAAATGTACTTTTACCTGATCCATTGGGACCCATAATCGCGTGAATTTCACCTTTATTTACTTTTAAGTTTAGATTCTTTAAAATTTCATTTTCATTAATTGAAACTTTTAAATCTTTAATTTCTAATACAGGATGATTTGAATTCATTAGCCAACACTTCCTTCTAATTTTAAAGTTAATAATTTATCTGCTTCTGCGGCAAACTCTAACGGCAATTCTGTGAAGATTTCACGACAGAACCCACTGATCATTAATTCAACAGCTTTTTCTATTCCAATACCACGTTGTAAAAAGTAAAAAATTTGTTCCTCACCGATTTTCGATGTTGAAGCTTCATGTTCAATTTTACTGGTAGAATTTTGAACAGATATAATTGGAAATGTATTTGCATTAGATAAATTTCCAATTAGTAATGAATCACATTGAGAATAATTTCGAGCACCCAAAGCTTTATTTCTAACACTTACTAAACCACGATAGCTATTTTTTGATTTTCAAGCCGAAATACCTTTTGAAATAATTCGACTTCGTGTATTTTTGCCAATGTGAGTCATTTTCGTTCCAGTATCTGCTTGCTGATAATTATTTGTTAAAGCAACTGAATAAAATTCACCTTGCGAATCATTTCCAACTAATACACAACTTGGATATTTCCAAGTAATTGATGACCCAGTTTCAACTTGTGTCCAAGAGATCTTAGAATTTGTCCCAGCACATAAACCTCGTTTAGTTACAAAGTTGTAAACTCCACCATTTCCCAATTCGTCACCGGAATACCAATTTTGTACGGTTGAATATTTGATATTAGCATTTTCTAAAGCTACTAACTCTACAACCGCTGCTTGTAATTGGTTAGTATCGTATTGTGGGGCTGTGCAGCCCTCTAAATAATTTACACTACTGTTTTTTTCCGAGATAATTAATGTTCGTTCAAATTGACCTGAATTCTGATCATTAATTCTAAAATAAGTAGATAAATCTAATGGACAAATTGTATCTTGGGGAATATAACAAAATGAACCATCCGTAAAAACAGCAGAATTCAAAGCTGCAAAATAATTATCCCCAATTGGAACTACAGATCCTAAGTATTTTTCGACTAATTCTGGATAATCATGAACGGCTTCTGAAATTGAGGCAAAGATTACACCTGACTTACTTAACTCTTCTTGGAAACTAGTTCCAATAGAAACACTATCAAAGACTATATCAACTGCCACATTAGTTAATCTTTTTTGTTCGTTTAACGAAATCCCTAACTTATCGAATGTTTTTAGTAATTCCGGATCAACTTCACTTAAATCATTTAATTTTTTCTGTGATTTTGGTGCTGAATAATATGTAATATCTTGATAATCAATCTGAGGAAATTTTAAATAAGCCCATTCAGGTTCTGACATTTGCTGCCATTTTTTATAAGCTTTTAATCGAAACTTTAGTAGAAATTCAGGTTCTTTTTTTTTTTCTGAAATTAATCTAACTGTTTTTTCATTTAAACCTTTTTCAATGATATCTTTTTCGATATTTGTTGAAAATCCGTATTGATATGTTTTATTTATTAATTGCGTTATATTTTTATTTAACGACTTATTTGATTTTTTAACCATATTTTATTTCATTTAATTTTTCTTACCTTTCGTAGAAGATAAAATTTTATTTCAAACTAAGTTAGAAACCAGTTTTCTAAATTCATTTTATACTCTTTAATAATTGATTTTATTAAGTTAATTATTATTATACTGATTCAATTGATTAGAAATTAATAAAAAAATTAGATAATTTTTTTGGAGATTTAAACTTTTGTCATTTCTAAGTTAGATAATCATTTAAAACTATTCTTAAAAGTTATAACTAATATAGGTTAACTCTGTAGTTGCAATGGATGAGAATCATGTTATAATATTAGATAAGGTTGTTCAAAATAATTCAACCGACAGAACTAATTCAAAGAAATTAGTTAAGTATCTATTATATATTGCCTTTTTATTCTAAGGAGAAATCAATGTCTCAATCTGTATCAGAACGGACTCGAATTAAAAGTGACCGTTACGAATCTGGTGTAATTCCTTACGCTAAGATGGGTTACTGGGATGCTTCATACGCAGTTAAAACAACTGATGTTTTAGCATTATTCCGTATTACGCCACAACCAGGTGTAGATCCAGTAGAAGCAGCTGCTGCTGTAGCTGGTGAATCTTCAACAGCTACATGGACAGTTGTATGGACTGATTTATTAACAGCTTGTGATCGCTACCGTGCTAAAGCTTATCGTGTAGATCCAGTTCCAAATACGCCTGATCAATACTTCGCTTTCATTGCATACGAATGTGATTTATTTGAAGAAGGTTCTTTAGCTAACTTAACAGCTTCTATTATTGGTAACGTTTTCGGATTTAAAGCAATTTCTGCTTTACGTTTAGAAGATATGCGTATTCCGCATTCATACTTAAAAACTTTCCAATGTCCTGCGACAGGTATCATTGTAGAGCGTGAGCGTTTAAACAAATATGGTATCCCGTTATTAGGTGCTACAGTTAAGCCTAAATTAGGTTTATCTGGTAAGAACTACGGTCGTGTAGTTTTTGAAGGTTTAAAAGGTGGTTTAGACTTCTTAAAGGATGATGAAAACATTAACTCACAACCATTCATGCGTTGGAGAGAACGTTTCTTATACTGTATGGAAGGTATTAACCGTGCATCTGCAGCTACAGGTGAAGTTAAAGGTTCATACTTAAACGTTACTGCAGCTACTATGGAAGAAGTTTACAAGCGTGCTGAGTATGCCAAAGCTGTAGGTTCTATCGTTATCATGATCGATTTAGTAATGGGTTATACTGCAATCCAAAGTATTGCTTTATGGTCTCGTGAAAATGATATGTTATTACATTTACACCGTGCTGGTAATTCAACTTATGCACGTCAAAAGAATCACGGTATTAACTTCCGTGTTATTTGTAAATGGATGCGTATGTCTGGTGTAGATCATATCCATGCTGGTACAGTTGTAGGTAAATTAGAAGGTGATCCTTTAATGATTAAAGGTTTCTATGATATTTTACGTTTAACAAACTTAGATGTTAACTTACCTTACGGTATTTTCTTCGAAATGACTTGGGCAAGTTTACGTAAGTGTATGCCAGTTGCATCTGGTGGTATTCACTGTGGTCAAATGCACCAATTAATTCACTACTTAGGTGATGATGTAGTATTACAATTCGGTGGTGGTACAATTGGTCACCCTGATGGTATCCAAGCCGGTGCTACAGCAAACCGTGTTGCTTTAGAAGCAATGGTATTAGCTCGTAACGAAGGTGTAGATTACTTTAACAACGCTGTAGGTCCTCAAATTTTACGCGACGCTGCTAAAACATGTGGTCCGTTACAAACAGCTTTAGATTTATGGAAAGATATTTCTTTCAACTACACATCTACAGATACAGCTGATTTTGCTCAAACACCAACAGCAAACGTATAAGTATAAGTTACAAAATTAATTATTAAAGGAGTATTTGAATAGTGAGACTTACACAAGGTTGTTTCTCGTTCTTACCAGATTTAACTGATCAACAAATTGAAAAGCAAGTTGCTTACGCAATTGCAAAAGGTTTTGCAATGAACATTGAGTGGACAGATGATCCACACCCACGTAACAGCTACTGGGAATTATGGGGTTTACCATTATTCGATATTAAAGATGCTGCTACAGTAATGTTCGAATTACGTGAAGCTCGTAAGTCATGTGCTTCAGGCTACTTACGTATGAATGCATTTGATGCTAGTTACGGTACTGAAAGTTGTGTTATGTCTTTCATCGTAAACCGCCCTACTAACGAACCAGGTTTCTACTTAGATCGTCAAGAAGGTCCTGCTCGTCAAATTATCTACACTACTAAATCTTATAGTGTTCAAGCTAATCCAGAGGGTGGCCGTTACTAATTAGTAATTAGTATATCAAACCTATCAAAAACCATGAAATTTCATGGTTTTTGATATAATTAACTATTTTTTACTTAACGTTTAATATAAATTTTAATAAAAAAGGGAGAAAGATTAAGATTTACAATGAATATGCTGTATTATTTGGAACCTTTCTAATTCAAAATAAAAGTTTAATGTTAGGCACTAAAAAAAACTACAAAATATTAACTGCCCGTTTTTAGAAAAATGAAGACAAATAACTTCACTTTTCTAAAAATTAATTAGCTATAACGACTTAGTTTAATTTTGCCTTACCACTAATAATACTATCTGTTAAAGATTTTAAAATTAATTTAATAGAGCGGACAGCGTCATCATTACCCGGAATCGGAATATCAACTAAATCTGGATCACAATTTGTGTCTAAAATAGAAACAATCGGAATCCCTAATTTTCTACATTCTTGAATCGCTGTCATTTCTCTCTTTTGATCAATAACAATAGCAACATCTGGTAAACCCGTCATTGTTTTTATTCCATCGAAATGTTGACGTAATTTATTCAATTCTTTTTGTCTTAGAACCCCTTCTTTTTTTGTTAACAAACTAAATGTTCCATTTGCTTCTTGTTGTTCAAGATCTTTTAAATAGTTAATTCTCTCTGTAATCGTTGACCAATTTGTTAACATACCACCTAGCCAACGATGATTCACATAAAATGAATCACAACGTTTAGCTTCTTGAGCAATTAAAGTACTAGCTTGACGTTTTGTCCCTATAAATAGGAATGTTTTTCCTTCACTAGCAGCAGATTGCAAATAACTATTTGCTTCTTTTAGCAAAGTTGCAGATTGAACTAAATCTAGAATATGGATATTATTTACTTCACTGTAAATATACGGAAACATTTTAGGATTCCAGCGGTAAGCTTTATGACCAAAATGAACTCCAGCTTTTAATAATTGTGATAAACTTATATCAGACATAAAATTTTAAATTACTTAATTAACCTATGTATTTTTTCTACGAATACTACCAAATATTAAATCACTTGTCCACATTAATTATTTTTCGTAATTTTTGTTCTTGGTTCTACAATGGCTTTTAAATTAGAATCTGAGTATAGATAGTTTTTAAAACAATTTCGATAATTTTGCGAACCTGTTCCTGCGGGAATTAAATGACCAATAATAATATTTTCTTTTAGTCCCCGTAACCAATCGATACGTCCTCCAATAGCGGCTTTTGTCAAAACTCTTGTAGTTTCTTGGAAACTAGCAGCTGAAATAAAACTAGGATTATTTAAGGCTGCTTTTGTAATTCCTAATAAGAGTGGAATATAGCAGGCTGGTTGTTTATTTTGCGTGCTGATAATTTGATTAATATATCGAATATGATATAAATCAACGACTTCTCGTCTTAATAATGGTGTATTTCCTTCATACGTAATTAAGACTTTTGTTGTCATCTGTTTAATAATAACTTCTAAATGTTTATCATTAATCGTAACTCCTTGTGATTCATAAACTGCTTGAACGGATTTTAGTATAAAAGATTGAACCTTTTTAAAGCTTTTGTAACTTCCTTCATAATTCATCATTAGACGCGTAGATTGGACTGATTCTGTTCTATCACATAAAAAAGATTTAACTAAACCGTAGTAGTTAAAATAAACTTTTAACAATTTGTGCGGATTGATCTTCTCATTTTCTTGAATGGCTGTTCCTAATTTCCTAAATTCAAAATTTGGATCTAAACTTGTCTTTTGAACTAATAAACCTTTTTTTTGACTCGTAGGAATTCTTTTAATCACAATATTTTTTTTACGAGCTTCTAAAATTTCTTCAATACGTGGTAAACCTTGAACAATATCACCAGTAATTTCTTTTTCTAAATTTAATAAACCAATTGTTTCTCCATCTTCAATAAATTGACTATTTTTACAAAATACACTATTAACGTCTTGTTCAAAGAAATCTTCTGTAATGGAATAAAGACCAATTGCTTTAGTAGCTTTTGTAAAATGATGTTCAACAAATTTAATTAATGCCAATTGTGAAGAAGAATTTGTTGATTGTTTAAATTTATTTTCTATAATATCGGAACTTTTCATGAAAAGCATACGTTCTCGTTTTGTTACAATTGGTTTTTTTAACGTTTTGGGGTATAACATTTCATTTAACTTTAAGTCCGAACTCTCGTTCTTAATTGAAAATTTTTTAAAAAATTGTGGAATTAATGAACTATAAAGTTTTCCATCTTTTTTCCAGAATAGTTTTGAAAATTCTGATTTTTTTGTTTTCGAAAAAGAGTTTGTATCGAATTTTTTTGTAATCGACAGTTTTAAAGGATTCAAATAGTTTAATCCGATTCGACGATTTGTTGATATTCGCGTTTGGATACGATCTGGAGAAACAAGCTTATACTGTAGATTAATATTGTCGATTAAATTATCATTTTTACAATTTGGGAAGAAATAGGGTTTTCCTTTTTGTAGAGTTAAGAAATTATTATTTTCAATAATAATTTTTCCTGTTTCACTAACATTGGAACTAGTAATAATAAAATCGTTTAATTTCTTATCTGCAAATTGACTCTTTTTCAATGTTAAACAATCTTGATTCGAAATAAGTAAAATTTGTTTCGTATTTCTTTTCTTGACTTTAAATTTTACAACTTCTAAAGAATTCTTTGTAATAGCTTCTAAATACCCTAAAACACTATAAGCGTCAATAAATTGGTCTTTTTGGACTAAACAACATGGTTCTAAATGTTTATATTTTAGATAGGGCGAAATATAATTATTTAAATTTAATTTTTCACTAATTCGAAGGTCGACTGAATTTGTTTTTTTATTATTTATTAATTCAATATTGGTTTGATTGCTAAATAAAAGATTGGTTTTAAATGTTAAACTATTACTGACTAAATTTAAACTTGTAGTACCTTTTAGAATTTGATTTGGTTTATACGTATAAATGTTTTTAGTTTTTAATTGTAAATTCGAATTTAAATTAATTTTATTTTGAGACTCAATAGAGGTAAGGTTCGAATATGGCATTTCATATAATTCTACCGGACGTATCAGTAATTGTTCTGTTTTTTTCCCAATGATATGTTCACAAAATGATAGTTTTCGAATTCGAATATTCGAAAAAATCACCTCACCAGGATAATAAATTTTTTTAGCAGTATTTTTAAATCTTTGTCCTTCATAAACCAATCCTGATTTAATTGAAATGGTTTGAACAATACTACTTTTTTGTTTAACCATGACAATTCCAGAGGTTTTTGAAAAAAGGCCAGGAATAATCTCAAATCCTTCAGAAATTAAATCACCATGTTCGACTAATAAAACATTTTGCTCACAGTTTACTTTATGAATTTCTTCACCTAACCAAATAATCGTTCGATGGAAAACAATAGATTTATATTTATGTTTATTATTTGAACGATTCCAATAATAAATAATTTCATTTTGCTCATTAAATTTGAAAATGTTTCGATAGTCATAATATAAAATTCCTCCAGTTAGTGTTCGAAATGAAGTTGTCACTAATGTTCCAAATTGTTCATTTCGTGTCATCTGAAGAAACGACTTTAAATTATTTTGTTTGATTTCGACAAGATACCTTAAATCATTGAAATTAAATAAATAATTTTTATTTTGAACCGATTTCGTAAGTTTTTTTAAATTGGAATTTAAGAATACGTATTTTGTATTCAGTGTTCGAATTGATTGCTGATATAAACTTTGTTTATTATTGATAAATTCAATCGATCCTGGATAATGATTAATGATTTTAGTTCGAAATATATAACTATATTTATTTAGTTTATAATCTGGATAAAAATTTATAAACGAATTATTAGGGCTATTATAAAGTTGTCCAGATAAGATCCAAATTAATTTATTATTATTTAATACGTTAACTTTCTTTTTTAATCGCGGCATAAAAATTTCACCACAGGCATCACTTAAGATGGGCTTAACTTCTGTTTTAACTTGCTTGTTTGTATTAATTAATTCTCCAATAACCGTATCTTTTAAAATATATTGGTTATTTTTGGGAAATAAGATGGTATTTCTCAAAACTTCTAATTGAACCAAATCCTGATTTTTGTCATCTGGAATTAAAATTAAAGAACCAGAATTTTTTGTAACACGAACATCCTCACCTCGATTTGTTCGTAAAATTACGGTTTTTAATGTTTTATAAAATCGAACAATTCCATTGACTGGACTGATGATTTGTTGTCGGGCTTCTGAGGTGAAGATACCGCCGGTATGAAACGTACGCATTGTAAGCTGTGTTCCCGGTTCACCAATGGATTGACCAGCTAAAATACCGACAGCTTCACCGATGTCGACTAAATTTTCATTTGCTAAATCCCAACCATAACATTTTTGACAAATGGCTCGATATAAATTACAAGTTAATGGTGAACGGATATAAAGTTGATCAATTTTTTTCTGTTTTAGTTCTTGGATTAAACTCGGTGTAATCGGTGTACCAGTGGTCGCAATGAAACCTCCCGTATCTGGATTAGTAATTGGTTTATTAAGAATTCGACCTACTATTTTTGCATACATTGTTTCATTCTTTTTTGCATTCGTTTTGTCTATTGTAATTAAAAATGAATGAGACGTTAAACAATCTTTTTCACGAATTAAAATATCCTGGGCAACATCGATTAAGCGACGTGTTAAATAACCGGAATTTGCAGTTTTTAAAGCAGTATCCACAATACCTTTTCGCGCTCCATAACCAGACATTAAGTAATCTGTGATCGTTAATCCTTCACGAAAATTCTTTTTAATTGGTAACTTCATAATTTCACCACTTGGATCCGACATTAAACCTCTCATACCAACTAATTGTCGAACTTGGGAAAGATTTCCTCGGGCACCAGAAAAGGCCATGATATAAACCGAATTTAAAGGATCATAATTTTTGAAATAATGAATAACCTGATCTTTTAAAGATTCACTTGTCAAACTCCAAGTATCAATAATTTTTTGAAATCGTTCAATATCTGTAATTTTTCCTTTTAAATAAATTTTTTCCGCATTAATTATTTCTTTGTTAGCTTTTTCTAACATTAAATTTTTAACAAATGGAATTTTCAAGTCTTCAATACTAATGGAAATACCAGCTTGAGTTGCATATTTAAAACCTAAATATTTTAGCTCGTCAGCTAAAAAACAAGCTTGCATTGAATCATAATTCGTAAAACTCCATGCTAACAGTTCTCTTAGTTGTTTTTTCCCTACGAGGTCATTTTGATAAGTATAATCTTTCATAAAATTTAGTTAGTTATTTACTTTATCGATTTATAAGAAATTTATAGTTTTCTGAATTGTATAATTTAATATTACACGTCCCGTCGTTGTTTGAAGATATTGCACCATTATTTCACCATTTTCATCTTTCTTAATTTGCAAATTCTCATAGTATTCAACAACAGTATTATTCTTTAACTTTACTATTTTTTTTAATTTTGATTTTGATGTATGTTCCTCATTTAAACGAATCCAAATCGAACTATGAAGTTCTATTTGATTTTGGCTATAAGCTAATATAACATCTTCTAAATTAGAAAAGTAATGACTTGAACCAAGTAAACCTTTAATATTATTAACTGTTAAGTAATAACATCCCAAAACCATATCTTGACTCGGCATAACGATTGGTTCACCATTTGCTGGTGATAAAAAATTATAAGGTGCTAACATGAGCATGTAACATTCAGCCTGAGATTCTAATGATAATGGAATGTGAACAGCCATCTGGTCTCCATCAAAATCGTCATTAAATGCAGAACAAACTAATGGGTGCAATTTAATTGCTCGACCTTGTACTAGAATCGGTTCAAAAGCTTGAATACCTAAACGATGTAAAGTCGGAGCACGATTAAGGAAGATAGGATGATTTGTTAAAACTTTTTCTAAAACTGGATCAATGATCGGTTCATTCTGTTGAATTAAGTTTTTAGCAATTTTCATGTTACTTGCTAAACCTTGATTAATTAGTTCTCGAATAATAAATGGTTGAAACAATTCAATAGCCATTTCATAAGGCAATCAACATTGATTTAATTTTAAACTAGGACCAACAACAATAACAGATCTACCTGAATAATCCACCCGCTTCCCTAATAAATTTTGACGGAAGCGACCATGCTTACCTTTAATGATATCTGACAATGATTTTAGTGGGCGATTATTTGCGCTTAATGCAATTTTACCACGTTTTCCATTATCAATTAAAGTATCAACAGCTTCTTGTAACAATCTTTTTTCATTTCGAATAATTAATTGAGGAGCATCAATTTCTAATAATCTTAATAATCGATTATTTCGCGTAATAATACGACGATATAATTCATTTAAATCGGAAGTTGCAAAGCGTCCGCCTTCTAATTGAATCATTGGTCTTAAAGCTGGTGGAATTACGGGTAAGATTGTTAAAATCATCCACGCTGGACTTGAACCAGTTCCAACTAAATTTTCTAAAATCCGAATTCGCTTTATAGCTTGTTCACGGATTTTATAAATACGTAATTGTTCCCATTTTCTAAACCATTTTGATTCATCATATAATGGTTTCTCTTTGTTTAATACTTTCGTACAAACCAAAATAAAGTACCGTGTTTTGAATATTTCAGATTTTAAATCAAGTTTTTCTAATTATCTCTTAATTAATGGAGCACCAATTAAAAAATTAGGTGTCGCACGTAAAAGATATTTTGGAGTATTATAACGTCGATTTTGCGGTTTAGGATAAGGTTTTAAGGGATAACCACTGTAACCAAGTTCTCTACTTCTTCGATACTGTTGTAAATCCCAATGTAATCCATAAAATGAAATTTCATCCTCCGCAATAAAGTAGGCTAAAGAAGCTAATTTTATTCGTTTAATTCTTTCATCCCATAAATCAACCACCGTTGATGTCGTTAGTTTTAATCCCTCACATTTTTTGCATTTTTCAGAATGAGGAGTATATGTTGTATCTAATTGTTTTTCACATTCTTCTACTTCTAACAATAGTGCCATAAAATTTGGCCGACTATTAATATACCAAACATGTGTTACGGGATATATTAAATTAATATATCCCATTCGGTGTCTTCGAACGCGTGATTCTGTTAATTCGACTCCACACCTTTCACAAATTAAGCCTTCATATCGAACACGTTTATATTTACCACAGGCACACTCTAAACTTTTACTTGGACCAAAAATTCGTTCGCAAAACAATCCATCCATTTCTGGTTTAAAAGTTCTGTAATTGATTGTTTCAGATTTTTGAACTTCTCCAACAAATTGACCATTTGGTAATTTTCGGTTTGCCCATTGTAAAATTCGGAATGGAGATGCCAATTTAATTTTTATGTAATCAAATTCTTTTGCAAATTGTACCATTATTTTTAAAATGAAATGTCATTAATGTTTGAATTGGGCGAGAATGTTTTTGATGATGCGTTATATTTTTCGATCAAATTAATCTCAACTTCATATTTTTTACTAGAACTAAATTTTTCAATTTTATAAGTACTCATATCTAAACCAATTGATCGCAATTCTTGTAATAAAACTTTAAATGATTCAGGAATTCCGAATTTTGGAATTTGTTGACCTTTTACAATCGCATTTAATGTTTCATTTCGTCCTTGCATATCATCAGACTTAATCGCTAATAACTCTTTTAATGTAAAAGCGGCTCCAAAGCCTTCTAAGGCCCAAACTTCCATTTCACCGAATCGTTGACCACCATGTTGAGCTTTTCCTCTTAACGGTTGTTGAGTAATAAGAGAATACGGACCTGTTGCACGTGCATGCATTTTATCGTCGACTAAATGAATTAATTTTAACATGTAGGCATTTCCAACCGTGACCGGATTATCAAATTCTTGACCTGTTCGCCCATCGATTAAAATCATTTTACCAGGGGCATAAGGATTAAATAACCAACTTTCATTCTTGGCAATAGAAGCTTGACGTAATTTTTTGTTAATTAAAATTCGTGATATTTCTAACCCATACATTTCATCAAACGGTAAAATTTTAAATCTTGAATTTAATCGATCACCGGCTAAACCTAATAAACATTCGTATAATTGACCCACATTCATTCGAGATGGTACGCCTAATGGATTTAAAATAATATCAATGGGTGTACCATCTGGTAAAAACGGCATGTCTTGACGTGGTAAAATTCGTGAAATAATTCCTTTATTACCATGCCGACCAGCAATTTTGTCGCCTACTTGAATTTTCCGTATTTGGGCAATAAAAATATAAATTTTTTCAAATTTATAAGTTAATTTTGTTCGACGATTAAAAGTCACAGTTTCAATGACCCGACCATATTCACCATCTGGCATGCGATAAGAATTATCTTTAACGCCTTTTGCTTTAGCTCCAAAAATTGCTCTTAATAACTTCGATTCGGGCAATTGTTCTGAGGTATTATTAGAAATAACCTTTCCTACTAAAATATCCCCTGGTTTTACAAACGTTCCCACAGTCACAATACCATCATCGTTTAAATGATTAACTTCGGCTAAACTTAGATTTTGAATATTTTTTGTCGCTTGCTCTGATACCTCTGAATTTTTATCAATTTCAATTTTGTAACGTTCAATATGAATTGATGTAAAAATATCATCGTAAACTAATCGCTCACTTATTAAAATAGCGTCTTCGAAGTTATAACCTTGCCATGGCATATAACCTACTAAAACATTTTGACCTAAAGATAGTTCACTTTCGGTTATTGCAGGTCCATCTGTTAACATTTGTCCCGACTGGACAGTTTCACCTTTCCAAACAATTGGTCTATGATTAATACATGTTTGTTGATTGGAACGTAAGTACTTTTGTAATTTGTAAGCTACTTTTTTTCCTTTCTTATCTTTAATAACAATTTTATTAGCAGTGACAGAACTTACAATACCTGACGTTTGGGCATTCAAAGTCATGCCTGAATCAATAGCAATCTGATTTTCTAAGCCAGTCCCAACAATTGGTTTTTGTGGTAAAATTAATGGTACTGATTGACGTTGCATATTCGATCCCATTAATGCTCGGTTAGCATCATCGTGTTCAAAAAAAGGAATTAAAGAAGCTGCTACAGAAACAACTTGAACGGGTGATATAGCAATAAAATCAACTTCAGATGGTGTAACACTAATAATTTCTTGTTGATACCGAACCGGAATAAGATTTTTTGTTAAATAATTTTCTTGATTAGTTGAAATATCAGCTGGTGCAATTCTATATAAATCTTCAATGTCAGCTGTTAAATAGATTGGGTCCCCTGTTTTTAAAACTTTTCCGTTAATAACTCGCCAAAATGGTGTTTCTAAAAATCCTGATTTATTAACTCGAGCACATGTAGTTAAAGAAGCAATTAAACCAACGTTTTGTCCTTCAGGTGTTTCAATGGGACAAATTCGTCCATAGTGACTTGGATGAATATCTCGCACAGCAAAACTAATTCGGTCTCGATCAAATCCACCAGGGCCTAAGCCACTTATTCGACGGCGATGAGTTAAAGATGATAAAGGGTTTGTTTGGTCTAAATATTGAGACAATTGACTTGACCCAAAAAATTCTCTTACAGTTGCATTTACGATATTAAAACTTAACAAATGACTTGAATCGATTTTATTTGTTTGATTCCGTAATTTTCGAACTAAACGTTGAAATCCTATTCGAAATAAATTTTGTAAAAGTTCCCCTACCGAACGAACGCGACGATTTTTTAAGTGATCAATATCGTCTTGAACAGTTTTTGAAATCGTCAAACTGATTAATTTATCAATAATAGCAAAAATATCCTCATAAGTGACTGTTTGAAGTCGTTCACTAATTCGAAGATTTAAACGATTATTAATTTTTAATCTTCCAACTCGCCCTAATCGATAATAATTCGAATCAAAAATGCGAGAAAATTCCGAAATATTCTTAAAATAATCTAAAGTTAAATTGAATCTTGATAATGGATCATTGGAATTTTTTGAATTTAAGAGTAAAGGTTTATTAAAATAGAAAAAGTCTGAATATTGTAAATTTTGATAAATTTCTAAATCTGTTAACCCCATTTCTTTTAGTAAATAAAGAATTGGTTTCTGATTTACTTTATCCAATTGAATCATAACCTCATCTTCTTGATTCTTGATTGGATATTTATACGAATTAATTTTCGTATTCTTTTGGAATATGAAACGAATCCAAGATCCATACTCAGGAATTAAAGTGGCAGTATATAGATCTTTTTCATCATATTTATGGTGATAATTTGTTTTAATTTCATGATCTTTTCGGTAAGACAATAATTGTGTCTTTGTTTTCAAATATTTATGGCGTTCGGGCTTGTGTGTTAACTTCTGTTTTCCAAAAATATATTTCAACTGTTCTTTTAAACTAATTGAAAAATAGATGGCTGGGCGTAAACTTTGTGAATGCAATAGCTTATGAACATCTAGGACTTTTGAAATAGTTTGCTTTAAATTTTTTTGTAAGAATGAAAAATGGCTCATCTCGATTAACCAATCCTGAGGTTCTTTTGTAATAAACAACAATTGGGAATTTAATTCAGTTTGGGTTAATTTTTGCAAATCAATTATCGCTTTCTCATATTTTTGGAATAATTTTAATATCTGTTTGTCAGAAAATACTAAATTGTCCGTCAAAGACATAGTATTCTTTTCTTGAAGAAATTGCGCATCTAATTCTGAAGTCCTACTTTGAACTTCTTTTTGTAAAATTTCATATTTTACTAGAAGTTTTAGTAAATAGTTATAATATTTTACTAAGTGAAAAACTTTATTATTTTCAAAATTTGTTTTGAAATTTAAATTATTACTTTGCAATTTTAACCATTTTAAAAAAAGTTGAACAAATTTAATTTTGGAGTTATGGTTGGAAATTTTGATAACAATTCGATATAATTTAAAACATTGTAAAAAATAAAAAGATGAAGTTTGCTCCGCTTTTTTCAAATACTGAAGTGAATAGTAATAAATGGAATCATTCTTCCAATGAGGAATGGTTTTTTGTCTTTTTTTGACGGAATCAAAAGTGGTTGTTGGAATAGGAAAGAATAAATCTGATTCGGAAATAAATGCTTCTCCCGAAGGCAAAAATGATCTTAATTTGTTAATATCAGTTGATAATTTTCGTTTAAATTGGCTAAGACTTCGTTGGTTTTTATTTTTCTCAAAATAAACTCCAGGACTTCGAATGATTTGACTTACAATTACACGTTCACATCCATTAATGACGAATGTTGCGTAGGTAGTCATTAAAGGCAAAGTAATAATTGGGAATTGGTTGTGATAGCGAACACTATTGATAACTTTATTTCGCACTTCAATTGGGATAACTAGTTGGGCTCTATAGTTTCCACTATATTTTCTTGCAATTAATAGGTTATAAGGTGGTTTTATTAAATTATATTCATCCCCAAACATAATGTACTCAGTATTTTGATTAAAGTCATGAATTCGAGAAAATAAAGCCAATTCTTCATTTAAACCTTGAGTAATAAACCAACAAAAGCTTATCCTTTGCATCGTCAGAAAATCTGGGAGCGCATTGATATAATTCATAGTTTGTTTTATAATTTTTGTTAGTAACTGCAATTATTAATTATATTGGAATTGCATATTTTATTAGGTTTTTTATGTTCAAAAAATGTTAAGAAAATTAAAAATTTTCTTAACACAGTAATACATAAAGATGGTTAGTTTTCGAGAGTTAAACATCAGCAGTTTTTAAATAAGCTGCTAATTTTGATTTTTTTCTTGCAGCGGCGCTTTTATGAAATATATTTTTTTTTGTCCCTTTATCCATAAGACTATAAATTGAGCTTAAAATTTTTTTTAATTTTTCTTTATCTTCTGGATTTTGAGATGTTTTGTAGATTTCCAGATCTTGAAAAAACATTTTGATCAGAGTTCGCACAGAACTTTTATAGTAACGATTTCTTAAACGATTTCGTTCATTAATGCCAATACGTTTTTTTGCAGATTTATTATTAGCCATCTTATTGTTTATTTAAATATTTTTAATAATTATTTTACAAATCTAAGATTTACTGTAATATAGTATATTTGCTAAAAAATTAAAAGTTTTTACTTTAAAAATTTTTTATGATGATAATTAAGATTAACTCTTGATAAGATCCGAAATTTTAGGCACTATATAGATAAAATTATTATTTTAAATTTATATGGCAAAAAATAAAGGGACTCGAATCTTAATTACTTTAGAATGTACAGAGTGTCGTTCCAATTTAGATAAACGATCACCGGGTGTTTCCCGATACACAACACAAAAAAATCGTCGAAATAATCCAGAACGAATTGAATTAAAGAAATATTGCCCACATTGTAATAAACCAACTCTACATAAAGAAATTAAATAAACAACTTATGGTATTAAAAAAACAAAAAATGTCACCCATTAGTATTAATCAAAAAATTGATTATAAAGATATTGATTTACTTACGTTGTTTGTCACAGAACAAGGAAAAATTCTTCCTCGCCGTGCAACCGGTGTAACTGTTCAACAACAACGAAAATTAGCAAAAGCAATTAAACGCGCACGAGTTTTATCATTATTTCCTTTTGTTGCATCTAATTCCGTTTAAAAATTATTAGAGTTATTATTTTCAATATATAATAACTCTAAGTCTTTAATGATAATAGATATTAGTTTAAAAGGAGAATTTTATGGGTAATTTTATCGATAAAACATTTACGGTAATCGCTGATATTCTTTTAAAAGTTTTACCTGCGAGTAAACAAGAAAAACAAGCTTTTTCGTATTATCGAGCTGGAATGGCAGCTCAATCAAGAGGAAGATATGCTGAGGCGTTACAAAATTATTATGAGGCTCTTCAAGTAGAAGAAGATCCGTACGATCGTAGCTATACACTCTATAACATCGGTTTAATTTATGGAAATACTGGTAAATATACACAAGCATTAGAATTTTATCACCAAGCATTGGCGTTAAACTCGAATCTTCCGCAAGCTTTAAATAACATTGCCGTAATTTATCATTCTCAGGCGCTCCGCGCTCAAAGTTTAGAAGAGGATGAATACATTGAATTATCTAAAGAACTCTTTGACAAAGCAGCTGAATATTGGATTCAGGCCCTAAAATTAGCTCCGGACAATTATCCTGGAGCACGAAATTGGTTAAAAGTAACAGGAAGATTAACAGAAAATAGTTGATTGAGCCTAGTATGATTTTTATTAAATATGATTATATTCAAGAATTCCAGTTATTTTGTTGTACAATGATAGTTAATTCTTAAATTTCAAATTTGTTAGTATTTTACGGACAGGTCGGATTGCGAAAGTATATTTATTCTACAATATTTTAAATATGTTAAATCAAAATGGTAAAAACTAATTTAAATAAAGGTTACGTTACTCAAATCATTGGTCCTGTATTAGATATTCAATTTTCTGAAGGAAATTTACCACCTATTTACACTGCACTTAAAATTGAATTAGAAGATGGGACGTCAACAATTGTTGAAGTTCAACAATTACTAGGCGATAATCAAGTACGTGCCGTATCAATGCGTTCAACAGACGGTTTAAAGCGTGGTGTTGAAGCTATTGACTTAGGTACTCCAATTGCTGTACCAGTAGGTACTCCAACTTTAGGTCGAATTTTTAACGTAATTGGTGAACCAGTTGATGAGCAAGGTGATGTTTCATATGATGAAACTTTACCAATTCACCGTGATGCGCCAGCATTTACAGAATTAGAAACAAAGCCATCGATCTTTGAAACAGGTATTAAAGTAGTTGATTTGTTAGCACCATACCGTCGTGGTGGTAAAATTGGTTTATTTGGTGGAGCAGGTGTAGGTAAAACAGTTTTAATTATGGAATTAATTAACAACATTGCCAAAGCTCACGGTGGGGTATCAGTTTTCGGTGGTGTAGGTGACCGTACACGTGAAGGAAACGATTTATACGAAGAAATGAAAGAATCTGGTGTAATTAACGAAAAAAATTTCCCAGAATCTAAAGTAGCACTTGTGTACGGTCAGATGAACGAACCTCCAGGAGCTCGTATGCGTGTTGGTTTAACAGCTTTAACAATGGCTGAATACTTCCGTGATGTAAACAAGCAGGATGTTTTATTATTTATTGATAATATTTTCCGTTTCACACAAGCGGGTTCAGAGGTATCTGCATTATTAGGACGTATGCCATCAGCAGTAGGTTACCAACCAACCTTAGCGACAGAAATGGGGGCGTTACAAGAACGTATTACCTCGACTACACAAGGTTCAATTACATCAATTCAAGCTGTATACGTACCTGCCGATGATTTAACAGATCCAGCTCCAGCTACAACATTCGCACATTTAGACGCAACAACAGTATTATCACGTAACTTAGCAGCGAAAGGTATTTACCCTGCGGTAGATCCATTAGATTCAACTTCTACAATGTTGCAACCTGGTATTGTGACTCAGGAACACTATGAAATTGCTGAAGCTGTAAAAGAAACATTACAACGTTATAAAGAATTACAAGATATTATTGCAATTTTAGGTATCGATGAATTATCAGAAGAAGATCGTTTAACGGTTGCACGAGCACGTAAAGTAGAACGATTCTTATCACAACCATTCTTCGTTGCAGAAATTTTTACAGGTTCACCTGGTGAATATGTAAGTTTAGAAGATACAATTAAAGGTTTCTCAATGGTATTAAATGGAGAATTAGACGATTTACCAGAACAAGCGTTCTACCTTGTAGGTAATCTTGACCAAGCAATTGCAAAAGCAGAAACTCTAAAATAAGGAGTACAACATATGGTTATGAACATTCGCGTTCTTACCCCAGATAGAGTTATTTGCTCAACAACAGCTGATGAAGTTGTTTTACCTGGTTTAACAGGCCAAGTAGGGGTATTAGATGGTCATGCAGCATTAATTACAGCTTTAGAGACAGGTTTATTGCGAATTAAGTTAAATGAAAAATGGACACCTATTATTTTATGTGGTGGCTTAGCTGAAATTGATCGAAATCGAGTAACAGTTTTAGTAAATGATGTAGAAGAGCTAAGTAATGTCCAATTAAGTGAAGCTACACAAGAATTAGAAAAAGCAACATTAGCCGTTGAAAACGCTGAATCAAGTAAGGCTCGATTAGATGCTTCTGTAGAATTAAAGAAAGCGACAGCACGCTTAGAAGCTGTAAATTACTTATCGTAACAAATTTAAAGTTTCTCTTTTGATTTTATTTTCTAAAAAATCAATTACTATACTATTATTATGTTTTACTTTTAAAATTTAAAAGTAAAACATAGTGCAGTCTGATAGAATCGTATTAATATACTTTTATTATATGACAACTAATTCTAATTTTAATTTTCTAACGAATACAGCGGTAACATTAGAATTACCTTTTTCTGAACATATTGAAGAATTGCGTCAGCGTCTTTTCTAGTATTTGGAATAATTTTACTGTTAACTTGTATTGCGTTCATTGAAGTCAAAGATCTCGTTAAAATTTTGGAACTTCCAGTTCAAAATGTAAAATTTTTTCAAATATCGCCAGGTGAATATTTTATTTCAACTATAAAGATAGCCTTTTATACTGGCTTACTTTTTTCTAGTCCATTTATTATTGGACAATTAATCCTATTTTTATTGCCAGGATTAACAAAAAAAGAAACAAAAATTATTCTACCCTTGTTATTAAGCTCATTACTTTTGTTTGGATTAGGTTTAGCCTTTTCCTACTATACTTTAGTACCAGCAGCGCTAAATTTCTTTTTAAATTATAGTGAAGAAGTTTTAGAGCCGTTTTGGTCGTTTGATCAGTATTTTGAATTTATTTTGGTCTTATTTTATAGTACAGGATTGGCATTTCAAATTCCGATCTTACAAATTTTAATTGGCTTATTAAATATTGTATCGGCGAAACAAATGTTAAGTGCGTGGCGATATATAATATTACTATCCACTATTCTGGGGGCTATCTTGACTCCATCAACTGATCCATTAACACAATTATTGTTGTCCTTAGCAATTTTATTGTTGTATTTTTCTGGATTAGGTATCTTGTTTTTACTAAAGAATTAAATTATATAATAGAATATCCATACTTAAAAAATATTGAAACTATGGCAACTAACAAGTTTTTTAAAAGTCTTTTATTTGCTTTAACACTTGCTTTTAGTTTTGGCATTCAAGACTCATCAGCATACCCTGTTTTTGCACAGCAAAATTATTCAAATCCTCGTGCAGCAAATGGGAAATTAGCTTGTGCAAATTGTCATTTAAATCAAAAAGCAATTGAAGTTGAAGCTCCTCAATCTGTTCTTCCGAATTCAGTATTTGAAATTGAAGTAAAAGTACCATATGATACTTCGAAGCAACAAATTGGAGCAAATGGGAAATTAGCTGATCTAAATGTGGGTGGAATTGTAATTTTACCGGAAGGGTTTAAATTAGCTACAAAAAATCAGATCCCAGCAGAAGTAAAGGCAAAAAATAAGGGTGTATTTATTTCACCATACAGTAGTGAGTTTGATAATATTTTAGTGGTTGGTCCAATTGCTGGAAAAACACATCAAGAATTAATTTTTCCTGTAGTTGCACCAGATCCAGAAAAAGATTCAAACGTGAAATATTTAGCTTACCCACTTTACGCTGGTGGTAATCGCGGACGTGGTCAAGTTTATCCAACAGGTGAAAAGAGTAACGTTAATGTTTTTGGTGCTACACAATCTGGACAGATTACAGAAGTTACAACATCTGAAAAAGGTGAATCAAACGTTGTAATTGTAAATTCAAATGGTACAAAAACGTCTCAAGCTGTACCTGCAGGATTAAATTTAATAGTGAAACAAGGTGAAACTGTTAAAGCTGATCAAGCTTTAAATAGTGATCCAAACGTAGGTGGTTTTGGTCAAGAAGAATCGGAAATTGTTTTACAAAATCCTATTCGTATTATTGGTTATCTTGCGTTCTGTTTCTTTGTTTTATTAACACAAGTTTTCTTAGTTTTAAAGAAAAAACAATTTGAAAAAGTTAAAGCTGCAGAGCTAAACTTCTAATTGGAAAAATAAAGAATGATCGTAAATCGATCATTCTTTATTCTTAAATTTTATTAGTATAATTCATCTTCTTGGTGTACTAAAATTGTACAATCTGATTTAGGGTATGCAATACAAGTTAAAACAAAACCAGCTTCTACTTGATCATCATCTAAGAAAGTTTGTTCTGATTGATCAATTTCGCCATTTGACACTTTACCTGCACAAGTAGAACAAGCACCTGCACGACAAGAGTATGGTAATTCAATACCTTGCTCTTCAGCAGCATCTAAAATGAATACGTCATCATTACAATCAATCGTTGAATTGATATCATGTTCTTCACTTAATAATGTCACCTTGTAAGTAACCATATAACTCCTTATTTTAAATAATTATAAAGCAAAATTTCAAAACAAAATTTTGAAATTACTTTACTACTTTATATTATACTACGTAAGTTTAATACAAATAAATTTTTTTGTGAAAAATTTAATAAATAGAGAAACTTATTAAAATGTTTGCTTTAAACGACTAGCTTTACCTCGTAAGTTACGTAAATAATATAATTTTGCACGTCTTACTTTTGAAGAACGTAGTACTTCAATCGAATCAATTTTTGGCGAATGAATTAAAAAGATTCATTCAACACCAATTCCTTGTAAAATTTTTCGAACCGTAATTGTAGTATTAATTAAAGTATTTTTTTTTGCAATAATCGTTCCTTCATAAAATTGTACTCGTTCACGAGTACCTTCAATAATTTTTACCCCAATCTTTACATTGTCACCAATTTTAAAAACTGGAAGATCTTTCTTAAGAAAATTATTTTCTACATTTTGTATTGTTTTTTGAGAATTTAATTTAACCATTAATTT
>Ga0100391_1001284_pt1 | contig 28112 bp, 21 predicted proteins | sample CryGeymeta201515_FD_81541 | JGI IMG/M metagenome (GOLD analysis project Ga0100391, IMG submission 81541) | Groundwater microbial communities from Crystal Geyser aquifers in Utah, USA - Crystal Geyser metaG 2015-15 | ecosystem: Environmental > Aquatic > Deep subsurface > Groundwater | place: USA... | reverse complement strand
TCAAGTCCACTATGGTACACCTTTTTACAAAAATTTGTAAAAAGGTGTACTTTTGGTGTACCAAGTACACCAAAGTACACCAAAATGGTACACCCAGTGGTACACCTTTTTACATATACCCTAAATAGAGTAGTCTAATAAAAAATAATTATAATAATTGTTTCAATTCCAGTACACCTCATCATCATCATCATCATCAAATTGATTGATCGATTTTTTGGGGAGATTCATCATTATTATCAATCCGCCCAAAATAATGGCATCCACGGGAGGAGGACAACCACCACCTCCACCACCACCACCACGAGAACAAACGTTGCTTCGTGTCAAACGACGACGGAACGAAAATCCACCTTCAACCATTCGATTAGAACTGTTGGGTGGTTGGAATGTTCACCATCGTAGTAGACAAGATGATGTTAATGACTTTGCTCATGGCCAGCATCAACAGCAGCAACAACAACGAAACGATGCAGCTACAACAGTAGCAATAACTCCTGCTCTTTCCGCAATAACAATGACCAATGGTGGTGTTGATACTGCTGCTGCTGCAAGTAGTAGTAGTAGTAGTAGCACTAGCCACGCATACCTTACCGCACCTCCTCTTCGTTCCGCCTCTACGACGACACTTTCTGATTCACGTCATTCTTCACTCGTGTCTACAACGTCGTCCACAACCTTTATTACCAGCAACAAAAATACCACCAATAATAATAATAACAACAGTACAATGAATACAACAGGCACAAGCACAGGCACAAGCATGCCTCATCGAAGAGCTGCTGCTGCTATTTGGAAACGAGTTCAAGTGGAAGACGACGATCATGAACTTGGTTTTACGACAACAACAACAACAACAACAACAACAAGAGATTATAACAGCGACATGATGAAAATGATAATGATGAACAAACGATGTCGAGTAGTTGATGCAGTTTTGGAACAAGACGAACGAAGTACGAAACGGAGAAAATTGACAGTATTGGGAGAATCCAATGGAACAACAACAAATAGCGAAGATACTAATAATCATCACAGTAACAATTATAAACAAACCACACGCAACAAATCATCTGCGTACCGTGTTCTGGATCCAGTCACACGGCTCGTAGATGATTCATTGAATATGGTCCACGCCGGAAACATACCTGCGCAACAGCATTATAATCTCATCATGACGGATCCGAGATTGGCTGTACATGCACGAAGCTGGTTGATCTACTGCAATCGAACCGGCGGCAACTTGTTGCACGCCTGTGCTCATTGGAACGAGGTAGAATTGACGCACGACTTGTTGCGTCAAAACTTACCACTCTTTACCGATGCTACCGATGAGGACGATCGAACACCCTACGAGGTAGCAACACTCTCTGGACACGAATCGATCGTACAGATATTGGAAGCCTTTGGTGCCGATACGACGAATTACGTGTACGATATGTTCGTACCGGAAGAAATTGAAATGCAAACGGAAATAAATGGTACGAGCATGATGAATATGAACGGTATCAGCATCAACAGCGGTGACAATGTTGGAACCGGAGAAGAAAGCAGAAATAATTGGAATCCTTTGGAGAAAACACCTATTGGTTCCGATACTGATACTGATGCCGCTTACCCTGCAGGAGCTACCGGCTGTCCCGCGTCTGATATGTCTGCAGAATCATCTGTGCCAGCAGCAATAGGCACCCATCATCGTCACCAGCAGCAGCAACAACAACAACAACAACAACCATTTGATTTTTCCCACATTGATACCAGTCGATTGTTGGCACTTCAGGGGGGCGTTGGATATTGGACGGAAGATGGGGAGTTGATATTGGAAGTGGAACCACATCACATGATTGGATTGCATCATGAATACGATCACGATACAGACGATGATGAGCACGATGAAGATGACATTGATTCCAACTGTGAAGAGTACGGAGGCAATGATTATCCGGATGAAGATTATGATGACTTGCACTGGGAAGAACAATTTTTACGTGAGGAACCTGTCACTGGAGAAGAAAATAGTGACTTCGGTGTCGGCGACGACGACGACGACGACAACCATTCGGGAGAGTACAGTTGTGAGGACGATGCCTGGTAAAAAGTATTCTTTTTAACCGCAAAGCCTGTATTGAAAATAGTTTTCTCCCTTTCTTCTTGCAGTGCTTTTGGTACAACTGCACAATACACATATGCCAAGGGATTGGCTCGTGCAATAGTAAAATCAATCAAGATGGGTTTTATCAATACCAGTAGATGTGCAAGCTGCGTTTTAGAGAAATCTTGCTAACACCACCGTTGCTTCATCGAGGAGAGAAGGAAATTTCCTGACAAGATGGCAAGCTCAACGCCTACACACGATACGCTGTCGAGTAAGACTGCAGCAGGAGCTCGGTTGCTTGACGATGCGTTCATGGTTTTTCGAGTCGACAACTGCATCATGCTCTCTGTACCTCTGTCGGGCTTGAGAGAAGGTTCATTGCTGTGATCTGTGATGAACAATGGGAATAAAAGATAAAAGGTATGCTTTCCATATGACGAACGGTCCTCCTCTCGGAGTATACTACCAGTGTAGCTACTAGCTACTGTAAGAAATATCGAAAATAGAAAATATGGAATAAGTGTGCAGTGTGAACTCTTTCTGTTAGTTGACTCAGGACCTATTGGTCTTGTCTTTCAAACAAAAACTAGTAGCTAGTCTACCACTCGGAGTAGTAGCTACGACTGGCTGGTGTAGCTAGCTAGCTAGTAGTAGTAGTAAACCTTTACTGTAGTACTAGCTACTAGCTACTAGCTAGTACGGCAGACATTGAGTTCTACTGTACCAAAATTTCACCAAACAATAATCTTCAAAATATTTATCAATCACAAAGCCGTTGCAGTTTATAAAGTCATACCTACAGTACACATTTATCTTACCATAGTCTTATTATAACATTGGAATACAAGATACAGCTGGACTGGATTTTTGGAAATGACACAAGGGCAGCCACCAACCGTAGCTTCCACTGCTGCCCCAAGTGGAAAACAGACAGATAAACAGGGCATACATTTGGATCAAACGATGATGACGACAACGACAGTCCGCGCGAAGCAACAAGATATCCGTCAACAGGATATTCGAAAAAACGAAGAAAAACGCGAACAATGGCTGGTTAGTTTTCAAAACAAAACACATGTATTTGATTTTGGTACATTTCAGACTGTCGATGAGCTGTCACAATGCATTCAAGAGGAACTATCCATCCGAACCGGTTGGCCTGTTTCTCGTTTGATCATTGTCAACAAGTCCTCGCTTTCCAATGCACTAATGATGACCAGCTTGGCGACGACAACTGCGGTAGTAGATCGATACGTCCGAGTTCGAACACAATCGAGCATTCTAGGAGGCAAGGGAGGTTTTGGAACATTATTGCGTTCTTCGGCTCGACAGTCTGGAGCAAATCTTACGACCGATTTTGGAGCCTGTCGTGATTTACAAGGACGTCGCTTGCGACACGTGAACGATGAAATCAAGTTACGTAAATGGCGGGAAACACAGGCTGCCAAAGAAAAGGGACTGATAAAGACCGGAAGGGAAGAAACGGATGCCATGTTCGATACACCATCGGGTCTGTACAATTGGCACTTGATGGTACCCTCGTGGGCCGATATTTCAAAAAAGGCGTCGCGAAAGATTCAACGACAGTTTCGACGCATGCAGGATGAAGATGACAAGTTACAAGCCGCCAAGCAAGAAGAAAAGGCGCAATACGAACGCAGTGTGACAATGTACGTTGCAAAAGGGACCGAAACATCGGCCCAAGTCAAGAACAATATTGCGAGTGCAGTCCAGCAGGGTATATTGGCGCAAAAAGACAAGAAGAAGCGCAAGCGTGAAGAGGAACTACAGCAAGTTGCGGCTTTATCATCATCAACTCCAATGGCCGAAGATGACACACGACCCAACAGCTTGTGTACTTTGTCAGGCGACGTTGTTGTAGAGGAAAAACAAGGAAGCAAGGTGCTCCAAATTCAATCACAATCCGATTTTGCCACGCTTGCATTTTTTCTCGATAAGCCTGTGGCCCCTTCCTCCAAGTCAGCCAAAACGATTGTCTTGTATTACGAAGTTTGCCTAGTCACTGGAGGACTGGCTCAAATTGGATGGGCAGACATGATGACAAGTCCCACCGAATTCCGTCCCAACTCGGAAGATGGTGATGGTGTTGGCGACGACAGAGGCAGTTATGGATACGACGGAAGCCGTGGACTAAAGTTTCACAATGGAGTCGAGGAAGTCTATCCTCAGAGTTCTTGGAAAGCGGGAGACGTTGTGGGATGTCAGTACAATGTCACCACCGGTGAACTTGCCTATTCGTTGAATGGTCAATCCTTGGGTGTTGCATTCACTGCTGGCAACGTAAAGTCTGGTACTGTGCTGTTCCCCGGTATTAGTTGCAACGGCGGAGAGATTCTAGAATTGTACACTCGAAAAGAAGAATTGCAGCACTTACCAGCAAGCAATAAAATGGAGGAATTCATTCCCGTGAACGACCTTATTGCTGACAACCTTGTAGTTGTATATGAAAATGCCCCGAGCACTTCCAAGCCTAGTGCAAACCAACATTTTGAAGAGGACAAGAAGCCAGCAGCCAGAGAATCTGCAGTTACCGGTAATGATACGGCACGAGAGGCAACAGCAACGGTGATCAACAAAGAAAAAGAACCAGAAAAGAAGGAAGACCCAGTCAAAGTTGAAGCCCTGGATTTGCATCAATATTCCAGTGCCGAAGATCTCGAAGAATTGGGACTCGACCGCTTAAAAGGTGCACTTATGGCCATTGGTGTAAAGTGCGGGGGGTCGCTGCATGAACGAGCGGCTAGGTTATTCTCACTGAAAGGACTCGAAAAAAAGGACTATCCCAAAAAGGTCCGAGCCAAGAACTTTATTCTGTAATGAAAAACTAGAACTCCACGTCTTGGCATGAAAAAGTAGGTAGGTAGAGATAAGTATCCGTACTCGAGTAGTAGTAGGTAACGGTGAACTGGTGCAAAACTACTTCTTCCAAATTTCGAGCTTAGCTCCTGAACGAAAAGAGTGTTGAAGCATTCTTCTTCATCTTGTCTTGATCAACGACAGAGTGACTATCATCAGTGCCAATGCCGCATCGTTGCTCTGTTCTGCATTATTATTTTTTATTATCTCTTCAAAAGCAAATTATTATAGGCCAAAACCTTCACCCTATCAAGACGAAGAAATACGAGTTTACAATCCAAAAACTTGCTTGTTCACACCATTAGCTACAAGTTAGCACAAGATACAAGATCTGGAGATGGGGTCCTATTTTGTGCGATACTTTTTTGTCTGCTCATTTTCCTATTCCAAGTTTACCAACAATGTATCGATCGTTTCTTTGTCTTGATGTATTGTTTCTTTCATTAATTTTCTTCCCAACTTTTACCTACAGCTTTGTCATCCAGCGGATAGCATCTTCCACCATGTCTACAGCCACAACGCCACAGATTGTTGCCGCTGCTGCAACTGCAACAATACCCGAATCTGATCCGAAGCATGTCGAAAAGATTTTGTTTGTCGAATGTGGTGCGTGTCGTTCTCATCTGAATAATAGTTTGTCCTTCATTTTCACCGTTTACATAATAATGACAACCTTATACAACTTTTTTCCTTTATTCTTGTGGGGTAGGATTTGGAGCGGACGCTCACGGACAAGATTCTACAAAGGCAGCCGGTACGTCGTGAGGCATGGCTGGTAGCGGGAATACAGCAAACACAATGACGGTGCTTTTCTCCTATCCGCTCCTCTCTCTCTCTCTCCCACGCTCATATTTACATTCACACTCACATATACATCCACACATCCCATACCGTACCTTACCACTCAACAGTGAGAGCCTGTCGGAATGCTATTGAATTCAACCAAATACCTTCCATCGCTGAAATTGTACCAGGAGGACGAGAAAATATGAAATTGGATGTTCTGCTTGCTGTACCTGGAAAGTACCAATCTGGTTTGGATTTGGATGCCATCAGGAACTGCTTCCCCTACGGCAAAGTCAATATCCAAATCCAAGATGGCGGTATGGTGGCTCAAAGTGGACTTGCCATTGCTGCCATGGGAGACACAAATCAAGATATGGTAGTTGTTTGCGTGGCAGTAACTGTCGGATACTAATGGCAGCAGTGCACACGTTGTACCTAGAATTCTTGTTTATAACAGGCTCTGTATATGTATTCAGGCAGTCCTTGTGCTTGTAGGCAAAATATTCAAAATCCAAATCGTGCCTGTTCCGTCCTAAATATCTCTTTCTTGCTCATCGTGTTGCTTCAAAACTATTCAAAGCACCAATTGCGACGCTCCACGATCCGCGAACTACCTGCCACTTTAATTAAAAAGAAATCAAACAGATCTTGGACACGCTTGTTCTCATCGTGTCCGTCCTGCCCTCACAATTTCCTTGCCGAATGTATCAAATCGTTGCAGTATCGATAGCGGAATAGATAGAGAAATAGCATAATTGTTATTGATCACGATGGGAAAAAGCACTAGCAATGAGAGTCCAAAGGGAAAAGCTTTGTCGTCGCAGGTGCGTATTATGATCGCCATTGCGCAACAGAATCGTCTTGGTGTAGAGCATCCCGATCGCAAGAAAATTGCAAACCTTGCCGAAATGAAAAATGCGGCAAGTTACAATACCATTTGCGGGCGCATGAAGAAGAAGGGCGCCATCGATTTTCCTGACAGTAAGACCATTGCTATGACGGATGCAGGAAAGAAACAAGCCGCGCCTCATCTCCCTCCAGCACCAACGTGCAACAAGGACATTCACGAGCAAATCAAACAGAAAATTAGTCGCGCAAAAGTACGCGACATGTTTGATCTTTTGACCGACGGCAGCGATCACACTCTGTCGGAACTGGCCGAATTGACAAACTTTGAAGCGACGAGCAAAAGTTTTACAGTCTACGTTGGATGCTTGAATCCAAATGTCGAAAAGTTCAAGACGAGCGACGGTGTCAAGATGATTCGCTTGAAGGATGACTGCTTTCCTTTTGGTCGTGGAGCGGAGTAATCTTGATCTGATTGCTGTGCCGTGAGCTGCTACGGAAACAATACTGTAAAGTATCACTGCAACAATCAGAACGTAGACTAGTATAGGAATGAAAAGAAACGTAATATGCAATCTCTATTATAGTACACTAAAATTGCTAGTAATAGAACGACAGTGCCCTTCGATCATGTTCATGCTACCAGCAATTGCGATGTAGCTTTTTTCGCAAGCTAAAATCTCAAGACACACTCAGTATTCGCTGTGTCTTAATTTCGCCGTCAGCTATCGACGCCAATGATTCCAAATGCAGACAGGTCTGGTTCTCTTTGATCCAACAGCGCTGCCCTACCATCCTGGATTTCCTTGTACTAACATTTCTTGCAGCTGCTTTTGCTTTATTGTTTCTGCTGTTTTTTTGTTGCGTCTTTCTTTTTAGGAGAAGGAAGCGAAACTTGTTCTCCAGGACTAAAGAGCACACGTTTGGGCAAGTTTTCACAAGCATCTCCCAGGCGAGGCAGATACAGGTACGCATCTAAACCATATCCTTCCATACTCTTCAATGTCAATTCTCCGCCAAAATACCGTGCATAGATGCGGGCCAAAGGCAAGCCAAAGCCACGCAAATGTTGAATGCCCGCTTCGACGGTTCCAAATTCAGTATCATTTTCGGCTTGCTTTGCAGTAGAATGCGCAAAATTAAAGATCCGAGCCATAGTCGAACGCGGAATACCTCCTCCTTGATCACTGACCTTAATCGTTACTTCATTCTTCCCTTTTACTATAACAACACGGACAGGTGGAACCTTGGCGGTGGCGCTAATTTTACCTCCTTCTTTCATATACCTGGAATATGTATACGATATGAGTGTTAGAAAAATGAGAGAAATAATTGGCAAATTACAAATGGAAGAAAGCGCAAAAAGTCAATAACATCACATACAAACAACGACACCGTACCGTTCTACAGAGGCTCGACACGAATTCTTGAGCAACTCTGCCAACATGTACTGCAAATGATGCGGCACATAAGTAAAGACTTGTGCTGTCTTGGATTGCCGGTCGATGATTTCAATTTCCGGGCATATACCGTAGCAATCCTCGGTTTGTCGAGCGACTCCTTGTGCCACTTTTTGGCATTCCAACACTGCATTGCAGTCGTATTGGATACATCCTCGGTCTTCTTTTACTTCGGAATCATTGTTGTTGTTGTTGTTGTTGTTATTGGGATCTGAGATTGTTTGCGCTTCTTCATGAATACCACTCATCATTGGTTCCATCTGACGAACAACATCAGGAGCATTGACATAATTGTAAAGTGTTGGATGATTCCTCGGTGCACTGAGAATATGATGCTCTGTCAAGAACCGAAGACCTACACGGGCTGTAAAGAACCGCTCCAGGGCATCTTCCATTTCCTGTTGCCGGTCCAGTTCAAAATCGTCTCCCCCTCTCTGCTGTTGTTCGTGATCCATCGACCATTCCATGAGTCCCTTGGCAATCGTTGTAGGAATGGTGGTCCTATCTAATATCAGACCGTGCAAAAACTGCGTGAACCGATCTTCGTCTTCCGCAGTCTGCGGCATGGGAATATCGTCGAATTGTCGAATGTAATGCGTGTACATGAGTGCGACTTGTCGAATGGGCGTCGATTCGCGACTTAGTCCGTACGGCAGGCTCAGCAAATCGTAGGCTCTCTGTGCAAATCGGATGGGCAATTCTCGCAACAAAAATTGAGCATTCCTCAATCGCTGTGCTGGATCCTTGCTGGCTCCAAATTTGTACATGTCTCCCAATCGTAACGGCGTGGGCTTCAGAGACGCCAACCGCTTGAGCTGGTCCATGTCGACCAGATCGTTTGGGTCAAACGCGGCATTATCATGATCGAAGGCTGCAGCCGTGGTGGCCAATGCTTCCATCATTTGCCATTTGCTCTTTGTTGTTGTTGTTGTGGTGGTGGTGGTGGTGTCCTTTTTCCCGTCGGGGGACTGGGGTAGGGCTGTGGCCATGCGAGCACTGGGCCCTTTTTTCTTTGAGGGAGGTGACGATGCCATTGTGGTTGATAACGGTGGAGTCTCCGTAGTTTTTGGTTGTGGCGGTTCCTGCTGTTGCTGTTGCTGATGATTCTGTTTCTCGTAATCTTCCTCGAACAAGGACGCCCGAGGCTGCCGGTACGACGATTGAGCAGCAAGAACATTAGATAAATGCATGTTGGTTGCTGGAACTACACCTAACGTTGATTTCTGATTTGAATAGCTAGCATGATAACACCGTTTCAGAGGAATACGGTTACAAGACAGGATCCTTCTTTGACCGCCCGAAGTTCGACTAGCAGTCTTGGCAGCAGCAGCAGCAGCAGCAGCAGCAGCAGCAATCATGATAATTAAATTCTATCGTTTTGGTTGCCGGATCTGTAGGAAAGGGTTTCGTGTTTCGTTGCGTTGACTGTCGGGGTTCTCTTGCTTATTAATATGCATAGAATCAGTTGTTCTCAATTTGTTACTGCTCCTATCCTTCTTCTGCTTCCTTCAGAACAAAATACTCTTGCTTGGTACAGTATTATTCGGAGTAGATATTAGTATTCGAAGACTTTGTGAATGAGCCACGTATCGCAGTTTTGTTGGATGGACGGAAGTTCGTTGTGTCGTTTGCTGGCTTCCTTGAGAAATAATTATAATAATAAAATAAATGTGTGGCGGCATTATCCTAGACTACTACAGTACCAGGTACTAGTAGTAGCCTAGACTACTAGTATTACTACTAGTACTAGTCTGAGGAGCTACTGTACTAGCTACTACTGTACGTAGCTCCGTCTTCTTTGGCCAGCAAACTTGCCCGTTGAAAGCGCAGTGTGATGTCGCTACTCGTTTACCAGCTAGACTACTACTGTAGTACGGTACGTAGTAGTCGTAGACAGTCTGACGTCTCTCTCATGAATGCAGATACGGATAAAAAATAATACTGTATAATGAAAAGGTGTCAAAATCTTTGCCACGTAGGCAAGATCGAGACAAAAAACGAGAAGACAAAAAATAATCTGCTTCTCTATTGCTTTCTGTGTGGAAAAGATTGTACTCTACTACTAGACTACTTCAGGGGACCCAGCACAATTGAGTTATACTTCTATCTCAGTGGTCTAATAGTAAGTATTGATTATTACTGCCGTACACGAATGGTACGTGTTGCGTAGTACACCTAAAATATTCGAGTTATTATTGATGTTGCTCCCAGCAGCAACATCAGGGTCAATGCAACCCGCTTGCTTCCCTAAAAGCATCTAGTCGGAATACTATTCGTAGTAGGAGGAATAGTAGGCCAGATCGAGATCGTACTAGGTGCTGAATGATGCTACTACTAGCAGCTCGCTACCTCGATCTCCCTCTAACCCCCCCTGGTACTACTTTCACTGTTGTTGCTGGAGATCGATGAACGATGAGAGAAAAAGGACGAAGTATATGCACGCGAGAGGTATGCACGCGAAACGAGCAAGCGAGCAGAAGATAGTACTACTAGGAAGGGACGACCTTCGTGAGAATGTTCCAGCCTAGCTGGTTGCATCATGTTGCCTGGCCCGAAAGAAAATAATTGAGTCTGGCTTTGCAAAAATCTCAAAATACGACATGTTAACTCTGGTCAAACAAATTTTGTCGGCTGGTCAAAATCTTCCAGAATTTTTTGACGAAAACTACAACATCATAAAATAATAATAGAAGTCTAGTCATGGTCCACTACTAGCTAGTCTACCAGGTACCGAACAAGAGGTGCGCTCTTGTACAAAACGCGATCCTTACTAAAAGGAGGAGTGATAACAGTACCGTACCTGGTACCTGGAAGTCTACCATACTCTACCGTAGTGTTACTACGACGCGTAGTCTTTTAGAATAGAAAAAAGTGAAAAGGGCTGTGCGCCAAAATTATTTCTGAGGACGCACATGCGATCAAATGTCTGGTTGTACGTAGCAAAAAATCCTAACTGGCACAAAGAGTCTTTTTGTGTGCATAGGATCCGTGATAGGGTCTAGTAGTGTGCTGAGGTGGAAAACCTCAAGGGATGCATGCTACTCTCATAGTACAGTTGCTGAATAGCTACTAGTCTACGACCCTAGTGAAGCTGCGATTGGCAATCGAGGTTAGCTCTCGCGTACGTGTGAATAATTAATTTACACTGCACACAATCTCCATCATCTGGTTTTGTTCCATCTTCAGCTTTCTTCCGAGTATCGGCAAGTAAGACGACAGTTTCCTTTAAATCGGCTCACCGAGACTGGAATCGATTCGTTATCAGGAGCACTGGGAAGCAATGAGCAGCAGCAGCAGCAGTCAACAGGGTGGAGGAGCAATATTAGTATCTCAACACAGCAGTGACGAGGGTCGTTTCCCTTATTATACCAAGGATCCTCGTGACACCCTTGTGGAACCCAGCAGAGACAACCGAAGATCTCCACGTCCCGGGCAGTTAACAAGTGAAATGGATTCCCGTTCAGAAGAAAGAGATCGCTGCAACAATGACCAGAGTAAGCCGGCATCGTCCCCTCCAGCCCCAGCATCCACTCATAGCGATGCATCCTCTAGGGATAAGACAGCAGATCAGCAAGTGAATACTGATTCTCCTCCGCGACATAGCTCTAGTCCACCCCCACCTTCAGGCGAAGATGACCGCAACCACCACGAAGAAAAAAGCCCCAGTCCACCGCCAATAGGTTCGAGCAGCGGTCCTCGTGGTCAAAGAGTATTGACTGCATCTGAGCATCGGTCAAGATTAAATGACGACGACGAATACTATGCCCACCTTCAACAAGAAAATGGAGAATATTACCATGAGGCTTATCGAGGTGCTGGTGGTTATATTATGCAAGAAGACTACTCCCATCACCATCGAGGATGGGCCACGTATGCGGACGACCGTAACACATCGCGCGACCCGTACGGCCCTGCTGTGCAACCCAGACGGCAGGCATCCGATCATAACCCAGTGTCTACTATGCCTACAACAGAGCGCGCTTCAGAGACACTGAACGCATCGGAAGAACTGTTTTTGGCCAAGTATGGACATGCTGCAGGAGCTGACTCCACTGAGCCATCACCTGACAGAATATCCCCGCCGCGCGATAGAGTTAATTCGGCAGGTGACCATTCATTGGCTTCCGAGTTCACAAACGAAAGTAGTATGATATCCAAACCTCTCATGGCACCCATGACAAACGATGGTCCACCAACACTGCCACTACCACGTTCTGATCCCCGCAATGATGGTGAATATAAAATCAAATCATATTCCAGCAATGGTCGAAACATGAGTAATGAAGAACTTCCTCCGTTAAGACCGGCGATGGTGGTTGGCAGATATAACGAAGTCCAGCCGCAGCCGCCTTTTGATCCGAGAGACCGAGACCCCAGAGATGTTGATCCTCGTCAAAGGTATGAAATAGGTTCACGAGGCGGCGGATCACCTCCTTATGATCCCAGAGATCGAGATCTCCGAGATGTTGATCCTCGTGTTATGGATGGAAGAGGTGAACGAGGTGTTGCTCCGCCTCGATATGATCCACGCGACCGAGATCCCAGAGATTACGGTCCTGATTACAGCAGAGATGGACGAGGAGTTGGTCCGTTTATGTATGATCCACGCGATCGAAGTCCAAGGGATCCCAGAGACAGATATCATTGGGATGTAGACCCACGGGATCGTGATCCAAGAGACCCTAGAGACATGCACCATCCAGCTCCTTTATTTTTGGAAAGTGACCAGTCGATAAATTCAGACATGTCGGAATCGATATTAGTGGGCTCTCGCATGCAGCACATGGGCGATCGTGATTATTATCGAGGAGAACGGCCCCCATCTCCACGAGGCAGAGCACACAGTCCACCTCCTCCCGCGAATCGTTTTGGAGAATACCCCCCTTCTGACCAACGTAACTTGTACGACCGAATTCAGCATCCTCCTGTACGACGACACGCCAGCGCAGGCAGCATCGACCGCGGTGGCAGTATATATCCGCAAATCAGTGACAGAGACAGACCTGTTGGCGGAGGGCTCCCAGATCCCCAACGAAGCCCGCACGATGACTATGACGGAGCACCTGATCGAGGCTACGGCGACGGAGGAGGAGAAAGCGTCGATCGTAGCATGGACGACTATCCTCGCAGAGGCCTTCAACGTATTCCGTCCCAGTCTACAATTAGTACTAGTGGATTCCGGTCGTTTTATTCGGAAGCTTATACCAGACATGGTGGAGACTCCGTTTCCACCGGCTATCAACATCACTATGGCGGCCCACCGTCGCAATACAGTATCGCTAGTCGATCATCGTACGGCAATGACCTAGCTAGCGTTGCCGACAGTCGCAGCTATCTCTCTGGCAGCTACTATGGCCAAGGACCTCCTTCGTACAGTACACCCTATGGTCGATCAGGTGGATCTGTCGGTTACAGCAGGGATCGTGGATTGCCTCCGCAGCCGCCATCTGTCTCTTCACGAACTACTGTATTACCGGAGCGTCCGTTGTTGGAGGTGGCGCCTGGTTTACTGATGCATTTGATGGGGACCGAGGAAACCATGAAAGCCATTCAACGAGGGGACATCTCAGTTACTCAATGCGTGGCCTGTAGTGTTGACATTCACTGTCACTCCCAAAGTGAGTACGTGCTGTGTCCTGATTGCCGAGTCGTTTCGCCTGTCAATCAACTGGACAATGATACCGATATAGCCCCACGACAAGGCGGCCTGGTGGGATTAGGAATCAAGACGGACATGTTGCTGACCATGATGGAAGCGTCTGGCGCCATTCATCACTACTGAGCAGAAAGAAATATGTTATTGTATAATATAATTTTCATTGAAATTACGGCATTGTTGTATGACTAGATTTGCAAGTTTGGATGTTATTATTGATCCATTTTTTGATGTCGCATGCTACAAAAAACTAAAATGAATCCTTCCGAGCACCTATTGTTGGCTACCTGGTACTAGGTATGCCTCGCACCACTACTTAGAGTGCTGTAGTAGTATTAGTACTACTAGTAGTTGTGCGTTGTCTGTTGTTGCAGTAGTAGTAGTTGTTGCAGCAGTAGTAGTAGACTAGTCGTCTACTTCCACTCTAGAGCTAGTACTAGTACTACTAGAGTAGTAGTAGGAGTAGTCTACTACTACTAGCTAGCTACTAGTAGTAGGAGTACTAGTAGTAGCTACTAGTCTACTACTACTACTACTCTAGCTAGTTCTACTACTTGCTACTACTAGCTAGTAGTAGGAGTAGCTAGTAGTAGTAGTAGTACTAGTAGTAGTACTAGTAGTAGTCTACTACTACTCTAGCTAGCTAGCTAGTAGCTAGTACTCGAGTACGGTAGTGGCTAGGAGTAGACTAGCTAGTAGACTACCGTACCCCGAGTAGGAGTCAAGAAGTAGTGTACTAGCTCAGCGACGCACACTTATTGGAAGTCGATTGACTTCTTTCCATGATGTCCGAGTCTCGCCTGGCATCACACTGATGGTACTAGGGTCTACCAGAAAAGGAATGAGCGAGATCGAATCTTTGAAGACCCCTCTGTGATTCTAAAAAGGCAAAAAGCACACGCTGTAAAGCTACTGGAAATAACTTGCTTTTTTACTTAAAAAGCGACGCAAAGAAATATGACGAAGAATGTTGTTGTAAAGGAAAAGCTTATTGGTTCTCTTTATGGGATGTTGGTAGGAGATGCTGTCGCCGTACCTGGCCATTGGTTTTACTCTCCGTCCAAACTGCGCGAGGATTATGGAGATATTAATGGTATGATGGCACCCAAGGCAACACACGCAGAATCTATGGTTCAAGGTATGTCGTATGAGGGAAGCATTGACATTATGCACGACAAAGCTCGATTCTACGAAGGCAATACACTGGCGAAAGCGGCGCAGGAAAAGAAATTATCGCAGGAGGAAGAGAATGCACAACGAGACGATCATGGGAACTTTGTTGGCAAGGCAGCTAACGAACGGGTTCATTACCATCAATCGCTTGTCAAGGGTCAAAATACCGCCAATGCTTGCATTGCTAGATTGCTCATGAGGTACTTGGGATCTGCTAACGCGGGTGGGAAAGATCGGTACAATCCTGACCAGTTCTTGGAGAATTTGTACAATTACATGGTAACACCTCCACCAAAAAATAGACAAGACGATATGGACCAATTGGTCAACCACAATGATACCTACTTGGATGTCTATCTACGTGGCTTTTTTACGAATGCTTCTAATGGAGTGGAGCTGCGACACTGTGCCAAAAATCAGCGAGATTCCTGGTCCATTGGAAGCCTTGATGGTGTGGCCATGTGCATTCCCATGATTGTGGCGTATTCGAATGAACCTGATTGGTACGTTATTGGTCGTGCGGTAGAGCATGCGCATCTGACACACAAGAGCATTACAGTCACAGCCAGTATTTCGGTTCTGGTACCACTGCTATTGGAATTGTATCGATTACCTGTCCCCGGTTCCATTGACGAAGGCACAATGCAAGTCCGAGAAGCTCTGGAGCGAGCCATGGAAAAAATGTCTCCACCCAAAGTTACGGGGCGTGAACTAAGGGACTCGTACGTCAATCACAAAGGACCAGGAAACATTCCCTCTGATGAAAAATGGAAGCAGCACATGGAGTTGGACACCGTTGAAACTACTAAAGACTTGGTTCATCGCATGTTGGACTGGGACGACGAAGATGTGGCTGGATTTGGTGATCGTCCCGACTCGCGCTTGTCGACGGCTTGCTATTGTGAGCACACACTTACAGTGTCACTGTATCTGGCGTACAAATACGCAAATGACGTTCGCAAAGCTCTTTTACAGAATGTCATGATCGGAGGACACTCGACACCTCGGGGGGCTGTCATTGGGGCCATTCTAGGAGCCGCCTACGGTGCCGAAAATATCCCCTTTCGAGAGGATCTGTGTGCCAAGGAGGCTATTGCAAAGGAAATCAACGACCTTGTGGCAACTGTTGTTGTTGCAAAATAACTGACAAGTAAGCTTTGTACATAAAAATGAATGCATCCGCTTTCTGTCGCAAAATTGTTTTTCTAAAAGTAGTATACAGTAAGTCATAGTATGAAGGCCGGTTTCGCCTCCAAACGTTGGCGGATATATTGAAGCAATGAGCTTGTGCACGCCTGCAAACAAACATTCTTGGCGAATATGAGGAGGATATTCTACTGCATGAGAGCCAGGTCGCTTTTTTACCCTCCTAACTTCATTTTGGCTAGTACGTGTTTGATCGTTGTGGAGCTGAACATCTGAATTTGATTTTAGCCGACAGCTATGCTCGAGTTCAGGAGAATTCAGCAGCAAATCGCCGAAGCGAACGAGCAGCACTAATTGTTGAATGACTTTCTATTTTCACACGAAGGAAGCGACGTTCTATTAAACAGAGAACCATTTGTCCGCATGCTCTGTTGGAAACAGACACCGATGGAGACTTGCTTCGGGCGCGAAAAGATCGGCAGAGATGGCTGAATTCATTGCGAATGGAAATGAGAGACTGCATCCATAACTCCGTCGAAATGCATCAAAGCTTGCTGGGGCTATTCAAGTCAGAAAAATGTAAAAATTTCAAGCATTTAATTTATGCTCAAATATGTGACATCTCTGCTCGGAGATGTGGCTGCAGATGTGCGCAATATTCAACGGCATCACCCTGAATGGAGGAAATGTCGCCAGGGCAGTCAAAGCGGCAAAGAGCAAGGAAAAAGAGAGAAGAACACGTAATGTAATACTAGTAGCATTAAATAAAGAAAAAGGTAACACTGTTGGCAAAAACTGAAACCAGGCATCTTCCTGGACTCCGAAGTTGCACGTATGATTCAATGTCATCTCAGCACTCCATCACTCAGCTTGAAGCTCCCATCACAGTAGTGTCTGGCTGGACGACGGCAGAAAATGATCAAAAGATTATAATCGAATTGCGCAGAACGTTTAATCTACCGTGACAGCTTTGGCAAGATTTCTTGGCGTGTCGGGGTTGATTCCTCTGCAAAAGTATGATCAAGGCAAGGATTTGTTGAGACTTTAAAAGGAATACAAAGCATGTACAAACAGGTCATGTTAACAGACAAAGCAACACAGATGTTAACTGACGTACCGCAAAAGCGAAAGTTCGTAAGCAATAAGTTGCAATGGCAGAACCGCTCCCAATGCCGTCATTGGTCCATTGGACGGGATTGTTATGATTTTATCTGTCAAATCCGTGGCAAGCGAAGGCTTATCTGTAATAATGATAAGGTCGGCTCCTCGAGCCTTCACCTCCTCTGCAGCAGTTCTCATGTGTTGAGCATGGTTATCGTCTAGTATGATCATCAGAATAGGCGTGGCACCGAACTTTCCAGTCATATCTTCGATCAACGCGAATGGTCCATGCTTCAGAGCACCCCCACTATAACCCTCAGCATGAAGATAACATGTTTCCTTAATTTTCAAGGCACCTTCATGAGCCACAGGTTCCGCATATCCTGCAATATGAAAGATGTCCGATATCAGTTGATGAAACTTTAAACAGGGTACGATACGTGATAAAAATCCCGAACAATGTGCTTACCCTTTCCAAGAATGAAGCAGTGCTCCTTGTCCTTCAAGCCTGCAGCAATTTCTTTGCATTTATCTCTAGTTTTCAGAGCCATACCAAATGTAATAGGTAATCTCATGAGCGCCTCCTTGAGCCGTGTTGCTTCCACGGATGGCTTGCCTCCATGCAGCTTATCAAGTGTTTGACGGAACCAAAGTGCAATCAACGCCAAAACTGTGACCTGCGTTGTGAATGCCTTGGTGCTCGCCACGGCATTTTCTCGACCGGCATTGCAGTAGACTCCCAATTTTGTGGTGCGGGCAATCAAACTACCAACTGCATTGACAACACTCATCACAGGAATGCCCTTGTCCAGAGCAGTGTTGACCACGCGGACCACATCTTTGGTCTCTCCACTTTGGGACACGACAATTATACCTGTGCTCTCAGCTGCGCCACCAGAAGGGAAATCTTTGGGTTCCGTTTCGGCCGCATCAATGGAAACGACACTCTCAAAGCTGCCCAAGTGTTTCATGATACGTTCACCGTATCTAGCAGCATTGAGACTGGTTCCACAAGCACTCAGTGTCATGTGCTTGATCTTAGACAAGCGTTCAATATTTTGGTCGAATCCTCCCAAGTAGACAGCATCAGATCCCAGACGACCACCGTAACCCAAAGCACGGGCAATGGCTTCGGGTTGTTCAATGCATTCGCGAATGGTCCAATGCGGATACGGATCAGGCGACAAGATGACTTTCTGATCGGGAGCTTCTTGTTTCCTCGTCAAATCCAGCGTTCGTCCATCGGCATGCAAGACACCGATTTCTCCATCCTTCATACTGATAAAGTTTTTCGTAAATCGATTAAAAGCCGAAGTTTCACTGGCGATGAAGGTTCGTTCGTCAGAAATGCCAATTACCAAGGGAGAACCGTTACAGGCCACGACTAATTCGTCGGGTTCATCAGTACACATGATGCACAATCCCCAGGACCCGTCACACAACAACAGTGCTTCCTCTGTAGCGTCTCGAACACTGCACTTCTTGCTTTTGTAAATATCTCCAATCAATTTCGCAATGACTTCCGTGTCGGTTTGAGATGAAAAAACATGTCCTTTGGCTTGCAGCATGTGTCGCAAATCGTTGGCATTGTTGAGCGTTCCATTGTGAACGAGAGCAATTTTCCCCGACGAATCGACATGAGGATGGGCATTGGCATCGGTCTTTCCACCGTGTGTGGCCCATCGAGTGTGAGCAATACCAATGTGATGACCACTGCTGGCTTCGGAATGTTTCATCACAAGATTAATACTATCGGCCTTGTCACCGTCACTGGCATATTTTGTAATGACCTGTACAGGTCATTATTATTTATTATTTTGTCGTTTGCGGTTGGCAAGAATTCAATCATGAAAATTGGCGAAGGACCAAATTGTCGTACAATGCACGATAAGTGAATGGATGAATGATGATGAGATGCTGTGTACCATGGTAATTGGCATTACACAAACAATACACCATCACAATCTTATATAATCCATACTTGGTACCAGCAAAAAGCAAACTCACCATTTCTCCACCGTTCGTTGGCATGGTAGCCAGTCCGGCACTGTCGTATCCACGGTTCTTCAATACGGTCAAACCTTCCAACAAGAAATCACGGGCATCATGATTAGGTGTTCCAACGACTCCAGCAATTCCACAACAATCGGTTGTTGTATTCTTGTTGTTGTTGTAAGCAAGTCCAGATGCAACTGCAGCACCTGCTGCTGCAACCAATAATCCGTGCTGACGACGGTGATTCTCCTGGAAGTTGCTGTGAGCAGCACCAGGTGCGATGGTAGATGTTGTCGTCGTCAGAGCAGCACTGGTAGAGGTCCACACCAGTTTTTGACGATGTGCCTTGGAAGGTTGGAATCGAGCCGTAGAGGAGGATAGGATACGTCGTAACATCATGGTGGTGGTGTACCTTTCACGAAAAATCTTATGATGAATTCAAAAAATCCGATAATATAAGCTTCAGGGATTGATAATAAGAAACCAAAAAAATTAATGAGGAAAATAGAAAAAGTACTAGTAGACCAGTAGTAGGAGTAGTCTAGTTCTAGTTGTATCAACGACTTGGTGGAAGCTTTTTTGGAGTTTTCAAAAGATACACTAGTAATAGTACTATTTCCGTAGCCGTTGATGATGAGTGTAAATCCAAGAACTGTGCTGTGTGTACCGCTAGTCTACTAGTACTTGCTTCTTGTGTTGGTCATCGGAATTTTGGATACGCAAAATGCCAGTAAATGTGCGTCTTTTTCACTCAATCATAGTCGACGACTGACTCGTCGTCTTCTGGTTCGCCTGACGAGATGATAACGTTCATTTGTTAGCGATACAAAAATTGGTCTTGTTGTTGTTTGACTTTTTTCTGTTTCTTCGTTTCTTCGGCATTCAGTGTATGAAAGAATTGTCGTCACCATTATTTAAACAACAAACCAAGCTGCTAAACGAAAGAAAGCAGCCACCATGGTAGCTACAAATCAAAGTAAAATCAATTTGGCAAGCTCTACTAAAACAAGTGTTACGGGCAAACAATCTACTTCAGACCATCATCAACCACATCCACGCCACCATGCGATTGATCTCACGAACCGTCACGACGACCTGCAGCAGGGCTATAACGACACTCACACGCAACAGCAACACCAAAATCAAGAAAAAAAGATTCAATACAGTCAGTATCCAAAAATTGATTTAGCTATTAGTAATATGAAACAATCATTGGGTCGGTTCACGCGCGCCAACGATCGTCGCATGGTGTTGCGAACGCTCAAGGATGTCAAGTACCTGAAAGCTATGCCCATTGCTGAATCGCGGGATCCTCCTTTAGTAACATTAGAAGAACTGGAACGAGAAGTTGCACAACACAGTTATGTACTCAATGGACAGGCCTTTCATCAAAAGACTCAATTCGGTCGTACCAGTACTGATTTTATGCACGTTCTACACAAACTATGTGACGCCATTTGTGAAACGACAGATGCTCGTGGTAATAATGGACCCAATAATGTGAACAGCAACAGCAGCAGTATAATGCCAACGACAATGTCTCCCGATACACTCTATTATGATCTCTTGTGTCGATTGGCACGTACCATTCTTAGTGCTGATTGCTTTGCGAAATTGAACGATATTTTGGGAAGTTCTGATTTGATTCTCATGAATGCCAGTGCCGAACGCAAACCCAAACATGCACCCAAAAAAGCCAATGCCAGGGGACACTTGATTCGCGACAACAATAACAACAACAGTAGCGAAATTCCGCCTACCGAAATCAACCTCTTTGAAGAAGGTGGCAACATTCACGCACAAATCGTCACGACACTAGGGTACGGATTGTACCGCAAATTAGATGCCAATACGGGACGACCCTGGATCAAATTGAAGGCGGAATTGAATGAACGGATGAACTTTACGACCAATGCACGGGTACGACATGTCACCGTTCACTGGCCGGACATGTACGTTTAGGATTCTCTCGACTTTCAAAACAATAACAATGGAGGAAGTAAGGAGGTGAAAGAGGACGAGAGAGAGAGAGAGAGAGAGAGAGACAACAAAGAGAAAACGAACAGTTGTAGAAGAAGCTCAGAAATTGCGGAAAGTTTGGATGGAGTGGACGGAATGATTGTAATATTCTCAAGCTTGTCGGGAATACCATTTTTTCTCTTTTCTACGGAGTAGCATTATTTATATTTAAAAAAGAGAAAAAGTGCACCAAATGACAGTTGCTTTTCTTTTTCTTCTTCACAACAGCATACTTGCTAGCCAGCTAGCGTTCGACTGTACGGTACCATACTTCTAGACAGAAAAAAAGAAGAAAGCAAAATGCGCGTGTTCTTGCCTAAAAATTGATAATTTATTTGTACTCGAATATTTGGCTACTACGTTAAGCTAGGGTAACTACTAGGTAGAAAGAGCGAAGCTGTCGGTAGATAATGAAGACGTAACACAAGACAACAATTGCAGCATCATACCTAGTAGCAGCAAACCAAGTCGAGGCAGGCTATCATGTATAGAAATGTGAAAAAAAGCAGCAATCGATGGAAACAAGCACTCTGCACCGCTTCTGTTGCTCTTCAAAAAAACCAAATAGTTCGACATTTTTATCGACAAAGCATCTATCATTTCAGTACCACTCCCAGTGCTTGAGTAGCTAGTAGGCTTCAACGTACTCAGACAGTGCTACATTATTTATTACTATGCATGTCATCCAATTTTTATGGCCTAGCTAGCAGTTTCATTGGCTGGATTGTGCTTGGCTCCCGTCATCTTATTTTTTCTCATACGTACCAGGTAGCTGGTGCTGTACCAGGTATTAGAGTTGTACCAGGTACCCGGTAGCTCCAGCTACCCTTACTACCGCTACCAGGTAGTAGATACCGTGGTACTACTAACTTGAAGTGTACTAGTAGAGTACTCTCTAGTGTCTACCAGTTAGTAGACCTACTAGTGGGAGCTTTTATTATTGCAACACAACTAGTAGAGAATCGTCAACTCGTTCTGCTTGCATCCCGGCATTCCTCAACGGTTGGCAGGCCTTTTTAGATGACACTAGGTCACCGTGCCTTTTACCAGACCGTTGACTATGACAGCAGAAATGAGATGCTGACAATCGGAATGACCTCATGAGACTTTTTCTCAAACGTTGTCCATAGGTAGTATTTATGCAGTAAGTCACAAGCTACCACGGTAACAAACCAGAGTGCCTCTACAGCGACACAAACATGACTGAACAATCTTGCCTCGGTTTCTAAAAGTTTCCACTGTGAACTGTGACGGCCTGAAGTAATGGTTTCCAGGATCGCTTTTCGATTGATGACAGGAGACAGCTTTAGCTTCATGGCATAAAATAAAAATACTAGCAGTAGTCTACTAGTACTCCGTAGCAAATAGAAACAGCAACCAAAATAGTATATTCAATAACAGCATAAACCATGAGAAATTTCATATACATCCAGTATGAAGCCAGTGGGGGTGAAGACTTTGTCACCGAGGCCATGAAACAAATCAAGAAAAGAAAGCGAAAAAGTAAGAACCCAGCTAGGGAAGAAATGCGAGGAGCCAAAGTCAACGATCGTAAATTGATCAAGACGCTCAAAGACAAGAACGATTGTGAAAGGGTAGAACTGGTTCGCTTACACTGCTACGCCGCTTGGAACACACCGATCATGGCATCACAGGCTGTCTACCGTTCGTACAACCAAGACGGAACCGTGCGAGAAACAATGGGAAAGACGTTTTATTATAAAAAGGGCGAATTTTCCTTCAAGAATGAAAGTGGTTGTTCTTTCAAGATTCAACTGGAAAGAGACGGGTCAGTCATCAATGCTCGCAACGAAAAAGGAAATCAAGTAAAAGTGTGTCATTCGCTGAAAGTGATGCCTCTACGATGCTAAGTCTCAAGTTTAAGAATTCGCGAAATCGATGAACCAGCATGTATAACTGATCTGATCTTAATTAACCAGAAAATAGTTTATGAATACCAAATACCACCGCATACGCATTAACATCCAGAATCCACCGCCTTCTATTCTTGTTGCATACCAACGATACGCGATATTCGATCGTAAAACCCAACATAATCCTTGCATCGTTCTTTTCTATTCTCGTGGGACCCCTTCAGTGATGGTGTAGACTGTACTCCTCCTTGGGTGCAAACGAGTACCAGGTATGATGGCAGTAAGAATCATGACGTACCTAGCTTGAAAAAAGGACACCTAGCTTTAAATAAGGGATCGTCTTGCAATCGATGTCTCGCTTCCAGAGCTGACTTTTCTTTACGTCGCAGTTGTACTTTTCCATGCCAAAGTTTCCTCTTAGTGGAACCGTTGAACAAGGATGACTTGGGGAACCCGAGCGAAAAAAGGCAGCAATACCATTCAACGTTCTCCTGACGAAATCGTTGACTAGTCTATTAGATGCGCAAAAGCCGATTGGATGTATTTAGGATACGATCGAGAAGTATTTTATGTTGTTCAAGTACAAGAATTGATTCTTCGGTACAATACTGAATGAGAACTTTACTTCATTAGGAAAATCTTCGTTGCCGATGAGAAGAACAGCAACTGCCTTGTGTGCGGCGCCTAGCTAGGAGCTCACCGAGGATTTTTAGCGTGACGGGAAAAAGTGTCTGGAGTTCACTTGTCGATTGGAGCATATTATTGCCTACTTACCTTGAGGGTATGCTTGTCGACAATTTAAGATTAGGTCATCATTTACTGTGAGCGTTCCTCATAAGCTTGGACCCGTCTGGCCTTCATCCGATGAATAAAAACCAGTGAGAGTAATACTCTAGCTAGAGATTTGACTGGCTTGCTTGTTTGAAAAGGACACGTTATCGTGGATTGTCACGTTATTAATAACTGCCTTCTATTTCCTCTCGCAAATCACAAGAAAACCGAACGCCATCCTTCACAACTCACAACTCGTACATAAACCATAAACTACATCCGTAGTCATTGGCACCACCTCTTGAACTGTTTGTTCGACGTCCATTCAATACACCTACTCCGTGGTTGAAGCCACAGTAACAGAGTTGTTGAAACCTGACTTTCTTAGCGGTACACGGATTCACAGATCTAACGTACACCGATCGAATCTATCACTGCAATCTGTGCACCGGTGTTCAAAGAAGCTTCCAATTTTTTTTCCTTAACCAGATTAACGATTAACTGAGTGCGAGTAGAAGTTATTGGAGTAAATTACTCATTTTTTCTGTTTCGCAATCCAAAGATGAGAAACCCTTTGAAGAAAATCCAGAAGAAGATCAAAGCTCGGTCGGATGTTCGCCAAGCCAAGGCACTGCAAAACTCGCAGCCCAAATCGACCGCAGACAATAGCGACAGCAGTACGAGTCTCGTCATAGGAAAAGATGACCCGCTTTTCAATAATCGCTCCAGTCGGTTGCGTCTAGCTCTTCTTGATAGCAAAGAAGGCAACCAGTCTTTAATTAGTCCGTCGAAAATAACACCTGGAACTCCAAAGTCCTCTACGCCCAAAAAGGATAAAAAAGGAATACGCATGATTTTTGGGTCGGCACGAAAAGTTTATGACAAAGCTGATCGTCCTGGCGAGCTGCTGACAATCCCTACAGAAGAATCTATGGCAAGCCTTCCGAAGCGAACCCTACCGGAGAGTGCTGATCGACCATCTAGCACTACTTCCTCGCCCTCGTCCTCGTCGCCGTCTTCCAATTCGCATGTTCCAGCTCCTTCCACTCCAAAAAGGAATGCTTCCACGTTGAACTCGCCTACCGAATCATCTTTGTCCAAGATCCGAGACAAAGCCGATGTGACGCCCGCTGTACAGCACCATCGAAGTACTGCACATTCTTCTGTTACATCTTTAATATCGAAGTTTCAAACCGAAGATTCCGTCAAGACACCGCCGAGGACAGGTCCAGTAACGAGTCCACTCTCCAAGAATGCCAGAAAATCATCGGTGACGGAGCTTCAACAAGTCTCACGAAAAGCACGATCGGACATGAACCGTGCTGCCATGGTGGATCCAGCACTGGAACGAATAGCCAAAGCAGCTGCTGCTTTAGACAATGCGGGGAATCAACTATTTGAAAAGGGGGAATACGATAAGGCCATGGCACATTATATCAAGGCGCTTAAGCTCAAGAATCGCTCTCTGGGGGCGTCCAGCCAAGACGGGGAAGAGTCGTTGGATTCATCGAAACCGATAGCACTGGAGAAAATTATGCCATCAATTCCAGAAGCAAAACAGGCTGTCGCAATTAGTAAAACATCGTCCAAAGTGGACGGAAAGAATAAAATTGCACCAGAAGAAGCTGATGATCTCTGGGTTTCAGTGGCAACATCAATTAACAATATTGGATATTTGAGACAGCAATCGGGACAAGCGTCGGCTGATGAAACCATGCAAGCTTATCAGAATTCGTTGGACATCAAACGAAGAGTACTTGGCAAGGATAACCTGAGTGTGGGCAAGACCTTGAATAATCTTGGAACAGTCCATTACTTGAAACGAGAATACGACCAAGCTTTGAATGCCTATCAAGAAGCCTTACAAATCATGATGTCATCGTTGGGGCCGCTTCATTTGGACGTTGGAACTGTGCATTCAAACATTGGGGATGTGCACTGGGCACAGTCGGGAGATTCAAAGTCAGCTGAAGGTCAGAGTGTTTCTCAAGAAGAATTTTACCAGGCGAGCCGTAATTCAGCTTTGCGACACTACCGGCAGTCATTGGAGATTCGATGGGAAGAATTGCACGATCATCGCGACCCCAAGGTGATCCGCCTGCTGGAAAAGATTGCCGCGCTTGAAATGGGCGAATCATTTTTAGCATTGGTGCAAAGCAGTCGGTTGCCCAGACCTGATGCTGCCAAGTCACCAACTCAACAGGTGGGCGACGAAGAAGAAGAAGCTGCTCATGGTTCGCCTCAGTTCCACAGGGAGGTTGAAATGTTACACGAGGAAGTCAAAAGGGAGGTTAAGACCATGGATATGATGGAACGAAAGATGGCCATTGATATGGTCAAGGACAAGCTCCGTCTGATACGAGAAATGAAGAAACTTTCTAGTCTTACCATTGATGGATCTTTTGACGACGACGACAGTGTCTTCGGTAATGAAGACACACCCACGAAGGTAACCCCTCTTAGCCCTGTTCAGCGCGAAGAAGCCCTGTCAGCTGTCAAGGAGCGACTGCAGCTCTTGCGTGAATCTCGGAAAAAGACAGATGGAGGAACTCCGCAGAGAAGCTGTACAGGCAGCAGTGGAAGTGATTTGAAGGAAGCAGATGGCTCCCCTGATAGCTACTTCTTGAGTCACAGAGCATCGGAAATCTTGAATAAACACTTGCGGACAGCATATCACGCTACCAAGACGAATAATGATTTGGATAAGCTTCGCAATTTTTCCCTTGACGGAGCTGAGAACAAGCCCACTGCTGCTGCTGCTGCTGCTGCTGCTGCTGACGGAAAAGAAGGCATCCGGAACGCAGCTACCATAACTGCTGTTAGCCCTCGTGCTTATAGTACTTTGGGAAAAGGCCTGGATGCTTTGCGCAGTTTACCGATCAATGATAATGGAAACAGCTCGACAGTCCAAGGGCAACTTCCGTGGGTGATTTCGACCTCTGCTCTTGCTACTGACTCACCAGAAAAATCGGTCATGTCGCCTGCCACTCCATTGCCATCTGCTTCGATGAGTGCGTTTTAACTACCACTTAGGCATCTTTCTCCTTAGCATAGATGAGATGGTTCATGGATCAGGGTACATTTGGATAGAAAATACACACAACTGACAGAAATGTATTTCTGTCTACAACATTTATCTCTCGAAAGTAGTCATACACAGTTATTCACGCCAACTAGTTTGGCCAAGTGATTGCATCGGTTCCGATGACTCGAAGAAATTCATAATAGTCTACATGGTCCCTGCCTTGAAATATTTTTTCTACTACTTGATCCGCTGTCAATTCTCTTCCCTGATCATTACCTGCTGTAAAGCCATCAAAGACCAGCGAAACAGCACTAACGTCCAGTCCTTCTTTTTGTAAGATTTTGTTTAATGCTGGCCGTTGCGAGGTAGGCAGAGGGCCGGTGGGATTCCTTGGATTGTACAAGCCTCGCTTTTCTAGCTCTTCCATAAAGACACGAGTTTCGGCTCCCTTATTCATGACGGCTGTCTTGGCCAGTGATGGCGATTGGTCAACCCCGTATGGTTTTAGGGGCCATTGAAACTCCAATTGATCCAAGGTGGAAGCAAATTCTTCTTGTGATTATTTCGTGAAGGCTCCTCCTCCTTCTCTTCCTCCCCCATCCATGAGGTGAAAGGATTTCTCAAATTCTCGTCGCGTTATCTGACAAGAGGAACCAGGAGGCGATTTCCTTCCATAACATTCCGAGCCAGCAAGCTTACCAAATACCTTGACCACCTCCACTACTGGTATTGTCTTCCTGGTATCCGACACGGCCACTGGACCCGCCGACGAAGTAATAGTCGCCAGCAAAGCGAGATGGAATGCGAGAGGTGCCAATATTTGCGGTAGGAGAATCATGATCGCTGCTCCAGGAAAAGATCAACAACGTCAGAGTACGTGTTGTAGAAAGAATCGCTTACGAATGTGGCAAGATATCGTGCGAGTGTGATACGATATCTTCCTTGTCCTAAGGCCTAATAGTAAATTGTTTATTCATGGGAAGATACGAGAGACGAGTTTGTGATATTCGATATTCGATCGGTCTGCTAAAGATATCTACTTGTGAAAAAAAGGTCAACAATATGGAGTACCGTACTTTGTGAATTTTAAAACGCTCGCACAGTGACTCGACTCGAAAGAACAAAAATTCCGTTTTAATTTTTCAGTTTGGATTGCAACATACGGCGTCTGAAGATAATGCCTCTGAGCCAAAAGAGCACCCCGCAATGGGGTCAGATAATGTGTAATATATAAATCCTCACACACCCCGCCACGACTGGAGTAGCAGGTGCGCTAGTGCAGGAAGTG
>Ga0100391_1001278_pt1 | contig 28178 bp, 18 predicted proteins | sample CryGeymeta201515_FD_81541 | JGI IMG/M metagenome (GOLD analysis project Ga0100391, IMG submission 81541) | Groundwater microbial communities from Crystal Geyser aquifers in Utah, USA - Crystal Geyser metaG 2015-15 | ecosystem: Environmental > Aquatic > Deep subsurface > Groundwater | place: USA... | reverse complement strand
ACCAAATTAAGCCCAGGTGGAGTGCCATAGGACTCAGGAGTTAGGTCTCTCTCTATTAGGTCGTGTGCCTATGCCTGCTTCCTATCCACACAGAGACACTAGTCTAGTCTATCCATAATATTCATTTACTCTAATATTCATGTAGTCTCCGCACTAGCTTTTTACGATACTGTTCAGCTATCATATTCTTTCCGGGTGGATCAAGAGTGAAATTCGAATGTGACATCACACTATCAAGGAAATTAGTCGATCAATTTTTTATCGAAATTTTGAAGCAACTTCATTCCCTCCAAACGATTGAATGATTTGTTGCGGTAATTCGGAAGGACACCAACCAAGAAATCAAGAGTGTGTCCATGATATTGGAAAAGTATCCAGCATCAAGGCACATCAATCAGCTAACAGGTAGTTAACACTAGATACAATTTAATATACGGTAGGCGGTAGACGACAAGGTATGGACGCTGACTTTGAGATAGAAGAGACGGGTGCTGGCGGGGACCCTGGAGGTGTCCGAGAAGAGCGGCTTACTCCCGACGCCCCTGGGGTTACAACTGAAGTTTCTCCAGCTGGAATGGAGCTTACTTTCACCACGTCAGATGAGCCTGCTGTATTTGAAAAACCCCAGAAAGACTCTTCACGGGAAGAGGAGCTGCTGCTACAGCAGAAGAGAATATCATTTTCTCCCCCACCCGCAGAGACAATCGACACTGCCGCGGCCACAGGCCAAGTCAGACATGCTACCACTGAACGAAAACCAACGAAATTTCGCGAACAATTTGATAGTATCATGAATCGCCTCGAAGATCGTTTCCAAGTAGAGCGTTTGAATCTTGAAGAAAAGCACAGCCGTGAGCTAGAAGAGGCAATGGGATACTTCAGTCTAAGCTCGGGGGAACGAGAAGCCAAGCAGAAGGAACTCCAAATTTCCCTCCTTGACGATATCGGCAGTATGGCACAACAGTTGCACGAACTTACAGGAGTTCTGGGCCCTGGAGATGATGTTGAGAATTTAACCCTGCCCAGTGATCCCAAAGTGCTAGAAGAATATGCACGTAAAATGCAAGAGTTAGAGGCGCACTTTCAGAAGGAAAAGCTTCAATTAGAAAGAAAGCATGCTTCTGAAATGGAAGAAGCCTTGGGAACTCTGAAAATGACTAGTCATCAGCGAGAAGCAAAACAAGTGGAATTGCAAGATCAGCTCTCTGCCGAGATTGGAGACATGGCCAAGCAATTGGAGGATCTTAATAAGGCCAAGGAAGTATACGAATCAAAAGTGGGCGCCCTTAAAAGCCAACTTATTGGAGAGTACGTTGAAGAATGATAATTATGATTGATCGCCATTTAATTTGATTTTGAATAGGTTGCTCATGATTTACTCTTCCCTTCCACGTTGCAGGAATTCCGCGGCACAACCAGGCAGCCAGGTACATCCAAATTTCCAGAAATTTTCACGTACACTTGAGGATGTCAAGCGCGAACGTGATGCTGCTCAGGATGAGCTTCGTCGACTCAAGCTGGCTTTGGAGGTCACGGGAAATCCCAATCCTTCGGTACCTAGCAACAGAATGCAAAGGGGTCTCATAAACGAAAGCAGACTTTCGCCCCTTGAAAGAGAGAACATCTCAAGCCTGCGTGGTAGAATTGAGCAAATGGAGATTGAACTCAAGCGAGCTGCTGCGACCCCGGGGGGAAGAGACAAGATGGTACAACTTCGAGAGAGAATGGCAATGATTGAAAAAGATCTGCTGGACGCCGAAGAGTCTATGAAGGAGCATTATGCCTTGGAAAGTATTCGGGCACGAATGGAAAAGGTGGAACGCCTATTAAGTGAAGGAGAACGTGCTGCAAAAGAGTGGGAGGCACTAGAAGAACTCCGCAACAAAATTGGAAATGTCGATAATGACCTGAAGGCTGTGGAAGACGCTAAAAAGGAGTACGAAGCTCTAGAGTCTCTCCGGGGCAAAATGGAAGAGGCTGAAGCTGAACTGAAAGAAGCTGAACGAGTTGTTTCGGATCGACAAAACGTTGGAATCCTTCGAGCAAGACTTGGGCAAGTCGAAAAAGAACTTGGTATTGCTGAGGCAGAGGATGGGGCATCTGTTGGCAAGCTTTTGACGCGGCTAGCCCAGGCTGAGAAATCATTGGAAGACGCTCGGAAGTCAACTAACCTAAACGCCTTACCAGACAACCGAGGCGCACCATTAGCGCAACCTGGCAACGAAGTGGAAAAGATTTTAGACCGATTGGCTTTGGCTGAAAAGAAATTGCAAGCAGCAAAAGAATCTGCACAGCAGAAGAATCTAGCTGGCGCATACCGCTCTATACCTCAATCTGCAACAACCTTTGACGAGCGCCAATCCGCTATTCGAACAAGGCTAGAGCAACATCTTGGAGAGACCGATCCTAGTCGGCAAAGCAAGGTGCGTGCGATTCCTTATTCAACTCGCGGCTCAAGGTCAAAGTTTGAGGAGCCTCGATTTGTTAGTGGTCGCTCCAGCAACAGATACTATGTGGAAGATGTACAACTGGATCGAGAGGTACGCCCTCGTCCTAGGTACGAGGAATCAGTTGGTGAATCTCGGACCGGAGAGACAACACGTACTCGTACAGTTCAATATCAGCCAGTGGCTACGTCCCAGTCCCGCCATTTCGAAGGACCGCCAATAGATCCTGTAGTGCCTGCGTCGAAGACTGTATCAGCGACAAGTGCGAGCAATATGCGACCACTCCGTCGTCGACACGCTGGAGACGACGTGAATACAAAGACGTCTCGAGCAGCCCCGTACTCTGTGTTTGACGATGACGACGAAGACAGATACGCATCTGACCTTGAAGAGCTGAGGTATCAACGTTCACTACTATCTCAGAAGCTTCCCAAGAAGAAATTTGGCGAAGGAGAAGAGGAGAAGAAAACAGAAGAACAAGAACCCGCAGCACCCAAGTTTAGTTTCAGGCAAGTTTTGAGAGACGATGAGCGAGAGCGTTTACAGGACAAGATTCAACGCGACAGATCTCCACCGAAACAAAGAGTGGACGATGCTAAAGAGAGGAGCGATCCACCAGAAAAGAATAAATCAATGGAAAATTCAGATCCACCTTCCTCTTTGAAGGATCTCCAGAACGGCATCCTGGAGAGAGCTCAAGCAGACCTCTCTACCGAAGGTAAAGATAAGGGTCGTTTATCCACGGACCCCCCGGACGAGGCAACATTTTTCAAAACAAGAGCACCTCAAAAAGATACTCCCGCCGACAAGGAATCCAGGTTTGTTTCCATCCCCGTCCCTGTCCAAATGCCAGAGGATATTGTTTCTGTGGGCAGTACAGATGAGCCAGCTATTGTCACTGATGAGACTCTTTCCCCCACAGCTGCTAAATCTTCATCGAATGGCCAACCAAAAAATGCTTTGTGGTGGGATCAAGAGTCGGAAAAACAAGCGAACAAGGCGTTGCCTTCATCAGAGCCCGCCGGGGTTGCATTGTCGCTTCCTGGAAAAGAAACTTCAGCACCACAGCCTCCTGAACGCCCAGCCTCGCCCCAGCCAATCATCAACCAAACAACTGTTGTTGACGGGAAAGCGGCTGAGCGGGCAAATAGAGAAAAAGATAGCATGATGCGCTGGGTTGTCCTTATTTTGTTCCTTTTGGCGATTGTTCTTGCTGCGGTAATCGTTGTGGTAGTGTGGTTCTTACGAGATGGCAATGACGTGAGAGCTGATCAACCTTCGTCTCCTACCACATTAGTACCATCCATGGCTCCCACTTCGTCCAGTGCTCCGACAATTTCAAACGCTCCCTCTTCGTCCACTGCTCCGACCGGTGAAGATAGTCTACCGCCGCTTTCCTTTGAAGGCTGCCCAGATCTAGATAACAATAGTCCTTTAGCTTTGGACGGGACGACAACTGAACGGAGTACTGTTGGGGCCACGTTTGATGCAGATGAATTGGGTGCTTGTGGCTCGATTGAAGATGTCGGCTCGGATGGCGTGTGGTACTATCTTTTTGGAAATGGAGGTAGTGTCACTCTAAACACTTGCACACTTTCTAATCTTGATTTTGATACACAGGTGCTGGTGTATACAAGTGTTAATCAGGCAACAGGATGTCGATCTGGCTTGACCTGTGTGGACTCGAATGATAATTTCTGCGGCTTGCAAAGCTCTGTGACGTTTAGAGCCGCTCAAAATACAGTATATTTTGTTTATATCAACGGCAGAAACAGTAACTCTGGCTCGTCCAGTGCCACCGAGGGTGTGTTCTCGCTCACGGCCTATACTTCCCCAGAAGGAAGCTGTGACGGTGCAACAGTCCAAAATATTGAGCCCAACGACGGCCAACTACCCGTTGTTGTGGTAGGATCTCTCATGGGCGGCACCTTCGGTGTAGATCCTTGCAACCCTGAACTAGATACCCGCACGGGTGAGCGATGGTATATAGTTGAAGGGAACGGTGCAGAGGTGATTGTATCCACTTGCCACTCGATAAGCAGCTTTCCCGCTCGGCTAGCCGTGTATTCGGGAGCTTGTGACAGTCTCGTTTGCGAAGCTGCCAACGACGAAGATTGTGGACTTGGTAGTGAGATCACTTGGTTTGCAGCTAGGGGTGTAACTTACAAAGTGCTCGTCTACTCTCCAAGCTTCGTTCCCGACACAACCTTTGGTATCACCTTCATGGAGGCCTAACCAGGCTAATTCGGTTGCGGGTTTCTCTGAAACAGCCAAACTCAAGAACTAGACTGGTTCTGAACAAACAGCTTATAGATAGTAAGCTTCTGTGAAGAGCATAATATATTTGTGATTTGTGCTTGTGTAGCTAGCAAGGGGTGCCTTCTTCCTATGAGAGTACAGTAAGTATTAGCAGTAGTACTAGTCTACTAGTCTACTCCTCCTCCTAGTAGTAGTAATACTACTCATTACTACTCCTACTAGTAGCTAGGAGGAGTACACTGCTAGCTAGGAGTACCGTAGCTACTACCGTACGACTATTATTACTAGAGTACTTGTAGTAGTAGATACTCCGTGCTACTAGCTAGGCAGTACCAGTGGTACTGGTAAACTACAGTGCGTTCTTCCTAACTTTCACTGTACCTTCCAACGTGGGCGGGCGGGGACGAGCGTACATACTCCTCCACTTTGCTCAAGTTTGTTTGCTCGATTTACTCGCGTTAATAATCCTCCTTCTTCATTTTTTATTCGGACGAAGGACTAACGGACCTTCTCTCGGTTAGTAATCCTCAACCATAGAAGATCTCAGCCATCAGAAAGACAAAACTCATTTATTTTCTTCTACACTGCTTTTGAACCTTTCCCTTCATACCTGTCACCAAGATTGCCAACTATTTTGTTTTCCAAGAAGAAAACGCAAGGCGCCTTATTTCTGCTATGCCATCTCTCCTTCAAATCAAAGCACTGTCATTTACCACTGCCATTCTCTTTTGGAATGAGCTATCTGCCTTCACACCAGCGCATCGGCCGCCCTCTACACGGTATCTTTCTCTAAAAGCCGTTACGAACAAAAGCACGCGGGGTCCTTCAAGGGTTACAGACGACGATGGTCCTACCCCTGATTTACCCGTTGCCGAAGTGGAGGAATTGGATGTCAACGATGTCCCCGAACTACGCGACTTTGGATCGACTGCTGAAATGCCGCCTGGTCCTATTCCTCACCAACCCTGGCGCCGAGGAGAGACAAATGGCTGCGAAGATCCCATTACAGCTGAGTGGCGCGTACAAGCAGAGGACATTATGACGAAAGCTGCTTCCTTGGTTGGAGGCAAAGTCGAAGACATTACCTGGTATTTAACATCGGTCGTTGTGACACTAGACGAAGATTTGAGTGGTGCACAAGATTTACTCAAATCGTCGGGACCAGTGATCGAAGTCGCCGAGCCTAGCAATCCTGTTTTCTATGACCCTGAGGACCCAAAACCTGAAGATATCTGGACAGATGAGGACGACATTGTGTACCAGAGAGAAACCGAGGAAGAAGCTCAGGAACGAATGGATCAAAAACGCAACATGTACGCAACAGTAGACGATTCGGACCCAGAGGATGAACCACACATACCCGAGGGAGAAGACGACTCAGACCGAGTGCCACTGCGCATGAACGAAGAAACTAGATCCGATGCAGCTCTTTTGGAAGCAGAAGAAGCCAAAATTCGGTACGACGAGGAGGAAAGACCTCTCGAAATAGGAACGTTGTTGTTGGACAAGCAGGCCATCTCAACGGTGGCCGGAGCCATACTTGAAGCCTTGGAGGATGTTGAGCCAGAGCTTCAAGTGCTGTCGCGCCATGAACTTGTCTTGACAAGTGCAGGACCGCCTGATGTTTTGGAGACACAAAAGCAATTCAATGCACACCGTGGCCATCCTGTTACTGTCGAGACACAAGATCCATGGCAATCCAATCGCGTCCTGAAGGGAAAGTTACTCGATCGCAATGCCATGGACGTGTTGATTAACAAAAAAGGGCGCATGGTGACTATTCCGCTGAATTTTGTCAAGTGCGTTCGGGTTATGCCACCTGAGGAACACTCAGAATTCGATTTCGAAGAGGACGAGGAATCTGAAGAGCCAAATTAGTAATTAATTACTTTGAAAGTGTTGCAGAGACCCTGGACAGCTGCGTTTACTCTCCCTTTCTGTCACAATAAGACAAGAATTCTGCCGAATTCCTACTTTTTTTCTGATACAACTTCGTTCTCCTTCCTATCTCCGCTTTTGAAAGTTATGGCAGAGAGGTGAAATCCCTTGATACTCATGACCCGCAATCTTACCGATCCATTGTATTGCAGAGTCCACCATATACCGGCTCCATAACCTGAAACCTTCGCGGTGGGGGCAATAACACTGTTCGACGAAAGATCCATCACACGGATAGCAAATTCTTCTGCTTGATCCATGGCAAGGCAATAAAGCGAAATGAAATAGTGCTGATTCCTGCTCTCCGTGTCTCCTTTTTTTTTCACATCCAGTAAAAGTGATTCCTTCATATTGCGATCCTCCAGCTGGATATCAATCAACAATCCAGGCTCCCAATACGTATCGACACCCATGCCTAAAGATCCAATCTTTCTCTCTTCACTCCGATTGCCAGGATTTGGGAGGTAGGAGGAGTTATCCTTCGAAGCACTTTTATAAATGGAATTTTGGGGTACCCATCCTGCAAACCCGTGTTGGTGTGCCGTCACACTCCGAACGTAGTCTGGTAAGGCACTCAAGTCAGTACCATTTTCGTAATGTCCAAAGAGGACATAGCCATCCGATCCGTATTTATAAATACCATCACCTCTACTTTTTCTGTCAAAAGACACACTAGCAGGGTAGCGTGGTTCCGGAAACGGAGGAATATGCTGAGGCTTGTCAAATTCGAAATGGTTCTCTCCTTTGTACTTTGCTTGGATTACAATCTCTTTCCTGCTTTCAATTCGAACAAAGGCGAGCCCTGCTGCCTGGGAGGGATGAAAGTGACTCTCCAGGGCCTTGTCGCCAGCTGTAGTAGCGTCAAAAAATTCTGTCTCCACACCATTTACAAATACTTTCTGCAGCATGCGATCGAATCCATCCAGCTTATTCGCAACTCCAACGTAACCAGGAGTCCGACACTTCAACCGGATAGTAATAACATGATGGCATTGTCTCGCAGAATCACGGCCGTGGGATAACGTAGCATTCACTTTTATCGAACCCTCTGGAGTCGGCATCTCGACAGCTATGGCGGGGTACTTAGCTGAGACGTACGGCGCAGCAACAAATTCTTTATATCCTGGCAACAAAGGAGTAATCCCTCCAAGCACATGCGACATCCATGCTGTAACCCCCGAGCTCCATGGGTGACAATATGATGGCATGGTTGGCATCATGTCTCCATTCTGAAAAAGACCAGGCCACTCCGGCGAAAACAATTCCCAAAAGCAACCGTGTCCAAGTTCAGTCATGGGTTGCCAGCATAAATGAATTGAAGCCAAGGCATGCTGCATGCGCCCTGCGTTTCCAAAAGCCTGAAGGATCCAGAATTGGTTGAAAGGGGACCAACTGCAAATTGTTACAGGATTGTTCAATAGGGAGGACATCCATTCTTCGATTTCCAATTCTGTGGCAAGTTTGGCGTTGATAGCGTTTGTGGCGGAGTGAACGTCTAAACCACTAGGATATTCTGGTACTTGTCGAAACCGGCGAGACAAGTCACGAGATGTTTGTTTGAACCGCTCCGCCTCTCTTTCCATCCCACATAATGTCATTGAAGAGGCGAGATCATTGCATGCTCGTATGACTAATGCAGCGAAAGCAAGATGTGCCTCGCGCGGACACTGATCGTGATTTTTATGAAAGCACCAGCCATTACCAAGGCGATCATCCCAGCCCATCCAGGTTATGTCAAGGTTCGGGGAAAGAAAGTCATGAATTCTCTCTTTGACAATGGATCTGACATCTGGCAGCAATGCCAAAAAATTCTCCTGATCTCCGCTTGCCATGAACCAATCATGAACCGACAATGTCCAGTACAAAGGGTATGCCATTATGTCTTCGGCATTCAAGGAAGATAGTTATTTTGATTCGTTAGATTCTCACTTTTTCTAGTAGCTACGTGTAAATTATTTTAACAAACACTTACATTCATCCACAACATGATGTCCGTGGATATGACCTGAATTTGTATTTTGCAGTGCACTGTGAATTAGGTCATAGGGCGCAAAAGCCACTAAAGCTGCTGCCATTGACGGTCTGGCATCTCCCTGGCACAACACGAAAGAGCAGATATAAAATCAGCAGGTTGACAGTAATACTTTATGTTCACTCGACCATTCGTCCATTTTCCAAGGACAGTAGCACGTACCTGAATTGCCACGCGGTCTCCTCGTTCTATGAGAATAGAATTGAACCCATTGGCTTCCATATTTAATCGGACGGCATAGGCTCCTAAGATTCACAAAAAAATCTGATCAGAAAGGCCTTGAGAAAATCAAATCATGTCAGGCAAACAATTTCGACGACATTAACAACGAACCAGTATACCAGACTTTATTCAACGCAGCGTCGGATGATTCGAGCGACCCAGTGTAATTGACTGGTTTGACTTTGCCTACCAGCGAGACGTTGGATATGACAAGCGGATCTACAGCTCTCAAACCATGATCACCCGGAAAGTCAAAGAAGAGCCACGTAAAGCGGACACCCTCGTACAGCTCGTCGTTTGTCTCGAGCCGAAACGTTGACGATCCGTACTGCTTCACTTCCTTTGTCTTTCCAGGATATGGTGAATTGAATTCTGACAAGCCAGCTCTCACAGTCACATTACTAGCTCCCAAGTTGGGACTTATGAATTCAAACCATCCCGCAATTTCGACGCCAAAGTCCAGCATGAGCGTGGCAGACTTGGACACTTGAAGAATATGTGATCCTTCTTCCGCTTTATGTTTCGATAGCATCTCCAAACCCTTGAAAGCGTTTTGAGGAGAAGCAGTGTAATTTTCAGGGAAGAATATTCTGTAGACTTGCAACTCGGAGGTGTTGGTATCGGGAATCCAAGTCGTCTGGACAAGGGGATCAGGACTGAATGGCCGCTCGGGATTGCAATTCGAGCAATGCCCATTCAGCATTTCAAATGGTTCGGGTGCTTCATAGTCTTTCTGATAATCTCTAACAAAAACAGCAAAAGACGTGCACTGGAGAAAGGCTACGAGACGAAGAAGTACGCTTCTCATCTTGAAGAGTAATCACCACATGGGGAGGTCCTATAATGGATTGATCATAGATCATAGGTTATCCTTCTTTCATTATTATTATTTCGGAAAAATACAAAGCAAGCCGAAAGATACTGATGCGAAGTTACTTTGTAAGGTTACGGGTTTACTGCAGTCCCGAAACACGAAAAAGGCGTCAGGATTTGTTTCGCGTGAATTTCCTAATGAAAGCACTTCTACAACATTGTGTCGTAGCACTACTACTAGAGTAGTACTGTACTACTAGTAGACTACTAGCTAGTAGTAGTTTCTACCATGGTGCTGTACACATCAATGGAATAGTCTACTACTAGCTAGAGAATTGGTCCTTCTAAGACAGTCAACGCCTTTTCCTTGCCTGCCACTCCGGAACACATTTTATCCTGGCCACAAACCTTGATAGAAGAAGGAGCGCCGCAAGAGAGCAATTGATTCGTGAGGAGTCAACAAGAAACGTTGTGCCTGTCAGTTGGCTTTGTATTATGCGATCACTCAGGACTCGACAAGACTGGGACAGTCCTCAAACGAAAAGGAAGCGATTGAATTTCGATACCTCTGAGGATCACATAAATGGACCAACAAGAGTCAACAATAACAGAACTACAATGAAGTCGAAAGAGATGTTATCCTGCCGTGACTGTGGAAGATGGGGACAAATACTAATAAGAACTCTACGTTGTGCCTCCATATTGGTTGTGTTGGTATTGTTAGCCCTTCCACTACACCGCAGTAGACAGAGAGAGCCAAAATTACGAGGCAGAGACGAGAGACAGCTTTGGTCTACTCGAGATAAAAGGACTCATATACCGACTTTTGAGCCAACGTTCCCTTCTTCCGAGCCTCCAACGGAGTTCCCAACAACTTCCTTTGCGCCCTCTAAATCAAACGAACCGACATTGAGTCCAACGGCAATGCTGACTGAATCGCCATCTATCTCAATGAGACCGTCATCAATGGCTTCGGAAGAGTCTGCTTCGAACAAACCAATATTGACTGAGGAAGCTGACCTGGAGGCTTCTTTGGAACCGACGGAGCTTCCGACAATAGAGCTCACGCCTGACCACACATTTTTAGCAACGGTTGAAGCCACGGACAACATGAGTCTGACAGATCAACCGATATTGAGTCCACCCTCCCCGGTACCGTTCGGAGAGAGTAGACAAGATGGATTGTACTTAGAGCCAACCACTTTTGATCCTGCACCGTGCCCGGAAGATAGAGACACAGCGAGGGAATACTTTTACATTTTCTTTGAAAAATTTGATACAAGTATTGTTTCCGATTCGTTTCTTGAGGACGCATTTCGATCGGCGTATAACAAAGGCTATAATGCAGATTATTGTGAACCCAGGGTAATTCGAGTCCGGCGTGTAAAAGTCAGTGACCTATCGCAGCAGCGACAGGATGTGTCGGAATCTCTGCTGCTCAATACCGAACGAATTGAGTTTCTAGTCACATTCGAACAATATGGCGATAGCGAACTCTTTACTACACCAATTAATCGAGCAATTTTTGTTTCCGCATTAAACGAGATTTTCAGTCTGGGGAATTCACCAATATATGCTCTCAATGTAAAAAAATCTCCTGTTCCCACTGAGGCACCAGCTTTCGAGCCAACGCAAGAACCAACGTCGTTAGCTTCACTTGAACTCACCGAAGAACCCACTGAGCTTACAGGAAAGCGTGATGCGCTTTATCCTTCATTTGGGCCAACGGATAGTCCTGTTACATATGAGCCTACGGGGCCGTCCCGTGAATTACCTTTAACAGATGATCCAACGCCAACACCAACATCTCGCGAGACTGAACGCACCACAAAATCGCCAACACACTATCCTACAGATATACTAGAGAACCCGTTGCCATCATCTAATCCAATTGGTGGGAGAAGTCCGAGACCGACCTCGCCGTTGACGCGACGACCGACAAGGGAACCAAGGCCTGACCCAACAGCAGCTACGGAACCACCTACATGGCAATCAACTGACATGCCGACGTCGGAGCCAACGCCTGACCCAACAGCGGCTACGGAACCACCTACATGGCAACCAACTGACATGCCGACGTCTGAGCCAACGGCTACGGAACCACCTACACGGCAGCCAACTGACATGCCAACGCCTGAGCCAACGGCGACGGATCCACCTACATCGCAGGCAACCGACATGCCAACATCTGAGCCAACGGCTACGGAACCTCCTGCATCGCAGGCAACTGACATGCCCACGTCTGAGCCAACGTTTGAACCCACTACTATGCCATCCTGGGCACTAACGAGTCTGTCTCTCAGTGCGCCTCCCGCTGGCTCTCCGTCCCGCAGTCCAACTATTGAACCGACGGAGGATCTCTCGTCACCATTGCCGACTCAATCTCCGAGGGACTATCCTTCTTTGAATCCGACTGGACCCCTTAGCGCCTATCCGTCCGACTCACCCGAGTACATTTTACAAGAGACGCAGTTGAAGGACACTCAAATGTTTCTAAATGGCGTGTCTCTTTTGTCATCCAGGAGCCAAATTGTCTGGAAAGAGGCCACAGAGAATGCCATTGAACGAGAAGTACTGTGGATACTCAAAGACACTGCAGAATCGGTTGATGTTGAGGTGGCGAATATTTCTCAAGACCCGAATAGGCGAATGCTGCAAGGTACATCGACGATAATATTTTCCAATCTCACAATCACTTTTGATGTTCAGTTTCTTATTCGAGCCGTGATTGAAGATCACAACGTACTGCGCTATGTAGGCGCTGCACTCGATACCATCGAAGATCAAGACATGTTTATAGCCGAGTTGAAAGCTAGTGAGGAAAGAGCCTTTCGAAATTTGACATCAGTACGATTATCACTGCCAGCAACGGCGAAAATGATTATTGAGAATCCAATTCATGCAGAAGAAGGCACTCCCGAGTCACGGAATACCGGCATGGCAATTGGAATCACCAGTGCCACTATAGCTGTCATAGCTCTTTCCGGCGTTGGTGTATTTGCGTTTATGAAAAGAACATCATCATCAACAGAAATCTCATCGGACCAAGCAAAAACCTTGCGGCAACTAAATGGAAGCAGCGCGGCTGGCTTCGACGTGACAGAGAAACCAGACGTGGAAGTTTCGACCTTGGGTGACCCAATCCCTCAGGGCATCACGCCTGTCGCCGGTGATGCTTCGCTGGCAGAGGAGTCCGCAAGTTTACCCTATGATTACAAGGTTGCTTCCAATATTCTACCGTCTCTGGTTGATAACGAAGACGAAGATAACTCTTCTTACTCCTCATTTTCACAGCCAAGCTCGAACATTATCGAAGTTGAGACTGACGATGACGAACTAGATGCTCAGTATTTTATTGAAGATCAGATCGAAGTGGAAGCTCCTCCCGGAATGCTTGGACTGGTGTTGGAGGCAGACAGTGAGGGAGTTGCGTCTGTTTGCAACATGCGAGAGAAAAGCCCATTGGCTAAACGAGTTCATCTTGGCGACATATTATTGGCGGTAGACGGAAGGGACGTTACAGCTATGCCGGTCAACGAAGTTATGTTGCTTATTGCGGCCAAGAAAAGGAACAAGACCAGAAAACTCAAGTTTCGCCGTCCTTCGAAAAAGTCTGCACACCGCGAAAATCTTGCTGAGCCTGCTAATGGATTACGCAAATATGCCCCATATTAGTCTGAACGTAGCAATAGATATTTATACTTTTTTTATCACTGAGTAAAATTTTGCTTTCAATTCACAGAAGTGCCATATAGATAAAGTATGCTTTAAGAGGGAATGCTGTATAATATCTTACGAAATCTTATTAAGCTTTAAGAGAGATTGTATAATATCGTATCTTATGAAATCTTATTAAATGATAATTTTAGAAAGAAGCGCACGTGGCTCTAACTTTGCCACTTAGGGGAGCTCAAAATACTTCCATGCTGGGAATCATGCCTGCTCATGTACCTCCTTGGGGAATTTGTGGAAGTCAACGTGGTGCTTTGGATGAGTCTTACTATGTTCTTGGCTTTGCAGCTTGCCGTAAGTCTCGCGGATTTGATGTCTTTCACTGACAATCTCAGCCTTCACAATATAAACTGGGTCCCAAAAGAAGTATTCCCAGTCATCACCTTCTTCAATGGTGGCTTCTTCAAAGATTTTTTCAACCATTTCAAAGCCCTCTACCACCCTAGCAAAGCACGGATCTGCTTGCTCTTCAATGTCGTGGTGATACTGTCCACCTGGTCCATGCATGATGGTATTATTTTGTTTATTGATGTACCAATCAGGACCCCCAGGTCGGCCAGTGAAGCCAAGGGTCCATTTTTCGTGTCGGTACTGATGAGAGTATTCAGGATAGGAAAGGGAAGCAAGATCAGCATCGACAAATGGCTTTAGAGCAGCAGCTCTGTCGGCTTCGAAGGTATCCTCTTCAATATTCTCATCTTCTTCTAGCATGGGACCGGCCTGTAAAACATGTGGTCCATTGATGTAAAACCAAGAGTTGTCCCAAAGCTTGTGAGCAACTTGCTCAAGGAAAAGCTGAACAGCATGGGGCATTAGTTCCAATGGTGCAGTTTCGATGATAAAATGATGCTCGGTCTCGTTGACGTCAGAAGGCAACACGAAGGTAAATTCAACATAATGGTGACCAGGTCCAAACCTAAGGGTGAGGAAACAAGATGTTAGTTGGAGTTCTACGAAACGTTGGAAACAATGAAAACGAATAGAAAGAGACTCACTTGGCTTCGACGGCACGTTTCGCATCACGAGCTGCGCCATCCTGAAGAAGTTTGATTTGTTCTTTGAAGGCGTTCTCCCTGGCAATTAATCGGTCTTCTTCTCTGCGACGGTTGGTAAATTCCTTCATTATTTTCTTTTCGTAAGAGTTTTTGATGTCTTCCTTTTCCTTATGAAGCTTGGCGTTTAGTCGTTCCATGATTGTGTATCGTTCATCCAGCTCGCTCGAACGTTGTTTTCTGGAGAGTTTGTCACTATAGAGCTCTTTATATTGGTCGACCACTTCATCAAGAGAATTTACATTCAGTTCTCGAGTGACCCATTGAAATTTGGATTGATAATAGCCGGATACAAACAGGAAAAAGGCCAGACCGAGACCGAGCCAGGAGTTGGATTTATTGAAGAAAGAGGGGAAATATTCCGTGGAAGTGTAGGAAGATCGTCTTTTGCTATTCAAGCTGTAGCTAGATGAACCGAAACTGTTTCTTGAGGCGTATGGATCACCGTTGCTGCTACCGCTGTAGCTGCGGCCATAGCCAAGGTAGGAGGACGACTGGGACGAGGATGAACAATCCATGCCAGTGCAACTGGGCAGGATAGTCGATGGTTGACGGTAGCTGGAACGGCGCAACATATTTATAATTCTTGCTGAGATTAATGTGGTTCGTAAAGATTGAAAAGTTTGTGTTTTGCGTGCTTCAGATTTTCCGTCAACTAAATTTGTGAGAAAGCTGTGTGAAGCTCTACAAGATCTGAACAAAAATCCGACAGTCCAGTCGTTTAGGCCAAGAAGATAGGTAGGTAATTTATACTTACGGAAACATTTTCTAATTACTTTGATTTGGACATAGGAAAAATTTGAGCGCCACAGATTATTTACAGAAATCTACAACGGTGCGCCAAATTCCCGCTAGGCGCGCTAAATTACAAGGACGCACAAATACTCACAGGGGATATAGTTGAAAAGACTTTAAATCGAACGAAAAGTCGGAAAAGTCAGAAAAATAGGGATAATTTGACAAAAATTTAGAAAAAGAATGAGAATCAGGCTCACAAACAACGAATAACGAAATCCTCGCTGAAAGCTGTTACAGAAAAACGTTCTTCGGAACTGTGATAAACATTAGGAATCTCTACGGAAGGAACGAACAACTACACTGCAATAGATATGTCTGCTTCTAGAATGCAGTGTGACTTGTCACGCCTTTGGAATCATCCAAGTGAGCCTGTCACTTAGACGATAATTGAGTTATTGAAGCTAAAGTGCGGCCTCCTGATTATGATGAGGAATTAGAAGAGAAATGCTCAGATGTAAGGCTGCCAATTTAAGCTGGGGTCGAACGCACGAGCCTCAAATCCATCTCTGTCTGGGTAAAGAAAGCAAAATAGCTAGATTTTCGAGTACGAAAAGTAGTATTTTGTTGTCATCATTACAGCCAGAAAGGGCTGAATATCGAACCTATACGAAATAGCTCTACTGCATTTACAACAGCGTTCTACTGCTCATCAGCTGACAGCACTTCAATAATTCCTCAATATCGACTCCTTCGCTACCCGTTTACATAGTCTTTCCCCGCCAAGAGGTGTCTCAACACCAACAACCTTACACATTCGTTGCGCTGACACGAGTATTGTTAATAGATGTAAACATCCACCTGGGCGTAAAACAAATGGCATTGCTCTCGCGCTTATTGGATTTTTAAAGAGCCAGCCCTCTTGATTCTTGTAAAATTAATTCGTTTTTCGAATTACCAAATCTCCCATCCCCTCATCTCTCCGCTTCGTAATCCATTCACTGCCTTCAGCGAGCAACCTACACCCATAGCTCAGCAAATAACATCTAACAAGAAGCAGCCGTAAATCATGCCCTTTGGATTCAAGAAAAGCAAAGAGTCTAGAGAGCCCGCAGAGGACCGACGAATGCCAAAGTCGAGGTACTACCGCATGGACAGTCCGCCTCCTGGAAGCTTTCCTGTGGTGGCGGCCGATATTGCTTCCTATGTTTCCCCGGTCAAAGAAAATAATGATACCAGCTTGACTCAAAGCGAGACCTCCTTTGTAGAAGGTCTCGGAAAAGAGGAAGTTTATTTTCGTAGTACACATACATCAAATATACCGCGCAAGTCCACTACGGCTTCCACTGCGACAATACCAGTTTCCAATCTGGCGGATGACAATCGCAACGCTTCCGATGCCATGCTTGACACTATTGCTTTAACTTGTGGCAATGGTATCCAGCAACCAACAACAGCTGTGGACCTCGATTTTGCCATGGACAATTATATTGACAGCGACAGTACCAGTCAACATCAAGATGATGTCACTTGGACTCCCCATGAATCAATTGATTCGGCATCGGAAGGCCTGATCAGCTTTGTTTCCAATATGACTTTGGGGTCTCCAGCAGGTGCTCTCACCAGCAGTGCCATTGGTTTATCGTTGTTGACATCTAACCCTTTCACCTCCACTGGAGTGCCCCAGACCCAGTCCACCACAGCTTCAAATCTAGTCCAACGGAGTATTGAACGTCATGTGCATGTTTCTTTGGATCATTGTCGTGCATCTATGTCTGGCATGGCTGCAACGAGCGCACCAGTAGATGTTGATGATATGTCGTTTGTCCAGATTACGTCCAGAGGATTGGACGAAGCAGCCTTACAATATATTTCCGACGGAGAACCGAAAAAAGCAATCGAACTTTATCAAAATTTATTACATAATCAACGACGTCAGCGCCGGAGCAACCACTCAAACGCCTGGTACAAACCATCACTAGAGGGCAATGAAATCGCGGAAGAGTCTGAAATCGCGGCGACCAAGTCACGCTTGGCGTCACTGAGCTTGTTCACCAACAATTCAAGAGATGCGTGGACATATTCTGTGTCGGCTTTGCAGACGTTCAAGAAGGCTGGTGTCTTTCCTATTCACCTCACGCTGTCCACTATTGAGCTAGGACTTGTGTACTTTCAACAAGGAAAATTGACGCGAGCGTTGAGGGCATGGCGAGAAGCGTTGCAGCTTGCCTGCAGTTCGCTTGGCTATGACCACCTCATTACGGCAATCTTGTTGAATAATTTGGGATGCCTTCACGCGGTGAACAACAACATCCCTGCAAGTATTCGGGCGCTTGAAGAGTCTCTAGATTTGCATCGTACGCTCTTGCGTGCCAGTTCTGAGTGCTGCAGCAGTGTCGAAATGCCACTATTTCAAATGGCTACCACCATGTGCAACTTAGCAGTCATCTCTGACGGAGAAAAGAGCTTCGAGGCTAGTGTGAGTTTCCTCGAAGAGGCAATCGCCATTCAAGAGTCGCTGACATCAGGTGCAGCTTCAAGTAAACACCATTGGGACGCCGAAGAGTTTCGGGAGGGCTCTATTAGACGAAGAGACGCTGAAAATGGCGTTGGAGCCAGGGACGTTCATGGCACGACAGACGGCAATGCTTCAACTCATTCACTGTCCACGTTTAACAGCATTACACGGCCCACCATTGCTCTTTTCGGGGACACCGATGGGATTCCTCGACGACGCGAGGCCACGAAGCACTTGTCTCCGCAGCGATTCCGAGAGGATGAGGATGACTACATCTATGATTGCATATTGATGGGCTCGCTTGTTAAGCCCGCAACAGCGCGACAACGAATCCACGCAACAATGAAGAACAGCTTGGAACGCGTGGCCAAAATGAGTCAACCTGATTTAGTTTCGGGGGATGATGAGGCGTCGATTACCTCCGCTACACAGATACCGAGGAAGAAGCACTCGATCCCTGTTGACCTTGATGGAGAAGCGGTCATTGATGCTGAACTTCTCATTGAAGAAATATCAATGCAAGCTTTAGATCACCTCTCGGTAAGAAAATTCAATTCCAGGATTCTTTGCTGATTGTTTACGCAACTGCCTTCTCGTCTAACCTTTTCCTTTCTCAGCGCAATGAATTCAAAGATGCCTTGGATTTGTTTGAAAGCGCGCTTCGTTCCCACACCGACAAATACGGGGAAGTACACCACTTGGTTGGCACCGCTCTTCATAATTGTGGCATTGTCCACATGCTAGCGGAAAACTATGGCGAAGCCAAGCTTTGCTTTCAAGGAGCTTTGGAAGTCAGAACTGCTGCCTTGGGTGATTCTCACCCAGATGTAGCTGTACGTAGTTTACGATGTCAAATGACGTCGATTCAATTGTGCGATACACCAATATAAACAGTATTCTCACGAGCTTTCTTTCTCTGCTAAAAACATAGGCATCTCTGTTCAAAATTGGCATGATTGAAATGGCTCAAGGACAGCTGGCACTTTCGCTCAGAACGTTTATGGACATTGTCACTAACCTCCAGAGGAACATGACCACCTACGGATTTGCACCAGAAGCGATTATGCTAAACAATATGGGTGTTGTGTTGATGGAGCTAGGCCGCAGCACAGATGCTTTTGATTCCTTCCATAAAGCATACGAGATCCAGAAGAGTCTAATGAAGGAGGGCTCTCGTGCCACGGAAAGAGCTCTGGCCAACACTTTATGCAACCTGGGTTTTCTGTACTCTAAGCAAGGTGACTACAGTGAAGCTTTAAATGCCTTCAGAGAAAGCCACGCAATTCTGGTCGAGCACTACTCAATGGATCATTCATCGATTGTGATCGTTGAAGAAAACATTGCACACGTCCGGGCATATGGAGCCGTGGACGAACGCCAACAAAAGCCAAGTCGTTTGCAATCCTCATCGTTCATCAGTAATTGCGCGAAGAGAGCAAACGACTCCGGGTATATGCAGTCCAAGCTTTCCGCTTGCTTCCAGTTGCAAGAATGAAAAATATTCCGTACTGTGTATTTGCTGTATGTATTAACTTCGACGTGATATTCTATAAGAATAAGTAAATTTCCGAGCAGCTTGCTGACTACCAGTAGTAGTAGTAGTAGTAGTAGTAGTAGTAGTAGTAGTAGTAGTAGTATTGTCCTTATAAAGGAAACTGTGTGCGACATTTGTGCCGAAAAAACTTAACACACTCTCATCACGAAGTAAATCTCATGTCGATCAGGAAGGAAGCACGACGATCTTTTTTTCTTGGATGCTTTGCCATACCAGGTAGCTCCTTTGATTCATTTGTCGCATTATTTTATTGACAATACTGTAACATTCTTTTCAAAAACACATACCATGTCCGCTCTAGCTGTGAGTCCGCCTTGTTGTAAAGCTCCGTTTGCTTTCTTGTTAGATAATTCAACCTCTCTGGTAGAATGATTGGCATTGGACTCGAAAAGCGTCGTCCCATCGCATCTCCTTTCTCACTTCATCCCACCCCCTCGTCATGCCTGGCCTCACAATCACTTTTGTAAAACGAAACTAAGACAGTCCATTCAAACGACTGCCAAAAAGCAGGCTGAAGATGCCGCTGCAGGTGCCTTGAAAGAAATTGAAACCATGGATGGATCGTTTGCCTCCCTTTTCCCCTACAAGACATTGACCGAAGCCACGACTGCCTTTAGTTCTGAAGATGTGGCCAAACCCAACGAGCTCCTCGTCAAGGCTTTGGCGGCCACTCAAGAAGCCGTCGATACCACCATCACAAGAGGTTTGACCATGGAACGTTACATTTTACTCACTATTCCCAAGATGGAAGATGGCAACAACTTTGGTGTGACGGTTCAGTTGGCAGCTCTCAAGCACATGCAAGACGACCGCGATAAATTGCAAAAAATATTGGAAGACTTGAGTAAGTATGCTGCGACCCGTGCGGATGCGATGGAAAAATGCAAATTGCCTTCTTCCAGTAAAGCCAAAACCACAACTTCGTCCCAATCCAACAACGACACCAAAGGCGGAGAAAAGCCCGGAACGACCACTTCGACCAGCACCAATACCGAGGAAAAGACGACCGAAACGCAGAACCAACAAACCGAAGCCGCCTTTCGTCAACAAGCAGTTTGGTCTGTGGATGCCTTGTATTACTCCAAGGCTCGCACTGGTTTCATGACGGCTTTGACTGCCTACTCCACAGCTATAGACTTTATGGACAAGAATCAAGAGAAGATTTCGGCTCCGAAGGGATCGGAAAGTGGCCGTGGATACACCAGCATGTACTAAACCAAACTGTGTTCTGGTTGGAACAAATTGTATGTATTTGGATGGTGAACACTTGAGGGTTTAGCCACAACGAACTCTGCCGAATGCCAGGCTGAGACGCAAATTGACATTTGTAGTTTAATGCTTTCGAAACTGGCAAATACGTAATTGTTTTTACCGAGAACTTCCGTATGTCTTATGTCAGTAGTAGTCTACAGACTCTGCTATAATTCACTTAGCCGTATTAGTCAGTAAAAGTTCGTCTTATTCCAGAATTGAACCTTAAACAGTAAGAGAGTCGGTAGCAGAAATTGTTGGAATTCGTGCGAGCATTTCACTGGGGCTGCCACTGCTCGCATGGAAAAGTACAAAGATTGATTTGGCGGCAGTGCGTAGATGGAGCGGTATTCTTCGAATGGTTTTTATGTCGAAATGCTCTTCAATGCTTAATATCTTATCAGTATCCAAGCAACAACCGCAACCATCAAGATACCCGATAACACGTAGATGCGTCGTTGGCTCGTTTCACGTTGATGGTTGATCCGCATCAAATGCTGAGCACCCGCTTGAGCACGAACATTGGATTCGATGCCCATACTCTGCACGTTTTTTATATCACCCAACTGGGCATGAACTGGATTTGATGGTTGGTGTGTGAGAAATGAGAGACGAAAGCAAGACGAGAAAAAAGTAATTAAATTGACATATTCCGACGTTTAGCATCCGACGGCCATCATCATCTAACCTTTGAAAATCTGATTGATTTGATTCATCATTCCATGGACTGTTCCAACAATTTCATAGCGTTCTTGGAGTATGCCAAAATCAAGATCGACGGGTTGCAAGGTGGCCAGTGAAAACCCGCCAAATACAATGATTTCCTCTTCTTCAACAGTGATAGTGGGAGCTTGATAGGAAGCCTTCCGGTCAGAGGAAGATTCAGAATCATTATCAGATTCTTCACTTCTATTGGAAGAAATCGTAGAGGCTATCATACTTGTCAACGTCCATTTCTTTTAGTGAGAAAGGGAGAAGCGAGAGCTTCGTCAAACGGGCTAGTTTCGCACATAATCTAACGATAGAATCTGTTGATTGTTTCTGCACTCGGTTTCTCTTTGAAAAGCAATCAAGGTCGGAGAGGCAGATGAGTGTATTTTTGGTACTCAATAAAAAAGACTACGAGAGGAAATTCATGGTCAGCCGTTTTTCTATTCACGTAAGCACGGGAATCGCCATCGATTATGACTCCTCTACTAGATAAAAGAGAGCAGAGTCATCTCCAAAAAAATTGTGCTGTGACTCAGATGCATCGCAAATCAACTACGATAGTAATAATTGCTATCTAAAAGGACCGTAAGCGGATCAACACTGTCAACATACGAGGCCTTCAATTTTCTCATACATAAGATTGTTACAAATTGAAGAGGAGAGAAATGCATCACTCGAACATTCTCCACAATACTAGGTTTCTCTCGACCGCCACTATCGAAAGACAGGAGTATCTAAGTACACCATCCCTCGGGACAGCAGTCATTCTCGCAGCTAAAACGATTACAATTCATCCAGACGACCATTTCTGACTTGTCACAGAGAGCAAGGGGAATCGTACCGCTTAGGTCGTTGAAGTTGATTTGGAGAATGTCTTTAGAGAAAGACAATGATGTGAGATGAACCTCATCATGAAAACTGTTTCACAAATTCAACGCACTAGAAGAATCCGTTTCAGACACCTGTACTTACTGAGCGCTTGCATGTTCGCTACTTCACTTGGCAAGGTTCCTGTGAATTGGTTGGCTTCAATATTTATGTTTTCCAGCATGGTCAGCCGACCAATCTCAGTCGGGAGAGTACCACCAATATTCGATCCAATAATGGCGAGATAAGTCATCAAAGAGAGCTCGCCAATAGTTGATGGCAGATTTCCAGACATGGAACCAGCAGTTGCGAAGACGAGCGAGTCTTAAGTGGATGGACCGATGGAATGAACGAAAATAATGTGAAACGTGGTCAGTACTAGGAAAAAACAAATAAATAAATGCAAAAATAGGAATCGCCCAAGAAGATACCACAGTTCCGAACGTACTCATATTGGTGCATCCTCCAATTTCCGATGGAATGGACCCTTTTATGCCTTCCCCTCCAATAATAATTTCTTTGAGATTTGTTAGCATACCTACCTCAGTTGGAAGGCCACCTCTGATGCGCGTCTGGTGAAGTCCTAATGTATCTTCGATCGAGACAAGTAAAGAGCGTAAGCATGCATGATGGAATTTCAGCACGATTGACAACACTGGACCAACAGGCTTGGGCTTACGGAGGTTCGAGAACAAACCAATTTCACTGGGAATAGTGCCACTGAGGCCTGATTTGTCGACAATCAAAATTTCTGGATGTAGGTTGATTGGAATGAGCGGGTCGTAGGTGAGTGCAAAGCAGCTATTTAACGGAAACATTTCCTTTTCTTAAACAACAGCATAGAATCCTAACACAACGTACCAATATTTTTCCAATGCAAGGCGACTTCGAACAAATTACCAGATAGTTGCGTTTTGGCAACAGAAAAATCACGCAGCTCGGTCAACTTCGCCAAGGACGAAGGCAACGATCCCGCCAGGAAAGTATCTGTAAACGAAAGGTATTTCATGTTTGTCAGTCGTCCAATATCATCGTGCAAGGAAAAAGCAATTTCGTTGCCTTCAAGAGACAAATTTTCTGTCGCGTCACGGAAATAGAGAAGATTTCTTTAGTCAAAGTCAGGTCAAGCAAAACTGCATGATATCTAGATACATACCGAGATTTGTCAGGTGATAGTACAACGCAAAGGGAATGCGTCCTTCGAGCAAGTTGCGGCTCAAATCCAAAGTGGTGAGTTTTGTCAAGAGACCTGCTCGAACATAATGACAAGAAACGCACGAGGAATAGGAAATTTAGTGTGGCCTCGTATTGATTCAGGCTGCTGCAACCTCTTGTCTGTAGAATCATACCAGTCAATGCACAACACAATAAAACAACTTAAGCGTACCAATTTCATCTGGGATGCGACCACTGACTTTCCGAAATCCTAGATCCATACGAACCACTTCTCCTGTTTCTCGGTCACATTCGACGCCTTCGAAGTCAGGTTGGCACTCCATTACTGTCGTGTGATCTTCCCAAGGAACTATTCCCCGCCAACCTGCTCCATTGGTCGAAAAAGAGAAGACCATCAATGCATACCGCTGCTCCAACCGCCACTGAAATTCTTCCGACAGATAGGTGTTACTGGAGGACGAAACATCTTCCCAGCCCACACGTGCACCTGTTTCACGAAGGAGATCCAGAGTCGTATCTTGGTACACTAACCATTTGAGTGCTTGAGATTGCGGCGAGTTTGGATCGACAAATGCAGCAGGTTCCGATGACCGGGCCAACGCACTCCGAAAGAGAACAAAACGCTGTCGTCCCAGAAGCTCGTTTGTATCTGCAGTATCAGTCAAGTTGGACCTGGAAGGTCCGTCCTTAGTTTCCTTTGGCTGTACTACTACAAGCACGACAATCAAGAGACAAACCACGATGATAACAGTAGCAGCAATGCACCATAGTCCACGTTTAGCGAGAGAGCAGCAGTATCGAATGCGACTGGCGGGGGGACGAGGCTGGTCGTACCATCCATAAAATGCTGCATTTCCGACTCCGCTATTGTCGCCAGCATCATCATCATTGGTCTGGTTGTTCTCGCCTTGGTTGTCCTTACTAGTGTCGGTGTGGATGCTGTCATTCAGACCTTCCATGTTTTGCGTAGGTCGCATCATGCCGAGTTGATTGGTTTAGAATAGTCCAGTTGTGGAAACTAACAAGACTGGCGCTGCTCTGCAGAACCAAACTCTGTAGGTTGCTGGCTACAGTACTGCAGCCACTCTAATAGCTATTGTACTAGTAGTAGCTCTAGCAATACTAGAAGTTGACAATAGTTAGCAGTTGCCGAAATGTTATTCAAACAGGGACAACAGGTTTGCGGAGCATGATGAGAGGAAGGCGCCCTTAAATCAGACCAGTCATTACGGTCATTTCGGAACACAGCCGTAGAACACATACCAGAGCAACGTGAAAACAAAAAATTAACTTTGATCAAAATTTGTCGGCTGTTTTGTTTTACTAAATACTAAGTATTATTATTATACTTCTCTTCAGTAGTTTTTCTAGGTGCCTCTTGTTTCTGGCGTTTGATACAACATTCCTTGATCCAATGTTCTCCATGTTGTTCTTCCGACAGCGGAGCGTTCCTTCGAGTAGTATGCTTGTAATTGGCTCTGAATCTCTTGAATCCAGCGGTAAGGTATGAAGTTTCAGTTGAAAACGCCGCCGAGGTTAGATTGCGTGATCATCATAACCGTAGAGAACCCACCTAAAGAAACCTGTCATTATTATACCTAAGCACATGAGCAATTTCTCGCTTCGTTGTCGTGTCATAAAATAAAAATGAACCTATGTGCTGATACCAATAAAACCTACGGAGCGAATTTAGAGAATAATCGATCTGATCAACAAGAGCTCTTATGAACACTTTTCTTTCTTTCTATCCTCGTTTTCTGTAACGATATAAAACTAGTGATGAATATGGCTGCTGCGTAGAGCATTCAAATATTCAACAAAGCCAAAGCCCACAAGCGGTCCGACTAGCAGGCCGTCCATGCACCAAAGATATACAACTGTGCTCATTTTGAAGAGTGTGCGCCTTTATTATCCATAGTGCCTTGGATGCAGTTGATTACGAAAGTAGTCTCCTGTGCAGCTGCGAAACCATCAGAGAAGAGGAGTGTTCATTATTATTCCTGTAATCGATGCGGCACTGAATATCTGTCGTCTCCACGTCCTACACTCACAATAGAGGACTTTGTTGCAATTGGCAACGGTTTCATATTAACAGTATTTACCATATTCAAAATGTTTAAAATTTTAGATTGAAGAAAAATTTGAGCATGATTTTCCACAGAACATGTTTCCGTTTCTCACCACTTCTCATGTCGGCAGACCATCAGATTCTGTCAAGGTCTAGCCAGTTTGAGGACTCAGCTATTGTCCAACCAAGCTCATCACATTGTGTTTGCATGCTACGCACTATTTTGGCGACAATCTTCTTCAAGAACCAATCCACCGGCATGCATTCGAAATCATCATCAGTGGTACGCACGCACGAACGCACGCATAAACAAAATAAGCTCCTCCTTTTTGTTAAGTTTCGTTTATTCCTTCTTCTTTTGGGTAAACCTCAAAGCACAATATTTACACACCCCTACGGATCCTGGTCGTTCCAAGGAAATGTATTCGACGGGATGTCCCAGGGCACCACCACCGCCATCACAGATTGCCATTTCCTTTTCGACTTCGATGATAGGGACCTTGCTCACCAACTCATAGGCATTGGATCGCATTTTCCCCAATTTGTACTGTATCATGATGGTAGTGTAGTTATTTTAAAATTATGAAGCGGAAGGTAGAATGCGATAAGTCGAAAATTATAGTGGAGCAAAAAAAAAGCATACAATTCATCGGTTGTAATTGCCAAAGCGCAAAATGGTAAGCCCCAGTACTACAGTATTACTGTCTACAGCAGTTTCACTGGTTTCCACAAGCAACCATTGACTCAATAAAACAAAGGGCTGTATTCATATATATGTTGGTCTCCATTCATACCTTGGATTCATCGTAGGTGATATAATTCTTTGCCTTTTCCTCTGGAGTCTTGGCTACAACGGCAGGATCAAACGCAGTGGGTGATGGCTGTGGAGGTGATGAGGCAAGGGATCGGATTTGAACGACACTACTTGTAGCGGCTGCTGCTGCTCGTTGTTGAACAAGAGGCACAATTCGTCGAGCCATAAATGCAGAAGTAGGAAGACAGAACATTATTTCTTATTGGAAAGCTAGAGTAGATGAGGCGAATTAATCAATTCAATAATACTGTACAACTGTGAAGAAAACGATACGTATCCAAAGAGATGCGTTGTATGTTGTTTGTTGTTGTTGCTGCTGCTGCTGCTTTCAAAGAAACAATGCCTGCCTGGGTGACACACGAACTAATATCCAGGGAAAGATACCCGTATCATCGCCACTACTCCTCCTCCTCCTAGCTAGAGTAGTAGTACTAATCTACTAGTAGTAGTACTAGCTAGTACTACTTGTAGTACTAAACTACTACTACTAGCTACTAGCTAATAGTAAGCTCGTACAGTACTTTATATCATTACTACGTAGTATTAATTATTTTTCACACACCAACGAACCTAACACCTACGCACCAAATAGCACAAATCCACTTCAGTAGTAGCGAACAATGGCAGAGGAATATGAAGAGCAAATTGAAGCCGCCGAAGAATCCGAAGATACAACCAAGTTATTGGACATAATTGCTGACTGTTCGGCACACGGTGGCGATGAGGATTGGGCCGAAGCGGCAGAAGGAAGCCTAGATGCGCTATTTCGACTGGCGAAGAGTGGTACAGCTTCATCCTGTGCAGACAAGGCTTTGCCTGTACTTTTTGATTCGCTCAAGGCTTGGAAGGATGCGAATGATGCAGAAGCCATTGTCGAAGTAGCTCTGGGCTGTATTGTATCCTTATCCAAATCATACGAAACAACAAACGACGACGTGGCCGGCGAAAGCACTTTGGATTTGTCTCTTCTCATATCTATTCTTCAAAAATTTACAGATGAATCAACCGTTCAGGAGCAGGCATGTTTGGCCATCGAGGGGTTGGCTTTGGTATCAGATTCGTGCAAGGAACGATTCAAGGCGATGGATGGTATGCAAGCGGAACTTGTGGCAGCCAAGGAACGCATTATCAATGAACGAAACAAGGCATATCCTAGTCGAGCTGCAGAAGCATTGGGATTGATACTTTAGTCCTTAATTGTTGCAACACAAATGTAATACTCAGTTTATAGTTTATCAACCGACCGCGCTCACTTGACGCACATAATGCCTCTAGAGTGTAGCGTACATACAATGCTGCTGTGGAAAGCCAGCCATTCCAATTTCTTGAACGACGATTGTGGCCGCAGCATGCAACTATCAGTAAACATTCTGTGCCACAGATCCTTTATTACGGTAGTGGACAAAACCGGGCTCATGGGAGAAGTATTATTATTATTTTTGTTGCACGGGGAGCTTGGGAGGAGACCGATCACCGAAAATTAACCCTATCCCGAAGCTGTGGTGTAGTTCAAAGGTAGTACTACTAGCTACAGTACGAAGCACTCGCAGCAGTACTACTATCTGCTACTACTACTAGTAGTACTACTACTCGGAGTACTACTAGACTAGACTACTACTACCGTATTGTTCGTTGTAAAAGCAAAAATAAGCTGTAGCGAATTTCGTTGTTTAGGCGAGCTCGATTCTCGATTCTCGACGGTAGGTATTAAACAATAAACTACTAGAGTACTGCGTTGTTCAAGAGAGAAAGAGAGGTTCACGAGAGAAAGAGAGGTTCAAGATAAAAATAGAAAAATAGCTTTCCCTTCGTTGAAGTAAACTCTCTTTGAAGATGCCGAAGCTCCCGAGCAATGTTGCAACAACAAAAACTCGAAGAGCATCTGTGACCAGACCTAGGGAAAAATGTACGGTATGGATAATTAATTCTAGGCCCACCGTTGATTCCAGTGCCATGGTCAACTCTAAGATTATAATTAATGTATTGTT
>Ga0100391_1001258_pt1 | contig 28484 bp, 23 predicted proteins | sample CryGeymeta201515_FD_81541 | JGI IMG/M metagenome (GOLD analysis project Ga0100391, IMG submission 81541) | Groundwater microbial communities from Crystal Geyser aquifers in Utah, USA - Crystal Geyser metaG 2015-15 | ecosystem: Environmental > Aquatic > Deep subsurface > Groundwater | place: USA... | reverse complement strand
TCATATTACTTAAGCCCAACAAATGCTACTTCCAAAAACAACCCCGGGATTGTGTTTTTCCCCATCCCGGGGCAGTTTTGGAAATCCCGGGGTAGGGATATCCCTCGATTGGTGACAACAACTTTCATAAAACTACTCGGACCCCGAGTAGGGTACTCTCAAAATTAGGGTTAGTGGCCTTCGAAGATTTTTTCTTTCTGATATGAGCCAATCAAAACGGGGCTGATACGATACTGCTAATGATACATGTAGATTGCCAGCTGCCGCAACGACATGACTTGAATCTTGACTGGACGGACATGATGTAGTTCGACGTTCGACCAAACTCAACCCATCACACCACCCTACCATAAGCTCCCCATTGTTTCACGACTGTATGGTGGATGGATAGCTCTATATCAAAGTGTGCTTTGTCCCTCTACATCCTACTATAGCTTCCAAAGGCAAGGCAATTGTGTTATATCTTTACAAACCAATAAGCGTAATGATGGGAGTAATACCTTTCTTTCTCTTTTTGCTCGTAACAGTGACCACCACAACAACAGCATGGCACCAGCAGTCAATGGTTCGTCCTGCTTCGCATCCTATTATGGTCAAAGCTACAACAGTTGCACTTGATCGATGTCGCAGTAGTAGTAAAAGCATGGTTCTGCTGCTGGCTGCCATGGATCATTCTTCGAATCCAGAAATTGATCCTTATTATTGTTACTACTCCAACAATAACGAGGAAGAGAAAGATAACGAAAACAACGTACTAACGGAAGCAGTAGTATCTGCTTTGAATGAAGTGAACGACGAAATGATGGAACATGACGCTCAAGTTATGGAAGTTTTGGAGAATATCAAATCGGCTTTTCGTCGTCTTGCCACCGCCACCACCACCACCACCACCAGCAGCAGCAGCAGCAGCAGCGAGGTAGCCAGTAAACATCAGTTTGACAGCAACATTCGGGACATTCCAGTAGTGGACATGCCCGTAGAAATAGAAATGGAAACAGAAGATGATGATTTGATGGAGGCAGCAAATGTCCCATCTTCGTTTTGGAATGACGAATATTACACCACCGCAACGACTACCGCCAACACCATTATTAGTTCTCCCACAACAACTACTGGTACTACTACGACTGCGACACAGGTACTTTTCGTAGAGGATTTGATGCAACAAAATGATGAATTAGATGTGCACAATTACGAGGCTTCATTGGCATCTCGATTCCCCACAGCAGCCGTTCAAGGACAGCGTAATGTAGGAACCAACACTAGAATACCGTATTCTACCAGAAAAACAACAGATACAAAAACAACATCGAGTCGACCACTTCAGAAGAATATTGACAGGAGCATGTTCGTCGATAGAAATACTGGCGGCACCAACCGCACTAACATGAGTCCATTCTCGACCAAGAATATTGGAAGCATAAATGTTGAAAGAGTTATTTCAGCTGATCCACCTCAACCGAACAAAAGCAGTACTCATCGTCAGGCAGCAGCAACGAAAGAAGAAGAAGAAGAAGAAGAAGAGAAAAAAGAAGACTATGGTCCAGCACCTTCCACAACCATGGTGAATGATATTGCGGAAACAACGAAACGTCATTCTCCCAAACAGAAGGAGGTAATTACTTCAAAAACTGCTACTACTACTACTACTACAACTACAGCAGCAACGCCCTCTTCTCCTCCTGCTCATGCTGCCATTCCTAAACGTTCTCGTACTATCATTCCACCTCCACCCGACACAACAAAAAAGCGTGCACATCAGTCCAAATTCGTATCGACCGATGTCAACGATGTCAATCAACACGATGCATCAAACAATGACATTCATCCATCCCGAAATGCTGATATGGATATTGCATCACAATATCAACGTCAACAGCAGCAGCAGCAGCAGCAGCAGCAACAACAACAACAACAACAACAACAACAACAACAACAACAACAACAACAACAACAACAACAACAACAACAACAACAACAACAACAACAACAGCAAGAGGAAGAACTACCTCAATATGGGCAACAAGAACAACACTATCTTCAACAGCGACGCCCATCCAGTCGTCGTCGTCCAATCATAACCAAATCTACCGCTGTTATGGCTTCACCTCAGCAGCACTCGTCGCCGTCGTCGCCAACACTGGACTGTATTATGGATTCTAATTCACGAAGAAGAAGAAATGCTTCGGTAGCAGATGTTACAACCAGGTCAGAAACTTCTACCATTTTCCAGAGTGCGAAAAATCAGGATAGGAGATTTGCTACTGCAGGAAACAGTGCAACACCGGCATCAGCATCACGTACGATGAAAAGCTATCGAAATATCGATCCAAGATATTGTGACGGTCAAAACTAGAATAAAACCAATGATGCTGATGTCATGGATCAACTATCAGAAGAGTCGATGACAGAAGTTCAATGTGGGATTGTCGGACATGAAAAAATCTATGTTGAAACACTTATTGGAAGTTGATGAAAGAAGAAAACTTTCGGGAAGCTGGACTACTTGTTACTAATGCTGACGAGTACAAGTAGTCTAGTGCTATCCCTATTAGCGGCTCGCTAAAATCATTAAATAATATCCTATTTGTAGAAATTGGTGTGTCCCGTGCAACGGCGAACCTCCGCAAGGTGCTTGATGATGAGGTCGCAGGAGATACACTCAAGACGGCTGAGAAGAAGTTCCAGATCGCTTCTACTAGACTAGTCGCTCCTTCTAGTAATAGTAGTAGTAGAGATTATCTATTTTTCTAATACTACTAGCAGCTACTAGAATTAGTAGATACTACTAGCTAGAGTACTACTAGTCGACTACTACTAGTAGGCTACTGCTACTCTACTATAATACGTGGCGAGAATTCTTATCTGCCACTACTACTACTAGTAGTAGTAGCTAGTAGTAGTAGTAGCTAATGGTCTCTACTACCATACTAGCCAGAGTACTAAATCCAGCTCATCAGAAAACCTTAACCTTACAATATATTCCACCATTCTGTCCGCGCGCCCAATCCTTGTCAGAGCACTTATCATCCACCTTTCTCAACTCTCATCCCAGACGGAATCCACCTTATCAGATCTATTATCTATTCATGTTAAAAGTGGCAGTACAGCAAAGCTAACATGCCGGACGCTAATGTATTAAACTCAAAACGCGTCGTTTACGTCGGTGGACTAGCAGATGAAGTGACAATACCGCTGTTGCGAGCTTGTATGATTCCTTTTGGTCCCATCCACAGTATTGATATGGTATGTTTCGCCGTTTCGCCTTCCAATTTCCAAGTTACATCAGCCATGGTCGCAGTAGTACTCGTCTTTTATTGAATCATCGCTAAGGTTTTTTCTTGACTTCCTTTTCTTTAGCCTATGGACTATGTCAAGGGAACATCGAAAGGTTTTGCCTTTATCGAGTTTGAAGAAGCCGATGATGCAGCCGAAGCCATTTTCAATCGCAATGGGTCTCACTTGATGGGACGAACACTCCAGTGCAATATTGCCCAGGCCAACCAAGCGGCTAAATTGAGTCAACCAGTATGGCAGAGCGACGACTGGTTCCAAAAACAGCAAGAACCAGAAGGCGTGTCGGGACCAACGGAAGGGGATAGTAGTGCAAAGCAAGAAGAATCGAAATCATAGCAGAAGGCAGAAGGTGAAAAGAAGTCAATTATCTGGATTATTACCGAACGTAGAAAATAAATCGAGTAACCAACAAAAGAGCGCTGAAAGGGTTTTAATATAATTGAATGATTTATCTATCTTATTTGTTTTCATGCTGCTCGTTTACTTGAAGATCACACTTTTCTAGGGACACTTTTGGAATTCACAGTTGGGACCAGTACAAGCAACAAATGATAAACCGCCGTAGTACCAGATTTCTTTGGAACAAAAAAAAATTAAGGAGCAGGAAGCTGGGAAGCTTTTTCCTCGGGACAGGCTTCAAATTCACAATTGGGACCAGTTCGTGCAACACTTGTCTTTCCATCTGCACACCATTTCAATTCCAAGGTACAAGCAGAGATCTCAGGTAATTGGACAGGTTTTTCTTCAGGGCAGAGTTCAAATTCACAGTTTGGTCCTGTGCGTCCAACACTTGTGACTCCATCCTGGCACGGCTTCAACTCCATAGTACAGGCAGCAATTCCAGGAAGCTGAAATGCACCACCATCAGTTGGCCCTTCAACACCCTCACGACTAGCAGCAATGGCACATATTTCCGGGCCTACCATTCCAGGGAAGTACCGAGGATGATAACAAGCAGCATCAGCAATAATGCAATTAGGTTGGCAGGTTCCACCAGTCCAGGAGCATTCCATTCGACTATTCAAACAAGGTTCACAGTCGGAAAATCCATTGCAAGGGTGGCTCAGCTCGTCGGCCTCCACATCTTTTTCCTCCGCCACTTCTGGAGGTTGTTCAGCTGCTGTACGACTAGCAGCAATGGCACATATTTCCGGGCCTACCATTCCAGGGAAGTACCGAGGATGATAACAAGCAGCATCAGCAATAATGCAATTAGGTTGGCAGGTTCCGCCAGTCCAGGAGCATTCCATTCGACTATTCAAACAAGGTTCACAGTCGGAAAATCCATTGCAAGGGTGGCTCAGCTCGTCGGCCTTCACATCTTTTTCCTCCGCCACTTCTGGAGGTTGTTCAGCTGCTGCACTACAAAGCTCCTCCATCCATCGGCAATTGATTGGGTCTTGTTGCATTGGTTCACCAGATGGACAATGCTTGAACTCTCTGGTACAGACAACTTGAGGAGCTTTCTCTGAAGACTGAGCGGATTTAGCGCAGCGTTCTTCCAACCAACGGCAATCGGTAGGGTCGCGTTCCATGGGAGTGTTGTCAGGGCAGTATTTTATCTCCGAGGTGCAAGCAACTGGGTTGACCGGAGGCAGGACAGCGGGACAAAGTTCCACCTTCCAGCGGCAGTCAATAGAGTCACGTTCCATGGGAGTTCCGTCCTGGCAATACTTCATCTCCAGTGTACAGGCAGCTGGAAGGACAGCAGGGCAAAGCTCCACCTTCCAACGGCAATCAATAGGGTCACGTTCCATGGGAGTTCCGTCCTGGCAATACTTCATCTCCAGTGTACAGGCGGCTGGAAGGACAGCAGGACACAGCTCTGCCTTCCAACGGCAGTCAGTAGGGTCACGTTCCATGGGAGTTCCGTCTTGGCAATACATAATCTCTTTCGTGCACGCCGCTGGCAGGGGTTCCACAGGGAGTTGAGCAGAGGCAGACGACATGCTGCTTCTTTCGAGTGAACTCTCTTCGTCATTGCTTTTATTCTTGTTGACAAGGGGAACCGTAATTCCCACCACAAGAGCTGTCGCTACCAAAACTGCAAGGCCCAGTTTGAGGACCTTGCGGTTGACTGTGGGTTTTTGAAGAGCTTCGTTGGTTTCATTGGTATCCGGGGAAGCCGATGGCACCTCAATATTGTTAGTATCATTGTTTTTGTTGGTGGTAGAAGTCATCATGTTTATCTTTGTATCGATGTTATTTATCTTTGGATTGTGTTATCGTTTTAATTGATGTTCAAATTGATTTTGTGAGCTTTGAAGATTTTGGTTTTCTTTCTACTTGTACGAAAAATTGCACGATTGCAACCTCGCGGAACGGAGAATGGCTGAACCAGCAAAATTGCCAAGCATGTTTCACAACGCCAGCGAACATCAGTATCAAGGTTATTGTACTACCAGGTACACTACTATTCTTCCACTTGATACTACGTAGTAGTACTAGTAACAACACTGGACAGAGTACAATAATTTACATACTTATTAACTCGTTATTCGTCTCTGAATTACCAAGCATTAACCTACGACTAGTAGCTAGAACCAAGCACAACTGAACTTTTCGCTGTGCCACACAGTAACAATGGACTTCGATCGTGCCTTTTACATTGACAGGTAAATGAAATATGAATCAACGGACAACCAGCAGGCTGTAAACAAGTTGTTACCATCTACTATTCCGTTTGTCAGGCCGCCTCTGGATCTTCATGGATTCTCGCTCCTTCGCAACAAATCCCTGACATTACCTCGCAGCGGGAGAGGAATTTCCTAGATCCGGAACATGCCCACCGAAAAAGTACAAGACTACCAGGTGGCAGGCCACCGGACAATATCAAGTCGCTGTTTAGGTAACGTTCAAGCAGGCTTCTTATGCCTACGGACTTCACTCGATCCGCCCTACTTCGTCTTGAAAACGTCGTCTATCAGAATCGGTTGTATGATGACATTATCATAGCAAGCCGGTGCGACTGATATAACCGTAGATATCGACTAGAAAGTCCGCTGTGATTCCACTCCAATAGTTTTCCGCAACCTAGAAAGTACACAGATAGTAACGAGAAGAGGAGTATGAGTACATACTTGCGTACTACATCAGGCATGAAGAAACTACAGCATGATACTTACTCGACAATCGAATCCAATACGATTCGACATTCCCAATTTTCGAAAGTGAGTCTCAATGGACTGTATTGATTCCCGTTGAATACCTGGTTCTCCTTTTCCAACCCAGGCCAAGATTTGCAAGTCGGGAAACAAATCCATAATGCCGTCAAATTGATCCAAGCTTTTGGCAAGTTGTCGTGCATTCAGCGCAAGGATGACTCCAATGTTACCATTATTGTGATTGTTATTGTCGGACGCCGGATCGTCCTTTGTCGATTGCAGTTGGTACCGCGTAATCAAATCAGACATGGACTGAACGTGCGAGGCAGTGTAACCATGGGGATCCGAACAATGAGCTCTAAATCCCAAAGAAAAAGCAAACCTCGGTGCCTGGTTGCGGCCATTGTTTGTTTGCTGGTGGTGCTGGTCTTGGGATTGTCGTATGTATCGGAGGCAGGTCTCCAGGAAGAGTTCTGCTGGAATGGATACCGATTTCTCATCATGTCCTGGTCCAGGTAAAATGTCAGCATTCAAAACAAAGGCCCCTTCCGAACTGGTTTGCAGTTGCTTGTTGACAATGGCCTGCAGGGTAGCCTCGACAGGTTCGAGTTCTTTGAAATCCAGTTTAATAACTTTGTTGACGGTCTTGGTTTCCTCATTCTCTACAATGTTATCGAGAAAGTCCGTCATGGAAAGATCACTTATGGTGATGGGAGGATGGGCCATGATGGGAATCCGCTTTGTACCAGAAGCTGTGCGTGTAAAACTTGCAGTGGTATGTCCCATGATTACATCCGTTTCAATGGCAGTAATTTTAGACCCAGGAGCCATGGCATGTCGGAGATCGGCTCGACTATCTACTGCATGGACCCATGTTTGGTTCGTCGATGGCAACAGGGCTGCTGCTGATGCTGCTGCTGCTGATGATGATGAATCTGGCATTGGTTGGAAGGTCGAATCTCTTCTTGTTGTTGTGACGGTTTCCTTGAGTACTACGACAGCAGGCGATGCAAAACCAGCGGCTGGCCCTTGGAAGCTGTTGACATAGGCATAGATTCCCAAAACGAAATAACAAGAAATCGAGATGAGAGTCCGCATTATTATTTTTAATGCAGAAAGAGTAGTAATACAGTAAAGAATAATAATATGCGAAACACTCAAACAAGAAGTGCCGTTCTTCGCACAGATTCTATATCTAGCTACCAGAGTAGCTAGTAGTCTAGTAGTAAGGTACCTGGTAGTAGTAGCGAAGAGTTTGAATCCGACAGATAAAAATGATGAAACTTTATTTTGCTTACTCTACTAGTCTACCTCTTACTTTGAGATTCGATTCACCGTACTACTACATTCATTGGCCAGTGGAACACGCCAATGGAGACTTGGATTATGGCATGTGCATGAACGAATGAATCTGTTAGACGAATAACTTTGAATGAATCTGCTGTGGAAGAAGAATCTCTTTTTTGTTTTTTTCTTCTTCTCAAATGCTGCGGTTGCGATGTAGAGCACTGGAGTACCGTAGCCCGTTCCTTGTTTTAATCATCAGAGACCGGGCTAATTTTTTTACCTTACTGTTAAGAAAAATAAATAATAGGACCCGAAAAATTATCTCCATCTTTCTCAACTGAAGCTTGACAAGTTTTTTCGCACAACAGGAACACACTAAACACACGTGCATCCTGCATCCCATCCCACAAGCCACGAAGGCCACAAGGGGACCCCCAACAAACGTATCAAAATTTAATTGCCCTGTCGGAGCAGAAGCTGAAGTAAGAGATACTATAAACAATATTAACGAGTGACAACATTCAATGGATACCTCTACAACAATGGCTCAAATAATTGCTGCTTCGGCCGCCTCGTCGTGTACGTTCTGGTCCGCGCAATTGACATTTACGCAACCCATTTTGGCGCGACAATTTTGTCTTGTAGGAAATAATCAATACGTTGTGCCACCCGTCCTTGGAGATTGTATGGATGGATCCAGCAGTAGCTGTAACACGTGTCTGTCGTGGGATGGTACGCAACAACGAAATTGCCAGTATTGGAAGGGAATCAGATCGGCAGCAGCCTTCGTAACGGACTACTACGATGGTAATGACGGTAATGTGGCAGTGGTGCAAGCATCATCACGATCCACATCGAATTCAGCATTCGTATTATCTCGACCTCCTTCACCAGGATATAACAATCCTAAGTGTGCGGTAGGGTACGAACAATTCAACAATTTGCAAAACATTACCATTGGATGCCCGCAGGATACCGTTCTCTATTTGGAGGTCATGCCGTTTGACAACAGCAACAGCAACAACGGGAATAGTGTGACGATTCAACTGGCACAGCAACTCAATGTGCAGCTACCTGCAACAGAACAACCGGCGCCGTATTATTATGATTTTCAGATCGAAACACCCAGCGACGATATTCTTATTGAATTTGAACCAAATCAATGTCTCACTGGAACAGGTGGACGTGGCTGTGGCGAGGATCCGTTGGTAATGCTAGCCTATCACCAAAAGGGACAATGCAATACAACGTTTGCATCTGGTATGGGATATCAAGTCAATTGTCAAAAACAATTCACCCAGCAGAAAGAGAGAGATTGTCCATCCAAGACAAGTGGCTTGACGTGTCAAGAACTCAACATGTTGAAGAATACGGGTGATTCTGTGAATCCTAACAATACGAGTAGCGACAGCTACAGCAGACTCTGTGGCATTGATGAATGGGAATCTTTTGGCCATTCCATTTCATCGTGGCTTGTGGGAGTTGCAGTTTTTATTTGTACCTTGATTCCGACTCTTTCGCAACTCTTGCTTCCTGGAGGCATCAACCATTTGACGCGATGCTTTTGGGCCGGGATTCTGTCGGAGGCAACCAAGAATGGAGCAGTTGCAGTGTCCTTGATGAGTGTCGATTGGTCTTGCCTGTCACAAGGTGATAGTAATCCTACGGCTCTCCTCCCGTACGCATTAATGACGTTTTCCTTGACAGACACGATCCTTCTTATCCTGGCCATGATATTTCGCTACATGCAAACAAAACCAATCGAAAAGGAAGAGCAACAACAACAACAACAACAACCGATAGATGCGTCAGAGACAGAATCACCATCTGCTGAAGCAATCGTGGAAGTAGAAGGAGAGGATGGTATTAGTAGTGCAGAAGAACCAGCCGTACTGACACAGAATAGTAGTACGTCAGCCATCATCAGGGAAGAAGAAACGCTTAACAACTTTAAATGGTCCCGCAACAGCAATAGTCTTGCCCTCAGAATTGGAACATTTATGATCATTGCACTCCTAGGTGGACTCGGTGGGTTCTTGCAACTCGCGTTGATCTTGGAAGGAGTCGTGGACAGTCCCGAGCAAAGTGCCGTAGGAGAATCGGCACTCAGTGAGTGGGCATCTTGGATCTTTGTTTGCAGTGCTGCTCTGGGTGGGTTCCTAGGATTCTTGTTAGTCCTATGCGGCGTTTATACGAAAAACATGTGGCTAGCTTGGACTATTTACAAGATCATGGTGGGAGACATTCCGGGCACCGTCAGTGCGGTGGACTTGGCGGTTGTGCTATCGCCTGGATGGCTTGCGGAATTCATCAACGATATACTGCAATTGGCACTGTATTTACCGGGACTCTTGCCCGAGATCAAAGAGGAGTCTAGTAGGAGGAATAGTGGTCGACGAGAAAAGGCGTCACCAGAACGAGCGTCAGTAGTGAACTAGTCTACTAGTAGACTATTATTACTGAGTACCAGTGGAACTGCTACCATACTCTACCGTGGTGATCTTTTTTAGTAGTCGTACCAGTACGGTACCTAGTACCAGTACTAGTACAAGTACCAGGTAGTACCACTATACCGGGTATGGTACCTGGTACTGTACCTGGTACTTCATAAGTAGTTTTTACGTAAGAATCCCAGAAGCAAGAAACGAACAGCTCGCACATGCCATGTCGTGTCATGTCATGTCATGTCAGCCAGAGCACTCTGCTGCTTCAATTAATTATTTATGGTACCAGTGTACCAGGGGTTCCAAGGGTTCCAGGTACCAGGTATGTTCATGTTCTGAGCTCAAACTGGTACCGTGTTTGGTTGCCGAAATGAAAGCTTTACCAGGTACCAGTACCATTACCAGGTACAAGTCACTGGTACCAGTTACCTGGTACCATACCAGTGCTACTAGCTAGGTAGTCTACTACAGTACTAGTACTAAGAGAAGGTGCCAGTACGCATTACCGTTCTCGTACTACCTACCAGGTACCAGGTACGGTAGAGGTACAGCAATGGTAGAATATCAGTGGTAAACGATATTGAAGGCAGCTGCGGCAACAGACAACTACTAAATAATAGTGTTCTCAAAATAATTATTTGTCTTACCTGGTCTTACCTGGTATTTCAAAATAAATAATAACATTAACTTAGTAGCAGTAGTACTAGCACGTACTGTAGCACCTTTGTGAAATTCATAGTTCTGTTTGCCGAAACTGACGACAAGTCCCACCACCACCTTTAATCTAAAGGGCTTAATCGTAATGTCATTTATTTAATTTCTGGTATTGGTACCAGGTACCTAGTCTAGCTAGTAGTATGTACCAGTTAAGGGGGTCTAGTAGTCTAGCATTATTTTTTCGTCGTCTCCATGTCAGGTACCTGGTACCAGGTACCAGCCAGCAGGGTACCTGGTACCACTCTCAGTGCAAAAAAAAGTCTAATACTAGACCTAGTAGTATTCATTACCAGGTATCACGAAAATAAGGAATGTCTAACAAGTATGCCTGCGATGCAAGATGCTTTCTTATTCTGGCAGATTTTTGGGCGTTATGAGTAGTACGGTAGCAGTAGTAGCTACTACTTCGTACTTACTACTAGACTAAAAGGACAGCAGAATACTCTAGCTACTACCACTCGTGGTACCAGGTAGTGGTACTACCTACTAGTATTAGTACTACTACCAGTAGGTCTACTATTACGAGTGGTAGGTCTACACTGCTGTCCCGAAATGGTCGAATGTTTGCTTTCGATGGCTGTAGATAGGGCATCGTCCAAACAAACCCACACATTCTTATTATTACTTATGACTCGCTAATTTCGAGTGACTTTGTTCTGCCAGGCTAGGCTATTAAAAAAAAAATGCCGGCAGTATTTTCGTTATAAAAATAATAATCTACTCTCAATTGTATTCTGCAATACCAACAGAATAACTTTTTCATGATACAAAAGGATCCTATGGACGCGTCTAACCCAGCAGGTGCCACCTATCAGAGAATCGAAGGGATCGCCTATCAGAATGCTCTTCGCGAAGCTGCACTTCTGAACAAAAAAGGCGTGTCTGCCTTCTTTCTTGAGGGACAGCTAGGAACTGATCTGAGTCTTCGCGTATTTCGAGAGGCACTACTAACTCTGCAGGCACTTGCCGTTTCCAATGACATTCTCGGAATTCAAGAATTGGATCTACGTCAAGGTCTAAAATTGTACACGGCGCCAGAGATGCGAAATCTCTCCGACGCGGCCTTTCACCTCTGCAATGAGCCTAAGGTGTTTGAAGTTTCTCACGACGATGTCTTTTGCGTCACTCGCCTGTCAACTTTCTCGGCTGCTGTTCTCTTCAACCTCGCTCTTGCCTGTCACCAACAAGCCGTGCTCACCAACATGAGCACCAAGTGCTCCCGGGCGGCCGAACTCCTTTACGAGCAATGTGCTCAGCTGTGCACTAACATCTTGGACGTCAACCATGATGCCAAAGACATTTGGGTCCTGTATATGAGCTGTACTAATAACATTGTTCACATTCAAAAGTCCTTGTTCCGCACTACCGAACTGAATGTTTCCCTCACACAGTTGCGGCAACTTGCCGAAAAGGTGGGCGACGGAGCAGCGAACGATGAGCTTGTTCAGCAAGTGACTCTGAATATCATTATGGCAGCCGAAGAACGCTTGGCTGCATCAATTGCTTAGTGGTACTAGTGTAGACTTTCTACATAATACCAAACAGTAATAATAAATGAATAAACCTGAATGAAACCGCACATGACTATTCTGTACTCGAGTAGTCTAGTACTAAGGGCACGCTATCATCATTTTACTCTGTCTTTTTCAAAAGCACAGCTTTCTTCTCTTTCGGAGGAGCACTTTTTGATTCTACTGCCGCGTAAATTGTTGCGGCAAAAATTAACAGCATGGTAACGGCAAGGAAAATCCATTTGAACATATTCGCTCGACTTCCTAATTGTAGCTGTGAATCCTTTAGTTTTTCTGGATACAGAACACATCCCCTACGTTGGATGTAAGTCTCCATCACATCGAATAGTACTGTTATTACGGGAATGTAGGCAAAATGTTCGACAAGTATAGGGGCAACGATGGAAATGGATTTGCATTTATCTGACAAATACACCAGCAGACTACCGAGAAATATGATGTAGGTCGGCATAATGAGTATGAAGTCGAGAGAGGCCAATTGGATGTAAACAGAACATCCCTCTGTTCCAATGCTATCATACCAGGCATTCAACTCCGCGGGAGTATATCCAAAGCGCGCATCCGGAAGATTCATTCCATCGGGATACTCCTGAAGTGGCCGAGACATCATGTGGTGAAATACAAAGACACCAACAAAAAAGACGAGAAACAGGAATTGGAACTTCGCAGATGCATTCGCAATTGCACGAAACTTGCCGATTACCAGAGACATGATGTTTTAATACTAAATGGGTTGTCTCTGCTTTCGTAGTGGTCGTTGCTGTGCTTGTGCGGTCTTCGTTAAGAACTAGATGAGAGCCTCATGCCTCATGGCTGAAATATTTTTGCGAAAAGTAAAACATTAGGGATAGGAATATAGATGTATTACGAACCTATGGAAGAGTACTACTGTACCAGAGGATAGATAGGTGATAGATAGTCTAGTACTAGTCGAGTTATCAACACAGCAAAGCTACGCGTCCTTGTCGGTCTCGCTGAAGGAATGCACCGTCTCTCCCTTTTCATTTTCAAGAATTAGCCCAAGACTTGATATATTCATGGTACTGTCACTCTCATCAAATGAACGTTCCTTGAATTTATTTCCCTTGGCGACGGAGGATGCTAAGTTTGTTTTAACGCGTTGGAGGCGTAGAGAAGGGGTCGATCCACTCCTAGGGAGTGTCAAAGCACTACTTCGTCGCATGACAGCTCCAACTTGACTGCTCCGAAAGATCTCCGGTAGATCTTCGCTTCTGTGCTGTGGAGAACTCTCCTGATCCAAAGGAGAATTTATTGGCATAGGCGGCATTGTCGTGCTCGAAAAGCCTGCAGCACAGTTCGCATCTGTGTTCGATGGAACTACCACAGCTGGTTCCGCAGTCATAATTTTGTCTGTGTTGGTACCGGCCACGCAAACCGGAACATACGCGGCTTTATGTGCGTCCACCAAGAATTGTCGGAATTCTTCTCTACCTTCCATGGTATTTGTCGCGGCATTTTCGGCAGATGTATCCCAACCGTCCAGCAGTGATGTTTGGAGTAGGGCTGCGTCTCGGTAGGCAGCGAGGAATCGTCGTCGAGCATTTCGACGGAATATGAATGTGGGAACCACTAGCAGAGAAGCAAGGACGGCGGGGCCCATAGCTTTTTTCAGCCCCAGCATCGTGCCCATGAGGATCTGACTGACAAGCAAAGAACTTATGCAAGCGTCAAATAGAAACGGCCAGCGGACTCCACCACCGTCAAAATGCGGTTTGTACGTGAAGATCAGAGCGTGGCGAAGGATCGGGTTACAGATAACAAAGTATATGACTGTAGATATGGCGACAATAGGCGCTGCTGGTGCCAAGGCAAGGGCAAAAAATATAACCATTCCAGAATCCACATAGCAACGAAAAGGTACCCGTGTCCCTGCCCCGCCTCCGCGGACGGTTCGCAAACAACATTTGAGGTGCAAGCAGGAGAATAAAAAGGACCAGAGTTGCAGAAGATAGAAGAGGGGGTGCAAAATCTGATGATATCGGGTAGGACATGCAAATTTAGTCACAGTCAATAGGTGTGCGAGCGAGGAAGGAGGACGTATCGCGCGACAACCGACCCAGAAAACTTACTAGTGCTTTAAGGATGACCCAATTGCACCAGGTGCTTGAAACTTGTACTGGAATGGTTGCAGCAACTCGTTGTAGAGTATCCGTAAATTCAAAACTCCCTTCTTGAAACGTTGTCAGGACCATCTGAGCAATGGAACTACCTAGGAGAGCAAAAATGAGAAAGAACCACCAGTAGTATTGAAGTGCCGCATACTCTGCCTCTACCATACTGGTGGCATTGCTGCCAAAGTTCGCCAGAAAAAGAAACATGTGTGGGCAAATTCTTCAAAGGCAGAATATCTTTTGTGAGACTACGCTGTCGAGAGACTTGTCAAAAAGCTTTCTTGCATTAAGTCACTTACGCCAAAAAGAAATTCAATAACCAACCTCGGATCAACCCATTTAAGGACTGTTGATCAATATTCAATCCTGGAAACAATTCGGTGAACTGTTCAGAACCATAGGCCGACGCAAAGGTGATGGGAAAAGTATAAAATACGTTTATAACAATGACCGTAGAGATGGCACTACAATAAGAGTAAACAATTTGAAAAAGAACAGTGAGTCTCAGCGCAGCAACGAATGTACGTAACCAATCAAAAAAAGTTCGACACTCACATGAAGTTGCGCACAATTTTTTGGTGGTCATTGAGCGTTACAGTAACCGGCCGGCAACAGCCACGACAGTCACAAATATTAAATGCCGAAGCGTCTGCCAGCGGAGGGACAGGAATTTCATCAATAGCTTCCCACTTTCCCGCGCCTCGTCCGTCAGCCAAACATTTTCGAGCCGCAATAGCTGCCTGACGAGATGTAAAGGTGACAACCGCATACGTGGAATCCCGGGCGTACAAATCTGTTGCTGCCTTGCTTGATTTCAAAGTCCAAGAAATTAAGCCGAAAAATTGCTTCCAAAAGTCTCCCCAAATGAGTTTTAGCGACGGTGCGTGCCATATCCCGTCCGAAACTCGGTATGAGGCCGAGCGATCAATTTTGCTGCGCGTACTTTGTTGGCACTCGTTTGCCACGCGTCGGACAGTTTGCCAATCATTCTCTTCTTCGGCATTTTGTATGCACCCGTTTCCATCAGATGATTCTGCCTTGGACGGTGCCATTCGAATCAAGCTAGGAAAGTAAGCACTATCTTCCGTGTCCAAGCGAGATTGGCTCGTGCACATGCTCGGCGTCCCAAAACGTTGGCCTTTTGGTATCGGCGATGCATTTGCTACTATCGACGATGGAATGGTCACCGAGGAACCGTGAGGCGTTTTCTGGCAATCTTGCTTGTTTCTTTTATCGAGGCTTGTTTTACCTTTACCATAAAGTTTATTTTCAATAGGTTCTTCGGTGGCAGTGGGTACGTCTTCCAATGTCACTCCAGGCACTCTCGCTCGGTTACCGAATTCCTCTACGGATGTTCGCACCGAGCTCGTGCGATTAATTTTAGCAATACTGTCTGCACGTTGTTTAAACATTCCAACACGATCATTTTGCGATACCAATACAGCTTTTTGTCGTATGACTTCCAACTCTAAGAATGCTGTGTTAGCTTCTTCAACAGCCTCGGCCTCCATCTGCAGAAGCTCTTCGGTCGAACTAAAAATGATTTTTTCTTCGCAACATCCGTGCGGGCAGCACTTGGACGACCCTCGAGCCAATTCTAAACTATAAACGGCTGTTTGCTCGGGTCCCATTTCAAGTGACTTGAGAAACATGGCCTCAACGTCGTCATCGGTGACATCACCAAGGATTTCATTCTGGTACTGATGCCGCCGTGACGAACTGCTCAAATAAATATCAAACTCGTTCTGAACAGAATGCACTTGTGTTCGTTCACTATCATTTATAGGCGGAACTAAACTAGACCCATTCGAGTCATGGAGGTATTGTTGATCATTTTGATTCTGTTGTTGTTGTTGCCGGTGAAGATCACCATTAAATCCTCTGTCGAGCAATTGCCGTCGAATGAAACGCAGTCGCTGCAACTTCTTGGTCGTTCCGTACCATTTTTTCCAGGCCGATGCCATTTCTCTTGCCGAAGGGAGAATAGTAACGGCAGCCACGCTGGAACTGTATCCCGGTTGATTGGGCACACAATAGTCAAAGAAAGCACTCGTCACGGACAATTGCCAATCTAATTTGGAACTGCTTCCTACAGACGAGCGTCTTGTTTCTGCCGCTTCCAAATCTTGTTCGGGTGACGTTACAGCTTGACTTGGTCGCTGAGGCAATCCACCCACCAGCACCGAATATAAGGCAATGTTCGGAGGTGTATCCCGTTGTTCGGGATGCGGAATCCACGCCTCCCGTCGGTAGAGATAAGGATTATCATTGATAGCAAGTTGCTGTTGCGTGGGTTGATGTTTGAGAGCTGCTGAACGAGGACCGCAGGAATTTGCATTTCCATTGTTGTGATTACTGCCGTCACTGGTGCTGTCGTCATCGTCCCTTTCATTATCGTACAGCATGGTAGCTTTTAATTCCTCTCTTCTAGCCTTCCATATATTTTTTTCCAGATAATATATTCTTCGCATGGCTAATAAATCGATCCATTCCTTGTGCAACTCGTAACAAGTGTACCACGCCACAATGTACGTGCAAATGACAACCCCATAAAGTCGCGCATCGATCATATTGCCACTGGTATCCCAAACGTGGGCCTCGTTCAGAGGTGGAACATTGGCCAATGTCATCCGTTCGTAAAGTGTGAGGTTGTAACTCGAGTCCAGAGTACAGTTTTCGTTTTGCACTACATCCTTATCTGGATCGTAGGGTGGGTCGAAACATCTGGATGTGTAATAGATGGGAAGCACAATGCAGCAATATACAAACATGGCGAAACACGTGATACGCAGTCCCAGGGCGTGGAAGCGCAGCATGACAATGGCATCCAAATTCAATTTCAACAAGTGTCCATCGATGCCGTCATTTCTTGTTCCCGTTCCTGGTACACCTTCAATCAATGTATGATAACTCAATTGCACCAGCCACAATATCCAACCCCACAACGGATTACCCCGATCCTGTACGTGTCTCTTTCGTCTGTCTAACGTTCCAGCTGTTGTTCGTTTCGCAAAGGCCAATGGGTTGTAAATGACATTGCGGGGACGGGCCTCACACCGGGGAGCAATGTGCGTGATCTGCAGTGTCAGGGCTCCCGCGAACAGTAACAACGTCCCAGCCAATACTCCACATCCTGCTCCCAATGTGACACCTAATTGCGTCAGTGTCGTAGACATACTGGTTGCTGTCTTAGTTATATAAGTGCAGTGGAAACTCCTCTGAATGAAATTGGAAGTGCTGTTGTTGTAGGGTATGGTGGGTAATCGCACTGTCTTTGTAGCAGTCTAGTGCAGTAAACTCCTACTGTAGCTAGTCTACTTTAGTAGCTACTAGTAGTGTGTCTGTGTAGAAGTTTCATTCAGATGCTTTTCCTCTGAAATTCCCCGGGTTTAAACCCTTCTTCAGTAGTGCTATGTGGAGAAAAAGAAGTCTTTTTCTTCTGTAGCAGAAAAATATAGCACTATCACTAATAAACTCCAGTAAGGGTTCAACAAAAGAAGTCGAGTAGGGGTTCAACAAAAGAAGAAAAATGAGCGAAGATTCAAGTTTATTATTATTTTGCTTGTGAAAATCTTTGAGAAAATTATTATTAATTTTTCAACACAATTAAATTTCAACACAGTTCAAAATATCGCATCGCATGCCAAGATGACTCAACTCAATTCAGTTGTTGTTCCTAGGTAGCTACGGTAGCTAGTAGCTAGTTTAGTTGTTGGATTCTTCCAGCAACACCAAAAATTGTTTTACCATACATTTTCCATCATTGGAACTGCTTGCGGTGTGAATTTTTGGTGGGGCTTATTATTAGCTATTTATTTATTTATTTATTCCTCTGTGCATGGGCGTCCAACTTCACCCCAAATAAAAGTCATTTATTTTGCTGCCTGATGGCTACCGGTAGTAGACTACGTTGGTCTACTAGTAGTCTACCGTAGTCTCTTGGAAAAATACTACTACTACTACTAGACTAGGTACTAGACTAGTAATAGGCTGTGTGAAACGGCTTGCAAACTTCACGGGTCTGCTGAAACTCTCAAGTCACGAATAGTAAATAATTATTATTTTAGTCGACCGTGAGCAGACAAAAAGGAGCTTTTGCGTGCGTTACATCGCAACTCCGTTGAGGAGCGTCTAAACAGCATCGCAGTTGTCGTTTTGTAATTAGAACTAGTATGTACCTTTTGCTCAGCGACGATGAAATTTGTATCAATGGCCTCGTATTGCTGCCTTGCTTCTCTTACTATTAATTTTACTGCTTGTTCCCTTGAAAATTTTGAATCCAATGCGAAAACAACGACAACTACTGATAAATTAAATAAGAGTACTACTGTACTGCACAGTACTACCGGGTACCAGGTACCCCCTGGTACCAAGTAACAAACAGCACACAAAGCAAAACTTTTCCTCATTCTTTTTTATTGAGAATTCCAAACCTTGAAGAAGTTAAATCGAGCAAGAGAAGAAAAAAAGAAAGATTCGGGTACGCTGCCATCATAATAATATGATTCAACTAATCTCAGCAAAGAATCAAACCGACAGCAATACGAATATCAGCATGATAGGTTCGTCCTCCAACAAGGCGGCCCCTTCCGGCGCCATCAAGGATACCATGTTGAACGCTTCGTCAACCACTCAAGATCTGTCCTTTGGTAGCTTTTGCGACAGTGATTCCTCCTCCTTTTCATCCCAGGAAGGTCCACAAAAGCCAGATCATCCCCGCCCGATCGTCTGGAACGAATATGAAGTTGATACCCTCACTGATATCGACACAACCGCCAACGACAAGTACCACCGGCAGTGCAGTACCTGCACAGCTTCTACCGTCTCCTCCAGTAGCACCGCCAGTAGCAACTCTACTACCAGTAGACGATCGGTACGATTCTCTGTCACTCGCATTCGGGAGTATGCTATTTGTCCCGGAGATAACCCGGCTTGTGAATTGGGGGTACCCGTGTCCTTGGACTGGAAGGTCGTTTCGGAAGAAACGACTTCGGTGGATGCCTACAATGCAACCGAAGAGAAATATAGTGTACCTCTCAGTCAGCGAGAAGAACTGCTACGAATGGCGCACACTGAACGAGAAGCCATGGTGCGCAGATCGGGGTTTTCCACGGAAGATATTCGAACCGCGGTCCGAGCAGTGAACGAATGCAAGATGCAGAGGAACCAAACTCTGGACAAGCTTGGCTCGAATAAGGACTCTTGGGACGAATCGATGGAACGGATCCGTCGGGGCATTTGGAATGCCACTTTGGGACGAAGTTCCAAACAAATGGAACGGACACTGTTACAGAAACTGCAGCAGAAAGATGTCATGACAAGAAGAGGCATGGGTATGGCATGACGGCATGGCCACGGGCGTAACAGGTACGGAGTGCTATCTCTGCGAAATGACAGACGCTATGCTTAATCATGTACACTAGCTAGGTTATACTTAAATTTACTTGTAACGGCCTTGCGTCGAGTGGTTAGGAGCAGGCAGAGATTCACCATGGAGGAATCTTTAAATTTAGAGCATCGTGACACATTAGTCGTTGACAGTTGACACCATCCAAATTTCTTTCTTCAATCAGGAAAGGTGCGCTAATGAACAATTATTGCACTATGTGACAAGTGCCGTCCCGTCAAGCAGAGGCGCAAAAGTGTGGTAGTCTAGTGCCTTCCCGTCATAGCATCGCCTAAACGAAACCGTTGGCCAAAATTACTTACAGGAATTGTAATAAATGCCAAGTGGATGTAAGATAAACCAATAGGATAGGGATATAAGTGGACTGGACTGGACTGGACTGGACTAGGAGATAATTCAATTACCGTATCAATTCAACCTTTTTGGACTGAAAACTGTATAGTAGCTACTCGGAGTAGTACACCTGGAAGCTTCTTGCAATGCTTTTAAAGCATTATGCCTTGCTTCGCGACAGAGGTTCGTTTTCACTACCGATTGACTCTGGAGGTTCGCTCTTGGCCAAGACCCTGGATTTCTCGTGCTAGTACCATACCTACTAGTAGTAGATTGAGTTGCCCGGACTGGATTTAATCGCTTCACACGTGCATGTTGCTACCAGGTAGTATGCATTATTTGTCAGAGTAAACGCGAGGCTCTTTTCATCTGGCTTCGGTTTCAATTTTTTATTCGCAAACAGGTACTTAGGAATCTTTTGCCACGCCTGTGGGACTTCTAGAACAAGGCTAATACAATCTCGGCCCATCTCAGCCCTCAAGTCTTTTGAATAGTTCGCAGTGATTCATAATTACGCGAAACATTCACCCGGTCAACAAAGGACAGTCGGCATTTTAAATTTCTGCATTGCATAGTCGAGGTAGGCAGAGGCAGATGCGCATCTTCATCAAATTTTTGTGATAATTAAAAAAGTTCCAATGTCTCTGTGTTAGGAGAGTTGTCAAATCTTGATCTTTGCATGTGTATCCAATAGCCCGACAACACAGCTCGTGCTACTTTACACTGATATTATCTTAGAGTTACTGGTATTCATTACCTTGGCAGCAGTGCAACACGACAAGCAATGCATTCAGTACAACGACAACTGTTGAAATATAGCCCTAACTCTGAGATTCGCAGAAACAATCAAATTGAAGTTCGATATTGGATTGCACATGCTAGCATGATATTGATAGAGACTGGAGACTAGAACTACAACATTTTTTTCCGATACACTACTAAACATTGACTTCTTCGCTACTTCAAATAGCGCAATGTTGAGGCAATGCTACAACAATACGTTCTCAGATTTATTTTGGTTCACTTTGCTAAACCTATTGCTGATAAGCTCCAACAACATCAGTGCATTCTATCTGGTACAACCTCAAGATGGTAACCGCTTCGGTGCTTCGACCAGATCTCTTGCCAGCGCTGACATGCAAAGTAGCAAACAAGCGAGCATCGTCCTTCTCCTTCCGAGCCATCCGCCGGATGCCTTACAAGAGGAAGCTCGGTCGATTTCTCGGTCGTTCAACGACTGTTTCGCAGAATGCAATAATGCTTCGATCGTCTCGTGCGAAGTCTCCACCACCAATGGAATTGATAATAAAAGCACCATCATCAGTACAACGTGCCAACAAGCCAAACTCGTACTGGCACTGGGTATTCAATCGTCCATGGATGTTCGTTACGTAGCCACTTTGTTTCGTTTACGCCGATCTGCCTCTGCGGATGTTGACAAGGACTTGGCTCAATTTGCATTGGGCGGGAAGCCATTTGCACCATCGGTTGGAACATGGGACGAAGCCAATCCTTCTTGGAAAGCCAATATACCTTGGACTGCTGCAGCACAAGATCGAGCACTGATGCTAAGTATGCAACGATTGTTTGTGCGAGGGGAGACGGAAGACTACGTCCAAGCCATTCAACTGTACATAAACAGCAGAGGGGACGGTGGCAAGATGAGGTAGTGAGTAGTACATACAGGGCAAATTGAGCATTTTGGGATTGCACTTTTAGTTGTGATTTGCATTTAGTTTCTTAATTTATAGGATAGATAGGCAGACAATCTTGTCGGTAACCATTTTTTGGTCGGCAAAACGTGAAATCCAGCAAGAACAAAAAAATGAGCAAAGCTGTCATTTGCACTCTTGACAAAATTAATTTTCCATATTCAGCCACGTGAGTTTTGGTTTCCGATGCAATTATGACTATCCTAATTGTTGCATATATTTTAAACACTATCTCCTCTCCCTCCATTTCGTAAATTCCAACATTTGTAAATTATCCAGTTTTAATCCTTGTACGAAATTTGCAGGTAAATTTTTCCATCCTTGCGAATCAAATTGCGATCCAAAACGCGCTCAACTCCCGTAGGATCTCCGCTCAAACCAAGGTCGTCTAATTTGATGGTACACGATCCTAGCTTATCATCAAACCCAATATCTTGGTCCATCGCCTTGACGTACAATTTCAAATTCTTTAGACCGTCCACACCTTCCCACGTAAAGGTTTCACCGTAAACAGGACTTTGTTCTCCCTTCTTTTTGCTGGACTGTTTCTTTCCGTACTTTTTATCCAGGGGACCCCAGTTATCTTTTTGTAAGTCCAACACAACGTACGGATCACTCCCATTGAAAACACCGTCCGTGTCTTTGAGATTGGTACACTTGTCGAGAAAAACAGTTAGAACTCCCATGATTAATTTATTTTACCTTTGAATAATAGTATTATAGTTCGAATGATTTATTCGATTTGTGTTGTTCGTTCCCTGATTATAAAAGTATAGAACGGATCCAATGCGTTGAGAGGTGACAGTAGGGTACCGTTTTGCTTCGCTTGTTTTCAATACTACTAGTAGTAGTACTCAATACTACTACCACTCGGTACAACTTGTTGCATCGTATTCCGTGTCAAAACCGATTTCGAATCTTGTTTTGGATATCTTTCTTGTTTGGATCTTTCCATTCACGAACCTCAAGTTAACCCTAAAAACGCTTAAACTCAGTTGAATCGTGAATGGAAAAAAATAATGAGAAAGTTGCGAGCGAGTCTGCTACACTAGCTAGACTACTACTACTCTACTACTAGTAGTACACTAGCTAGACTAGTACATTCAATCGAAATTGCTGATGAATGCAACCAAGCAGACCTTCGTTATCAACACGGAGTAGTCTAGACTAGTCTAGCTAGCTAGTCGTCTAGCACTAGTAGTACTAGAGTACTCGTAGTAGACCCCTCTACATTCCATTATTTTTCATGTCTTGTATTCATCGATATATTATTATCATAATATGCAGTACATTCAGGGGCATCAGTTGAATCAAACCTTGCTGCATGTATTATTATCCCTATATGAAGTGGATACACCAAAAAAAGAGATATTTCTGCAAGTAAAAAAATGAAAGTGTTAGCTCTTCTTTTCCTCCGGCACCAGTGGTGTCTACCAGTAGTACTGCTATTGCTCTGCAATAATAGAGTAGTGGCCAGTTCCAAATCATCTTTGCTGCGAAAGGAAATGGTTGAACAGGAGGACAACGCATCAGCTGTCCGAACATGGACGCATCAAAATCTCGAGGAAGGCAGCAACGATGACCTGCAAAAGGTTATGTTTCATCGTGACCCTACAGTCTCTCCTGGTCGAATCCTTTCTCATCAACACGCCATTCGAAAGCTCCAACAAGGAAACAGCAGCAATACTACTACTACTACTATTAACAACACTACTGTGTTGCAATTAGGAACACCCTACTTTATTGACTTATTGGAAGAGGGAGAGACGATAGATTTACGGTACAAGACATCATCGGGAGGGAGAGACCTCGTCATCTTAACGTGTACTACCAATTCGTCATCTTCCGATGGAGACGACGTGGATATGACCATGTTGACAGGTACCGAAGTTATCTGTGTGTCCGAAACCGTGTCATCATCCGCAGAAATGTGTTCAGGATTGCAACCATTTTCGGAAGAAATCAGGTTAGAAATCTTTGCCTATGCTAAAAGTACCAATGTTACTGTTTTGTGTGAGACGTTTCCAATTCCTCATGTCCCCTTGGGTCTGGACATTCCACTCCAGCTGGAAGCTAAGAAGAATCAGTATTTTACGTTTGACTATTATGCGACAAAAAGAAATAATAGTAGTGACCACATGATGATGATGACGGGCGGCAACATGACAAGAAATTACACTGAAATAGCTACAGAAGTAGTAGAATCGGCAATGACACATATTGTCTGTCATACGAGAAGAAACACCAATTCAACGGACGATGAACTTTTGGATGTAGATCTGGAACTATTTGTCACGTCGAGTGATAAACGGTGTGTGTCGAAAGCATTCGATTCGGAGGAATTCTGCAGCTTGTTGGCGCTACGAAATGAAACTGTGGTATTGCAACTCGAAGAGTTTCAAGATTCTCCCGTAAATCAAGAAGTGATTCTACATTGTGCTGCGGGCATCGTGAACGAGACAATTCCAGATGTTGAATCTATTCGAGAGACTCCCATGAATATCGAGCGAGGAGAGCTCTTGTCCTTTCTATATGAGCCGAATTTGGGTGGTGCTCCGTTCTTGCATTTGAAGTGTCAGGCGAATTCACCTACCACTACGGATCTTGAAATACAATTGGAATTTCAAGACAAACGTACCAACCCTACACAGGTCTTTGGCGCGAGTAACACAACAACGCACTTGGTCATTCCGAACAATCTTCCTCTCGTCATTACTGTGCTTTCCTACTTTCATGACGTTTCCTACTTTCATGACGTTGTGGAGAACGTGACATTGGATTGCAAAATAGCAACCATGGAATTTTCCAAGATTGTCTTGGAGGAAGGAATAACAGTGAATGTGACCATCGACCAACAAGGGGCTTTAGGTTTTTACTACACTACACTTGATGTTCCCGCGGATTTGTCGTGTGAATTAGCAGTTCCAGAGGGTGCTAGTCAAGTGGAAAAAGATGCGGCCGTCTCGCTGTCCATGTCTGTACCAGAGTCAGACACAAACAATCGTGTTCTGTTTGCAGTCGCGCGACCCAACGACAATGGAATCGTTAATTGGGGTGGATGGCCAGACCCCAACAGCAATATGTTGGTACTGCTAGAGAACCATGGCTATGCGGAGCTTCAAGTGGGCTTGGTCTGCGCCTCTACCCCGCTTAAAGTTCTACCCATTAGCCAGGAGGAATCATTTAATATCGCAGAGGATACGAACAAGCAAGAGTGGCTGCTGAAGCTGCCAGTCGCGTCCAAAGTAAGATGCACGCTAACACAAGGGTCTTCTGATGACGCGACGGTTCATCTGGTGCAAGCTGCAGGCTTGGATTCTAATGGCTATGATACTATTCTATGTTCAACTGAACCACGGCAGCCCTTTCGAGACCCGTTAGATGATTGTATTGTCAGCAAAACAGATCCTACCAAGACTACCACGGTTGTGGTACAGGGCAAAAATGTGACGGATCCCGATGATGAGTTCAGCATTCTTTGCGATGCAGAAGCGCTAAGCCAAAAGAGCTAGTGTGGCGCAGCTTAGCAAGAGATGGAAAAGTGAATGCTTGTTGAAGTTTTTCTCGTCGCGCGACTCCATCGGCAAGTCCTTCTTGAAAACCTAAATTCAATTGTCACAAGATTGAGGTGTCAAGTATTCTCCGGCGTACAAGTGACTCGCATTGAGATTCAAGAATCGGAAATCACTGCCCCCATTTTACAAGTAGTAAAACTTCAAGAGGTAGCAGAGTGTTAATCGCTTACTCATTTAGGGCGAGCGATAGCGGAAATGACGGAAGCCGAAGCCAAGGTTAAATCGAATGTTATGCTTGGCCAGGGTCAAGTGTCTTTGCCAGCGTCATTCAAGCACAGCAACAACAAAATGATATAATCATTGGTCAGGCGTTGTTGATGCTATCCAAGCATTTGGAAACACAAAGCAAGCTACTTTGCGCGGTATATGTTTTCTATCAAGTGTAGGTTTACCGCTAACCTACAGCGGCTTAAACAGTCGCATGAAACTAGGAAAAATGGTGTACTCTTTCATGTAAAATGTTGGTTTATTTGGAGGACAGATTTATCTCGTAATAGCTATGGCGTTTCTTGCTCCAACGTGAATGATACTGCTCCTGTTGTGCTCGTTTTTGAAACACTTGCGGTTGACTCATCTTCGAAATCGTCATTGCCAAAGTCTCCTGTATCTTCAGTATCAATCTCGATAGGATTTTTAGGGTCCTGCAGGATGAATTTTACGGATGCCTCGGACGTAAAATTACCGGCGTTGTACCAGAGCAACTTGAGCTCGTCGCCGCCAAAGGCCGTCATATCTTGGTAGATTTTGATATTGCCATCCCCAAAATCGCAGCTGCAACAAATAAAAACGGAATTTGTGAAAAGTATTAGGTGCCTTCATCATATTCAGCCAACAATAGAGTTTCAAAGATAGTAAACTTACCACATGCCGTCGTTGGCGTAATCTTCAATGGAGAAGGAATACTGTCCTGCTTCTAAATTCAAGTAAGTATTGGAGACCAGGCCTGCCTCTCTAAAAGTGTAAAAATCTACACTGTCAATCACTTCATTCTCGTCTACATACCGCAGCTCCCATTTGTTTTCAATGGAGTACTCGTCATAGGTAATGTCCAGTCGAAGCACCATACCGGTGCCAGCATTCGCCGCAGTTGAATTGAGTCCCGTCGCGTTGTATTCAATGGTCAAATTACCTGAAAGAACTTCACCTTCCATGTAATCTAAATTGTCTGGTGTTTCGCCACCACCGTTCGTTCCACAGTAGGATGGTGGGTAATCCGTCATGAGGCAGACCTGAGATTCAATCCAGCCACGAAGTGGGCTGATACGGGTGTAAACACCTGGCTTATCGGCTTCTCCACATCCCTTCCCGGCACTTACAACACCCATCAGGACGTTTCCTTCCAACAGTGGTGAACCACTGTCACCGTGACAAGCATCAGGACCACCACCCTCCCAGCCAGCACAGATCATGGGCGAGGGTTGCTCGTCAGTGCCGACTACAAAGGCATCCCCGTACGCCTCGAGGCACTTGGAGTCATCGATAGCCCAAACCGTAGCTTCTTGGAGCGTGGTATGTCCAATGCTGCTGTCGGCATCGACGGAACCCATGCCCACAATGCTGTAGGGGAAATCCGTTTGTGGCAGGTCATCGTCGTTATTGAGCACTACGGGTTCAATACTGGTAATGGGAATATCCAGTTTGAGTACTGCCAGGTCGTAGGCACTATTTGCTTGTCGATATTTGGGATGAAATCCCATACTGGTGACCATACGTTTGATACCAACACCAGAATTGTACGCACTCACGTATACCAACAAGGATTCATCGTCCGTGTACAAACAATGTGCAGCTGTAATAATGGTATCACTCGATAATAAACTGGCACCGCAACCACGTTTCATTTGAACGTAAAAGGGATACTTGGTAGGGTCGGCATTCATGCCTCCCACGATCAAATCTCGAGTCTCGATGGACGAAGCAGTCGCCAACACGGTATTACCAGAAAACGAGCCGAGCGTTCCAAAGCAACAGCAGAACAGACCGAAAATGACAGCCGTTTTCTGGGTAATCGAAATGATGAGAGGTGCCATGACAGAGCTATTTTAAGTTGAACGAATGAAGACTTTGACAATCAAAGGAACATTCGAATTGAATTCAATGAAAGCGTTTGCTGCTGATGTAGTAGTTGTTGTTGTTGTAGTAGTAATAGTAGTGGTCCCGTAGCTCTTGCCAAAAAATCTGGTTGACACAAATTTCGAATTAGGAAAAAATCTGGCTGGAAAGCCAGTCGTGATAAGAAAGTTATTATTATTATTTCTATCCTTAAAAGCAGTCTACTGCAGTTTTGAAAATTCGTTGCTGTGTACTACCGCCAGTAGTCTAGTAGTGAGAACCAAAAATCTACTAATAGTAGGCTACTCCAGCAAGTACAACGCGAGAGCAAGAAGTAGTAACAGAGTACAGAAGTCTACTAGTAAGCTCAGGATTAGCTTTGTATGTGACCTAAAGGTAACCTCACGACGAAGGCCCCATGCAATGCTGTGCAACAGCATTAGTGGCATCTTTTGCCTGAGTTTTTTTTAATACTGGAGTACAAGTAGTACTGGTAGTCGTAACACAGTTGGCTTCACTACTAGTACTGTAGCTAATACTATAGTTGTACCCCATATCAAATCCTGGTAGCCTGCAAAAAATACCATTTGGAAAACCTAAAAAGCGCAGCAAGGCTTTGCTCTGCTACAGTACCTTTGCTCTTCTTCCGCCCACATTTTGTTAGCAAGCTCGTGGTCAATAAAACAATTGGAGCTTTCACAGGTGGAATTTCTGTGCAGCTGCAAAACACTAACTCTAAACATTCGAAATAATGCGCTTTTCTGACTCTAAATCAATGGCCCCTGGCGGGGGGTACGCCAACCACTCTTTATAGTATTTGGACCTATGATAATGATCGTAACCTGAAATATTTGACCAGAGTTAACTCAAACCCTTATGATCTCTTGCCAAT
>Ga0100391_1001254_pt1 | contig 28564 bp, 24 predicted proteins | sample CryGeymeta201515_FD_81541 | JGI IMG/M metagenome (GOLD analysis project Ga0100391, IMG submission 81541) | Groundwater microbial communities from Crystal Geyser aquifers in Utah, USA - Crystal Geyser metaG 2015-15 | ecosystem: Environmental > Aquatic > Deep subsurface > Groundwater | place: USA... | reverse complement strand
TGGATAGCTTATAAAGTAAGGATTAAGTGTTTTGGGTTTATTTTAACTGATTTCTAACTGAAATAATTTTTGAAGCGAATTGATGACCTGTCAGCATGCTTTTGATTACGGAGGGAGTAGTAAGGAAAAAATTACTGAGCTATTTTATCATCCTCTCTGAAGCCGACATAAGCACACCAACATAATTGATTTGCTGATTTGCGACGTCGTCTTCTTGATTTTACTCCTTGAGATAATACATTTACTGAAAAAGTGAGAATGAAAAGCACAATCTTGCTGGCCTTTCTCTTCTTGGCATGGCAAACTGTTTCGGCCTTTGTCGGCCACCAAACGCCTTTGGCAAAAATGAAAACCCAAAATTACGGCCTCCAATCCACTTCCAGTGATAGCAGTGCTGGACGAGACCCTAGTGTGTCTCGTCGACAAGCAGCTGAATTGTCCTTTGCGGCTGTTGGGCTCGGCATTTCGTATCTTGGCACTCGGGAAAGGACCCCCCAGGATTATGGTCTCTGGGGTGTATTACCGGTTGGCACATACAAACAGAAAAAAACTGTTCGAGAAACAATTGTTCCAGGTCAAGTGTGGACTTTTGACCAAAAATTTGGTATTCTGGACGTACAAGTTCCACTCCGAATGACAATCGTCAAATTGAGTGATGGAGGTTTATTTGTGTACGACCCCATTGCTGCTACTCCGGAATGCCTTGAGCTGGTAAATGATATTGTCAAACAGTACGGACCCGTCCGACATATTGTTCTGGGATCCGTCGCTTTGGAACATAAAGTATATTCAGGAGTATTTGCGCAAAAATTCCCAAATGCCACAGTTTGGCTGCAAAGAGGACAGTACTCTTTTCCCAGCAATTTACCAGATTCCTTCTTAGGCTTCCCACCGAAACGCACAAAACTTATGCCAAAGTCTCCAGAAGAGGCTCCTCCAGAATGGAACAAGGATTTTGAATTTGCCACCTTGGGTCCTTTCCTTAGCAGAGATGGGGCTTTTGGTGAGACTGTCTTTCATCACAAACCCTCTAAAACACTGCTGGTTACCGATACTTGCGTGGAAGTGAGCGATGAGGTGCCGAAAATTTATAATGACGATCCGGCTCCTCTCTTGTACCATGCACGTGATACTGTCACAGATGCTGTCAGTGATACTCCAGCAGTGAGAAAGAAGGGATGGAGACGCATTGTACTGTTTGGACTTTACTTTACTCCAGCAGCAATCGTGGTCAAAGATTTGTACGTTCCTGTTTGACAGTATTGAAGTTTTGATGTGTATACTCGAAACGAAATGAACCTAATGTTTTCTCACTACTTTTTATTATTTATTGCAATGTGGACAGTGACGTCGCCTTGAAAGAGCGTCGACCAGATATCAATTCAGATTTTGCAGGAATTTATCCGTGGGATTGGGTAGGAGATGACAAAGCAAGTTTCAGAGCCATCAGTGGAGGACCCTTGGTTGCTCCTATTTTGCAATCTTTGTTGCTGAATCGAAACCCAATTGAAACGTTGGATTTTGCCGACAAAGTTAGAAAATGGGATTTCCAGCGCATCATTCCCGCCCATCTGAAGAACAATCTCAAATTTAACGGGAAACAGTATAGAAATTCATTTGGATTTTTAGAAGCGACAGGTGTACCTCCAGGATACCCCAAGCCACTGGATGGCGATTTTAAGCTGCTGAGAGATGCTGAAAAAAGTTTAGTAAAAAATGGAGCCATTGCTGAGGCACCTCCTTTGGTTGGTGGCAAGTATTCAAGAGCTGAGATTATTGAACGATCAACATATCGATGCAGGGCAGGAGAATGCGCACAAAAGGCGCCTCTTGAGAAAAATTAATAGTTGTATGTAGAGAGCAATGAAGGCAGTACATATTTTCAGTGCAAGCTAGTAGAAGCCTATTGTGAAAGCTCTTGAAATAGCGATGCCTATTTTGTTCAGAAGACCCACTCAGCATCGCTTAAGTTTCAATTGACGGGCCAAAGCAACTAAACAGTTGTTCCTGATTTTCTGTAAGATCAAAAGGGAAGAACCGCTGTTCCATCAGATCGTCAATATCTGAAGATGGCTGGTGAAACCTAGATATGTCCAATGGATCTTTCAAATTTGGAACCCATGGCGCTGGAAGTTCCCTTTTCCGCAAGCTACGAAGGTCGAATGAATCGTCGTCATTAAACCAAGGATGAGCAAAGATATCTCGCCATCCATTGGCGGCCGATCCTAATCGCTGGGTTGGATCTGGGTATAGGAGTGCCACCATGAGCATTCTAAAATGCATGCTCATAGTGCCGTCAACCTAAAACAGAAAAAAATGAGATGATGTCCCAGAATATATATTTGCGCAACGTTGTACGTACCTCGAAGCTTCCCTTGCAAATGCGCTTGTACAGTGTTGTTTCGTCAATGTTGTCAGTCTTTCGCATGAAGGGATATCTGGCAGTCACGAGACGGTAGACCAAGACAGCCCAGCTCCAATGGTCCGCAGATTTATCATGACCTTGCATTCTTATCATCTCTGGAGCTGTCAGCAATGGTGAACCGCACCAAGTGTAAGTCTTGTCCGGGACGTATTTCGCTGAAAGGAAGAATGGAAAGTTGTTCGGTTGAGGCGCGCTATTTTTTTCGATCTAGTAGCGTACAAAGCAGTTATTATACTCACCAAAGCCCATGTCTATGAGTACTGGATACCCCTTCTCATCAATCAACACGTTGCCAGGTTTGACATCACGGTGAATAATGTGATGTCTGTGCATGTAGGTTAGCCCTTCCAGGATCCCGGCAGCGTAAAACTTGGCAGAAGCTTCTGGTAAACCATCCTCCGGTATTAAGGATTCCAGTTCCCCGCCTTGTAACAATGACATGATCATATAGAGTCGACAATCATCCTGGAACGTGCTGTAAAGTCGAATGACAAAAGGTGAATGCAAGGATGCTAATATGTTGCGTTCTGCTATAGTTCGGTCAACCGCTGACGCCTGGACAATTTGGTGCTTCGATTGAACCTTGAGGGCAACGATTTGTCTCTCATGGCCATCCATGCTGGATCCATCTTGGTTGGGTATACTTGCCAACCATACCTGCCCAAAGCTACCGGTCCCGAGCATCTTGTGGCGTTTTATATCCGACCACTGAATGAAGCTGTTAATGGCACTCACGGGTGCGTGACCCAGTCCTAGCAGTCTCGTGTTGACAACTTTCCGACAATCCTCTAAATACAAAATGTCGACTTTGGTATTAGGATGCGCAATGGCAGTCACGGGAGATCGGAATCGAAAGTGTTTCTGGCCATCCTTGTTCTGGTCTAATAGCATGTTTTTTTCCCCAAAGAAAGAACCTTTTTCTATTCTCTGTTTGGTTTGTCCCTTGTTCAGTTCAAGCGTGACACATCCCTCGCGTACAAAATGCATGGCGGCTTCTACTTTTTGACCGGCTTTCATAATGATTTCATCCTTCGTGTGTGAATATTCACAATGGTGCATCAAATCCAACAAGCCATCGCACTGTTTGGTGTCCAACGCGGAATCTTTGAATACCGCAATTTGTTGCAATTGAATTCTTGCTTGACGTTTGTTCGCTAAGTGTTCCAAAACAGGTGCTCCACCATGATTGCCAAACGCATTGGCGAATGCTTCCTTGGTGAGAATCAGCGCCTCTCCATCCGATGCAGCCACAATTCTACGTTCAACTCGAGCATCACTGGCAAACATTCGCCAACCGTAGCTGGTTTGTGCCTCACCTGGACCAATGGATAAATCATCATAACCCTTTCCTTCCATGGTTGCAACAGCGAGTCCTTTGGCGATAATGACAAATCCAACAATATCACTGGATTGGGACAAGACTTCACCTTTGGAAAAGCTACGACTGGTCATGCCTGTTACCAGCTTTTTCAAAGCTGCTTCATCGTCCTCCAAGTACTCTAGCAATTCCGGTGGACACGCCCGCTTCAAAATTTTCATGCGCTCATCCATACCTTCCGGTAGGGCTTCGGTTGGTGACAGAGCTTTTTGAAAGTCGGAACGTTTGAGACGAAAGAAGATGCACGGTGTAGTGGCTTTGATCGTCGCCTTATGGGGAGAAGCGGTCAGCAGTGCCAGTTCTCCAAAGATTTGGTACTTTTCTCCTCGATCCTCGGGATTTTTTGAAGGTTTGACTTTGGTACCATCCACTTCGACATCAACGTCTCCTTGGAATAACATATAGCAATAATCCGATTGATCACCCTGTCGATAGAGAATTTCATGGTCTCGTACCTTGAACTTTTCAAAGCACCGCAGAACATGGTTTTGTTGCTCATTTGGTAAATGTGAAAACATAAAATTGGTGGAAATGCAATCCGAAAGGACGGCTTTCTCTAGCTCTGTTTTGTGGGTTGGTGATGCAGCATCCCCGGGCCCTGGCGTCGACGAGTCCTCTTGACCAGCACCACTCGGTCCTCCAATCAGACTCTTTTGGGTAGGATACGTGTACAGTAGGTTGGGATAGCTTCGTTTTTTCAAAAGTTTGCTTTGTATATCGTCACTTTCATTAAGGGTCGTGCTTTCTAAGCTGGCACCCAATACGTACGGATCCAATGATGGCCTCCCGTGGACCGGTTGCTTGGCCTTTTGAGCATTCCAAGCACTGTTTGTTAAGCTTTCCGAGTAATCGTCCGAGGACGAAGAGGAGCACGAAGAATCATCCGATGTCATACTTTATAATTTAGCCTTGGGTGGTGCCTGTGCTAGCTAGCTAGCTGGCTGGCTGACTGGCTGGCTGACTGGCTCGTTAGTCGGTAGTGTGCCAACACTAATATAATACTATTTTTTGCATCTGCCAACCAAATCCTTGTTGATTGATTGTTTTTTGGATTTCGGCATATTTCCTATTCGAACCAGTGCGCGATCTTTCTGATAGTCTTTCTTGAAGAAGATCAATGACTTCGTTCGTCCAAATGACCGATCAAATAAGACGTGTTATTTTTGTCAGGTTCTGTCCAGTGGTCAAACTGGGTCGAGAATTTTTTGACCCAGACCGAAATAAAATAAATAATAAATAATATCGTCCAACACACTGATGTCCACTTCGACCTTCGACTCGCACCGCACTCTTTTAACCAACTTGTTTAAGTGAATAAATCTTATTTGGACAGGAACTACTACTTGCCTTCAAGGAGATAGTCTATCTGCCATTGCACATACTTGAATCCCACTATTCTCTCGCCGTACCTAGAATACATCAGCCCATCAGCCCATCATGGATATGAAAGCACTTGCCGAGGCGGCCGTGGCCCGCAAAAAGAAGAAGGCTGCCGGCATTGAAGCGGGAGTGATAAAGACGGATGCCGATCGTCAACAAAAAGCTGCCGAAATGAAAACGGTCAAGGAAAATCAAGAAGTGGATTTTATTGACGATACGAAAAAGGAGCGTGTCGCGAATGCCTACACGGCGCACGAAGCCGAACGCGTGGCGACGATTCAGTTGGAAAAACAAAAATCGCGCGAACAAGATGGATTGAGCGAAGAAGAAAAGCAAAAGAAAGCCGCCGCTTTTGCCAAAGCTGAAGCCGAACGTAAGAAGAAATTGGAGGAAGAGAAGATGCGGCAGGAACAGGAACGAGAATTTATGGACGAGGACAAGAAGAAGGAAATTGAAGAGGCTTTTAAAAAAGCTGAAGAGGAAAGGAAGAAGAAAATGGAAGAGGATCGTATTCGCTACGAGCGAGAGCAACAATTTATGGACCAGGAAAAACGCAAGGAAATCGAAGAGGCCTACACTAAAGCCGAAGAAGAACGAAGAAAGAAAATGGAAGAGGACCGTATTCGCTACGAAAAAGAACGAGAAACAATGGACCAATCAAAGAAAAAACGTATCGAAGAAGCCTATGCACAGGCTGAAGCTGAACGCCAAAAGAAAATTGAAGCAGGATTAATCTCCAAAGACGCCAAAATTGAAATGCCGAAACTGGAAGGAAAGCACAGGAAAGGTCGAGGACTTGCCGCGGAACAGGAGGCAGCTGCGCAACAACAGGAGGGGTTGCCTCAAATCCCATCCATCCCACAGATTCCACAGATTCCAGGTATTATGGGAATGGAAGAGGCTATGGCGGCGATGAAAGTTTCAGCGAAAAAGAAACCCCAACAACAGCCGCAGCCGCAGCCGCAGCCAACACAAGAAAAGCCGAGAGTACAGCCGAGACAAGAAAAGCCGAAAGCACAACCAAAACAAGAAAAAGCACCACAACCACAAAAACAAAAGGTCCAACCAGAACCAGAAAAAGCAGCAGCAGCAGCATCTGCCCCACCTCCACCACCACCAGCAGCAGCAGCAGCTCCTACCGCCAAACATGCCACCTTTGTCAACACTGGAACTGATCCGGCCATGGCGACAGCCCAATTGTTCTATGAATCGACGTTCTATGGCAATCTTGGCCATGCAGATCCGCCCGTCTCTGTTACAACTTATCCAGGTCATCGATGGTTTATTGTAGCGAATGGCGTCTATGCTAAGTTGTTTACCGTTGGGGAAGACGCCCAGCAGACGTTTACGTTGTAAAAAATAAAAAAAAGGGAAAAAGCAATGCCAAACTGGCTCGAGACTATAAACTGTATGTATGCGGCTAGTACTAAAAGTTTGGAGTCGGAACAACCCTAATAGTTGCAGTGGATTGTAAGTAAAAGTATTAATATTTGATACCCTATCCTAGTAGCTAGATATAGATTTTCCATTCAACCAGGGCAGGCAATAATTGGGCAACTCTAAATAGAGCATCTCTATAGCAGCCTAGAGAGTAAAACTGTCAGAGCGTTCGCAAGAATAAAACCTGTTACCCAATCCACTCCCTCTCTTCAAGAAAAACTCATGCTACCTAGTAGTGCTCGTCATAAATTGTGGTATCTATTATTATTATTAACTGACTGCTCGAGTATTCAGCATGGAAGCTTGTTGTCTAGATAAATATTACAGTACTCGAGTACATGGTAATAATTAGTATTGCAAGGAGCTACACCGACAACATTTCATGGACTCTCAGTCGTGTGTGACTGTTTGAGAACTGTAGAGTGGTACGTACTCTAACTTACGCTGTCCGCTTTACGTTGGAAGTGACAAGCCGTTCATTTGCAAGAGCCGTGCGAACGAAGATTAAAGAAAGTGGTGGATGCCGAATGAAAAAAGTAAAAAATAGTAGGGTCTCTAGTAAGACACTACGCCACGAAACACGAAAACATGTTCACTTGTTTTCATCGAACATTTCTTTACAGCCCACCACCATGGCGGCCAAGATGCAGCTTATTCAGGAAGAAAAGGTCTTTCGATTGAGCATTTCACACGATGCTCATCATCTGCCCGCCAGTAATAATAATAGTACCAGTTCTGAAGGTTCTTCCACCTCTTCGGAAATGTGGATTCACCGCAAAATCATAGATTTGTTCAAACATCGGGATGATTTCGAGCAGATCGATTTGAATGTTCGAACCTCGCGTGGATTGTCAGGACGGACCCGCGTTGATGTGAGCAATGCTCTCATGCACATGAAGTCGAAAGGCAAAAAACTGCGGCGACTAACAGCCGACATTGATTACATGGATCCGTCGGTTCACGAATTTGTACTTTTGGCGTGTTTGTGGTTTGAAGAGATTTGCATTACCAGCAACCCCGAATTCGAACAAACCTCTCTGTCGGTAGGACTGGCCATGGCGGTACGACATGCCCTGACGTGTAACCAGCAGTGTATTCGCGTCTTGGAGTTAACGTGCGGCGTGACAGAAGAAACCTGTGACGTTTTGGCCGATGCCATGGCCAACGCTAATCAATTGGAGGTCTTTCAATGGCATTTATTAGCAGGGCGGAGTGCTCATTTGCGTGGCGTCTTAGAAGGACTTCAGGGCAAGACCAACCTTACACAGCTTCGCTTGACGAACGTCGACGCCGACGCGGCCGGCTCCTTGGCTTCTGTCCTTGGTGATTCCCGTTGCCGTATCACCGAATTGGAGTTGAGATACGATTGGGAACGAAGCCCGCACTACAATACAGCTCGATTGTCTCATGCCTTGTCTGATATTTCGAACGAATCCGTCGCACGGCTAATTTTGGATGGTATTCCCTTTTTTTCCAGTGCTGTCCAAGAAGATGGTGCTCATTCGTCTACTAGTTCAGCCTCGTTGTCGTCGTCATCTTCTACGACTCGTATCTTGGCATTAGCCTTTCCCTGCATGGAAACACTGAGTCTAGCAACTCCCGAAATGCCTTCGTTTGCAGACTTTTTGGACCTGCCTGCTCATCAATTGCCACAGAAGTTGAAGAGCTGCTACTTTCCGTGTACCGTATCGGACGTGGAACAAGCTCGTAACTTGGTGGAACGGTTGCCGACTCTTGTGAATATTCCCGATTTTGAATCGGATTCAATTGTGCAACACTATCTGGATTGGCGGCTGGTTATGAAATCACAGCAAGCACCCACGTGTGCGAATGTGTGGCCGCTAGTCTTCGAACGCACCAACCAGACCCTACGGGACCATCCAGATCGAAGAGCCAACATGCTGTATACCTTGCTGCAAGACTTTAATGGCCTTAAAAAGAATGGACAATTGCAAGTAGTGTTTCCTACCAATCATGACAACATGGAACGTACACAAGACATCAAAAACAGTACAGTTCAGAACAACAACATTGGTGAACGCGACGTAAACTCGGTTGCTATTCAGGGCGATTTATCTTCTGAGGATGTCTTTCATAATTTTGACCAAGGTGATGCCACCAGCGACTACTAAAATACAAGGAACATTTCTTTTCATTGCAAAAGACCAATCAGAGTCATGGAAGGGAAATGGCGCGCGACAACAGGAAGAGTAAACAAAGCAGGTGCATATTAGTACACCCCCTCATTCTAGGAAAGAAAAAAAAGCCGGCCTTAGTGTAAACTCTTGTCACAGAATTTGTAAGAGCAAGGAGTGAGAGAGCGGCGAAGCTCCTATGGAGAACGTGAACCCGCTATTCCAACACGATTATTTGTTGCTTGTACACTTTTTTGGGTGATCCTGCCCGGAAGACTCTTCCACGCAAAGTGCAGGCTAGGTTGCGAACGACAAAAGGTTATCCAATTCGTGATGGAGCTCGAGAAAAGTCAAGTAATGAGAGCAGATTGAGGCAAGGTTCGACTTGAAAAGTAATGGACTTCTGAGAAATTGATTCAAAAGCGAGAAAAAAAATGGGCGCACGAGCTTAACTACTGTACTTTGGGCATATCTTTGGCAAGTACTGTAAACAGTCGACTTTTCGCTAATATCATTTGAAGTTAGTGCTTCATGAAAGAATGTTGTCGTGAAATCTATCTCTAAAAATTGTATTGATTACTACAGTTGTTGTAATTATCGACTCTTTCTTTTTCTGATGACGACAGCGTTTTGCATTTTTGAAGGTTCCCTCCCTACCTCTTCACCTTCCAGTAAATGTGAAACGATGCTTCGTTCTTGTATTACAAGACTTGCTCTCGGATTATGGTCCCGTTGTTTCTTTCACTTTGCCATGAATGCTTCGGTACATTTCCAGGAGACTTGGTGGAGCCTCCCTTTCATGTCCAGTTCTCATTTTGCGTTGGAAGCATTTGGTGCGACTGGATTGTGACTTCTTATGATCCATTTGTTCGCGCTCACCACCTGGAAAGTCGACATCGTAATATGTTCTTTTCGTGGCTCTATTGTATTCCATGTCGTCATTTTTCGTATTATTGTGGTTGCTCTTGGTGGGAACCTCGGTAACAGATGCAGGAGAGGGCAGCGGTACTGCATCCTTGAAGTTCATCTTGGTACTCGTCAACCTAGTTTCATTCAGCAGATGCGTGGTATCTACCTTGGCAAGACTGTTTGGTTCGGCAAGAGAAGGCTTATAGTTGATCTGATCGCCTATATCCACCTTGGCGAGAGTATCTTGTACGATGGACACGAGGCTGCTGATTTGACTGCTGCTGACTTGTTTCTTCTTGGCGATGACTTTCGTTTTGACGACCACAGGACTGATGTTTTGGCTGATCGGATCGTGGCAGAGATCCTCCTCCCAATGGATCTTATAGTCACCGATCAGACCGATCCAATTGCATCCACCATTCGGGTGAACCTGATTGCAACGAACCATGATATTACTCCACAGCTTGCAGACGAGATGGTTGTTTCCTTCATCGAGAGGCAGCACATGGTCCCGAGTAAAGACGACCTGATCTACGGGACAACAAGCCTTGTCATCTTGTCCCACCATCAATGCACTGCTCGCACAGTCGTGACAAACGAGATGACCACACGTTACCAGAGACCACGGCTCCAATGGAATCGCTTGGCAAAACGAACAAACCAAATCTTTTCCTATCTCATCGGGAGACAACATCAGGAACGACATGATGATTAATGGTACGATACGATACGTAGGTAAGGTGATTCAGAGAGATGACGATAGCTTGATTAAGCTTCCGTCAATGCGCTCGCTTTCTAGTTGTATCTGGGTTGTTGTTAGGCTGCTACTGGTACACTCTGTAACTCTGTAAGACGAATGTGTGTTTCATCACTTCCAAAAGAAAAAGTGAGATGGATATGTGACTGGTTGATTCACGAAGTGGTAATAATAATAATATTATTATTATTAGCTATCGTAGCAGACTACTAGTAGGTCTCTAGTAGTACTAGCTAGCTACTAGACTAGTAGACCTACTCCTCTACTACTAGCTACTGTAGTAGCTAATACTAGCTACTCTACTAGTAGCTAGTAGCTACTACGGTAGCTAGCTAGAGTAGTACTGTAGTACGTACTACTGTACTAGCTAGTAGGTAGTAGATACCGTAGTAGTTCTAGCTAGAGTAGTAGTAGTAGGTCCTACTTTTGTTAGTAGAAGTAGCTACTGTAGCTACGTACTAGCTAGGTAGTAGCAGGAGTAGGAGACTACTACCTGGTACTCCTACTGTAGCTATATTACTGTATTACTAATCGAGAGGAGGTAGTATTTTCATGTTTTATTTAGTACTGGTATTATGTTCTTGTTGGTTGCTGGCAACGACTACTCTAGTACGCGAGCATTCTCAAAATAAAAAGCTACAATAGCACATACAAGCGAGCATGTCAAGGGTCACGTCTTTTGCAAATTTATATTCGAGTAGCTCTCAAGTGTTCAGTTTTGTATATCCTGTTGAAAATTCATGTAAGTTAGAGGCAAAGAGTTGACCTCTGCGTTGTCAGTCATTTCCTGCAGTCGTTTGGTTGATGTGAAACATCCGAATGCACGGAGGCCGCGTTTTTGTGAAACCGACTCTTGGCTGCCTTTATTGCTGCCGTCAAGCCCCAAGTGAAAAGGTCGTCGGTTGACTTTGTTGTAGTAACGTCGCTGTCGAAACTATCGGCGGGCATTGATTTTGGATTATTTTTGAACCAAAAATGAAGAATTAATTTTTACCTTGGGTATGATTTAATTATTATCAAGACCGCAGACTAAAATTAACGTGTCTCTATTTTACTGTAAGATAAATTATTGTATGATACAAGCTTCTTCCTGGGGTTGAAAGGCAGACTTACTGGCTTCTTCCTCTTTCCGTCGTTTCTCTTCTTCACGAGCCTTGCGTTGACGTCGCATACCGTTGACATCTTCCACAACCTCCGCCCGTCGGGTGATATTCATTCGACCAGAACCACCCATGTTGGATCCTTCTTCGTACTCCCAGACCGTCTGTTTCTGCCTGTAACGGTTTCTGCGCGCGTATGGATTCATTGATTCATTAACACCGGCATTGGCATCAAACGTAAATCCATTTCCGAGCGGTGATTGGTACGCATTAGGATCTGGTTCTCCATTGCGTTTCGCTTCTCGTCTAATATTGTCCATCGCTTCGTCCATCATCCCCTTTCCGTAATGCATCTCATAATGTCGCGTGTGATCAAACGTCCGTTTCATGTTGGGCGGTGGAACGGGAGCATAGACTTTGCGATAATTCTTGGGAGGCGGATTTCTTCTATTTTTGTTGTACCGATGTCCATTTTGCAAATCGTATTGTCGTCGACTCGCATCATTGCTAAGGACTGCGTAGGCCTCGGACACGTCTTTGAATTGTTGGGTCTTTTTGGGACATCCTTCGTTCCGATCTGGATGTAATCGTAATGCCAATTTCTTGTAGGCAAGTTTAATCTCTTTAATATTGGATTCTTGGGATATCTGAAGAAGAGTATAAAGGCATTGATTAGTCTTGCCTCCAACGTACTTTTGCGACATTGTTGTTTGTTGTTGTGATTACGGTGCTGGCTTTTGTCGTGACTAATCGGAGTTCGGAGTTCGGAGTAGCTTGTTGTTGAAAAGGAAAATAGTTTTGCTTTTTTTCTCAGAAACACAGAGACCAATGAGGTATGTCAGAGGAGACTTTCTGTTGCCAAAAATACTGGCAGTTTGCACACAGACACTCTAGGGGACTATCTGTGCTAGCTACAAGGGAATGTGGAAGACTTCCGGTTGGTTTAATGAGATGAGAGGTACCAGGTACTACTACATTGAGAACACGTCTGTGCATTACTGGGACTCCATTGCTTTCGTTGTTTGACATACTCAATACTCATCAGTGATGAGTTGACAATGATTACGTCGGCAGAGGAAACCTGGTACGCACACAAACCCCAAATTTCAAATGTAGCCGTTATTCATTTATTCTTATTACTGTTTGTTTTACCGTAGTACCAGGTACCAGGTATTTTGCTTGGAAAGCACCACGCAAAAAAGCAAACAAAAAGCACAGAACAATCAACACCATAATACAGCACGAGTATATAATAATAATATTATTATCACACAAACTAAATTAAACATCAATAATCTTCTATAAATACGATTATGGGCCACACGAACTTTATTGGTTTCTCCGCCAATCTAATGTCGTCCCTCGCGGATTGTCGAGGCAAAGTCGAAAGTTGGGCCGAACGTGAAAAAAAGAAGGCCGATCAAATGGAACAAGAGTACAACAAGAATCTACAACAGGAGCAAGCCAAAATCTCATCTCTCGAAGATCAACTATTGAGTATTCAATTTCAATTGGGGTTGTCAGTCAAGGAAAGTGGTCGTCTCAAGGACGCCAACAAGACCGAAAATAGCAGTATCGTCCAGCGTCAACAATACTTGCAGGCGGAACAAAAGCGTCTTCAATCCGAGATTGCCCAATTGGAACACCAAAAAGAAGAAACGAGTGATACCGTTCAGAGTACGTAAAGATGATACTGGAGAAGCTTATGATTATTATTTGTTTACTTGTTTATCGTACTTGTCGTGCTTTGGAAATCTCATTCTATTGCCTATGGTGCAAAACCCACCCACCTCGTCCAACACAGAGCTAAAAGAGGAAGAACAACGAGAACAAGCTCGAGCTGCCAGTGTTCGTTCTCAAAAGCGATTGGTAGAAGAATCCAAAGAAATGACCATTGAAGATTTGACACGGGGTATTATCAACTACAAATATTTGGGCTTGGATTTTCAAAAGGCCGAGAATACAAACTTGCGGTGTGTTCCAAGACAGTATTTTGCTTTCGTTTTTTTTGTTTGCTACGTTCCCGTGGTGAATTTTCAGAAAATGTTTCTCATTCTTCCTGCTATTCTACAACACAACAACTTCTTTTTCTAGATTTGCATTTTCTCAGATTGATCCAACGGATCCGGGCAAACAATTCTGTTTTGTGGCCGGTGTCAATGACTTTGATATTTACGAAGTAGCGGATTGCGACCCTGCTATAGATCCAGACGCGATGGAACGTGCCCTAGATGAATTGAATAAAACAGATGATTTGGGACAATTTATCATGCGAATGCGTGCGGCCTTTGTAGAGTTGGTGGAGACGTCAGCATGACTGTACAAGTACGAGTATTAGGTTCATGTTGCACGGGCCAAGGCAATCGAACAATCTAGCAACAGGCGTCACTTTTTTACTGCACCAATGACACGAGTGCCAGAAACGTAGGAGGATTAGAATATACAATTTGCTCTAATTTCGGTACAAGAGAGTTGTACCATGCAATATCAAGAGGCACTGTACAAACAATATACTCTACAGATAGACCCACTTTCATTTCTTCCCGTTTCTGCTTGACCACACGTATGTTTGCTGATTCGAAGTTTTGACTCTTTGCGTTGTCTCAAGTAATTCTTTGTTCGTTTCGTTTGGCAATGATCATCACTTACCATACTAGTAGTTTCGATGCTTGAGTTCTACTATGGCACCTCCTTCTGGTTTCTCATACAGTAGATGAGAAAATCCTGACGGGTCTCCGCATAAAAGCTTCCGCCTTTCTCAACCCCTCTGCAGTATCGTCAACGTTTATTTATTTTGTTTCTTGGTATGTTGTTTGTTTCTACGGAAACCTACTGGTAACTGAAATAAATCACGTAAAGTTCCTTCATCCAATAGAAGTAGACCTACTAGTAGTAGTCGTCTACTCTAGTAGTGCTACTAGTAGAGTAGCCTTTTAGGAAACAGAACCTAGATTGTTAGTATCCTGAACGCTATTGTACTTTATTAGGTACAGTAACTACTACATCAGCCCTGCTGAAACTTAACAAACAAACAAGTTTACTCAGCATCATTTCCAACAGAACAGCTAACAACCCAGAGAAAGCATAGCAACATTACTCCTGACTATTAGCGAGGTAGGGTTCCAGTAGGAAGATAGCCGTCTGTTGTTGCAGGAATAAAAATGCAAAGAGCCATTACGGCGTTCTCGAGGTATGCGACGAGACTGCCCACACTTGGGTGGCAGTCATCACTGCTCGCTGCTCCTCGTCCAATTGCTTGGAGCGCTGTGGGCTCTTTCTGCCTCGACATACCTTCAAACCTTTCCTTTAGTCAAAGAGAATATTCTAAGACGTCGTTTCTTTGCGGAACGAGAAGTAACAAACGAAAGCGGACTCGACGACGATTGAAACACGAGGATTCCAATCGACATCATAATGGTGAACAAGAAGATGATGATGATGATGATTATGATCGATCGAGCAAACGAAAACACCGGAATGGTCGTCACAGTCGTAATGGTAGTAGTCGTCGTCGGTCCCCTCCGCAAAATGCGGATCCAACGGTTCTCTGCATTTACGTACCAAAAGATCCTCCATCGGATCCAAAGTATGACGCACGAATTTTGGGTGTCCATTGGACGCAACCGAGTGCCAAGACCAGTGAACATCCTACCGTCAGGGCAGTCCTGGAGGAAGAAGAAGAGGGGTCAACTGTGTGAAGCTTGCGGGATGTTGTGGCTGATGGGGAGTAGGAAAAATATCAATAATCACGGGTTGTGTTGTGTGTAATGGTTTGATGACGAAAGGACGTTGGACGAATCTCATCATGTAAGGCTTGCTCCGTTCCTAAAAGCAACGACGTTGAACGAGGAAAAGAAATTCTGCATTCTCATCATGTACTGTACCCAAGTGCTAACTATGGTTCTGAAACAAAAATAATGGTCTGTAAGTACGGGAAACAATTATCGTATCATGATTGGCTCGATCGAAAAGTTGTTGAGACGACGGTAACCGAGCGTCAACGCGTTGAGGAAAAAATATATATCAAGGTCTGACGAATTTAAACATTCAGAAATTCGAATCTATGCTCTCAAGCGTCCTACGAAGAGAGTTGGGCATCGGGCTCTTTCAATTGCTTCCTATAATATGAAATTCCTTTTGAAACGAATGGTGGACGCGAGATATACAGCTAATTGGATGATAATGTAAGAGTAGAACACAAAGAGCACCAATGAGTGAAAGAATTTCTAGAAATTACTGTACTTTTGTTTGTTGGCAATTGCTGATTTCTATTTTTCTGAGATCAGTCGGGCTTATCAGTGTTGATTATGGATAATACCTACAGTAGGTCTACTTGAGTATATACGGCTTACACCATTTCAGTCAGTGAGAATTTGTTTACTGCAAGTATCTGTAGAAGCATGTTCCTGTGACACGATCAGATTTTTCCTGTCAGGCGTTAGAGCTCATTGCATGCGAAAACTCGATGGCGAGAGAAACAGGGTAGAATTGGGCCATGACAAAAGAAATCACCTAAAATACTCGTATTATTCTTTAGTAGACTAGCTAGTCTACTACTAGAGTAGCTATTACGTAGTGCTAGCTAGTACTCGAGTACTCTACTAGCTAGGCGAGTAGTACGAATACTCTTTTAGTAGTAGAGTCAGGCTGAAACTTAACGTCAGCTGACTGTTACCATATATAGAATTCTTGACATTTAACTAGTACACATGCAGTGAAACTTAATCATTTATTTTATCATGTTAACTAGTGTTAATAGTTGTTAAACCCTATGTGACTTTGGGTTAAATCCATCATACAAGGTTTACTAGTAGTATGACTGCAAAAACGTTATGTCAGCTGGAAGCTTTCTGGCCCCAGGAAATATGATTTTGATTCTGTCCTCTAGCTCATTAAGTGGTTTTTCAAATTCAATAAATAAATAATGAATGGAAAGCTCTTAATGAGATCTGTCATTTGCACTACTTTTTGTACTGATTGCATGTTTCATTCCTTCACTATATTTTTTTCAGTACAACCCAACCGGTAGTGTCATCCTGACTCTAGTACTAGACTACTAGTACTATTCTAATACTACTACTCGAGTACCTTGTACTATGCTAGCTAGCCTCGGAAAAGTGTGCTTCCTACAGGATTTTCTTCGCTTGATGACGAGGCAAACGCCGAAGAAAAAACCGTCTGCCTTTCAACCGCCACCTTTCTGCGATCCACCATGGCGCTGTCTTTTTATGGCACTTCAACGCAAAACACAACATTCACGCAACCGTAAAAAGCATGGCGTTTCGTCAATTGGTAAGTTGTCAACCTCGTTGTTCATTCTAGAGTAGGGATAGATAACTTCTAACGATATAAAGGTTTAACAATGGAGAGAATCGCAGTTGACCTCGAGTATCCTGATGCGAGGATGAGTATCCTACGTAGAAATCCTACCACGTCCTACACAACATTCTTCGTCTTTCATCATCATCTCACAGACTTCACCTCTCCTCTTTCCCGTTAATGCAGTTGCAAAAGAACCGGAAGATTGTCGCCGGTGCCGCGGCAACAACAGCAGCCCTTGCTCCTGGAGTCGCATTGACTTTCATGAGTGATGACGTTGTCCACGCGCCAGCTTATCCCTGGAGACACACTGGTTTGTTTTCTGGATTTGACTGTGCCGCCGTCCGTCGTGGATTCCAAGTATACAGAGAGGTCTGCGCTACTTGTCACTCTATTAACTTGATCCGTTGGCGTGAACTGGTGGGTGTTACCCACACAAAGGATGAAGTCACCGAGATGGCCAAGGAAGTTGAAGTATTGGACGGACCCAACGACGAAGGAGAAATGTTCGAACGTCCCAGCAAGCTTTTCGACAAACTTCCACAGCCCTATCCCAACAAAGAAGCTGGTCGTGCCGCGAACGGAGGAGCGTACCCACCCGACTTGAGTTTGATGGTCAAAGCCCGACACTCTGGTCACGATTACATTTTCGCCTTGTTGACTGGATACGTGGAGAAGCCAGCAGGTAAGGAAATGATGTCCACCCTCTACTACAACCCCTACTTCCCCGGTGGTGCTATCTCCATGCCCCCTCCTCTTCAAGATGGAGGCGTCGAATACGAAGATGGAACTGTTGCCACTGTCTCTCAGCAAGCCCGTGATGTTGCTCAATTTTTGGCCTGGACTGCGGAGCCGGAGATGGAAGAGCGAAAGAAGAACGGTGGAAAGTACCTAGCTGTCATGGCGTTCATGTGTGTGGCTACTGGTCTATACAAGCGTTGGAAGTGGGGACCATTGAAGACACGAATGATTTCTTATGTCAAGGAAAGTTAAATCAGACCCCCTCTTTTGTGGTGGCTGGTGGGAAACTTGTGTTAACTGACATGTTTGTCGTGCACATAGGTTATCTTCCTAGACCTGCGTCTTTTCGTTTAATTTTCAATACGATTTTAACTTCAGATAGCTGTTCAAACAAATTGCTGTTCCATTGCTGTAGTCGCATTTGTCAACTTCTCGAGTACGTAAAAAATAGAATGAACTCCTAAATTTCAAAAGTTGTTCGTTATGGCCTTTGCTTAATCTTTCAATTGCACACGTCTATTACTGCTTCTTTAGTTGCGAGCTGCAGCATTCTCTTGTTGCGCCTTGGCATAGCCTTTGTCTTTTTCCAGGTATTCTTGGAAGGAGACTTTCTGCCCCAGGGCTTCCATGATGAGTACGTCCTCGTTGGATCGATCTTGTGCAAAATTCTTATTCATTTCGTCCAACATGTGCTTCTTTTCTTCTCGAAAACACTTATCCAAATTGGTCTTGGCATCATCGCATCTCCAAAAGAAAACTTTGGAATTATTGGCATGGCACTTTTTCAAGGCTTGGACGACGTCTTGACATTCCGGGTGAGGTCGATCAAGGGGTGGATGCATTGTTTTCCTGTCGTAAATGGATCGATTTTCGTTTGGCTGATTCCTATTTGACAGATGGAATACCTTGTTCCTTTTACTTCTACAATATTTACTATTAACTATTAATATAAGTTTATGTATTCAATACCTGGAACGGTGTAGTGTGCTTTGTTGTAGAGTACCAGGTAAGCAAGTAGCAGCAGCAACTGAAAGCTTCTTTCTGTCGTGGTGACTGACGGTGTTAATTTTTTAAAGAGTCCTATCGAGAGAAGCTGGAAACGGAACAAATGTGCAACATTTCTCATTTTTTCGGACCATGATCCTTCAAAAGATGGCCCGGAGTATGATAGCAAAAGTGCGCTTCTTCAAAATAATAAAACATATTTTCCCTCCTTCGACAGGTCCAAAACATGCTATCGATTTTACATGCAAGAGATACAAAAATGGATCGTTTAAAAGGAGACGGAAGTACGGCTGCACCTGGAATTTTTTTGTATTCTTTAATGCGACAGTTCGAAAATGTATTCACTGCGTACTTTACTGTTGCTGGCTACTTCCTAATAAATGTTCTGCTACCGTACCTTCTCTTTCTAAACTCCTGCTACACTTGTGCAATATTCCTCAAATCATGACATGAGTGCAGATACAAGCCGAAATACACTCAAGCCCAACAATCCCATTTTCAATGGTTCCATTGTTCGAATATTGGCAACCAGCAACTGCAAGTCCCATGCTCCATCCTGATTTCTACCCATTTCCATGATTGTTCGTCCAATAAACATAATGGACATGGCATTGGTGAAACTAAAAACTTTACCAAACATGCTACCAGTTGATTGTGGTGGCATGGAGAAATCTGCATAATCATCATTATCGATGCCTCTGACACCCTGGGGCGGCAATTCTTCTGGAAGGGACGTACCGTATTCATTGCTGGCTGTAGCATCGTCAAATCCCAATTTATAATATTCCTCTAGGGTTGCCTTAGTGAGAGCTCGGTTGGGCATTGTGGATGATGATGATGATGAAGATGACGGATCAAATCCGGTCATACTACCACTTTTAGCTGCTGCCGCTGCCGCTGGGGGCATCATACTCTTGACAAAAAAGACCAACATAATGGCTGCCAGTGCTGTGGTTGCATACGGTTTATCAGCAATGTATTGTCCTCCCGGAAACTGTTCCCTGACCAGAGTTTGAAATCGGTTAGGAGCATTGCGAAGGACTGTAGTACGATCGGCTCCTGCTATGATATCGGGTCCAATCACCATCCCTAGTACCATGATCATGCTCAGTAACATCATGGTCCGCGAAATACCCAGCAGGTACACAATGACTAATACTAGAACCAATGCAGCCATACCAACGTGTTTCAGAGACACACCCGGAGGCAACCTCGATGAAACAGTGGTGAGCATTCGTCGGACCTGTTCATCATTCTGGATCTGTTCCAGTTGTGCCTTGGCCATTTCAAAATAATTCGCTTTCACGACATTGTCCGCTTTCATGGCCACGATTTGTTGACTGCTGGTAAGGTGTACCAAATACCGTCCCCGATCTGTAGCGTACTGGACCACAATGCCCAATTTGCCATTAATATCAGCTCGAGCTGTACCTTGAATTTTCACAACGGCCGATGGTGGATTGGTCACGAAACCCAAAGGATCTGCTGATGAGGAGGAACTGCTGTTGTTGGAGTCTGTCATGTCGTCGTAATTGTTATTATTACTTCTTGATTTGATTTATTTTATTTTAATAGTTACTGCGGAGGAGGAGTGTGAAATGAATAATTCTAATAATAATAAAGAGGACGGACCCTTTGTTGTTTTTGAATTCACGTCTTGTCGTTCCTCGAAGCACTGTTGTAGAGTTTTGCAAGCAAACGGCCGGAAACGGAATGTATTTTTTGATTTTGTTGTTGTTTTGTTTGGTTCTCCATCCTGGCTGCTGCATGCTTCGTCAACATTACTGTACCAGGTACCACTCCACCAGCCAGTAGTAGACTACTACTAGAGTAGCTAGAGTAGTAGTCTAGTCTACTGGCTCCTCTATGAATTATTTGTTTGATCATCAGTGCTCGTCGTCCTTCGTCTATAAAATTATTTTGATTTACGGGTTTAATCAGACGTTCCACCCGAGCAGAGTTCAGTATTCAATAATCAACACCGCAGCCACTCTCTGACCACACAAAAGATTTTGTTTCATGGTTAATTATTATTACTCGAGTATCATGAAGCAACAGGTAACAACTCACTCTAGTAGACTAGTAGAACCTACAGTACTAGTAGACTACTAACAATTTCAATTTTTATTAATGCCTACCATACCTCTAGTCTACGGTAATACTAGTAGTGTTTGTCTACCAGTACTTTTCAATCATCCTACCTAAAATAGAAGAGCAATATAGTCCTACCCCAAACAAAACAGAGTAAGTAAAAAAAAAAATAATAATGAGTGGAAGAGGAAGAGGTATCAGCAACAGACCTGCTTGGATGACCCGAGGCGATGGAGACAATAACAACAACAGCAGTCCTGGACCAGGAGGTCCTTTCGCTTTCGCTGATGATAGTAATAATAATAATAATAATAATGGCGGTGGTGGAGGTGGGGGTAGCGTTTTAGATCCCTTTCAACGTGGAGGTCCACCCCATCGAGGAGGTTACGAAGAACGTGGTAGCAGAGACAGAGGAGGCTACGATGAAATGGGACGAGGACCTCGACGAGACTTTCGCGACAATCGTGGACCTCCTCCTCCTCGTGGTGGTGGTGGTGATGGTGGTGGTGGTCGAGATTTTCACCATCGCAGCAATAGTCGAGACCATCATCGACGTGGTAGTCGTGACCGTGATGGGCCTCCTCCTTCTTCTTCTTCGAATAACGCGCAGCACAATGGTGCCATTCGCTTTCGTTCGTACGAAGAAGAACAAGAATGGGTCGAGGAACGGAGGCGTAAACGATTGGCACGCAAGTCCAAATTCGATATCAAGCCGACTCCCGAACAACTGGCGGCCGATGCTGCCATGGCAGCACTTTCCAATCCTGCCGCTACCGACTTTGCAGGGACCAATGCCGACCGGAACTTTAGTGCCGTGCCGCAGCAGACACGACACGCCAGGAGATTGTACATTGGTCAATTGCCACCCAATGTTACGGAACAAGAACTACACGTCTTTTTTCGAGATGCCATCGATCAGGCACTGGTTCCCAATTCTCCCATGACCAACAAGGAAACGGGCGTTGGATTGGCGGATGATCCCATTTTGAGCGTCTACATTAATCACGAACGGCGGTTCTGTTTTTTGGAATTCAAAACGGTCGAAATGACCAGCGCGTGCATGGCCCTCGATGGGATCGACATCAATCACAAGGGCAAGGTAAAAATTAAGCGCCCCAATGATTACAATGCCGCCATGGCACCCAAAGTGGCACCGCAGAACATTCCAAAATTGGACACGAGCAAACTGGGAATTATTCGACAAACCGTAGACGATGGACCCAACAAGATTTTTGTGGGCGGTTTGCATTATCACTTGACCGATGAGCAAGTTATGGAACTATTGAGTGCCTTTGGTAAGGTCAAGGCTTTTCATTTGGTCAAGAATGAACCCGATTCTCCAACATCCAAAGGTTATTGTTTCGTCGAGTATGCGGATCCTGCCGTTACACCGATTGCGACATTGGGATTGAACGGTATGGATCTGGGAGGTGGAAAAGTACTAACAGCACGAGGTAAGACGAGACCATTGATGGTGATGATGATGAGCTGCTGCATTTGTGTGTGTTATAGTACATGGCAGGATTTCTGCGTTTTTGCGACAACCTTGTCTTACTTACTTTTTTGAAAACGTCGGCGCGAAAGTTGCCGGAGACAGAGGCGGAGCCACGGCTATTCCTGCTGACATTTCCACTGTCGCGGCCATTACACCAGCTCCCAATGGTATCCCGCCCAATGCCAATATCGTTCATGGATATGATATTGAAGCATTGGTAGATGCCGCCATGGGACAAGGTACAATGCCTACGGCTCCCGTGTATTTGGATAGTTTTGGCATGCCCTTGACGCGTTTGGTTGCGGCTCCCCTGGCAGCTGCTGCAGCTAGCATGGGTGGTGCAGTGGCAGCACCAGCAGGTCCGGTGCCGTCGGCACTGGATATTGCCAATGCGGCACTGGCAGCAATTGGAGGTGGTGCAGCGACGCCACCAGCCACGCGAGTCTTGGTCTTGTCGAATATGGTCATGGTGGAGGATTTGGTATCTGATGCAGACTATCAGGGATTGCAAGAGGAAGTACGGGAAGAATGTGCCAAATTTGGACAGCTTCGTGGGATGCAAATTCCGCGTAGGGCAGAAGGAAATATACAACAGAGTGCTATTTTAAAGATTTTTCTCGAATATGCCAGCGTGCAAGATGCTCAAGCAGCGGAACGAGAATTGAAGGGACGAAGATTTGGAGATAATGTGGTGCAGACAAGCTTCTTTCCGGAGGCTGATTACAGTGCTGGCAAGTTGAGTTAAGACGACTTTCCTCATCTTTCTTTTTTCTTTGTATTCTTGGACCATGACTGGGCCGTGATAGCCAGCGAAGCCCAATGGGCAAAGACTGTTTGGGATCGAAGGAAGGATAGTAAAGGAATCTCGCTGGACTAATTGAGAATGCCAAAATACAGGATTGGATGTTTTGCAACGGAATTTTTTACTCTTGCTCCTCTCTACCTACCTACATCTTTCTGCTCCTTTTACTGTAATTCTTTTCGCGCGCCAACAGCAAGAAACTGACTTTATTGTGGCCTAGTTTCTCGCTTCAAACCCTAATCAGCGTTTTTCTGTGTTATTATTTCTACCCACGTTTAATTCATGGCATCGATCTTAGCTGATTGATATCCCCAACTCACTTGCGTTTGGGAGTGAACTTACAGCTCATTTGTTTCTCTTGTTATCTGATTGTTGCTACTTTCTTTGCGCTAATTTTGCTTTGCTACTTGCACCAATTGCAACGAGAAAATAAGAAAGTTTAGCTTCTCTAGCACACCCATGCTGATTCGAAAAGGCTGTCTTAAATTCAGTACTGTAGATCATCTCTTAAAATAATCATCTCTTTTAAGCAGCGAGACTACTCAAACGAATCTGTGGGTGATAGGGCTGTCGTGTTTTGGGGGTCTGGCATACCTATCAATTCAATGGCTGCTTCGCCAAATTCGTCCTCGGCAGCACGCACAAAGGATTCTAAATCATTGTCAGCCGGATTAGCTTGCTTTTTGCTTTTATCGGCGTCCTCAATGATTGCTCCTTCTCGGTCAATGGCTATCGTTCCGTTCTTGACAATGATGCCAGGAACAAAGTCAGAACCTGGCGGAGCATTAAGAATCAATCGAGTCTTTTCCAATTCTTCTTGGACAGCCTCCAATTCTTCTACTAGATTTGCGTAGGATTCCTTCGCACTTTCGGACTTTGAAGGGATGCGTTGAAGCGCTAACTTCTTCTGCTCGCGCTTTGCTCTTTTCTCTTCTTGTTGTGCTTCGAAAGTCTCGTCGGCAACCTCCTTCGTAAACCCTTCATCAGGCAGCATAAAGTCGTCTAGCTTGCCTGTCTTCATGCTTTCGTAAGAAATGGGGTACTCATCAAGACAATAGGTCCATCGCATGGATCCAGCGTTTGTTTCAGCAATAAGCGTATTGACGGCTAATGCATCTTGGCCTTTCCAAAAACTTTCGTTGTGAAATGGATCCAACAGCTGCTTGGCCAGATCAAAGAGTCCTCGATAGGAAGATGTTAACATGAGCGAGCCGCAAATCCCCAATTGAAAGGAAATATCCATGCCATTGCTAAATAGCATCAATGGATAGAGCGATAAAACAGCATCAGTGAGGACTTGCACCAAGTGTACATAAGCAAATGGCATTCTGCCGCGCAGTACTGATTCCATGGAATTTGATTGCGCTCGAATTTCTTGAATTTTGCTCATCATTTGTTGTTCGAAACCAAATCCACCATCAATATGCCCTGCTTTCCGTCCTTCAATGACGGTCCGTAATATCCACATGAGAACGGCATTGTGCCGCTGTGTGACCGGAACGGCTGCCATCTTAATCACTTGGCGTTCCTTATAGGTCATCAATCCTCTATTTTCCATGCGTCTCATTCCTTGCGGTGTCAATAAAGGTCGATGACTCCGAGCGAGTGCAGCATAGTACAATATATTGAACAATCGAATGTATCGGCCGACCAATCTCAAAATTTTGCGACTCGAGGTGGTGAATTCGGACGAATTGCTTTGATTGTTATTATTGCTGTAATTCGCAAACAATTTCTTATCCCAATCTTGCCGAGCTGCCGACCCCGCTAGTGCCATTCCCAAATCGTTGAGCCGACCCTGAAGTAACCGACACGTCGTTAAACATTTTCGCCAAACGTTGTACGATTCATTGACAAAAAAAGTCAACGTAAAGGTTGTAATGGTCAGCATCTGGGGATACAACAAGTTCAAGCCGGCAAAAACGCGTTTCAATTGAGGGTATTGGGAAAAGACTAAGTACACGAGGGTACACCAAAGAGCATGTCGGACCATGGCCTTCCAGGTTTCAACAAAAACAGTTCCCTTCCATTGCTTCCAGAGATATTTGCCGGATGGATTAAATTGTTTCATAATGGGACGTCTCGCTTGTGTCAACAAACATTCGTCCAATATCTTGTCAATCAACGCTTGCGTCGAGATTTTTTCCATGACCGATTCTTCCGGAGCAGTAAAGACCATGCGTCGTCGCGTTAACGGACGCTGTTTCAAAGGTGTTCCCGAGTATCGCGTTCTTATTATCCGAGAAGGAATTTGGAAGGATGTCACATTGGATATCAGGGACAAGCTAGTTACGCCTAGCAATAGCAAGGCTCTCATTCGTTGATAGGGGCTGCACATGACTACTTAAACGATATGGATAGAGTAGTTGGTTCATTCAATGGAATTTGTGGCTACTGTATGTTGGGTGCCGAAAAAAGGATGAAGATCATCATCAATTATCACACACAAGGAACTATTGTCGATATCAATGCTTATTACTCATATATATTGTCTCCTAGTATACTTGATTGCTAGAATATTGGTAATACATATTAGTACATACATGCAGTAGACTAGTACGACCACCACCAGCTAGCTACTACTCTACTGCTAGTACTAGAGTAGCTTAAATAAGCGTTGAAAAAAAAGGATCGGAACAGTTGAACTTCAAGAAGTGGTGCGCGTCTTTTTTGGTTTTACTTTATCCGGCACCCTACTGGAGTATCCTCCAAAATCTTCAACACCGCAAAGAAACAAAAACATTTGCAGTGAAAAGATGAGGCAACGATTAATTTTTTCACAAATACTTTTTCTATTAAAACCCAAAAATTAATCAGCCAACCGTACTACTTAAGCAATGAAGATCAAAGTATGGTGTCAAAAGTGCGTCCTCCTTCTGGTGTCTACACGTACCATGGTCCAAGCAAGGAACAAAGGTGAGCCTGGTAACAGCGACCAGCAAAAACATACATCAACCGAGACGAGGACAATTCAAGAACGTATTGTAAATGTAAAAATGGAATTGTGGTCTCGAGGCGCCTACTCGTTTCATGATGAGAATGTTATAGAAGAACAGGACGAATCTTATTTATCGAACCTGGAAACACAACTCCAAATGGCACCCCTTCAATTGGGACCGATTCGACAGGCGCGTCGAGATGTCTGGCGAAAGCAGCACCAGCAATCATCATCATCCAATTGGTGGAATCAATTTCGAGGTGGAGGAGACCACGTATATGATGAAAAAGCTCGTTTAGACACACTAAAGTCCGTGTTCGGACCGGAGTTTACAGCCGCATTGGAACAAAATCAACGCGAACATGCCATCGATTGTCAATTATCGTGTGAGTCCTTTTATTGTGCAACACCCGACACACCGCTGAAACCGCTAAACGAGCTTTTATCCAACAACGAAACGATTGTTCAGTCCTATTCCTTTGGTCCTGTCCCACCGGAAGGTTTTGGAGAAACGTTTGGATTTCCTCTGGATCTCATCAAGGTAACAAGAGGCAAGTCGCTCTTTTCAGCTGAAGAAGCTGCCCAAGTCATTGCCATGGCAGAAGCGGAAGGTGTCGAAAAGAATGAATACAAAAGTGGGAAATACAGGCTCGGTGGAGATTGGCTTGACAATTTACCCAGCACACGGAAATGGTTCAATGAAAAGCTCGAATCCACCTTTTTCCCGCTCTTGGCACACCTGTTTCCCGAAATCATTTCCTCTCCCGCCGCCCTGCGAGCTCATTCTGTGAGCTTGCTCAAATACAATGCCAGTCATCCAAGGACCGATGTTCATATTGACAATGGAATTCTGGCATTGACAGTTGCCATGTCACCTCAAGATCAGTATGAAGGTGGGGGGACCTTTTTTGAACACATGGGCCAAGATGACGTTGTGGAAATGGATGTTGGCTTTGCAACACTTCGACCGGGATCCGTACGTCATGGCGGGCATCCTGTAACGAATGGACATCGCTATATATTGGGTGGATTTTTGCTGTTAGAGGATCGTGTTGAACATGTACGACGACTCAAGAATCGTGGGACAGAGTTACGACATGCCAACGACTTGGTAAAAGCTGCGCAGCACTTTGAATGGGCCTTGGCGATTAATCCAAAATGTACAACCTGTTTAAAAGACTGGGCTGAAATACTGTACAGCCAAAAGCAGCTTGCCGCCGCCGAAGAAAAAATTCGAGCAGCACTGGATCTCCTGGAAAATATGGACTCTGATGCTCTTTTTACATTGGGCCTTATACTCTCAGAGCAGGGCAGGGACGAGGAGAGCATTGCTGCATACCAGCAAAGTATCAAACTAAATTCGGATGATGCCGAGTTGTGCTATAACTTGGGGATCAAGTTGGGGGCAAAAGGCAAAACCAACGAGGAAATGGACATGTACGCTCGTGCTGTGAAGGTGGATCCCTCGCTGGGAGGAGCATGGTTGAACTGGGGTACCGCGTTGGCTGAACAAGGCGAGTTGGATGACGCAGAACCAAATTTTTTAAAGGCCATCGAATGCGGGGATGAAGTCGCACCCAAGGGAATGATCAATTTAGGACTCTTGTATCACGCAAAGTCCAAAACACTCGCGCAAGGTAAAGACGCAATTTTGGATGCCTAGGTTTCGTATCATATCAGAAGTGCAACGGCTTACTTTCTTTCTTCCTTCCTTCCTTTCGCTTCATCAAGTCAACAATGATTTGAAAGGCGCACATGAATATGCCGTAAAGGCGTCCGAGTTGGTTGACGCAGCTACACCGTTTTTGCAAGAAATTGTGGACAGAGGTGACGGTGACGGCGACACTCGGCGATATTTGGAACAGATCGCACCACTCCGATTGAGATGTCATAGAATGGTCGGGCAACTACTAGCAGCACTTGGAGACTTACCAGGTTGCGAGGCAGAGTTTCGACTGGCGACCGAGAAATTTCCTACTGATCCAGGAGCTTGGCAAATGCTGGCTCGAATACTGGAGGTCCAAGGAAAGACTGATGAAACTCGGCAAATCAAGGAAAAGCTTCAAGCGATCATTGCTGCTGCTGCTGCTTCTGTCATACAATAATGTTATATTGCATGGCCACTTTCTGGACCTTCTCCTCGCTTTTTGCGACACGTCCCTAGTAGCTCTTGTTACCAGGTAGCTCTTTCTTGCTCTGCATCATATTTTTTGAAACTATTTAATCCTGCGTTGTGAACGACGGACAGAATGGTTTCGTTGGACTGGGCGAACAATTCAGTTTCCAATCGCGAATCATTGTAATAATAACACTGGTGAACGTGACGAATCTTCCAGGATCAAGAAGTTTAATAAAGTAGTATCTTGCTTTGTGCAAGAAAACGTGCTGCACAAGTTGAAGGTTGCGCAGCTCATTCGTCGACATGCTGGGGCATTTCAGATCAATTAACTTCTTGCCAGCCGTAGTAGCCACGCTATGGTTGATTTATTTACCCTATGCTAGCAGTAGTATCAATACAACGGTGAAGGTTTATGACAATGTTTTACCAGATTCGACGCGAACACTTTTGCTGGACGAAGTCAGTGCTTGGCAAAAAGAAGGTGTCATGTTCGAGTTCCCGCTGGAACATCCCCTAAACCACTCCATCAT
>Ga0100391_1001251_pt1 | contig 28589 bp, 22 predicted proteins | sample CryGeymeta201515_FD_81541 | JGI IMG/M metagenome (GOLD analysis project Ga0100391, IMG submission 81541) | Groundwater microbial communities from Crystal Geyser aquifers in Utah, USA - Crystal Geyser metaG 2015-15 | ecosystem: Environmental > Aquatic > Deep subsurface > Groundwater | place: USA... | reverse complement strand
CTCTACCCTGTGCATTTCGAGTCAGGTTGGTTGTAGTCAAGGGTGTCAATTCTGCGCGACTGGCAAAATGGGAAAACTGAGGAGTTTGACTTGCGATGAAATTTTGACCCAAATGTTTCATGCCAAGAAGGTTTGCCGTCTGGAAAATCTTCCCAGAATTACGAATGTTGTATTTATGGGCCTTGGGGAACCTTCTGGTAACGCTGAAAATGTAGTTCGGGCAACAGAAAGGCTTACTGCGAATGGGCAGTTTCAGTTGAGGTGAGTTTGTATTGGTGCTGATTTGATAGTTGGTCAATGGATTTGATTGAACGACTATTGATTTGTCTAGGATCGGCAAGGGTGTGTGCATACCTCAGCTAAATTACGCTCTGCCCTCTTTCGTGTCTTCCTACAGCGCCGCAAAGGTGACAGTGTCAACGGTAGCCCCTACTCCCGAATCATTTTGGCAATTTGTGGATGCTCCTTGCACCATTGCCTGGAGTGTCCACGCAGTCGATGATAAACTCCGGAAACGACTCGTACCTACCACCAGGCACACCATGCACGAACTAAGACAAGGTATGATTGATACTTTGAAAGCTCGTCCTGTGAACTTGCGTACAAGCATGTTAGAAGTTGTGCTATTGGATGGCGTGAACGATTCACTGGAACATGCAGATGAACTGGCAGAGTTTGCCAAGGTTATCATCAACGAAGTTTCAGGTTGCAAATTGGTGCTGAATTTGATTCCTTATAATCCCATTGAAGGAGGAGTCTTTGGAAAACCGTCTCCCGAGACGTCTATGGCCTTCCAAAATCATTTGCGGTTCAAGCATGATCTGTACTCCTTTGTCCGCGTGACACGAGGGGACGACGAAAGCGCGGCCTGCGGTCAACTGACGACAAAACATCGAAAGGAGGCAAGGACATAATCTGCATTACTGATTAGATGAGTCGTTTTTTTTACAGTTTCATGGTGTTCAACGTTGTCTTTTTAGCTACAGTATATCAACATAGAGTTTAGTTCAATGATTATTTGTTGTCTGTTTCGGCCGTACTCCTATTTGCGTCCTCTTCTTCGCTAGTGACAGGAAAGAAATTACCAGCATGGATCTTGGGCGCACCTTCATCCGGAATGCGTTCGTACACTTGATAGTACTTTTCTCCTCGCTTATTGTCACCTCCTGATCGTGTCACTTTCTTGGCTTCTTCTGTTTCATTAATCATGGTCTCAACACAAATATCGTCCTTCATTTCTTGCACCGATAAATTGCGAAAGAGAGGATGCGCATCACATTCCCGTAAGTGCCATTCGTGCAATTCCTTGACATCGGTAATACAGTACAATCTTCCTACTGTGGGTTGCAATAGATAGGCGTATTCGCTCAAAAGTCGCAGCGACACAATTCTACGAGCATGATTTTTGCGTTTGAAATGAGGATCCGGAAAACAAAAGAACATTTTTCGGAGCGACGCTTTGGGAAAGAAATTGGGTAAATACTTCATGGAATTGGTGCGCAGGACTGAACAATTTTCGTACTGGCCAGGATTCTCTTGCCGCAACGCCATAATGCGCAATCGGACGTATTCTTTGACTTTGAGTCGGATTTCCAGCCCCAGAATGACTTCTTCCGGTAGCAATTTCGCCAGCGCTACTGTCAAACCGCCAAAACCACAGCCACAATCCAGGAAGGTTGGATGTCGTTGTCCTTCTGGTAAATTGGGAAAATGTTCTTCCAACCACGCCGTGTCCTGCAGTGACGACGGGTATTGAAAGGAATCATTGTGAGCGAGGGGATTACAGTGGGCTCGTTGTCGATAAAATTTCTTTTGGGGCATTTCGCCATGCTGGGTGATAGCGGCAGAGGAAGCAATAGGTTGGGAGGTGTCATCTTCTTGTCTGTCAGATACTCCTTGTTCTTGGTTCATTGTGTTGCATTCTTCGGCCCTTCGTTTTTGTTTGGCAATATAGGCTGAAGCCTTGTTGAGCGGCATTTGCGTTTGAAATTATGCGTAGTTCTATAGCTAGTATCTACTCTCGATGGAGATTTGTTACAATTATTTGTGGTGTTAAGAATGAAAATAATGATGATGATAGATGATATCAAAAGAAAAAAATAATAGTAATCTAAGCCCAGTTTGGCTGTAATAATACCTGGTAATAATAAGTGGTTTTCGTTCGTACAAAGAGAGTGTCTTGCCATCAACCGCAAGTTGGAGAAGTTTAAGGACGCACATGGTCGCAATAGGAATTGCTGTTGTGAGCGTTTGAGTAGGTCTAGTCTAATTTGCCGCCAACAAGCCAGCTTGCTTTTCTCGGCGCTTCATCATTGATGCATAAATATTAATATCGCTGCTCATCTCTCACGCACAAAACGACTGGCTGGATAACGATATCAGCCGCCCCTTCGAAGTAAAGTCGCAGTTGGAGTATCCTTCTTCTGCTGCAACAGCAACAACAATGCCGCAAACCACACTTACCTCGTTCTTTGGAGGCAATCCTCCTCCCAAGAAGAAAAATCCTCAAACCAAACTGGATTCGTTCTTTGGCAAGAAGAAGAAAAATACAGAAAGAGTACAAGGCAAGGAAAACTCGCAAAACAAACGGACTTCTCCAGCCCAAAGTGATGCTGAATCAGATACAAAGAAAACCAAATTAAGTACCGAAGAAAAACTCAAACGTCGCGTCATTGATGATGATTCGGACAGTGACGATGATAATGAAGTCACGACCAATAGTGACAAAAACGAGGAGGAGGTAGTCGAGACCAACGATACCACAAACGAGGAGGAGGTTTCCAACGAAAAGAAAGAGGGAGAAGAGGAGGAGAAGGAGGACAATGACAAAAAGATCGCTGCGACGTTCGAAGCGAAGAACTCTCCCAACAAGAGAGTGCCCGATTTGGAAGAGACAACCAAAGCTGAACCAACTGTCACCAAGTCTGCCGCTAAAATGCCTGTCACTGTATCCAAACCAAAGGCAGCCGAAAAATCAAACTCCTCCAAGAAAGTAGACAGCAAATCTACGTCCGCCTCTTCTGCCAGTCTCGATTATGCAACCGTCTGTGAGGCGTTTGAAAAAATCGAGGCCCTTTCGTCTCGTCTTGAAATCCAACAAATCGTTACCAAACTCTTTCGGGAACAGATTGAGGCCGACCAAACCGAAAATCTCTACCCACTCATGTATCTCCTGTCAAATTCGGTCGCTCCGGCATACGAATGTGTCGAACTGGGGATTGGCGATGCCCTTTTGATCAAGGCTATTGCCGAAGCCTACGGAGCAACAGTGAAATCCATCAAGGAAAAATACGAAGAATTGGGAGATTTGGGGCAAGTCGCTCAGAGTGTTAAGGGTAAGCTAAAGACACTGGGAGGATTCTTTGCAAAACTCCAAGCCACGAAACCGCTCGGGTGCCAAGAAATATTAACAACCTTTCGGGATATAGCCAATATGAAGGGAAATCAATCCCAGAAACACAAGATTGATAAAATCAAGAAAATGTTGGTGCGAGTTACCAATCAAGCCGAGCCCAAATACATTATTCGAGCTCTACAAGGAAAATTGCGCATTGGACTGGCCGAGTCGACCGTCCTCATTTCGTTGGCCCAAGCATTGACCCAGAGCATTCCATCTAAAGCTGCCAAAGTGCAGGAACAGTACACCAAATCTAACACTGCAAAATTGATCAAGGATTTTCCTCAAGAAGCTAAGGAGTACTGTAATACTAAAGTTACCCCAGAGAAGCGCATGGAAGCAGCCGTGGCCATTGTCAAAAAGGCCTATTCCGAAGTTCCATCCTACGATGCCTTGATTGACGCCTGCGTGTCGGTGCCTCTTCAGGAATTGCACAAGGTGTGTACCCTAACGCCTGGTGTCCCCGTTGCACCCATGTTGGCCAAGCCAACAAAGTCTATATTGGAGGTTTTGACGCGTTTGAATGGTCAGCGCTTTACTTGCGAGTACAAGTACGATGGAGAAAGAGCACAGGTGCACATGTTAGAGGACGGCAGCTTTCGCGTCTATTCTCGTAGCTTGTTGGATACCTCGGCCAAATATCCAGAAGTTCCCAAATTTGTTAAGGAAGCCGCTGGTTCCGGCGTTACTAGTTTTGTCTGCGATACTGAGGTAGTGGCATACGACGTCAAAAAGGAGAAATTGGTACCGTTCCAAGTCCTTTCGACGCGAAAAAAGACTGAAGAATCTGCCGAAACCGCCAAGGTTCAGGTCATTGTGCAAGCCTTTGATTTGATGTATCTCAATGGGGAATCCTTGTTAGGCCGTACGCTAGCAGAGCGTCGTGATTTGTTGCGCAAGCACTTTTCTGTGGTCCCGGGCAAATTCAATTTTGCCATTTCTTTGGATCATCAAGAGGATGGAGATACCACCGTCATTGAAGAATTTTTAGATGCTGCCGTGAAAGGACAGTGCGAAGGTTTGATGGTAAAGACCTTAGACGACAATTCTCATTACGAACCTTCCAAGCGATCGCTTAATTGGCTGAAACTCAAGAAAGATTATCTTGAAGGGCTGGGAGATTCGGTCGACCTCGTCCCTATTGGGGCGTACCACGGCAAAGGAAAACGAACAGGTTTTTACGGAGCCTATTTGCTCGCGTGCTATGATCCTGATACGGAAGAGTTCCAGAGTGTATGGTACGTGGGGTTTGTTTAGCTTTCTTTTGTTCTCTCTTATATTATTCAACCTACAGAGGACATTCTTACCATTCTCTTCTCCGCGATCTTACTTACAGCAAAATTGGCACCGGCTTTTCGGACGAGGACTTGAAATCGCTGTCTGAGCACTTAAACAACCACAAGATCCCTACGAAGAGCAGTCAGTACAATGTCACTAGTCAGCTTGAATGTGACGTATGGTTTGACAGTGTGCAGGTCTGGGAAGTCAAGGCAGCGGATCTTTCCAAATCGTCTGCGCACCGTGGCGCTGTTGGAAAAACCGGTGATGAAGACCGAGGCATCGGTCTCCGCTTTCCTCGCTTTGAACGCATCCGCGACGACAAACGACCATACGAGGCGACTTCAAGCGACCAAATCCTAGATATGTATTATTCTCAGGACAGCGTTGGTGGCAAAAATGATGAAATGGATGATGGTATCTAGACGGAAAATAGTACGGCTGAGAAGTTTTCTGTCTTTGATGTGTTGTGTCAAGTTAATGGACAATAAATAATAATATGATATGAAAATGGCAATATTGAGCACCTTGAAAGATATAGCAAGTGCTTCAATTTTAATTGAGCCTACTGTATTACATCATCGGTGAGATTCGGATGACTCCAATAGTCCATGCTCTTGAAGCACTACTTCAGTAGCATTCCCGTCGTTCTCATTGCCATTGTCAGGCAAATCAGCAAGGTCATGTGCTGTCTCGTCGTAAAACTTTGCGACTGTGTTTCGATGCTCTGATGATAAAACCTGAAGAAATTCTTCATAGCTAATGCGGCCATCTTTCAGAATGTCGGCCTCTTCCATCAATGTATCTATAAATTTTTCGCTGGCGTGTTTCCCCAGAAGATCTCGCAGGTTCTCTCGAGAGATGTACCCTGAAGGCGGAATGCAGAAAAGTGAGGCGAATGAAAGGCACGTTGAACAACAGAACCAACCAAGCTGGAGATGTTCTTACCACTGTCATCGCTGTCCATTTGATCGAAGCATTCCATCAATCTGTACTCTTCGATAGCACCTTGCGTCTCGAGTGTTGCGGCTAAAAATTCTGTATAGTCAATAACATTTGTTCGGTTGATATCTACCTTGCGGTATATCTCTTGAATTTCTTCATCACTGTAATTGAACCTCAGCAAAGCAGCTTTGAACTCATCAAGAGTGATTGTTCCTGTGTTCAGGGTATCGAATTTATCAAATACTTTTCGTAGCTCAAAGATCTCTTCCGGGGTGGATTTTTTGGCAATCACATTGAGTGCCAGTTTTCGAAATTCACCAGTATCAGCGTATCGAACAATTCCATCTTGAACTCGTTCAATGAGATCTTGTTTTACTACAGAAGCATTTGACGACATTACAGTTCTAGAGGTAAACCAATGATGCTTCATTGCGTCATCGGCAGTAACTCTGTCATCGGGATTGACTTTCAAAAGACTGAGAATAAAATCCTTCGCCTCGTCTGAAATTTCTTTCCAATGGTGACTTTCAAACTTGACATCTCCCAACAATACCTTGGCTACTAGTTGCTTGGGAGTTTTGCCTTCAAATGGCTTGTTGCCATCGTCCAACATCATGTACATGCAAACTCCAATAGACCACAAGTCTGACTTGGTTGTGTAGTGTCCCTTCATGGTTTCGGGTGACATGGAGTACAGTGTGCCGACCCGTTCTGTCAAAACGGGATTTTCCACGGAGTAGTTCTTGGAAAGTCCAAAATCTATTACCTTCACGGCGGCTTCTGGATGTGTATTCTCAAACATGATGTTTTCAAATTTAATGTCGCGGTGGATGATGCCCCTCCTGTGTACATAAGAAATGGCACTAAGGATTTGTTTCAGTACTCTGGCAGCACTCATTTCGCTGTAGGGCATGCGTGCATGCAAATCACCGCCTGTGCATAGTTCCATGACAATCTCCAGTGTTCTTGATACTCGAAAGGAGAAAGTCTCGTAGGCTTTTATTATGTTTTTGTGATCCAGTGTTTTCAAAATTTCAACTTCGTTCTTCAATTGATCAATCTTGTCTTCTTGAACCAGGGCGAGGTTGATGACCTTCAATGCAAAGTGAATCTCTTTGTTGTTGCTGTTGCTGTTGTTGTTGTTGTTGTTGGGATTCTTTGTTTGTGTTTGCACTTTGCTTCCTCCGCGACGCTTGAAGGATTTTCTTGGATGCAATACCTTGTTGACTGCTCCTCCTCGTCCCTTGCTGCGAGCTACCATGTTTGCAAATCCTCCAATACTTTCCTCTCGCTTCCGGATGCGATAGATGGTACAGAGTCCACCGTGTCCAATTTGTTCCAGTACTTCGTATATTTCATTGAATCTATCACGACCATGCCGTTGACGGACCAAATTTTCGTGAAATGAATAGCCTGCGTGGTTTGATAAATCTACCTCTTCAGTTACGTTCGTCGAATTGCAGGCTCCCATTCTTTTGCTTTCTCGCAATAGGAATCGAATCTTACAGACGTACACGGATCCGCACCTCACGCAACCACACACACATGCACCAGAGAAAAAGCAAGACAAAGATTGCGGATCAACAATGCCGACAATAACGAATATACAGTAGGTAGATTATTGTTTACTGTCTAATCGCTTTTTCACTTCCAACTTAGCGACGCTGATCTGGTTGTTGGAAAGACTTTAGAGATGATTGGCAAGGCCGCAGGTTGTGGTGGATTGGAGCAGATCTTAGAATAGCTTCAGTGCTTTTTGAGTAAGTGACGACGTGGATTATTAACAGCATCCTGCACAGCACTATTTTTTATGTTATCAAAAAAAGGCCTTTGACGCCTCTATTCAGTAAGGATAGGATTTTTAGAACTATAGATGCACATCAACTCCCATCATTCTGACACCGGTTCCGTTGTCTACTCGTTTTACTTTTTCTACAAAAAATCTTACGTGTACCCGAGTACTTAACTACGCTAGTACCGTAGTGCCTACTAGCTAGCTAAAGTAGAAGTAGTAACAAGTAGGAGTAAGTAGACTAGTCCCGTAAAAGACTAGCAGATCCTATCCTCCTCCATGGAGGGTGTGGTCCGGTTGTGATCAACTCTGTCACCCTTTGGGGTGCCAATGGTTGCCTTCAAGGAACCTTGGCGCCCTGCGGGCACCATAGTTGTGATCCCCATAAAATTAGACATTCAATTTTTTTTAGTCCCGTAGTAGACTACTACTAGTCTAGTACTCGGAGTAATAGCTAGACTCTACTACTACTCGGAGTAGCTACTAGCTAGAGTAGCTAGAGTAGACTACCTGGTAATGAACAAGAACACTGAATCGAATCTGCATAGTAGTCTAGTGGGTGCAGTCGTCATCCGGTCACAATCAATTGTTGATTCAAATTTGAGAGACTTATTATTAGTACTAAGCCTCTTCCAGTACTCATCTCACAGGAAGATTCCCCACTCGACAAAGATTAAGCGAAGGTATTGCACACCACCAATCTATCGCGGCTGCTCTCATCATTTCTAGACTACGATTTCTCTCAACGAACTAATTAAAAGTTAGGATACTAATGGTGGAACAAGATACCGCAAGTCCCAGGGAAAAGGAAACGTCCTCTACAGCGGCTGTCATGAGCAACGGTGACAGCAATGTCCACCAGAGGATGCCAGAAGTCAAAAAGGAAGATTTTTCGACTCAGAAATCTTCGTTCAAGGGAGATGAGATGGAGGTGGATAAGGATGTTGCAGCCAAAATTGATCTAACCGAAGAAACAGACGCGGGTGGAGCAGACTCAATCACGGCTCCTCCCAAAACGGTGACAGTTGTACTCCCAGCGGACACTTTCACGGACAATGGTAGCAACTACAACAGTGCCGCGGAATCTTCTGCTGTTACTGCCACGAGCAAACTCAAAAAGAAAAAGGGACACAAACACACGCAATCTAACAGTATTCCCTTTATTCCGGCAGCTAGCGAACGGATTCGATCTACCGCCGGAGATGGTTCGGATCTGCAAGATCAGACCGATGATCGCGTTCGATTGGGAATTTGTGCCATGGACAAGAAAGCCCGGTCCAAAGCCATGGCAGAAATTCTGTCCCGATTGGACGAAGAAGCATTTCACGTTGTCTTTTTTGGAGACGACATGATCCTGAACAAACCCATCGAAGAGTGGCCGACCTGTCACGTCCTCATCGCCTTTTACAGTAAGGGATATCCCCTGGACAAGGCTATGGAATACGTGGAACTGAGAAAGCCCTTTACTCTCAACAATCTGGCCATGCAAAAAAAGCTCAAGGATCGAAGAGCCGTATACGACTTGTTGGCAGATGCCGGTATTGATACGCCGAGGCATGTGTACCTGAGTCGTGACGATTACGTCAGTACAGGAAAGGGTGAGGGAAATGGAAATGGGAATCAAGAAGTTGTGGAACATGATGACCATATTGAGGTATGTTGGCCTGGCAGTTTTTTTATTCTATTTTTGATATCTATGCATTCATACCTTTCACCTCAACACCCTCGTTACTTTCATATTTTATATTGAACCAATTTGCAGGTCAATGGAATTACTATACACAAGCCTTTTGTAGAAAAGCCCGTGGATGCTGACGACCACAACATTGCAATCTACTATCCAACCTCGGCCGGTGGAGGATGCAAAAAGTTATTTCGCAAAATTGGAAATCGATCTAGCGAATTTTATCCCGATATCAACGAAGTGAGGCGCGATGGATCCTACATTTACGAAGAATTTGTTGAGACGCAAGGAACAGATGTCAAAATGTACACTGTAGGACCCGAGTACGGTCATGCAGAAGCTCGAAAATCTCCCACTGTGGATGGAAAAGTGGAGCGGAACTCGGAAGGCAAGGAAGTTCGCTTTCCCGTCATTTTGACCCTTCGCGAAAAAGAGATTGCGAGACGCATTGTTTTGGTCTTTAAACAATTTGTTTGTGGGTTTGATTTGCTCCGAGTACAAGTGAAGGATCAGGTGGTGTCCTACGTTTGCGATGTGAATGGATTTTCGTTCGTTAAAAACAGCCGAAAGTACTACGATGACTGTGCACAGATTTTGATGGAACATATCCTTGCGACGTGTAAGCCCGGCTCTTCCGTTGGATTTTCGACGCTGGATCCGTTGATTGCAAATGTCAATCGCATAGAATATTCTTCGAAAAAGAAGGGACCCCGCACGATTTTCTCTCGGGCCACTCGTATGCTTCAGGGAGCTCCTGCAGAAGATGAGGCAGACAGCGACGATGATAACGAGGAAGGTGAAGGCCGCTGCAAAAAAGGCAAAACGAGAACCCCAACTTCGCCTTTTCGATCAAGCTCTGCCGACGTCTTGGCCACTGCTGCGGCAACTCTTGTTGATGGAGCTGTTCCCGTTCGTGAGATCCCGAATCAGCTTGCATCTGAGCCAGCTTCCATGTGCCCATCGGAAACCAGCTCGCAGGTTGGCGATTTTGACTCTTCCCATGCACGTGAAAACAGAAATGACGGCGTTACCAGTATGTTAGATTCGCATGAAGAGGAACTCAGATGTGTAATTGCTGTCATTCGCCACGGAGATCGAACGCCGAAACAGAAACTGAAGGTGAAAATGAATGATCCTCTTATTCTTAAATACTTCCACAAGCATTCAAAAGACTGCACCAAAGAATTGAAAGTTAAAGCGAAGGGGCCTATGATTGAATTCCTGGAGACTGTACGAAAGGCACTGAATGAGCTCGACAAAAAGTCGAAGGACGGTTCAGCTAACGAAAAAGACAAAAGTCTCCGTGTTCATTTAAGACATATCCGGGATATTCTGGAGCGGTGGCGCATTGCAGGAATGAATCGAAAGCTTCAGTTAAAGCCATCGAAGTGGGAAGAGTACACTGACGAAGACAGAAATACTAAAAAGCGTTGCATATCATTACAGCTCGTCTTCAAGTACGGTGGAAATCTCACACGTCTAGGTACATCCCTTCATTGTTACTTGTGTGCGAAGATATCTGATGACCCAAAAGGAGATGTTTTTTTTTTTTTTTTCATCTTAACAACATGTTTTCCTTATTTGAACATAGGCGAGAATCAGGCTCTTCGGCTCGGACGAAAGCTGCGTCGAGATGCCTACCCTGATAGCGGTACGGCTTGTGAATTTCCGAGTTTCATTGATTTCATTGGTGTCGGCTGACTCACTTCTCTCTTTTTTCACATAGGCGGAGGTATTCTTCGTCTACATAGTACCTTTCGGCACGACTTGAAGATCAAGACGAGTGATGAAGGGCGCGTCATGAAGACAGCAGCTGCTTTTGCGAAGGGCCTGCTGGAACTCGAAGGAGATTTGCCGCCCATTCTTGTCTCTCTTGTTCACAAGGAAAAAGGAAGTATGCACATGCTTGATCCCAGTGGAAACAAATCTGTCAAGAAGGAGCTTGACGAGTGCAAAGAACGAATTACGGCCAATCTGCAGAAAGATATTGATATCGCAAATGCAACCATAGAAGAAAGAGAGCAGCTTGTTGGTCCCCGGGACCTAGAGGCCCTGCACAAAGCTCTCATGAATATAGGTAATCCCAGAAAAGCTTTGATGAAGATCCACAGACTTGTTGGTGACCTTATCGATCAACTTGAAGATATGTTAGGCATGATTGGATCTGGAGATGAAAAGCAGATCGAAGGTGCGGAGGGCCTCAAAGGAGACGACGAGAACGATGTCGCTCTTAGTGGAGTCAAGCTCTACAAAGGCGAGACCCTCCTAGAGCTAACGGAGAGGTGGCGGTTCCTCTATAAGAACCTTTACGATGCTGACGAAGACAAATTTGACTTATCGAGGATCCCTGATGTTCACGACAATGTGCGCTTCGAGTAAGTCATATAATGGGCTGTATTGTTTCATTCTCACTTTTTACTTGCCTGAACCTTAAATGAATCTTGCAACCTTCCTAGCGTCCTCCACAATCCTCATCTTGGCCTCTCGAACACACTGGAAGAGTTGTACATTTTGGCGAAAGACATGGCAGATTGTGTTGTCCCACAAGAATATGGCACAACTTTCGAAGAAAAGCGGAGTGTCGGGGCAAAAATTAGCAGTGCTTTGTTGGAGAAGATTATGTAAGGCGCTGGTCTGCAGCACTAGTTTTAATTTTTTGGCTTGTCAATGTCTTTTCATCTCAATACGATTTCTCCTATCGTCTCGCAGGTACGACTTAAAAATTGCCCGTGCCGACAACGAAGTGGACATGCGGTACATGATCAATTTGGAATATACCATTGATCTTCCCATCACTACGATGGGCCGCCGCGTGAGAACGCGTCTGTATTTTACGTCCGAGTCGCACTTGCACACTATGCTCAACGTGCTTCGCTTCGCCAAGGACCGTACCTCGGTTCTATCTGAAGAAGGGGTTAACATCTTAAATGACACGGGCGAGCTCTGTTACCTTACGCAAATCCTTTTGCGTCTCTTCGAAGACCGGCGCTGGGAAATGGACGATCCCAGGTATGTTTTTTTTTAATTAACTTTCTGCTGCAAACCCCTCGAATGTGATCCTCTTAGCCATTTGCTTCTTTTATAGGAGGTATCGCGTTGAAATTTTGTTCAGTCCAGGAGCAGAGGCGACTCCTTTGCACATGCATGAACAAGATCGAGATTCTGATCCGTCGCGCTTCGACACCGCACCGTTGCAAATGATTGGGCGCGATGGCTTGACGTGTCAGGAGTTAGAAGACTTTTTTCACGCGGCTATCGAAGAGGGAGGGCCCCAGGAAGCGCTTGATACGGAAGACACACAAAAGCTCCCAGAAGCAACCGAGAAAGAGAAAGCTGTCAATAGTGACAAGGGTGCTGTGGAATCCATTACGAACGGGCACACTGCTGACGAAGAGTCCAAGCCGAACGAAAACCCCATTGTATCGCCAGAGAACACAAAAGTTAAGCCGGAGCCTGAAAGAGACGATAGCACTAAGGAGACTGTCGATCGAAAGAAACAGAGGGTATTCGAACCAGCTGACAGCGACATCGATGCCCTGAATACGAAGACCGCCTTTCCTCTTCCAAATATACCTAATGTCTCCAAACCCGATCCAACTACTGGCGAGAGCAAGGATGACGGCGACAATGATGGTGATGATTCCAGTGTCGTTCGAAATCTCGAACGCAAGTACTTTTGGAGTACTGTTGCTGTAGGAAGTTTTATACTGGCGACAAGTTGCTTGGTGTTAGCTTTGAATCTGAGTATCAGTGATTCGAGACGAAGTCCAAGGAAGCACAGTACAAGGAGATATTAAAAGTGGGTTTGATTAAATTTTAAAAATACATTTCTTGTCATGTTCCTTACCGTCTGTTGACTACCATTCTATTAACAAAACTTTTTATTCCTTGTCAATCTATTTTTGCAACCTCTCTGCGATGCAAACTAGACCAAGGCCTTGGTCGGCGTCTACATGTCAGGTTCTTCTTCGGTGGCGCAATGTGGGAGACATTCCAGCATTGTCTTATTTGTCTCAGTATTGTCGTTGCAGACAAACGCAATGCTGTACTTTTCTGGAATTGCAATGCTATTATTGTCTTGACTGGTAGAGTTGGAAAGGCGGTTCACACAACTTGGTCAGGGTTGGCCGTCAATACATCGTTGGTTTACGGCTGTAGTATATCTCCTTATGACAGTGAACAAAGACGTGAGAAGTGAGAACGCAGTCACAATTTCTATTCTTATCGATCCAAGCAATCTTACAAATAAATGCAAGGAATTTTTGTTGCACGTTAAACAAGACAATCTGTGTCCTAATTAAAAGGACGCACACATGTTTATGAAAGTCTAGCCGTTACTCCTCCCATTCTTCCATCTATCTAATAATTCATTCTCGCCTTCTCATTCTTTTTCTTCTCAGCATTGTTCCTCTTTGCACCATCAAAGATGGTAAGCCAAGAAGTTCCTTTGCCTTGTGCTTCAACCATGCCGTAGCCTCATGATTCCTCCCTCTCCTCCAATCCCTTTCTTCGTCTTTGCAGCCGCCCGTGAAGGACCCTAAGCAATCTAAGGTCGATGGGCTGGCCTTTCTCGGTCTGTCTTTGTCTCAGGCCTCTGACAAAGGCCACCCCGATACCATTACCAATCAGTCAGCCTTTGATTTGAATGAAGTCATTGATAGAGAGGTGAGTTGGCAATCCATGCAACTATAGTGCCTTTTCCTGTAGAATTACTTGAATGTTCCTGAACCTGTCGATGGTTTTTTAATATTCACAGTACAAGTACATTTTTTCCACCAACGACGACGGCTGGTTAGTAGGTGGTGGAGAGCCAGGTCCTCCCACATCCTACAAACTTGCTGCTCCAGATTCTGCTCATGTGGAGATTATGAGAATTGGCACATACAAGAAGGAATGGGGGGGAATTGAAAGAGAGGACATTTTGGAAGCAATGAAGGGAGGCAAAATTAAGGTTCCCCAAATTATGGCACTGCCCACAGCCGTTGTGGCCAATCCTGATATGCCCCCCGAACTCGAAATTCGATTCGACATGGATCCCAAAGAATTGGAAGAATTTCTAGTCAATCCAGAAAGTGCCAAGCTTCCAGTCAATTGGGAATTGAGGTTTATTCACAATCAACTTTTCAAACACTTTGATTTCCCCAGTCGATTTTGCCCGGGAGCCTTTCACTCCACCATTGTGCGCAAGGCAGAATTTCGTTCTCCTGAGCACCGAGTGGAATATTTCAAAAAGTGTGCGCAAATCATTGATAAGTGGAAAGCAGCAGGCCCTAAGGCATTGCAACCAGATGAATCAGGTGCCATTTCCTTTGGTAGTGGTATATATCTCTTTACGGATCGCAACAACATTACCCATAAATTTGAACCAAACTTTTTGCCTCCCTATGATACACCTGACAAACGCCATCTCATTGCCGAATTTCTTAAGGAGGATTGGGACGAAAAGACCTTGTCATGGAAGCCGATTTCGACGTGGAAGTCCCGTCAGGTGTGTAGCACCGGCGATAAATACACGGCGTGCAGTGTGATGTAAAAATGAGAGTCATGGATGCTTTCATTAAGCAAAAAGTCTTGCGATTATTACAGTGGACTGTGCACTGTCTTACTGTGCCATGGCACTTTCAAGGTAAAAACACAGAAGGAAGCATCACATCGGAAGAATGGAAATTATGTTTCTCGAAGGCCAGACGAGAGGAAATTTTGGCTTGCAGAATTAAACATTTGTCGCCAAAGACTTTGAAATAATGAAATTAGTCTCAATTAATGAAAAATTAGAACGAGAACCTGCTCTTCACGATACAATGTGCAAATTCATTCGGTACAAATCGTCCCGTGTCACAGTTGCTGGCAAAGTTTGGTAGGGCTGTTTTCCTTGTAATTTCACTTTTCCCAGCAAGACATCACCGGTGCTCGATACTTGAAGATATCCATACTGTGCGAGACATCGGTGAACAGCGGCAGCCGCAGTTTCGAGATCTTTGCTCGCGGCATTTATCACAGCCTCGGTAGCTCGCAGATTAGCACGAGGTCTACTCTTACTCAAATCAACAACTGAAATTGAAGCTTGCTCAACGCGGTAATTCGATACGGCGCTAGTCAGATGAGCCAGGTGATCCATGGCATCGTCGTAGTAGCCATCCTTGCTCTCCTCGTTTCCAGACGAGCATGGAACAGAAAGTGGTGGAAGCTCAAGAAGAGTTTGGCTAAGCGCCGCATTCTTCCACTTGGCAGCATCACGACGAGCTTCCGCAAGTGCTGGTCGGAACAGTGCCGCTTCAAGCACACCGACGGCCGCAACAGATGCCGCGCTTTCGCCGACAGCGGCACCGGTCTGAGTACCACCCAATCCACGCTGCGACGGCTGCTTTAGAGGATTTTGGGGCGTCAACGACTGCCGGCGTGAACCAGCCTTATTTCCTGGCTTTTTGGGAGACTTCATGGTGTTCAACATGCGAATTTCGTTCTCGTAACCATCAACCTGCTCTTGCAAGACTTCCATCGCTTCCATGAGCATTCGATTTTCTTCCTTCAATTGATTGAACTCTTCGGACGATTTAACTCCCTTGCTTATCTTGGCAGGAGAAGGTTTGGCGCTTGATTTTGTAAGCAACTTTTCCAGCTCGGAGAGACGTGCGTTCTGCATGGCAATTTCCTTGGATCGAGTGGCAAGACTCTGCAATGTACACGGCACGAACTTAATGTAAGAGAAGAGATAATGTGAAGAATTTTTAAGAAGTCTAAACAAAGTTCAGCACGCACCTTTTCCAAACTCGCAACTTTCGAATTTGCCATTTGCAATTTGGGTTCATTATTGATGGCCTCGGCCAGTCGGTGTTCAATATTTCTGGCGCGCACGAGGAAGTTGATATCATCGTCGTCACCATCTACACCTCGCAACTGCATTGTGAGTCGCGATAGACCAATCCATGCATCGACTGCCTCGGGCGATAGCGGATGATGAATACCATTCTCTTCTGTGTTGAGCTTGGCCGATCGTAGCGCAGATGAGAACTGCGCCATGACTTTGATGGCTGCTTCGGCAACATCGTCGCAGGCCTTCAGTTCATCTAACGTGACAACCTCACCTTCCAGCATGGCCTTGCGCACTTCCGTAATTAGAGCATCACAGGCATTTTGCAACAAGTCAGCGGCTGAAGTCAGCGACGAGACCTCATCCGTCTGTTGCACGTCAAGAAGGGTAAGCCTGGAGCATGCCTGGGATGCTTCCACGCTCAATGCATCCAGCTTCATAAAGAAGGATCTTAATTGAGAGCCCACCGCACCCACGAGTGAATTACCCCGACATGACACTGCAACTGTCGATGCTGCCCCCAGGCATGCAAATTTAGCTCTCGTGGCACGGTCTAACAATTCTAAACCAGGCGGATTCCAGTCGGAGAGAAGTGCCATGTCACCAGATTGAAGCTCCGACTCAAGTGTAATTTTGGCCGACGAATTTGCTTGGCGAAGAGAGTCAATACTAGACTGGTGAGTGTCGATACCGCCTTCTTCTTTCAAAGATTTTAGCATCGAGATCAGAACAGCCTCTAAATCAATCATGTTGTGTCCCAAGTGAGAACCCAAATCCGCAGATTGTTGATCTGTCAAAAGATCAGGCCATTGTCCAGCCGATAGATATTTGATTGCGTCAACGCCAGTACCAATCAAGACCTGAGCGCATTCGGATTGATGAATCATATTGGCTACATCTTGCTGGCTTTCGTCGGACAAAACTAGGGAGATGCTTTCATCCGAAGGGTCAACTGTAATCTCATCTTCAAGGGGGACCACGCGCACAGCCTTGTCAAAAGAAGACGCAATGCCATCTAAAGAGCCTGATACAAGCCCGGCTATTCTTGAAACGAGCAGTTCTCCCTTGACAGCAGAGACTTCTAACGTAACAATGCCTTTCGGTAGCATCTTTTCGAGTCTCTCTGCCAAATGTGATTGTGCTTGGCCCTGAATCTTTTCCAGCGCAGCCTGTGCTTCTCTCTTCCGCATTTCAGCTGCGTCGGAAACCAACTGGGCTGCACGAGAGAGCGCTTTTTGAGACGAAGCAAGAAGACTGCTCTTTTCACCCTCTCCGCCTTGCTGCGTTTCCATCAGTGCTTCCTTCTCCTTCTTCAAAGTCTCCACTGTGCTGCGATAATTCGTCACTGTGCGATTAAAGTCATCTTCGCGCTTCCTCTGCATCTTGATAGCCTCTTCCAAATTGCGGATAACTGTTTCACGATCTTCCAGATCCCTGGTCATGGCCTTGATCTCTTCTGCCTGGACTTCTTCCATCTCTGTTGTCAATTCTGCAGATTCCTCTAGTTCACGAATCGTTGCCGTAAGTGAAACATTTTGTTCCTCCATCTCCAAGAGTTTATCACTCAAATCCTCTACCATGCCTTCAAAAGCGGCGCCTTGGTCCACCATATCCTTCAAGTCACGAATCTCGCCTTCCAGCTTCTGCTTGAGGTCTTCCAAGTCTGTATTTTCCTTCACTTGGTTCTTAGCGGCCTCGGCCTCTTTCTCTACCGCCTTCAATTGACGCGTAAGTTCCATCTTTTCGACCGAGGATTGTTCACGGAGACGAATCAGCGCTTCTCGAAGGCGGGCATTCTGAATGGACAAAGCCTGGGCCATGTCATCCGACTCTGCATTTGTCGCAACAGTTGTACCAGCAGCAGCGGCTGCCACGCTCATTTCCATGGAAGAACTTGCCTTTTCAGCTGCTGCTTTAGCTTCCTCAAGCTCCATACGCAATTCATCGACTTCCATTTGAGCAGTCTCACAGTCAATCTTAACTTCTTCGTACTTCTCTGCAAGACTTTCATTTTCTTCTTGCAAGTGATCCTTATCCAGAGCCAAATCTTCCAATGTCGAGTCCAGCTCAATCTTTTCATTTCTTAGATCAGTCACCTCACGCTTCAAGGCAGCAATCTGAGCTTGAAGCTTCGCCTTTTCCTTGTAATGAGACGCATCTGCCGTACCGCGTTGTTCGGATTGCTCCGACAATTTTTGCAACTCATTTTTATAGGCCAAGGATTCCGACCGCAGTTGCGTCACTTCCGTGCTGTGCTCAGATTTTTGTTTCTCCAATTGCTTGGTCAAGGCCCGAATTTGTTCTTCCGACTGTATAACTTGACTTTCCAGGATTTGTTTTTCTCTCGACCAAGTGTCGGGGACCGGTTGCACTACTGAATCGCTTTCATTTTTGGAAGTAGGAACTGGAAGCCGGGACTTCAGCTGATCCTGCAATCTATTCTTCTCCGACGTCATCGTTTCATTCAGTTCCTTAATTTCGGATAATTCGTTCTCAACCTTGGCAAGTTTTTCTTGTAGCGAAGCCAGCGAGTCGTCCTTTTCTTCCAATTGCTTTTTCAAACTTTCAAGGGCTTGTTGATTCGCTTCTTGTCCTGTGGAAGTCTCTCTTTCCGCTATAATGGCTTCTCGCTTTCGTCGAAGCTCTTCTAAGCGAGCTGCAGCGGGCGTGGTTGCGCTGGTAGATTTTGCAGCCGATCGTGGAGGGGTTGTTGCTGCAGCCGAGCCGGTGATGGAAGGGGCTGACACGGAGGAAATACCGGATGAAGCCAGTTCTCGCCTCAATCTTAGTACTTCCAGCTTGCTCAACTGCCGTTTTTCAAGTGATGCGGCTCTTACAAACAAGCCACAGTTGGGTGGACACTTGAAATAGGTTTGGGATTGGACCGAACCATCATTTTTGCCATTGCCTGCACTCGTTCCAGTCAACCTCACGCCAACCCAATCATCGCCCTCAGCAAAGCCTACTTCTCCAAAAAAAGCCACTATACCTTCGAGCTTGCTTCCGCCATCACGGTGAACATAAACAGGATCGTTTAACTTTAGATCACTCATGTTTAAAAGTATTTTTTGATTAAAGCTTGACAAACCTGTGCAATGACGGTTGCCTGTCTGTTGACAAGATTTGCCATGGCAGGTGAACCCTATACCTCAATTTTAAGAAAATGGAAGATGTACATTATTATTATTTTCTCATCAGTAGTCTAGGTCTACCTGGTACCAGGTACCTGGTACAATACTCGTACTCTTCCGTGCATGGCAATTCATATTTATTTTTTCTTCTCGCTCTCGAGAAGACTCTTTCTTTCTTAAAGGTCCTGAACTCTCGCTCAAAGCGCTTCCGGGTCCTCGAAAATTATTTCTATTGCTTGTGTGATGAGGGTCAACGGGAACATTTATTTTGATGTTCTCAGATTTCAGATCTCTTCAAGGCTATCATCTCGTCCATGATCGCGTAAGCTCGATGCTTACGTTTCCACCTCTTGACTCTCTCCTTTTGATATTCGATATTTTCTGCCAACTCGATCACCGTCGCAATGTCGGCATCACCGGCCATCCTCGCACATTGGTTTACTTCAACGTCGAATTCGTGGAGTGATATTTTGAGTGTGTGAACAACGCGCTCCGATTTGTTGACATTGGCGGGTCTCTGCGCTACCTTCAGGTAAGCTTCCTTTGCATGTTGCTCCAGGTCGCCTGCTTGCTTTGATTGCTTCATTCATTGTTTTTACTTCGTTTTGTGCGAAAGTCTTTTCGTAATGAAAAATGAAATCACTAGTACCAATTTTCAAGCTGAAAAGCGCTTACCAGCTGTATGAACGAGCTGTGCAGTGTCTTACGTAGACATGTTCGACAGAACCCTAGGGTTTCCAAGTGCAGAGTTACTAATAAGCAATTGCTGCTGCGTTTTTTTTCTGATTAACACAATCATTGGTTTGGAATTTTGCTTTTTTCCTAGGCGGCAAATTTCTTCGAAAAACTACGAAAGATATACCCTGGCATGCTAACGAATATGCAACTAGCATAGGCGACAACTTTAACAAGACGAGGGTGCACCAAGATGACCATTTACACTATGATCTGTATTGTTTAAAATCAATTCCTTCTAAAAAGACCTTAAGCTGTCGCACTGTGCACAGAACCAATCACATCTCCAGGTTTCGCGGGTGAATAATGATATGATTTTTCACCCCATGCAAGTACTTCTTCGTCCAAGTTGAGACCACTACTAGCTGCGCTTGCTTCACCACTCAGAGGCCACCATTTGCGTGCACATTGTGTTATTTTGCTGTTGACCGCTCTGAAAGTCCCTTTTTGTCCGCGGCTGTCGCCAAGCGGCCAAGAACACAATGTTGAACGACCAAACAGCAGCAACAATAGCGTCAATCCAGTCAAGACCAGAAAAAGTCTCGTCTCACTGGCTCGTACACAGATTGCAGGCACTCTTGAACCTTCCAAGCTTTGCGGCTGTATGAAAATAATGATCTCACAACAACTATAATATGCATTTTTTTCTACCAAGATGAAAGGTGGCCGCTACCTGCATGTCCATGCAAAAGAAAATCCATGCACTCGTCACATGCACCATTCGCAGGCTGATAAAAGTAAATAAATAATATTATTATTATTCAAAACAATAGTACTCGAGTAGAATTAAAAATAAATAGTAACCGTAGTAGACTACTACGGTACTACTTGTTCTGTGTCTTAATAAAAAGCCAACGGAACAGCCTCGTGATGTGGCGTGTTGTGTGAACTGCTCGTGTCAACATGCAAGGCGGGATCAAATCCACTCTCGATCGTTCTGCAAGGGAAAGGTTGAGTTTATAAAACTAATTTGAACCGCGCAAATAATAAATACTGAGTAAATACAAAAACTGTACAACAATTTCTCGTTTCGTGGCTCAACTAAGTTAAATGCATGTGCAATTGTCATTGAATGCTCTTGCTAAGGAATGAGAATCCAAGTTTACCCAGTAAGTGGCTTCGTGTCTTTTGATTGGTCGAGAGGAAATTTTGCTGAGATCGCTGCTTTGCTGCTCTCGAAATTGCATGGCAATATTTGCCGTCATAAAGCAGTCTGTAAAAGACAACGCAACAATAAAATATAAAATTATCAGAGATAACAACCACGGGATGATACGTATTGATAGCCAAGCACTTAATCTACTATTAAGCACACCACCACCAGCATTAGCGGTGTGTTCTGCTGATCCTTCATTGAGTTGTAAAGAGCAACTGTACGATGACTGTATACGAAAGGAAAAGCGAGCCGACGGCGATGATGCTTCAGTTGGTACTGCGGAGACCGTTTGGTCTGACGATACGGAGGAAAGCGATGACGAGGACAATGATGATGACTTGACAAGACGAGTTTGCTTCGTTGAGCCTCTAGTAACCGAGGAATGGACAAGGGAATACACACCACAATCGGATGTTGCGGCGCTCTATTATTCATCTGAAGACACTACAAGGTGCGTTTTTTACTTGCTTCTCGTTTTCATCGCCCACGTAGGAATCTAGTACATCTCTACAGGGGCGGCACGCGCGCACCTGAGCAATCATCACTTTTGCCCTTCCGTGATTGATTCCAGCTGTAGTTAATTTATTTGTTTACTGTTTTAGTTAACCTTGTTGTAAGTTGTAAGACTACTTAGCTAACGTACACCTTTCACTTTTACTTCGTTGACACAGGTTTCGTCAAGAATATCGCTTGGAACGGCAAGTTCTCTCGGATCTCTGCATCAAGAGTGATGAGCTTCCCGACGCCGAGCTGTTTTCGGACATGATGGATGCCAAGCAACAAGGCAAAGGCCGTCATCAGATCTCGAGGGTTGTTGTACTTCACAACGACAGGTTTCAAGCATTTGGTTCGCTGCCAAACGTTGAAGCTGTTGCTCCTCCGGATGAATCTTTTTCAGCCACCGACCCGTTGATTGGCGGCGGTGAAGACTTTCCTGACTCGGACAATTTCTTTGACAGTGATTCCTTTTGGTCTGGCGCCGTGACTTGGTATTAGCAGCCCTCCTCCTCACATACATACGTACATATATACTTTAGTTCGGTTTTGTATGTGATGTGGAGGCTTTCTCTGCTGGAACACCATGAGCTGTGTCATACATACCAGTGCTCTTGTTGAAATGACAAGTCTGCGCACTTTACGGAATTCGCACATGTTGTGTCATCGAAAAAAAAATGTTAATCGGCAAGGAAAGATGGAAAGGAAGAGCTGAGATGGTTGTTCACTGGGGAACCTGTAAATGTCTTGTCTCGGAAGAAAAGAATGAGGAATGGATTTCAATCATGGTTCTCGTCTGGGGAAGAATCATGAGGGATTTTTGGCTAATGACCGCGTGTTATTATTATCTACGCACTTCACAACACACAACACTGTTTTTGATTTTGTAAAGCTACCTGGGGGGATGATTGCTTCATTCCACCGCTGCGCAACTTTCATTCATTCAAGAGCACCTGGTATGTTTCAATTGGTTTTTGGACTGCTGCTGGTCTCTGCATCATGTACAATTTGTTAAGTAAATATAACTCTATAGAGGGGAACATTAATTTATGACTGTGATCTATTGAATTGTGCAGGAGAGGTGTTTGCTGGCTGGCCTAAAAACAAAGCTCTGTTGTTTGTGGCTACTTCTAGTGCCCTACTATACCTCAATACAACCACCAGCATGGCAGCGAGAGCTTTGAGCGTACTTGTTCCGTGCGCGCTTCTGCTGCTGCAGCAAAAACATCCAGACTCGTGATAATAATATTAAAGCAGCGGACCAGTTTTCCTACGATGAATGAAATGAGCACTTTTGCGTCAGAAGCATAATACGCATCTTATCAAAAAATAATCGTCATTAGGCAGGACATAGTGATGCGAGTTATAGATTGGTAAGGTATCTAGTAGCTATGGCAATCACGGCAAAGCTAGCTAGTAGTCTAGCTATCTGACCCAACCTGTGGCTACGTCTTCCAAGATACCAGTACTAGCTAGATCTACTAGCTACCTGGTACCAGGTACTACTAGCTAGACTAGTCTAGTTAATAGGGCATGATTCTGAAGGTCGACCCGTGAAAGCAATCCCACTTTTATTTTTGCATTCATAGGGGCAATAATAATATTATTATTATTTATCAAGGCGCCGGCAGTCCCGTAGGCTGTCCGGTCCCTTTGCACCACCTCATTGGTGGGCCACGTCATTGTATGGAAATAGAGTACAGTACTGAACGGCCACTATTGCCCAAGAGCACCAGTGCTGGAACTTCATTGGCGAGAAAGCGAAGAAAAAACTGGTTGAACGACTCGAGATTCAACCGTTTGCTGTTGGGTCATCAAGCGTACAGTAGATTCCATCTCCGTCGACCGATATATATTATTACAACTCATAATATTATTATTATCACCACTCCTTCTCTCCTACTATGATACAACGATATATACTGGCTCTTGCGGTATTTGGATGGATTGGCATTACTATTGCAGACGATGAGTTCGCTCCTCTTGTTCCAGGCAACCATTGTGGGCATGCTGATTCCATTTCCCCTTATTCAATCGTAAGCTTGCTGTGAACTCCTAGTTCCTTTTGCCTGTCATGTGATTTATACCCCAGTCGTCTAACAGCCGACATGCACTTTGATTGCTGCAGGTAATTGATGGTGGATCAACTGGGTCAAGACTGCACATATTTCGCTTCCAGCAAGAAGAGGGCCCCGATGGAACAGCTACATGTGCCTGCGTTCGGCAAGGTTCTAGCCGAGCCGATGTTCCCATGTCGGCATTTGGACCAATGGGAGATGAAGAATTAGATGCACATCATGTCGCAGCTCATATGTTACCCCTTTTTGAATATGCAGCAGAGATTGTCCCACCAAAATGGTACGAAACGACGGTTGTCAAGTATCAGGCAACCGCTGGCATGAGATTACTGACCGAGGAGCACCAAACACAGGTTTACGACGCTTTGTATCAAGGATTGATGGATTCCGATACTTTCGTCTTTCGCGGTATGCAACGAGAAGACATCGGTACGTTATCGGGAGAGTTGGAAGGGTACTATGGCGCAGTCGCTGCCAATTACTTGTCGGGTCTGATTGACGCGAATCTTCACGTCATTGAAGGCAACACTGATAGTAGTAGTAGCAGCGCAGAAATTCCAGCAATCAACGATAACCATCCCATTGGGGCTCTTGATATGGGGGGAAGTTCTACTCAGATTGTGTACTTGACAAAACCACTCCACAAAAGCAGCAGCTGCGGAAAGAAGAGCTCAACCCTCTCGGATAGCGACGCGGAGGAGGACCCTCATACCTGCAAACTTTCCGAATATGAGGCAGGGAAACTTAAAATTCATGGTGACAATTTCTTTTCCACGTCATATCTGTCTTACGGTGTGGATCAGTTCCGGGAACGCCTTTGGCTGGCTCTGATTTGGGATAGCCAGGCAGCAAATCACTCTGACTCTTGTGAGACCAAAATGATCTCTTATCCATGTGGATTCAAAGGCCACTACTTCGAATGGAATGGCTACACATTTTTTGGAACAGGCAATGCTGACGAATGTACCAAACAAGTCCAGAGACTATTGCCTCATCCCGAGGACCTGACCGACAATCATCAAGAACAAGCAGGGCGTGTAGTCGGTGGAATTGAACACCCTCCTCTCAATGGAAAATTCTTTGCCATGTCGCTGTATTTTTTCACGCTGGACTGCCTCCGTGAGCTGTCGCACCCCATGGCAAATGCTCACGCTGCCCTGAACAAAGCTTGGCCACGACCAAGTATCAGAGAATTGACAGACGCGCTAGAAGGGCTATGCTCGCGCAGCTGGACGAATGATTTGGAGGCGATCCAGCACAATTCACACGAGTTTACAAGAGCCGAAGTTCTCCCCCATCGATGTTTTGAAAGCGTCTACATGGTGACGTTGTTGAGAGACGGTTTTGGTTTCCCCCCTGAATCACGTAATATCACATTCACTTTTCTAATCGACGGAAGCGAGGTTGAATGGTCACTAGGAATGGCCCTGGCTCTTTTCTCTGATGTCAAGGATTCTGACAAGACCAGCGCAACATCTGGCAGTGTCGGCAACAAAACAAAAGATAAAAACGTCACCACTCAAGATGATGGTTGGCATGCCAATCAATCCTCTACGAACTTGAGTGTGCCTCCTTTACAGTTCACAACAATGGCTGGAGAATCTGGCTGAACAGTATCCTGTAAGTGCGCCACTAACGAGGATCTTTCTCGTTTTCTACAAGACCGAGGCAGCAACATTGCTCCGGTTTTAGATTCCTGGTCGCAAGGTTGCAGTCGTCGTTGCATTGTAACAAGGCCGGCGAATGGATTGAAGTGCTGAGCATACAATTTTGTTACTACACCACAGGGCAACCCTTTGATATTCGGTACAAAGCGACATGCAGGACGCAGGGGCTCGCGTAAAGAGTGAAGAGACACGTTATCGTCTCCTCACATGGAATGTTTTTTTATGTTCATTTCCATAGATTCAAAACAAGTTACTTTATTTCTATTATTGGAGGTTTAAAGTACAGAATAAATTAACGTGGTGCCGACTGCTAGTATGCAACATTTTTGAAATACGTTACCCACCTAGATTTCTTTTTGCAGCTCACAAAGATGCACTCGTGTGCACGCTTATTAGTTTCCTTTTCTCCTACGACCTCGTCTTGCCAGGAGGATTGCAGCCTTTCGATTTCGTTCCTTTTTGGTCAGCTTTACACTTTCATCCCTCTTGTGCACCCTTCTTGGTCTTGGACTTTTTTTATCTGGTTTGGGAGATTTCTTTTTGTTTTCGGACTTAGGCTTTGTTTGTGCTGCTGCCTTGTTGCCACCGGTTGAGGTTTTGTCATCGCCAACCCCAGCTGCTGCCGCCGAGGCCTCTATGATTTCGTGCACCTTTTCTTTTGTGGCCTCTGCGATGCGACCAATGTCATTTTTGGACAGAGTCGGCCGGACATTGATTCGTCTTCCCAAGTGGTACGTTCTGTGCAACTTGGTCGCCTCTTTATACGAAGCTTCATCGGCAACATCAACAAAAGCTACCCCTTTGAATTTTCGTGTCATCGTTTCACTATCTCGATCCGTATAGCAAAGGCGAACCGATGTGACGAGACATCCTTTGCTAATAAACAGGTCCCGAATATCATAATCTGTGGCATCGTAAGAAAGCTGGGTTACATGAAGCGAAAATGTCTTTGTTGGCGTTGGTAAAGATCTGGCCTCTACTTGTTGTGGTTTTCTGGGTGTTGCTGCTGATGATGATGCCGCGGCGTTCTTATCCGTCGATGTTTCCGACCACATGGCAGCGGCTGCGAGTAACTCGTCTTCTTCGTTGTTCGACATATTTCTTATCCTTGACTTGTGCATGAGGTGCTACTCAGTATTCGTATGGTTTGTAGAGAAGAGTACCTAGACTAGACCCTACTGTATTGCAAAAAACAATTTCTGTTGTCAAAACAAAGAATCACTCCATGTACTCCCTGTAAAAAAATTCTAATACTAGACTACTGCTAATAGTAGGGTCTAGAATACTGCTTTTTTTTAAATAAGTAATAAATAAACCAAGTTAAGTAGTGGTCGCTGTGAACAAACTACGGAAGGACAGACGAACGCTTCAAATCCACCCAAAGGTAGTTTACCCTTCGATTCAAGGCCAGGAAGTACTTCTTTAAAGTAGTAGCTACTAGACTAGACCTAGTCTAGCTAGCTACTGTACCAGATCAGATAGATTTGGTTCTGATAAATCCCAGAATTATTTCTTCGGACGGCCGAACACTTTTTGGCGAAAGTACGCTTCGTGGCGAACTATACTCATTCGTTTCAAGGGAAAACGACCTTTAAAACGGCATGGAGGGCCAAAAAACTTTCGTCAGTCTCGTTGCACTTCTTCTGTATTCTGCTGCGCTCTCGGGGAGATTACCCAAGGATTAACGGTTTTCAGGACGCAAAGCCATAATACTGTTCTTGTGAGATGTCGTGGCGGCTCACTCTTCTTCCTTTTCCTCATCCGCGTTTCCTTCCTCCTCTTCTTCATCATCACCCTCTTGAGGTTCCCACCAGCTGGTCAATCCAAGCCCATCTTCACAAATAGACGCAACCACATGCATACTGGCCGGAACATTTTCAGACTCGGTCAAGTCAACGGATAGACTTCGCTTCCGCACAGGCTGTCCTTCTGTGTCATCGATACTTCCTTTGCGCAGCGAAGAACCACCTCCATCGGAATTGCTTCCCATCATGTTCGGATTTCTGGATTGTGCGGTTGTCGTCGTTGTAGCTTGCATTCCCTTGGCTGTTTTTGTGACTTGTGTAAAATTAATACTCTTGACCTTGAAGCGAATCTGGTCCCCTAGTTCCATGACATAGGACGATTCATCCTCTGCACTAGTAGTATTGGCTTGTTCTAATTCCGATGATGGTTCCACACCTTCTTTTGTCTCTTCACCAGTTTCTTCCCCGCCATCATTCTCGTGTTCACTTGCCTCCTGGTCGTGATCCATTTTTGTTTCTTCTGTTTCTTCGTTGCCTTCGTCGTAATTAGGCGTCCAAACCCACAACCCTGTTTCTTTGTTAAACTTACTAGGTCGCAACATCCAGTAGGGAGGAATGAAAATATCCTGAAAGAATCCCAAACTAACTTGAATTCCATCAGCAGTACCTTGTTTTTAAATTCATAATTCGAATAGAAAAAGTAAAAAGAGAAGGAGAACAAGGCAGTTCTGATCGCGTTAGAGAGAGGCATTTCAGGTAGTCGTTTAGTCTCGCGTTGGCCAACCGCCAAGTACAAAATACAGTAGTTCCATTTTGACTGGCTTTCCGTTATCCCAGGAATCGTCTGTCAGGTCTCCTGAAATTCCACAGCAAAATTGTTTGTTCAGTGCAGTGCTTGCTATGACAAAATACAATAGTATACTCACTTTTTATGATTCGTCCCGTGCAGACCTCATCTACAAAGGGCCGAAATATGACCAGCTTGACCAGGCACTCGTGATGAGCTCCACCATCACCTTCAACACAAGATCCATCCCCAATCCGCAAACAATCTCCGTACCTCGAGATGACCAATCCAACGTCCATGAGGACACGGTTGGGATACCGGCGATCCATCTCATCTTGAACGGCCGTCTTGGTAGGCACGGCTAGGTTGTGTGCTGCAATACGAATGGTATCAACGACCGTTGTTAATATGAACATGGTGTGCTGCACGAACTAATAGCTTCGATTCGATGACTTGTGGTGTATCTACTGTGCACGTGTGGCTCCTCTCGTCTATTCCTGCTCTATTGCTAGATGTGTGGTTTGGTACATTAATAGTATTATTGTCGTGATGTATGTATGGCCCGTGTCGTGTTGTTTCAAGTTGCAAGTCAGTTTGAACTCTAACCCTTTATTTCAATCAAATTATTGAATTCTAGAGCAGCGTAAAAAGCTTTTCTGAGAGTAGGTCTACAACAATAAGCCAGTACGTTCCGATATTTGAAATAAACAATGATGAATATGAGCCCAATTTGGCGGACCTATTACTTTTTACACTACTAGTAGACTATCCTCCTTGGAGGGTGTGGTCCGGTTGTGATCAACTCTGTCACCCTTTTGGGTGCCAATGGTTGCCTTCGGGTAGCCATGGCGCCCTTCGGGCGCCATAGTTGTGATCCCCGTAAATTAG
>Ga0100391_1001250_pt1 | contig 28589 bp, 30 predicted proteins | sample CryGeymeta201515_FD_81541 | JGI IMG/M metagenome (GOLD analysis project Ga0100391, IMG submission 81541) | Groundwater microbial communities from Crystal Geyser aquifers in Utah, USA - Crystal Geyser metaG 2015-15 | ecosystem: Environmental > Aquatic > Deep subsurface > Groundwater | place: USA... | reverse complement strand
TTACTCTATTAGGTCGTGTGCCTATGCCTGCTTCCTATCCACACTTAGCACTAGCCTAGTTTACTCCTATTTGCCATAATATTCATATTTACTCTTTATGTCTCCACACTAGCTTTTTACGTTACAGTAGACTACTACGTTATTCATGGCGGACAGAATACAGAATAATATCGGGCAGAGTATTAGTTTATTGTTTATTGCTATGCCGCTCGTCGTAGGTACAGCTCATTGTCTTCTCTTCGCATCAGTAATAGTTGTAACCGTGAAAAAATCTCATGGATTTCACATCGCTCCTTACAACGAAAAGCCTCCTCCATCGTTGCCGCTCAAGTGCCTGCTGACACAACTTTCAAACCATGAGTGTGACGGTCCCGATTCCATCCCACTAATAGAGGATGAAGCATTCTTGTCATCTTTGGAGGACTCGCTGGTCTACATGAAACGTTTCATGGACGATGACGATTTCGTATCACGCATCCTGCAGCAGCACAACGATACATCGACGAGAGTTCAAGTGAAACCATCGTCCCTTCCAAAGGCTGGTCTGGGACTTTTTGCGGTGCAGGATGTTCCGTGCGGGAGTCTCGTTAGCTTTTATCCCTTTCATGGCATTGGTATGGACCTACCGGGAGGAACAATAACAGAGAAGAATGTGGCCATGGCGGCACTGGATGCGAATGATCAAAAATATTTCCAAAACGAGGAGGAGTCTGGTAGGAATAATTATCGACAGTACTTGCTTGGAAACCGTCCCTTGATGAGGTACGATAATAAGAGTGTTCTGCAGAGTCTGAATTTGTTTGTGAGTGTCAATCCCCGTCGATTCAGTTATAACAACGAATCCGACTCTGCTAATCGTAATTGGCTCAGTCACATTATCAACGATGGATCCGTGGTTCGCGACGGTACCGAACAAGCTGTTCTCGATTACTATGAAGAGTCCCGACGACGGCAAAATTGTCTCCAGATTCCATTTGGCAATGTTGCCCCACTGATAGCGACCATCACGAACAGAGACGTGACAGCCGGAGAAGAATTGTTTACGTGCTATGGGTCATCGTATTGGTTAAAGTCCCTCTTATCATCTGAAAGTCAAGATGAGGTCGCGCCGCAGCAAATACCAAAGACAACCGCCATTCAGTCTCAGATTCAACAATCTGCTGTAGATTTGAAGACTAGTATTGGAAGAGCACAGAAGCTTTATACAAAAGAGTGGATAGCTGCGGGGAATTACTTTTGTGATTGATGACCCCGGTGTTGGGAAGGGGGGATGTTGGCTGCACGAGGAGTCCGGGCGCTGGACAACAAAAACAGCGAAAAGCTTCAAGGCTTCGCACCTAATAAATGAATCAGAGAATACCCAATCAGTTCCAGTAGTATCCGTTGCTTTTCCAAAATGACATTTGTCAAGTCAAATTAGGGAATGGCGCACTCCGGCTAAGTCCATACGCCCTGGGATATGTACAACCATGGGATGTTGGGCGACGTAACACTATACTTCAACGATGTCTGGGCAAAGAACGAATTTTCTCCATCAAGCTAAAGTCACAAGAAAAGTAAAATACGTACCAACATCCTCTAGGGGATGTATGATAAAAACTTGATACGAGATACCTAAAGCGGAGTGGGCGATCAGTGGTGGTTTCTGTTTCGTAGATATACCAATCCGAAGCCTGCAACCGGAACCAAGCATGTGTTGGGCGTGTATTAAACAAGCTGGAACCGTTGGTAAAACTACGACTATCATTTTAATGGATCAGCAACTGGACAAGGTGATGGAGTATTGCCCAAAGTACTGCAAAGGATACTGTTAAGATTTGAATAGTCAGATCTATTTTCATTTCTTTTCATCTCTAGCTAAAGTTTTATCTCAACGAATCTCCTGCACGTCCAGCTTCCAGCTCTATAACTCGAATGATAAACCATATACACATGTCCTCTTTATAGTTCTTGATGTTCGTCAGACTCAATCTCCTCTTCTTCTTCCGCTCCCTCGTCGTTGCCGCTGCCTTCATCTCGTTCTTTAGAAAACTTGTCCATCATTTCTCGATACTGTTTCTGTTTAGGATCTTCCACGTGTTCAATACTACCTGGGTACTTTTTGACCAATTGTCGCATCAGACTGGCAAATTTTGCCGAAGTTTCTGCCTTTTTGATTAATTCTGGCGCTTTGTTCTTGGCATCGGGTGCATGAAGACGATAAAATTTGCTCAAGACTTCTTCTCGCTTTTTCAGATGAGCATCGTTCTCCTTGGGGACACATTCGCATGCTTTGGCCTGGGCTCCTTCAAACTGTTTGCAGGGAGAAAGGCCAAGCATCATGATTGTAATTTTGGCACTTTCTTGACATTTCTCTCTTTCATCGGTTTCCTCGCAAGTAGTATCCACGCATTTCTTGAAAGTATCGTCGCAGCTCTGTTTATTCGTACCGCAAATTTGAAAGCAAGCATGCCACTGATCACAGCACGACTCATAGGGCTTTTCTTCTTGCTCTTTGTTGCCAGTGAACATCATCGCTCCACCTCCCATGGCATCGCAACCAGCACTCGTGAATTTCAGTCCTCTCTTCTTTTGCACTGGAGCATATCCTTTGGAGCAAGAAAATGGCTTGCAGGGAGCACCCATCCCAGGGATGCCGTCGAATTGAGCCCTTGATTCCAGGATTTGGAGTGCCAATAAAAGAGAAGCGAAAAAAATAATCTTTAATTGCATCATTGCATTGAATGATTTAATAATTGCTAAATTAAAAGTCAGGTGGTATTTCGAATACTACGTTTGAGTCTGTGCAGGATCTTTTATGAAGATGTGAGTTAGAAGCGCGGGTAAGAGATTTTTTCTTCCCTGTAATAAGGAGTAGACCTTAGTGGAGCTGGTTCAAAATCACTCTCACAACAAGTGACTGTACTCTACGTACCCCGGAGTACGTGCACTGCAATGTTCGGTGTCGAATAAGTGTGCGACGGTATTAATGAGCAAATATTCATTTGAAACTTGAAACCATCATTCTTCGAAACAAGGAGTTACTGTGTGTGCGTATCCGCAGCCAGCAGTTATTTTGGGTACTGTAGCATAATACTATGAGGTAAAAGCAGCTGACTAATAAGTTATTGTACCAAAGAAACCAAACGCTGTCGAACTAGTACCCGACGATTTGGTCGTGTGGCACCCATCGGCGTACATACAGATTCTCAGTAACACTACCCACTGGATTCAAAGAGCCACATATAGGCACTTTTTTCTTTTAGGTGGCTGTTCAAACTGAAGCAGATTTACTGATTTTGGTAAAAGGACTGTCGAGCACGGCATTTTGTGAAATCAATGCCGCTCATTCCATCCATGCTTTCTCCGTTCAAATTTTGCTGTCCCAACACCAAGACAGCTGCCGCAACTGCTAACAACGCCAAAGTATCTGCCAGTCGTAGGAGGACGCGTATTTTCCCCAATTTAGCGCTGTCATTTTCTCTATTTTTCTCTCCGTCCGCTACCAGCAACAAAATCGATTCCAGGCCTCCACCGCTAACCTCCCCACTCATTGTACCCGTAGCATCCAAGGATGACAACACGATTCTGGTAAAAACTGAAATGCTCGATACTATCAGCACGATGTAGTAACAGCCTCGCTCCAGCCAGTCGGGCATCGTCATTGGTCCACATCCTGTTGCAAAGACGGCAATTTCACTCCAGAATACACCTGCAGTAGATGCGATGGACGTCAAACCTACAAATATAAATATTGTGCTTTCCCTATCGCTGGTAGATGATGCGTCATCAACTAATGGTTCGATATCGTTTTTGTTATATGAAAGAGTAGTTGCTGTGAAACCAGGCAGGTTGCTTTGTGGAGTTGGTCGTCGACGACTAATAGCGACGACGGGCGGGCCTGCTGATAGGTACGAAGGGCGAAAATGACATTGACGTAGCGTAGTTGGCGAGAATGATTGTGAATTTTTGATATCCGAGCAACAGACTAGCATTATGAGCCATCTTGTTGGTCGCAACATCCTCCTGTGCTGTGTGGAAAATTATTGCGGCTCATTTCTGTGGTTCAATTATTATTATTTATTAGCAGATAGCAGTCACCAGTGTTGTTGGATTTGCTAAAGTCTTCAAAAAGGTCAAAAGGTCAAAAGATCCATCTATATGAGTCACGAGTACCCGGGAACAATCGTACTTTCTACCGGTAAAGCGGAACGAAGCAGCGCTATTACAAGTAGTAGTAGTTTATTAGTGGCTTCAACCAGTTTGGGACTGGCAGTTCTCCGCCTTCGAACAAAATCATTCTTCCTTGGGCTTGCTGCTCCAGGCGCTACGCTATTTTTTTCTCTTGTTCGTAGACTAGTGGTTACATACTTAGTTACGAATATTTCGGAATACAATGATGTGTGCGCGAAGAAGAAGCTAATGCTGAGTCACGATGATTATCAGGGACTTGACGAGCAAAACTTTGCCCTGAACCCATTATCAGCTATTGCTACCAGCCAGCCAAGACACATCATCAGCTCTGATCTATTTCGGTCCCAGCAAGTCTGCGAAACACTGAAAAACATCTTAGTCGGTATTCCAATGCAAACACACACCAGTGACAAAGAATGATATCATCCGCCACTGCTCCCGGTCGCGTTGCCGTGGTGACAGGCGCTAACAACGGCATCGGGTACTTCATTGCTCTACAACTCGGTCTTTCGGGTCTCTTTGAGCATATAATTTTGGGTTGTCGAGATTTAGATCGGGGTCAAGCTGCTTTGTCGAGTATGCGGCCATTGCTTCCCTCTTCCGTGAAAGCAACTGTTTTACCTCTTACAATTGGCAATCATGACAGTCATGTTGCCTTTCGAGAAAAGCTCCAAGCTTTATTGGAAGGGGATTCTACTTCTACTACTACTGATACTACTGCTGATGGTGCATGTAATCCGGCCAAAGTAGACGTCCTTGTAAACAATGCTGCCATTGCTTTTAAAGGATCAGATCCGACACCTTTTGCCCAACAGACTAAACCTACTCTGGACATCAATTTTAGGGGGACTGTTGACTTCACAGAAGTGATGTTTCCTCTGTTACGATTGGCAGCGCAGCAACCATCGGGAGATGCCAGAATTGTGAACGTGGCTTCTATGGCCGGACGTCTATCGCAAATCCGAGAAGATTTGCAAGAACAATTTTCCTGTCCCACCCTGACCATGCCAGAATTGCACACTCTGATGGACAAATTTGAAAACGATGTTCAAGCAGGTGTCCATAAGGCTCAAGGGTGGTCGAATAGCAATTATGGCATGTCAAAACTTGGTATTGTTGCTGCCAACAAAATATGGGCTCGTGAAGAGGCAAGTAATGGTATTTCCGTGAATTGCATTTGTCCTGGCTACTGTTCTACCGACATGTCATCCCACCAAGGAACACGATCTGCGGAGGATGGTGCCAAGAATGCAGTGTTGCCAGCTACTATGAAGGATCCCCCAACAGGCCAATTCTTCGCGGACATGAAACTGAGGGAATGGTAGTCATGGCGCCTAGCTTGTAAAGTATAATTACAGTTTGAGAAGGTTTCAGGACGATCCCCAAGATCACAAAAGCTGTGATCTAAAGAGTTGTTGTATAGAACGTAGTATCGACGAGAAGCACAAGTTTCTGGGAGCTAGCTTGATACGGAGGGAGTCTCTGCTTGCAACAAAAACAAAAGACTCGTCGAATCAACCTGCTTGGTTGGTCTGTTACGCTGGAAGCACACACACTCCAGCATTGCAATTCTAAGTAGATACGTTTTGCAATCAAGCAAAATTCTAGTTCTCGCATCGCTCGCAATAATAACCATATCTTATATCTTATACCCTTATACCAAAGCAAAATTGACTCCAACAAACACAATTACCTCGATGGAGCAGCTTCGTACCTTAAGAGTTTTTACCGAAGGACCTCAGCAACAATAGATATCCCATCACTATGCTGCTGACTATTCCAGCTTTTAAAGCGTTCGGTCGAAAGCTCTCGAGCAAGCAATGTAGAGGCTTTGCTGCTTCAGCATCTGGTTTCGACAAGATCGGGGTCGTCGGATTAGGTTTAATGGGTCACGGCATCTGCCAGGTTGCTGCTGCATCCGGAATTCACTCCAAAGGCGTTGTGGCTTACGAACCGAAGCAAGAATTCTTGGATTCTGGAAAGGCACGCATTGAACAATCTTTGTCCAAACTCGTATCCAAAGGAAAGCTGACCCAAGAGACGGCCGATGAAACCATGGGAATCATCCAATTTACAACTGACATGTCCTACTTGAGTGATGCTGATATGATTGTGGAAGCGATTGTTGAGAAAATAGATTTAAAACAGGATATTTACACCGATTTGGGGCGGATCTGTGAGGAGAAAACAATCTTTGCCTCCAATACATCCGGTCTATCTATCACGAAAATGGCACAATTCAGTGGAAGAGCTGACCGCTTCCTGGGCGTCCATTTCTTTAATCCAGTTCAACTGATGCGGTTGGTGGAAGTTATCAAGACGGAGGAAACAGATCCTGTCGTCTTTAATAAATGCTACTCTTGGGTAAGATTGTTGCTTTGAATTTCGTTGCAAATGTGGAATATCGCCTTCAGCGGTAATTTAGGATTTCATTTCCTCATCAAGTATCTCTTGTTTCGATTCTGTATACCAGGTGACAGATATTGGAAAAGTGCCCGTATCATGCGGAGATACGCCTGGATTCATTGTAAATCGACTCATGGTTCCAAGCTTTATCCAATCCATGCTCATGGTGGATCGAAAAGATGCAACTGTCAAAGACATTGATTTATCTATGCAACTGGGAGCTGGGCATCCCATGGGGCCTTTCCACTTGGCTGACTACATTGGTCTTGATACCATTTTAAGTGTGATGACAAACTGGAATCGGGATTTCCCAGATGAGCCGGCATTTGTCATTCCGCAGTGCATCCAAGACAAGGTTAGAACAGGTCACATCGGAAGAAAGGTCGGAAAGGGTTTCTATCACTGGGACGGGGACACTCGTGGCGATCCGATCTAAAGCTACAGTACATTGTTTTCTCAGTCATCGGAGGTCTAGTCAATACATTGTCGACAGTGATTGGCTCCAATATTGCAGCCGAAACGTAAGTGAATACATCTCCATGGTTATGAAGAATTTTGCTAAAGATGCATTATTATTTAATGGCACTAGAGCTTTGCACTTCTCTCTAAAATCGTACGACTCACTGCCTGAGCATGGGCTGGCTTCGCGCCAGCTCACGGGCAATTCAGACAACCGATAGCATTGAGCCAAACGAGAGATTACAATTCTTTCGTTACATTCGATCATTTTTATCGTTGGTAATAACAAGAATAGCTTACACCAGTAGTTAGCTGATTAAAAGGAGTTATCCTTCAAGGCATTCATCAAGTTGCCGATGGCACCGTCGTTGGTGGTCATTCCTTGCATAATTTCTCCAGCAGCGGCCCACATAGCCAAACGTCCATTGGCAACTTCTTGCTCCCTCAACTTTTGAGCTTTGGCAGCATCTCCCTTTAAGAATCCAAGAGGGTCGAATCCGAAATCACCTGGCTCACGTTCTCCACTTTCTCGTCCAGATGTCGTGGCAATTCCAGAGATCATCTCGACGATTCCAATCATGATCAGAGAAAAGGCAATGTATTGTGGGTGCAAGTTCCAGAATTGCCAAAAGGCCTCCATCTGATTCTTAGCTGTGCATGGCTCGTTTCCGGGGGCAGGTCCGAAGAGTTCTACCTCAACGAAACCAAGAACAGCCAACATGGCAAGACGGCAATGTTTCAGCTCAGCTTCGCGAAGCCAGTAAAGATCAATTCCAACCTCATCAATCTCGGAAAGGCCAAGAGGGTCGAAACCAACATCTCCAGCCATGGATCCGTCGAGCTGCACAAAAGAACGTGAAAAAATGTGAGAGATATTGTTCAAATTGAATGATCCATGGAATCTTTCACCTAATCATTATTGTGCCAAGGAGTTGCAGGGTCCCGAATCTTCTGTGGGCATTAGCATTTATGAACATCCATAGGAGCTTCATTCACTATGAGTGCAGTTTGGACGTATGATGGAGGGTCGACTCAGTACAGTACATCTACCTGAATTTACTTGAGTCGGCCTCATCAGACGATACCAGCAATCCGTACTTAATGGGATAGCACTGCTCACAATTATGATGATGTCCACAAGAGACGCCATTAACGTTTTGGTCCCGGCTAAAACATTGGATATCTCGTGGTATGGTAGAAAGAAATATGACTTACAAGAGCAGGGCGATTCATGAAAGGAAGAGACTTGCTACGTTCCGCATTTAGTGAGGTGAAAGCACGTCCCTGTTGGTGGGCAGGGGCGAAGGCCGTAGCAGATCCGACAAGGAGGGAAAGAGCAAAGAACTTCATCATTGTTGAATACTGTATAAAAATTGTACGGAGATTTCTACTCTAGCAGATATTGACAATCGTTTCTTGAGAACCGAGCGAAGTTGTCGAAGTAAGTGTAAGAACAGGGCAAGGACAAGTCAACGTTGCAGTGGAAGAAACAAAAATCCTCGAACGATGCAAATTTAACATGCCTTGACGTCACATTGCAGGCAAAGATCGCGAAACTCCTGTGTTCAACCAAGAGAGCTTCAGACGGATGCCTGCCAGACCAACAAACTTTCGTCAATCCGTCGTCAAAGAACAGGACTGGCCAATTCAGGACCCGTCGCTTCCACAACGATTTTTTGTGTGTAGGAAAACATGAAGCTGCCCGCAATCAAAAATAATAATGTTGTGATTATTTTTTTATGATAGCCGTCACGGATAGTACCAGAATCTTTTTTCTTTTTATACATCTACTATCTACTACACCTACGGGAACTGTAGTAGAAAAAGGCGAAGTACCGACAACTGTTCAACATTCTACGAATATGTATGTAATACTATAGAGTCTCCGGTACGAAAGAGTGGTATTACAACAACATGATGCTATTGAAACCAAATTCGGCGATTTTGTTGTTCCTATTTCTGATTTTGCATCGGAGGCAAGTCTCGGGCTTCTTTGTCCAGCGCACGGAAGAGCTCTCAAGAAGCACACATCTTGGCGTATCTTCGGACGATGATAGTTTCCTTTATAAGGAACCCTTCAAGAAAGACGAAGAATTACACGTCGATGATGGCTATGATCGCATCAAAGAAAGCAGTAGCCGAGACTGGTGCAACAGTCAATTTGCGATTATCAATGCTCCTTCTAGTCCGGATCCGGATTTAGATGCAGAAGAGGTGGCCCTCAATTGCATTCGAAGTCTCCAGTGGGTAGATAACCCAACACCGAACTCTGGTTTGAAGAGAATTTATGAATTCTTGACAATTGGTTGTCGAGAAGTGGTCACGGGTCGCATGGGTGGAAAGAGTTTGAGTACCTTTGTCCAGCATAGCCTGTACGCTCCTGCGTTCCAGCCCTTCATGGGCGCATCACGAGTAGAACTGGGAATGTGTACGTATACGCCTGCCCAGGCACCGTTTCGAGGACCATTGGCTTCCTTTCCAGTCAAAGTATACGGGGCTCCAGTATTGGCTTTACAGCACATGAGTGGTATGATTCGGTCCGGAGTGGCGCAAACGCCGCCTGTTATCGACATGGTGATTCGTTTAGAACAGCAGCGGCGTCCACCAAATCAAGGATGCTGGATGATTTACGAGGTTCTAGATGTGCGGTATGCCTTTGCGGGTGATATGGGAAATACCCACGTTGGTGCCTGAAATTGTACAAGGGCAGGTATTTTTTTGGCGCTCGGACCTTCTATTAGGCTTTTGTGACGGATAAATCGGTTAGTGCGATCCCATTCACCCTCAAAACTGATTCGCAGAAGGTAAGAATGATGCGTTGCTTTTTCAACATGCAAATAAATGTCCTGACTTCTCAAACCAGTTTCTTACTAGCTAGTTAGTATGTATCATTTTAGTGTATGCAACTTGAACCTTAATTCAAAAATGCCGTCTCGTCAGCATGCATATCATTAGACAACAGCGGGAGGAAGTTCTTTTTCCGTCTTTTCAATGAGATTTATCTTCTTGGAATTCTTCTTACGTGCGGGCTTTTCGCGATACACCATATACAAATAAAACGCAATTGCAAGCACTGCCACCACGCCAATGATGCTGAACACGGTAATCAAAATGTTGGACTTAACTGGCTCTGCTTGTCGGTAGCATTGAAAGGTTGTCTTAGCTTTCTTGTAAATATACTCACCAGACAAATTTTGTTTAAAGTGATCGTCGTTGGCTGCGTAGCGTTGCATCTCTTCGGTGTATTGCTGCATGTAGCTGTTGTATGCGTTCACGTTTTCGTTATTGCCGTACATATTGTTGTTTTCATCGTTGCCATAATTGTTGTTGTTGTTGTTGTTATAATTGTTGTTACCGTAGTATTTTTGTTTTCCGTAGGTAATTCCATTGGTGATCCTAGAGACGTCGTTGCAGACCGCTCCATACTCATAGGCGTGGAGATCACACTGACAAACTTCTTTGTAGAAAGATGATGATTTGCTTTTTCGGTAACAAAAGCCACACCCCTGTGCGACACAAGAGGTGCACTGCTCGAAGTCAAATGCATTGCATGCTGCTGCAAGCAACGTGAAAACAAAAAGGACGGATAAGAGCATGCTTAAAGGATGGAACATATTTTATTTTCCGATTTTGTTGTTTTTGCTATTGTTGTTGGTTGCCTTCGATGTTTTAACCTGTTTTTGACTGCGCGAATTCTTGAACTTGGAACTTTTCTACCTTGGAGGTGCTCGAGAAAAACGGCTCAACAGTCTCCAAAAAGGTAGGAAAGGTGCACGATGAGGTGCACGATGAGGTGCACGATGAGGTATACGATACGGGGAGATGGCGAGATAGCGTTCCGCAGACCGGTGAGAGAGGTGCGCTCGTAAAAGCGGATAATACGTCCATTATTAGATGCACACATCTTCCTAAAAATACATGAAAGAGTAGTATTACTCGTAAAAATAAATAACAGGAACAAATCCGAAACCATGAACAAACGCAACTCTATCCCTCTCGCGTCATCAACACCACACATTTCTAAGGTCTTTTCTATTCATTCAATTCGGTATCTAGATGCCATCCATTACCTAATACGAAGCGACGAAGTATTATCATTACTTTCACAAAAGCGACCGGTCGACGACGGAGGACTCCTTATTTCAGTCATCCCGACATGAACAACATTTTGCCCAATTTCATTGATGACAACAAGCAACTGCTGTCATTGAGGGTGGCATCGTTTGTCATCATTGGATTTGATCCCAAGCCGGGCCCAATCAAAGCGCCGAAGATGCGTATTGATTGTGGACGAAATAGATGGTACCCCGAACAACGCTCTCACATTACTTCAAAGAAGTAGTGAAACGGAACGAATCAGCTTCCATTGCAGTAGCAACTGTACACACACCAAGCTGGAAATTTCATTTACGGGAAATCACAACCTCGTCAATGGTACATAGCAAAGTTGAATCCTAGCAAAATATATTTCTGACCAGTATGTTATGGGCGACCAAAGTTGATTCTTAATGAGGAGGATTTAATAGTAACGACAGGTTTGGACACTACTGTTTGCCCAGGAGGATTTCAGTGACGTCATCTCAGTATTGCCTGCTTTTGGCTTGCATCATCATCAGCTCTCGCTAAGCAAACAACACGCAACAACAAGCTCCAATCCCTCGATCGTCAACTGTTAATAAGTTTTCTCAACCTTATCAGCAACCATGAGCAACTTATCCGCAACTTCCCGTCGTGTGGTGCGAACAATCGCCCACAGAAACATTGACTGGTACGTTGAGTGAAGATAGTGATTATATTAGAGGAGGCAATTTAATTTTTTACATTGGCGTGTATATTGTCTGTCCGGCGTCCGATACGTTTGCCGAATCCTGGTACCGATCTTCTCGTCGTTGATGTTATCTGTATGGGCCTTGATCAGCCTGCGAGCGCACTGGTTATGGGTGGCTCAGCTCAAGAAGACAGTTGTTGATCCAACGAAAGGGCCGAATCGATGATCCTATATCCTTTTGCTGCAGTTGTTGCTGGTTCCTGCGGTATCTTTTTCTTGTGTATCAATCCATATGCACTTCTGCGATCATCTAGATTTCTAATAGATTCTCACTCATCTTGCTATTTTCCTCGCTGTTTGGAAATTCAAAAATGAAGGTCCCGTGAAGTATGGAGTTTGACTCCTCGTACGGCTTCCAAGGTGAATGCTTTCCGTGCTTGGGTAACCACTGCCGATGTCATGGCCGAAAAATACAACAAGCCTCCTGCTGCTGTAGATTTTTCTGGTGCTAAAAAGAGCATTCGTGATCAAGAGCTGGTGGAAAGCTTGGAGGCCTTTTACAAGACGGCATCTCCTCCACCGGAGACGTTTGAAAAGCCCGAAGGCGGCGATCAGGAACGCGCCAAGTACATGGATATGTTTAAGGAATCCGAAGCCTTTGATCAAGAATTGAAGGCTGGTGTCAAGGCCGAATTGGATTTCATGAGAGCCAATCGTACCACCAAGGATACCACTATTCACGACTTCAAGATGAACTATCCTGCAATTCACGAAGAAATTGAAGATGAAATTGAAAACCGAGAATGGTTCAAGGATGTTGGTATGCAGGCCAAATAAACATCGTTGCTTTTTACACAAGCAAGATGAATGGTTGAATATGATACGGACAGTATATTCTTCTATCGTGTAATGTTCAAAGTGGATGAACAGTCCATATGGGCGATAGCAAACTGCTAAGATGAATTTTTTAAAAGCGTTCGTACTGTCTGTGCATGATGTATCTACCCGGGGGTAACTACTAGCATCATGGCTGTGCTCACAAAATAAATAGGACGGGAGAAATTCTTCAGCGTTTTGATTCCCGTTGAAAACTTTGCCTGACAAACTATTATATTTAATCTGTTCCGAAAAATTTAGCCGCCTGGACTCTTTGTCTACTAGACGACGAAGGAAGACGGCCATTTGCAGGCAAATCTGCCATAGATTTGTGTATAGACATATCGTGAATGCTCTAGTGCTCGAAAGAAAGTGAGGGCCAGACTTCTTCCCGAACGGAGAAGCCCTATTTGGAGCATGATCATCATCATGCCTACTACTACTGCATGCATTAAATAAAATCAAAATTTCGAACTCTAAACCACCAAACATGCAGTAGTACTACTACTACTCCTGCTACCTAGCTAGCTAGCTAGAGTGGCTAGTAGAATTTTGACGAGCAGACAAAATTTGACCAAAGTAGAGTAACACATCCTATTAGCTACTACTACTCTACTGCTTAGTAGTAGCTACTCTAGCTAGAGAGTAGTCTAGTACTCGTAGTATTAATTTGCCTTCTACGGGTTTATTAGCCCTCAACTTTAACTTCCACGTGAAGGTGGAAACATTCACGCAACATGTTTGATGGCCCTTGGTTCCTTTGCTTGTTGATGCTTCGTGTACTTTTATCTTTTATCTATTCATATTAGCAGCACTCTCTCTTTTTTTTCGCTATCAAGAGGAGACAAAGAAATACGTGCACAGCATGAGGATACCATCAACTAGTGCATCAGCCCTGGCGGCTGCGTTTCTCTTGAGTTCAGCAGCCTTGACCACAACTACCACGGTCGAAGCTTCACTGGCACCCTGGGGGAAGTCAATCCGCGCAGCTAAACTGTTCGGCTTACAACAACAGCACAAATCCATTCTCGGCACACGAGGAGGAGCCACTAAACCTGCTCCCGTAGATGAAGCAGATACCGAAGAAGAAATAGCTCCCGTCGAATTATACTTGCCCGGTCTTTTGGATGCCGTGGTAATGAAATCTGATTTGGTACGAAATTCATTTTTATCGTGCCAGGTGGCACTTGTTGTAGCAATATCACTGCTAAGAAGAGCAGCCAACTTGGTATCCATTGATGCATATCTCGCCCACTCACTCACTCATTTACTTTTACATGAATTCATGCACAACTAATTAATTATCAACTACTCTAAAGCCAACGGGTGTCTCGGATTCCACAGTTGTCTTGTCAGCCAGCAAGGCCAAGGAGCTAAACGTAAAGGAAGGCGCATTTGTGGCTGTCGTTGGCCGTCGCCGTCGTGCCTCCTACGCTCGTGTTGCCATTGACAAGCAAAAGAAAAATATCTGTGGAGTAAGTTCTAACTCGGCAAAGAATTTGCGTTTGCGCAACGGTGATAAAGTCAAGGTCGAACGTTTGGAGGGAGAAACCCCCCAGGAGACGCAACGCAGTGGTGATATGATCTTGCTGCAAGTAATGAATCCTCCCAAAATTATGTCAGTGACTCTCTCCCCCGTTGAAGATAGTCTGAACGCCTTGGAGTCGGGTGAGGGAGGTGACGATATTTCAGACGAAGAATTGAACCAACGATTTGTTGCTCCTTACCTGTCAGAGGAAGGTGCCTTGCTCAAACTGGGTCATGTTTTGGCATTGAAGGATGACAATGGCAAACTTCTTGAATTTATGGTCACCGATATTGCCTTGGAAGGAGAAGAAGAAAAGGAGGAAGATGAAGAAGGTATGTGCAGATGAATCAGGATTTCACGCGATCAGTGTTTGATTCGGGAATCTGACACGAGTTTTTTTCTTTACAGACGAAGAAGTCGCCGTTGCTGGACTAGTGCACGGAGCTACGGAGGTCATCCTTGGAGGAGCAACTCCACGGGTCGAAGTTGGCATGGGATACGATTCCGTCGGTGGGATGGACAGCGCTGTACAGCTTCTGCGTGAATTGATTGAGCTTCCCTTGCGATTTCCCGAACTCTGGACAACAGCCGGAGTTCCCACGCCAAAGGGAGTTTTGCTCCACGGGCCACCCGGATGCGGTAAAACTCTGATTGCCAATGCACTTGTGGAAGAAACCGGTGCACACATTGTGATTATCAACGGACCTGAGATCATGGCTCGAAAAGGAGGAGAAAGTGAAGCAAACCTCCGTCAGGCGTTTGAAGAGGCCATTGAAAATGCTCCTTCTATTATTTTTATGGACGAGTTAGACTCTATTGCACCTAAGCGTGACCAAGCCCAGGGAGAAACAGAAAAGCGCGTGGTCTCTCAATTGCTTACTTTGATGGACTCTCTCAAATCGAGCTCAAATGTTATCGTTATCGGTGCTACAAACCGCCCAAATGTGATTGAAGCTGCTCTCCGCCGACCTGGTCGTTTTGACCGTGAATTAGAAATTGTAATTCCTGACGAAGATGGACGCCATGAAATTTTGAAGATCAAAACCAAAGATATGCAATTGAGCAAAGACGTTGACCTGTTTCAGATTGCCCGAGATACCCATGGATACGTTGGTGCTGATTTGCAACAGCTAATACTTGAGGCTGGAATTCAGTGCATCCGCTCCCATATCGTCGATATGGACGTTGATAGCGAGGAACCTATTCCGGATGAAGTCCTCGATCAATTGGTGGTTGACAACGAGCACATGGTGCACGCTTTGAGTGTTTGTGATCCTAGTACACTTCGTGACAACAAGGTGGAAGTGCCGGACGTCAAATGGGAAGATATCGGAGGACTGGAAGAAACCAAGCGCGAACTCCAGGAGATGGTTCGATATCCTATTGAGCATCGTCATCTGTTTGAGCGTTTTGGTATGCAGGCGTCTCGTGGTGTCTTGTTTTACGGTCCTCCCGGATGTGGTAAAACCCTCATGGCAAAAGCCATTGCCAACGAATGTGGTGCCAATTTTATCTCTGTCAAGGGACCCGAGCTGCTCAATGCTTGGTTTGGAGGATCGGAAGCCAATGTCCGTAATCTTTTTGACAAGGCTCGTGCCGCCAGTCCTTGTATTCTATTCTTCGATGAAATGGACTCCATTGCTCGAGCTCGTGGAAGCGGTGGAGGTGGAGCTTCTGAGACATCTGATCGTGTCATTAATCAGATTTTGTCTGAGATTGATGGCATGGGTTCTGGAAAGACCTTGTTCATTATTGGAGCCACAAACCGTCCTGATATTTTGGATCCCGGTATTATGCGTCCCGGACGTCTGGACCAATTGATTTACATTCCGTTGCCCGATTATGATTCTCGAGTTTCTATTTTCAAGGCGAATTTGCGAAAGAGCCCAATTGATGAAGGTATTAATTTAGAGATGTTGGCTGGTGCAACGGATGGTTTCTCTGGAGCTGATATCACCGAGATTTGTCAACGAGCTGCCAAGAACGCCATTCGTGACAGCATTACCGCTGGAATTGAACGACAAAAGCGAGTCGAAGCTGGTGAATTGACCCAAGAGGAGGCCGACGCTTTGCCAGACCCTGTACCGTGCATCACCCGCTCTCATTTCGAAGCCTCCATGAGTAAGGCTCGTCGGTCTGTCACTCCGGACATTATCAAGCAATACGACGATTTCCAAAACTCGTCGAAGCAACAATGGAGCGAAGAGAGCTTGGAGGGTGATAGCAAATACGACATCGATCAAGCAGCTGCAGAACAAAAGAAAGCGGATGCCCTTGCTGACGGCACTGATGATGCCTAAATTCATGGCGTTCATAGATGGACGTTGTAATACATACTTTATCAATAAGAGTATTTGAACTCGTCTTAAATTTTAGCTATTTACGACTTGTCCATGTCATTCAATTCTTTTCAATTTTCGGATTCAATTCTTTTCAATTTTGGGGGGTTAGAGAGAAACACTAAACAGTACTTAGTGTTCAAGTTTAGCTACATGGTGTGCTATTGTAGCATTTTTCTCAACCAGTATTGTTGGCTGTTGTTTGTTGGCAAAAGAAAAGACGTGAACCTGACAGACCTTCGTGACAGCTTGGCGCATAAAAGGATAAAGTGGAGAGTAAAAGGACTCGTAATAGATTATTATGAATAGGAAGCAGGCATTCTAAAAGTGGACATGTAGTTGCTAGAGACTCACCCACTGAGTCCCATATCGCTAATAGAGACAAGTCAAACTGGCCCTAGTCCACCTGGGCTGAGTTTGGGCGCAATGGTAGTTCTTCTACGGCTTGAAATTTTCAACCAACTTGAAGAATATCACGGCAATCCAGTGTACCGCAACGATGGGAATTCATCCCTCAATAATTTTACTCACTATTTATCCTTCAAACTTCGGAGACGATGGGTACGTTCTATGGCTGTCCTCTGTGTTCCAAGCACTGTCGCAGTGAAAGAGCGCTTGAGCAGCACACGTTGGACAAGCATGGTGGTCGCAACGATAGGCGGTCGAGTAGGAGGCAGAGGTCGCATGAACACTTAGCTCCTCATGAAGAAATCGAGGGCTACTGGGTTCGCGCGCAAACTTTCAAGGGTGGCAAAAGTTTCGGTCGTTATCAATGTCCTAATTGCAAAAAACAATGGGGCTCCGCTCATGCCTTCAGAGAATTTAAGCAAGGATGTAAGCGCTGCGAAATGAAATCCTTTCCTTGCTGCCTTTGGGTCAACACCGACGAGAATCATCACGATACTGGTAGTGACGACGAAAAAGGACCCCATGATTCGGCGAGATGCGAGGCTTGTCGCAAAGGCAAATGTAGATTTTGATTTTTACGAATATGTGCACATTCTCGAGAGCACATGTCGATTGCAGTTCTTGCAGCACTTCAAAGTGGGTGTTTTCGTTTTGTATGGAGAAAGGATAAATACCGCTCCACTTAGCAAGCTGCCTACAGAGCTGACTTTAGACTGCCTGCGTGGGATTGTTAAAGTTGGTTATGGCCGTTACGGTCGTTGGCATCAACTTTCGTCGGCACACTGCTAAACCGTAAATTCAGTGCCACTTCGGCATCAACTGCAATATTCGTCTTTTTCTGCTTCGGTTTGTTTGTCATTTAACAAGATCTTAAATTGAGGCAAGATGATGGTTATTGCCAGCATTCTTGCGATGGTCCGCCTTGAGAGTGTTACAGAACACATTACCATCCATTCTTGCCCGTTCGTTCTTTATCTAATGTAGTCCTTTCAGGATCTTCATCTCTTTTGGCACGTCTGCGAACACTTTGATGTTTACGCACATATTATTAGCTATGCCACATTAAACAGCTTGTTCGCCTATTGGGGGGGGGGGACTGGGGGGGGAGAGAGAGAACGAGATGGCTTTTGCGATGTTGGCATGTGGCATGACTATTATGTATTATTCCATAATATTGTTTATCCTGCTGTAGACGCGATTAAACATTATATGCCCAGTCAAACTCTCGCCTTCTGTCTGTCTCCCTTGGCTTTCTAAACCAACGAAAAAATAGCAAAAATAAAGCAATAGATGAATCAAACACAAATATTGAAGTGGCGCCTTCTTCACACAACACCGTGCAAATCCAACAAGCAGAACCAAGCATGACCTCTACAACGTCAACAACGGTAACTACCGCCAAACTGAAATCGGGTCTCGTGGAAGCCCATCAAAAAGTAGAAGCCTCGTTGCTTACATCGATTGAAGCTCATCTTCAGGAACATTCCAGTAAGGCTGGATTGGATTTTCTTCACGTCAAGAATACTCTCTTCTTGAGTTATCTCATTGATTTAGTGGTCTACTTGAAAGCCAAATTAACGGGATCCGCTCCGAATAAAGACAATTTGCAACGACTAACGGAAATGAAAGTGGTCCTAGACAAGACGCGTGGATTGGACAAGAAATTACGCTATCAAATTGACAAGCTCTTGCAAGCCGAAAATGCAGCCACCTATGCTACGACAGGAGGTTCCGCAGAAGACGAAAGTAGTGCCAATAACAATTCTTCTAGTGATCCACTGCAATATAGACCAGATCCCAATGCTTTTGGAGTTGACGATGATTCCTCTTCTTCTTCGGGTAGCGATAATGATGATGATGATGACGCGGGAAAGATCAATCCTGGCCATGAGGAAGAAGAGAATGACGACGATGATGACTTGGAATCTGCTCGACGAACCATTGCCTTGGCTAAGGAGTCCAAGGAGAAAAAACAGCGCCGTCAACAACAAGACGAGCCAACCGACACTGTTTATCGTGCCCCCCGTCAAACTGCTGTTCCGTATATGCTCGACAAGGAAGATAAGGAAGCGCAACGTGAAAAACGCAAGGTTCGTCGTATGCGGACCTCGGAACTGGCACATTCGCTGCGCCAAGAATATGGCGAACAACCCGAACAGGAGGATTATCATGGTGGTACCGAATACGGCAAGCAAGCGCAGGCCGCCAAACGTTTTGCCGAACGTCAGGCAGAGAAGACACAGTATGAAGAGGACGCCATGATGCGATTGACCGTCACACGCAAGGAGAAGAAGGAACACAAACGACTGATGCGGTTGGAGGGTGCCAATTTGAATGGGATTGCCGATTTGTCAAATCTCGTACAAGATGCCAGTCGCGTCATTGGTGATAAAAACGACGATAGCAACAACAAGAGAAATTCGGGAGCTTTTGGAGGTACAGAGCGCCATGCAAATGGAAAACGAAAGAAACAGCAGATTGATCAAGAAGGACGCGTCATTCAAAGCAAGAGCAGTGATAGTCGAAGAAAAGGTAAGGGCGGAGCTAAGAACTCGTATCAGGAGGCTCTCTTTGGTGGCAGTAGTGGCGGAAATTCGAAAACGAAGAGGTCCAAGCGTTAACCTATTAATTGTAAAATAGTACGTGTCTTTAGTACAGCGAAAGTCCCATCAGCTCTAGTATGAATGCTATAACGGCTTGTGTATAGTCTCACGTCGAGTCTTCTGCTACGAAAAATCACATTTCACACAATTCAATGAGGATTATCTATCGAAGCAATAGTCTGTGCTTTCATTGCAATTCTTTCTGCATCTTGCTCTTCGCTCTTTCAAGTCAAGACTCATATTCATAATTGTTCTTTTCGCCTTCAAATCTGGTCTGACATCGTCACAGGATCCTCCAGGAGCTGGAAGAGACGGTACTATATACTATTCTGTACTCAACAATGAAATAGGAGATTTTTAAGGTGTACTGAAATGCTCCTAATTGGCAAACGCTCCTAATTAGGGAGGAAATGCTCCTAATTGCTAAAGCAAATGCTCCTATTTCCATATCAAACGCTTTTAATTGGAAAACAAATGCTCCTAATAAATAAAAAAATGCTCCTAGATCAAAGAGATAATAGCTAGAAGACGAATTTTTAATGCTCCTAATGGCAGAACATTAATTCCTGAGAACTCGAGCAAGAGTACGTAAAAAGTGTACGGTACACTCCTCTTATCGAAGAAGCGTAGAGAAGGTCTTAACACGATAAAAAGACCGCTATGCGTCAGGGAACGACAAGTACCGTAAGCACAAGCTACAGCGACTGTAGTAGCGTAGTAGTATACCTGGTAGCAGCAGCAACCTGAAGTATGAACATAATTAGCAATTCTCATCATAGACCACAGACTCATACCTGGTAGTGAACTGAAGAATTTTTTGTTTTCGTGCAAGAGATCAAGTAAGTTTGCAGGTACTGCAGCAATGCCGAACGTTTCACAAGATCCGTTACTGCTGTTCGATTCGTCCGAGATGTCACTAGAATGCAAGCCCAGTGACAACACTTATTCAACATTTGATAGTAAAAGTAGCGATGGGACGTTCCGCCCCTCGTCGCCCCCGCCACCTCCCAGCATACCTTTGACATCCCGCGGAACCAGAAGCATTCAGAAAAAGCCGGCACTTAATTGGAGCTTTCAAAAACATGGACAATTATATGGCAGGGAAAAGGAGATTGAACAGTTGCGGGAAGCCTTTGAAAGGCGGAGATCTGGAATTAACAAGTCAGCTCCCGAACTGTTTCTGGTTGCGGGCAAATCTGGGACAGGCAAGTCTGTCCTTGTAAAGAGAGCCCTCAAAGAAGTAGCAGAAGATCATGAAGGTTTTTTTGTCGTTGGAAAGTTTGATCAGCAGCAAACACCCGAGCCTTATGGTCCATTTGCAGCGGCATTAACCCAGCTCGTCATGGTCCTGCAACAGAATTATGGACACACGGGAGATGATTTGTGAGAGCTGTTTTCGAAAGGAGTTGGTCAAGAATCCTGCCGCGTTCTTTGTTCGCTCGTGCCAAGTTTGGGGAAACTGCTACGAATACAGCAAGAAACTTCTTCTTATTTTGCATTGAGCGTGCAGCAAGATCGGCTGAAAGCTTCCTTGACTAAAATGTTTCAAGCCATTTCTTCCAAGGATAACCCCATCGTCTTTGTACTGGACGATTTACAGGTAAGGGGGAAAGCGTGTACGAGTATTTCTTTCTGTGGTCGTACAACTTCTTACATTTGTGATTTCTCTCCTGCTTTGGTTAGTGGGCTGATTCAGGATCGCTGCATCTCTTGGAGAGTTTGATTTCTAACGAGGCTGCTATTGAGGATCTCATGGTTATCGGTATTTGCCGCGACAATGAAGTTACCTATTCTCACAACGTTGCAGGCATGCTGCGGCGATTAGAGGACGTACAGGGGGTCAAAGTTACCCACATGGAAATCAAAAACCTTTCGTTCGCTGTTGCAAACCAACTGGTAGCGGAAGTGCTGTCGCAACCTCCAGAAATCTGCATTCAATTGACACAAATCATTCATGACAAAACAGGGGGAAATGTTTTATTTCTGTTGTACTACCTGGAAGCTCTATACCAAGAAGGGGTTCTTGTGGCAGAACAGCTTGGCGAAGAAACGAATGTGTCCTTTCAGTGATTGTGGCACGAAGATCAATGGCGCAGTGGTTTCCACAGTCTGAATATTGTTGATCTCGTTGTCTTTCGAATAAAACGTCTCTCGGATGAGTGTCAGCAGCTTTTGAAAACAGCATCCTGTCTCGGTGCAGATTTCGACGATTCTATATTGAATCTTTTGATGAATGGCAGCATAAACATAGTTCTTCGCATGTAGCTGTTGGGCGGGTGCTTTACGAAAGCCTGTCACGAGAGGAACTACAAGAGAATTTGTTTCTTGTTGTCAATCAAATGATACTTGGCATCCCTCTACTGACCAATCCAGTCGACAAAACCGGCGTGGCCTCACTTGCTTTGGAAGCCGGAAAAAAGGCTTCGAGGGCAGGAGACTTTGCGACAGCTAGGATGTATTTCCAGACAGGTGTTAATCTACTAGGAAAAAGGCACTGGCGCGATGAATATCATCTTAGTTTGGATCTTTACAACTGTCTGGCCGAGAAAGAAGCTTCCTGCGGAGAATTTGAAAAACTAGATCTGACAATCGACGAGATTCTTTCAAATTGTAGATCTCCTCGCGACGAAATCCGGCCCCATGTTACAAGAATGATGTCCCTATCTTCTAGAGTTAGGTTCAAGGAGGCGCTCCAAGAGGGTTTTCACATACTCTCGAGCAACCTTGGGGGACATTTTCCTTCCAAACCTTGGACGGGTTTTTTGATACGTGACATGATGAGCTTGCAGAGACGTCTTAGACGAAAGTCAAATGATTATTTGCTTAGTCTTCCAAAACTCGATGACACTTCCAAAATGGCAGCTATTGAAGTTCTGGGACAAATGAGCTTATCTGCTTTTTGTGGTTTCCCGGAATGGTTTCCTTTCATTGTTGTGAAAACATTGAAACTTACACTAAAGTTTGGACTCGGTGATGCTTCGGGGTATGCGTTTGCGTCTTACGGGTTATTACTGGCTCACACTGGAGACTACGATCAAGCATACAGATATGGCATGCTAGGTCTCCGCATGGTTAATCAGAGTGAAACAGCTAAGCTTCAATGGTTTCCTCGGGTATCTTTCATTGTACACGCCGGAATCAGCCCAGTTAAGAAGCCAATCGCGACGTGTCTCGAGCATGCTCCGATCGGAATTGCTGCTGGTATGGACAACGGTGACTAATGTGCAGTCTTCTCGGCTTATACCTATAATGTGAATTCTTTCATTGCTGGTGATCCGCTTCTTACAGTTAAAAATAGACTTGACCAACACTTGGAATTCATCAGGCATCACAAGCAGGGGCCATGGCTCGCCCTTGCTCTGATAACGCAACAATTCTTGCTAAATCTTATGGAGAAGACGGAAAATCCACAGTTGCTTGGTGTCCATTGTGATGAGCAGAAGATCGGTCAGGACTGGCTATGCCCTACTAACAATGATAAATTCAGTTTCCAGCTCCAAGACAGTATTCTCTGGGCACTACGCCTTTTGCTGGCCTATCATTTTGGTGATATTGATCTGGCATTGAAAAGTGGAAAAAATGTTCGAGCACTCGAAGACGTGTGCAAGTCAACCATTTTCATTGCAATTCATTATTTTTACGATGGAATGTCTGTCTTAGAGGCTGCTCATAGCGGAGATAAGAAGAGAAAGCGCATATCATCGGGACGAGCGACTCTGAAAAAGCTGGAGAAAATAGCAGGTCATCAATCGTACTGTTTGCCCATGGTCTTTTTGATGCGGGCAGAATTAGAGGCGCTAAAAAGAAACCTGGGTAAGGCGATGGATTGGTATTCGCTTGCCCAAGTGAAGGCAAAGGAACAACGCGGAATACAATTTCATGCGCTGGCGTTTGAGCGCGCTGCTATTGCTCAGCAGCGCCTTGGCAGCATGGAAAAAGCCGCAGTGCTAATGCGTTATGCCAGAGTTCTGTATGAAGAGTGGGGAGCAGTGGCTGTTTCAAAGCACTTGAGAGAGTTTCCACGTTCCATGTCTCTTTGGGGAGGCTACTAGTGTACCATTTTTCACCGTGGAAAAATAACCTTTTTTTTCAACCCGATTTTTAAAAAGTCGCAGCAGTGGATGGGACATGCTTGAAGCTCAACAATCCAAGGTACCATTTAGTTTGCTCGTTAAACTGGTTTCTCCATGGAGCAGAGACAAGTTGAAGTTAAATATCATCGAAGAAAACAATCGTTTTCAACGAGCCTTTCGGGAAATTTTGTGGTCGAAAAAGGACGGTACAAGCTAGACAGAATGACCCAGAATACACATGCTTCCCAGACCTAGAACCCAACAGAACGCAATCATTTCTTCAGCGGCAATGGCAGGTGTGGTCACTGCCAGGTCACGCCTCTTTGAATTCTCGGTCAGATCCAACTATCGAAAGCGTGTCCATCCTTTGAAAGCATATTCTGAATTCGTTCTACCTTTTGGGCGCAAGCAATATGATAGCGATGCACAAATTGGCGTTTGTGCGAATATCAGCTAAAAACCAGCTAACTAGTATAAAAAACCATAAATAAGATCAACATGTCAAGTCCGACTGTTGAAAAGCCAAAACTTTAGCAGCTACTCTACCATAGTTTCGTGTACAAAACATTTGCGAAAAGTCTTGATGCCGTCTCTGTGTCATTCATTAGCTAGCTTTGGCAAGATAACTAAGCAACATTTTGGTCAACCGCAAGAAACCGATGGTTCAAGACCATTCATTTGATTTCTATGCAACAGGGTCTCCTCGCTTGTCGCCATCCCAATGATAAAATCCTTGACCAGATTTGCGCCCAAAATGACCTGCATCCACTTTTTCCTTGAGGCAATTCGGCACTACAAAGGCGGGCTCATCAGGATATTTTTCAACCCATCCTTGTGTAATAAAGAAAGCAGTATCCAGTCCAATGTAATCTGCGAGGTGCAATGGGCCCATGGGATGTCCCGCACCAAGCTGCATGGAAATATCAATATCTTTGACGGAAGCATCGTTGCGATCGACCATCAGCATGGCCTGCAAGAGACTGGGAACAAGCAAACGATTGACGATGAAGCCGGGTGTATCACCACACGAAACGGGAACTTTGTTAATGTCCGAGACCCAATTATAAGCGCGCTCAAACACTCCTGGCGAAGTTCCATCCGTTCGAATCACCTCGACCAATTTCATCAATTGGACAGGATTAAAGAAATGGACGCCTGAATCAACCATGAATTCACTTGTGTGAGATCCTGAATTCGGACTAAATATATACATTACGTGTTTCTGTACGACTTACCAACAAAGCGATCCGCTCGTCCTGAAAATTGTGCCATGTCTTTTATACTCAACGAAGATGTATTGGATGCAAAGATCGTTTTTTCCTCGCAAGCTTGACCCAGACTGGTGTACAAGTCCTTTTTGAGGTCCTTTAATAAAATAATAAAGACAATTTCGATAAAACTAGAATTGAGGTGACAATCTCAAAACTGTAACTCAAAAAATCCTCTGCGTAACGCACCATATTTTCAATGACAGCTTCAACAATAAAGTTGGCATCTGCAAGAGCACCCATATCCGTTGTGAATGTGATGCTGTCCAAAGTTTGGTCAGCATCTTCTTGGGACATTTTTCCTTTACTGACAAGTTTTCCAATGCTCTTTTCGATTCTATCTTTGCCCAAGTCCAGGTATTTCTGCTCGGGTTCGAAGGCCACAACTCCTTTCGAATGAACACCAGAAGATGCTGCTACTTGGCAGACACCATGTCCCATTAAACCAAGTCCAACCACTCCAACTTTCTCGAATCCTGCTGTGCCACCCGAAGAAAGAGAACGATTTTGCTGGTGCAGCAGATTGCGGGTTGCCCTGGAAATAAGTTTTGTTGAAAAAGCGGCAGAGGACATTATTTCTCAATTATTTCATAAATAATACTGCAGTGTTTTGTTGGATTAAAGATTAAAGATATGTTGTGCGGTTGCTTCCTGTTTCTTGATGAATTATTTTTTCTGAAGGCGAATTCGAAGTCGTATATAAAGTTGATGCTCTGCGATGATGATGCATATCTTGAAGTACAGGTGTCATTCAGTCATGCTTAAGGGCTATGACTTTCATTACTATTTTTTTTAAGAATACTCCCCTTAGTAGATAACTGTGATTTACCACTAGTAGCTACTGAGTAATACTGTACCTGGTAGTACTCTAGAGACCATCAAACTTCTACAAGTGCTGTATTTGCTTGCTTCATCTTCGCACTTCTGACCAGAGAGTCCAGGGTAGTCTTGTGGTAAAGAGTACAGCCAGTGTAGAATATTTTTTTTGTTTCTGGAAAACAATTGAAACAGTCTGTCTGTATTTATTTGGGATTGTCCTATACTGCACATTAGTCTAGGTCTAATATGACGCCACCAGAAGCGCTGACAGTGACTACATTGCTCTTCTGATACAGCTCTTTGTTCTCCTTGGAAAAGCAAGGCTGGCCCGTGTCAAACACCACGTACTCCCATAAACTCTGGTTTTCTGTGTCAATAATATTGCGTTTGTTGGCCAAGACAGGAATGGGGACGTAACACTCTCGAGTGTTCAGAGATCCCACAACAAAATTTGTGTATCCAGTCATTGCGCCATGGACAGCATTGTGAGCCAGCTGGGTGCAGTAGACATTGTCTGCCGTGTTAGGAGGCACAGCACGAATCATGTAGCTGGGATCAACGTATTTAATATAGACGGAATCGCCGTGTTTCGTTTTTCCATCAAGCCTTTCACTCAATTTTTTCTTCAAGTTTTCCGCCAACCATGGTCCAATGTCGTCGAACAGCTTGTTGCCAGAATCGTCCTGTAGTGCTTCCTTGATCACGTCCTGACCCTCCGCAATCAGCTTTTGGCCGGCACCTTCTGCCACGACCACAACAGCTTTATCATATTCCAACAATCGTTCCGCCAAATGATCCACAATACCACCAGATCCATCTAAATAAAAGTCTACTTCCGGCACGAGGCACAAATCGACGACTCGACTACCAAGGGTAGCATGCATGGCAATAAACCCCGAGTTCCTACCCATTACTTTCACGATGCCAAGGCCCAGAGGAAATCCTTCCGCTTCAACGTTGGCAACATTAACAGCACTTCGAGCTGCTTCCACCGCAGTTTCAAATCCAAATGTGCGGTCAACTGAAAATTGGAGAAGAGACATGCCAAAACCAGCGTGAGTGATGTAGCATTGGATCTGGCAAATCTCGCAGAGTATTTGTCAAGATTGCTACTCAACCCAGAATTAGTCAAGATTGTTACTCAACCAACTCTAACATGAATCGATACGTACTTAGTGGGATATCGTTGTCGATTGTCTTTGGGACGACCGCCACGCTTACTTGCATTTGGCGACGTTTGATTTCTCCGGAGATTTTGGCAGCACCTCGCAAAGTACCATCGCCTCCCACGATAAACAACATGTTAATATTTTGCTCAAGGAGGGAATCGACAATGGCATCGGTATCATGACCTCCACGAGAGGAACCCAAAACAGATCCACCCAAATTATGAAAATTGGCGACAGTCTTTTCATCCATTGGTATCCACGAGTTGGGATCTTGAAATCCTCGGTATCCTTCCCGAATCCCGTACACGTGTTCAACACCATATTGGCGTCGCAAACACATGACCAGCTCCCGAACGACCGTGTTAAGACCAGGACAAAGTCCACCACAGGTCACAATGGCAGCACGCGAAATATCAGGATCAAAGGCAATTTCTTTGCGAGGACCGGCCAAAATGAACGCCGGAGCGGCTGCCGATTCGTCAATGATACACGTTTGATACACATCAACGTTGACTCTGGCGGCGACGGCGGCATCTTCGTCCAAGAACCAAGAATCGGGAATGTTATCTTTGAGTGACAGCGGATTGGGAAAAGTAGACCTGTCTGAATCGTAAATTTTATCTACTTGTTCAATTCTCCACAGAGGAATATCGTATTGTTCATTATCGCCATAAATTATACCACCGTCTTGCTCTTTATTGTCGTTTTTTGCCACTGATAGAAGCAGGGGAGAATAATGTGTACACGAATGATGGTGACTATTTTTTGTACTGCAGGAACTTCGGTTGACTGGAACTTTGATTCGCTTGTTGTTGACAAGGCTTCGAAGAAAAAAGGCAGACGTTGACTTGGAATCAAATAGGGCCAATGCCAAAATTAAGGATGACAATTTTCGTTTTCTGACAGAGCCTTTGTTTCCTACCGCTGTCGTAGATTGAGGCAAGGTCATTATTTTGGAGTCAGCTAGACGCCTAGTCTATTGTATTGAAATAATTATGAGCGAGACTGGCCAAAAGAAGCACTGCAAGAAAGAATCCTGCTGGAAGAAAATTGAATCATAGTACTAAGGATAAGGATAAGGAAGAAAGATCCGTTGGAGTTGGTTGTTGCCGATCTTCTATTACTTTGATGATATTATTGAAATGGCCAGTGTTACCTTATGTCAACCTTGGAGTTCTTTCTCTTCACTGCACTACTACTGCTAGTCTAGCTACTCTCTACTACTACTACTAGCTAGTAGATACTAGTCGGAGCACCTACTACCACTCGAGGAGGAGGAGGAGAGGCAGTTGGTAGGTACTTTTGTATTGGTATGTTCGTAGTAGACTACTAGAGTAGCTACTATTCTGGACTAGTAGTAGTCTAGTAGTATACGTTTATTGCGAGAATGTCTGCGTTGTCATAATTGGATCAATGGCCCCTGGCGGGGTGGGGGGGGGTATGCCAACCACTCTTTTTTAGATTAGAGCTAACTCAAACCCTTGTGCGCTCTTGCTATGGTCAACCAGCAGAGGTCTGAGGTCCATGCTAAGAATTTAGTATTTTCTTCTTCACAGTGCGCAAGGCCTCAAGTTAAGTTTGGTTATAGAAAACTTTAGTACGTCTGAAAAGGACATTATCTGATAAACGTCGTATGAGCTTTAATGTAGCTATGCATTATCCAGTAATTACTGTATATTATGCAGCTATTAGTAAACACT
>Ga0100391_1001244_pt1 | contig 28642 bp, 23 predicted proteins | sample CryGeymeta201515_FD_81541 | JGI IMG/M metagenome (GOLD analysis project Ga0100391, IMG submission 81541) | Groundwater microbial communities from Crystal Geyser aquifers in Utah, USA - Crystal Geyser metaG 2015-15 | ecosystem: Environmental > Aquatic > Deep subsurface > Groundwater | place: USA... | reverse complement strand
CACTTCCTGCACTAGCGCACCTGCTACTCCAGTCGTGGCGGGGTGTGTGAGGATTTATATATTACACATTATCTGACCCCATTGCGGGGTGCTCTTTTGGCTCAGAGGCATTATCTTCAGAATGATGACAGTTTATGAGAGCTTGCTGACGTTGTGGAAATGCAAAGCCATCTGTATATGAATGAAAATCGTAAACATTGGACGGCTGCTGTTGCATCAATTGATGCTCCTGTAGCCCAGACATTCGCTGCTTTCGTAGTGCTGGAAACAAATGCTGTTGGTGTTCACGAAGTGAAGAAGGAGCTCCCGCTTCTTGAATTGCTCCGATGTCAGGAGAATGCAGTTGCGAAGGAGATTCTCGGATTGGGTCTGGCTCGAGGAGTGATTGCAAGATGCCGCTATCAGGAGATGGCGCTTGTAGCGAGCCAGTAGAGTCACGAGCGTGAGACCCACTGGCAAGGTCTTGTACTTGGTCCTGTTGCTGCGCGAAGTGTGTATGGGCCATGAGCTGTCCGTGTTGCTGTTGTTGCTGTCGTTGCTGCTGTTGCTGCTGCTGTTGTTGCCGTTGTAGTATACCTTGATCATAATTTATGCCTAGCTGGTCAAATGATTGATGGTGCAATGGGAAGAAAGGAATTTCTACAGAAGCCACTGAAGATATAGATTGTTGCATCGGTCTCATGCTCGTTTGAAGACTTTCGTGGACATCATTTCTTGATAGCACTTCATGGATTGATTGCACTTGGATTGAGAGCATTGTTTTGTAAAGCAAGGGGCGGTTCAATAACATACATACGTACATTGAGAAGGTATATCAATTTCCTCTATCAGTGCGTTGGTTTGGACGTCTCTGACTATTTGTTTGTTCTTACCTTTTCCCTGCTTTGAGCTTGCTTTCTCTCGTATGTCGGGATCGTCTCCACGATCATCACCGTTCCCTTTTTTCACGCATATATCAGGATCATCGTCGTCGTCCTCCTCGTTCGCGCAACCTTCACTGCCTTGATTATCGTCTTTCGCGGCGGCCCCTGTCATTTTCTCTCTCTCCCTTTGCCGTCTACGTTTGGCCCTGGTCGACGATCGATACTGACTGTGCAATGCATCGCGAAATGCCTGCCCCGTCTTTTCCCTAGCGATGTGATCCGAAACTACCCACCAAGTATTGTCTACAGATCGGACAAAGCCACCTTCTGAGCTCATTGTCTTGATCGAGTCCACGATCTCAGATACGATCATCGATTTATCCTAAATTGTAAAAGGTAAGACGTGATCGTTTTTCAGCTATTGTTCGAAGTATAAAAAGGCCATTCTTGTTGCCTACAAACAACTTACCTTCTTAGAAACGACCTCTGCATACCTTGCGAGATTGCTTTTTATCATGGCTCGATACATTATGTTTCCCTTCCGGGTCCATGCCCATTTGCCTCGGTTGCAGACAACATCGTGATCACCTGGAAAAAAGTGTTTACCAAGATTCTTTTCCAAGTGAGACGCCTTTGCAGCGTAGTCGGTGGACTGACTTCTGTTGTCGCTTGACTGGCGGCTTTGTCTCGTAGCTGGACTCCTCGAACCATCATCTGTGCTACAACGACCGATCATACTTAAGGGTGCTGCTTGCCTTTTGAATGCGAGTACCTCTTGCTATCGAAGGAAAAACAAAAGTTCGTGGATTGTCAGATGCGAGCTGCTGTCGATCGCCTCCGTTTGGTTTATTCGCCCTATAATCCCAGGTCCCAGGCGTCGTACCTGGGACAACGCTTTTTACAGTAGGTAATTAGAAAAGCAGGTTTCGCGAATAATGCTTACTGTGCTTTTCGTTATTGTGGCCAACCTGGCGCGACAATTCTGGTTTTGAGGAAGCTCCAAATGTTTGGGCTTAACATCAAAAAGCTATTTTGAATGCTTTGTTATACCGGTACTCGGCGATGAACTTTCCGACTACCAGTACCAGGTAATCGACTTGACGATAGATTTTACTGAAAAATATCAGTATTATATAGTACCAGGTACCAGATAGTAAGGTACCACCCTGGTAGTAAGGGTACCTGCTACCTGGTACTGGAACCTGTTACTGAGTTACCTGGTAACTGGTACGGTACTACTCGTAAACCTACTACAGTACCAGGTACAGTAGTACGGTACCTGTTACCAGATAGTGGTACCAGTAATAGTTATGGTACCGTACCTGGTGAGTGGTACCGCTACCACCTCGGAGAGGAGATTACGTCAGTACTACGAGAATAACCCGAGGAGTACGTAAATATTTGGAGTCCACAGTAGACTACCGAAGAAAAAGAAACCACAATAGTACCGAATACCCTAATAGCACATACATATGGTAAGGAAGAAGGTACCGTAGAAACCACATTACAGTACTGGTACCCTACCGGGACGTGCGTACATAAGAAGGTACCGTATGGTAGTAACAAGTACTAGACCTACAGTACTAGTCTAGTTGAAGTGTAGGTTACTAGAGTGGTGAATTCCATTCGAGTCCCGTATTTTAGCCGTATCTCTAATTTCTGCACAAGTGTGCAACACCCTTCCAATCACAAAAACGTTTCCCGAACCGCGCAGCGCCAACGAACCCAACGATCGGAGATCGAACCGTTGATCAGCATCACGCCATTGCACAGTCATGACAAAGAAATCGTGGTAAGAAGCAGGCTTGACATCTTTACTGGTGTGCCAAGATTGTTTTCAATGTGAAGGGAACCAGTGCGCATTGTCCCTCAACTCTCGATGGGGTCAGATTACTCATACAAAGGGAAAAGGGAGAACCAATTATTTTGCTTTCTCAACGAAGAAAGAAAAAATTGTTTCCAAATAAAATATTGATTCTTATGGAATTCCAATCTAGTAACAGCGGCAACCACTATGCCAAAACAGAAACGGGTGATCTTCACACCAAGTACGGAACCACACATCAACAGCAGCACACGCCCACACCAAGCCGTCACGGCAGCGCTATGATGGAAGATCAGAGACAGGATTTCTCAGTCCCCGAAAACCGCTGGAATAACTTTTCCTCAACGGTGCAAAACATTGGAGAGTTCATTTTTGAAATGAAGGACAGCTACTGCCATGGGCCTTGCTTCGTCGCGAGCACGGGTTCTAGCAACAGTCATGATAGCGACCGCATGGAAGCACCGGTCGTTTCATCAAGCCTAAATGAGAGCCCCTCGCCTTATCTAAATACACTTCACATTTCCAAAAATTCGCATATGCGCTTCCCTTCTGTGCACCTCGATATGGATGACTGGGATTCAAGGAATGGGAACGACGAGGATATCGACGACAGTGCCTATTTTTTCCAAACTCGGAATGGAGGAAATACGCCATTAACTTCGAGCCATACGCCAGCTTTAAACGATGTCTTCCGTCAGCAGCAGCCTATTTACAGACCAAAGCCTGGAGCTTTTGGATCCGGTTTTGTGCAACAAAATAGCGCGACCTTTGCAACTACTGCTTCGCAGTATCCACCCATTCCCAGTAGTAGTGCGGGTGCTGGTTTATACAGGAGTCCAGCGATCGGGGACAGTGATTCAGAGAGCAACACAGATGATAATGCAGGTATTGATATTCTCGAAGATGTCAATTTCTTGAACGCCAGTGGCAACTATGACAATCTAGACCACTATAAAAATACAAATTCAAATCAGGTTCAAACACCAATCATTGATATGGCCAACGTCGAGGATCTATTTGAGAGTGAGCTCTCGTTCTCCAACCATCCCAGATAAAGATCCTCCTGGGCGCTCGTTTGGTAAGGCAAATGTATAATAAAAATTGGCAAGCTTTGAGCTTTGGTGTACATGGTAGTACTAATCCTGAAAAATACACGTAAGACAGCCTGCTACTGAGAGGGTAGGAGCAGACAAACTCAAAAAAAATAGTCTCCCACTAGTATTGATCTGTTTCCAAGCACAAAGCAGCCACAACCGCATCAATGGCCAGTATGTCAGTCTAGATAATCTCTTTGGTTTTGTTTGGAACTTTCTCTCCCAATTCCAAACTCGGTGGTTCAATCGAAGCTGTTCCGTCGCTCAGGCTAGAGTGTGCAGTTCCAAGAGCCTTTCCTTGTGTCTCGGGCATGGTCAAAGACACAGCGCAAGTAAGGAAACTTACACTGCCCATAATAATGCCAATCAATCGAACATCCACGCCCGGGGAAACAACAAATGGAGCAATTGCTCCACCTACACGAGCCACTGCGTTTGCCGCAGCATGACCTGTTATTGGAGAGTCACACACACAGACAATGTTGAATTAGATGATGCTTTCGGTGCGAGTGAATAAAACAAGAAAACGAAAAGGGCATACCTGTGTTGCGAATTTGTGTTGGCAGTATTTCGGCGGTGACCACCCAAGTAGTGGCACTCGAGCCCATCATGAACATCCTAGCAAGGAAAGCCGTGAACATCAAGACGCCACGCTTGGCATCACCAGCAGCAAAGAAAGCAAGCCCCAAGATACTGAAACCTCCCAGGAAATAACTCAGAGCCTGGGTACGGACTCGTCCCCATGTTTCAACTGTCAGAAGCACAAAAGTTTGGCCAACAACTTCTGCAGAAGCAGCTAGAAAAATTGCAGAATAATCAAAGTCATAAGAAGCGTCTTTTACGGCTGACTCCGTAATAATGTCGTTTTCCGCAAATGTCATAGTAACCAAGATAGTAGTTCCATAGTAAAGGAAGGCAAACCCAAACCAACATCCCCAGATCTTCAGAGTCAGCATGCGCCACTCGGAGTTAAACAATGCTTTGACAGAGTGGATCTCTTGTACATCACTTTGTCGAACCACGACGGAAGAAGGAAAGAGCTCCTCCGGATCTCTGCCATTTTCTTTGGCAGCTGCCTTGAGCACCGCGAGAGCTTTGTCGGTCCGTCCCTTTGAGACAAGAAAATGCGGGGATTCTGGTACCCAACGAATGGCAACGGCGCAGGATACAATGCAAGGCACTGCGCATAGCAGCACAAAGAGGCGCCAGCGACCAGGTGCTTCGGATCCGTCTTGGTTTTCACCAAGGGTAAAGAAAGCCAAAACAGGCACAAGCAGAGAACCAAGTGTCCAGTAGTATCCAAGGTACAGAAGATGATAGCCACGTTGTTTCTGCTCGATGTTGTTCAGTTTTGTATGAGTTTGGACAATGAATTGTGAAGTGTCATGAAAGCACGAGCCGAGACAAGAAAAATAATTGAGCCTTGCAATATACAGATACGGTTGTAAAAGTGAGAATTCATACACGACAACGCACTGTTGGAACAAACTCAGCTATACAGTCGAATGGAACTACCAGCCCGCCAACACCAACCCCCACAAGAAAACGAATAATCAAGAGGGTGACATAATTGTTGGCTGCCGCTGTGGCTAATCCGAACGCTGCAATGATACCTGCGGATGCAACAAAGATAGGTTTCTGTAGACAGCGGAAGCGAAGGTGTTGTAAGTATTCCTGCTCCTTCTTCTTTAAACTTAACTAACGAAATAATTCCTCGAGTATTAAATGACGTAACGTACTCTACCAAATTTATCTCCCAAAGGACCCAGCAGTAGCGTTCCCGACATGGCACCCAAAAAGACAGCCGCGGTAATGCCCGAGGTTTGTGTCGATGATAAGTCCCATTCGGCTTGAACAACAACGGCCAAGAAGCTTAACAAGAGAACTTCCATACTATCGGCTGCGAAACATAATCCAGCCGCTAAAAGCATGCGTCTTTGAAAAGGTCCAGTACCGACGCGTTCTAATAAGGAGAGTAAAGGAGAAAAGAAGAAGAGAAAGAGACCAACAAATGTGAGATTTCACCATAAGATGAGGTAAAGTCGCTCTAGGTGAAATCTTGGAAATGCCGTACCGATAGCCTGATCGATTGTGAGGCTGGTCATGGCCCCAGACTTTCCTTCCATTTTGTCAAATGATGCTTGAGGAGATGACGTTGGCATTAAATGGTAGCCAACAGAAAAATGGGATAACAAAGGTATCGGTCTGGGCTATCTATCAATATAGAGCTGTAACGAAAATCAAATTTGTAGATTGGAACTACTGATACTACTACCAGGTAATGAAAAGGAGAGCTACAAAATCTAAATTTGTGTCTGTTAAAAGTAAAAGTACATCGCGTCTTCGGGCATTTTGGTATGGTAGACTACGTAGGGCAAAGGATAAAAGAATGTTACACACTGCTACATCTTGCAATGACTTCGGCTTTGAGTCCATTAAGGATGGAATTAGAAGCGACGCCAATCTCAAGATTCTCCATTATTTGACCATTACTGTAGCTAGCTACTAGAGTACGAGGAGAGTGGTAGTAGCCTACTACAGTACTACTAGAAGAGTCCACTTACTTGTTGACGGCGACTTTTCAGTAGTCTACTAGTAGTATGGAGATAAGGCCAGCGACAGCAAAGCCACATTCTTCGTCAGGGCTATCAACTTGCTGGCAACTTAGCTCACGTACGAAAAGGAGTTGAGGAGGGTGCTGATTGGAGGAAAAATAAATAATAAAGATCCTCGGCATCAACGGCATGTCTTCGAATCTCTCCGTTCCAAGAACGCACGAAGGACAGGGTTAATCCGTTAACGTGTGTTTTGACTGAATACAGTTTGCCAGCGTAGCAACCATCGCACAGCACAGATCTTCATGGCAGTCTAAATTTATCAGCATTCGGATCATAATAATTTTATTGTTACTATTTTGTGTGTACCACAATCATTATTTACGGGAGTAGCAAGGAAAGAAAACCTAATCATTGCAGTATAATACAGCTACTTGGAGTCAATAATAATAGATACTAGTTCTTTAACAGACAATCATCAGGTTGAAGCATTCTGTCAGTCAATTCAAAAGATCGAAAAACTTGAAATTTGAAATTCAAAACGCCAATGACCTCCTCAAAGATCTTGTTTCCAGAAGAATTGCCAAAGGCGGATGCAGATCTCCCAAATGCTGACGGAGAGGACGACGCTGCTGGTTATGCTGCTATGATGTCGGAACTACCAACAATTGTGTCCATGTCAGGCTTGATGGACGGAGACTTTGATGAGCTCAACGGTAGGTATCCAAGAAGAAGAAATAAATAATGTCCTCTAAGGCAGTTTTGGCCGTTCTCGTCTCATTTTTACCCTTCATTGGCATTACTAACTTGACTTCGTCATCCAATCTTCGACCATTATTTGCCACCTTAAATATGTGCAGAAATCCAAAATCTTTTGGCTCCACCAGTCTCGGATGACGACGGCGTTCTTGTAGAGGAAGAGGGCTCGGGGGAAGTGGGACCTACCGCATCCAGTGCAGTACAAACCGCTTATATTCATGCAATGGTACCAAATCCAATCCCAACTGATGAAAATCACCTCTCTGGTCTCGACATGTCAACAGCAGCTGCTGCTGCATTCGACGAAGAGTTAGGGTTTCCATCTTTGGCTCTTATGACAGGAGACCATACTAGTTTGGAGGCAGGTGTTGAAGACATTGCATCCTTGAGCACCTTCGGCGTAAGAGCACCAGTTAAACGCGTCCACGCGCAAATGGATGCAGATGCTGCCTCGCCATTGACATCCTCTCATCGTCCCTTTTCAAAACTGGCGAAAACTGAAGCGCTGACTCCTGCGACTCTCCGAACATCCTTGCAGGGCGTGGGCGCTCTCAACCCACTTCTTTTTGGAAGACCAATCAAGCTTCCCACTGATGTTACATTAGATTCCAAAAAGTCCAAATCGATCAAAGTTCCCTCAATACCAAGGCGCACACGAAACAAAATGTCTTCTAAAGGTCGAAGGGTCACAAAGAATTCGTCGTCGAAGCATCAAGCTCCTCGTCAAGTTGTCTCTGCCAAGATTCTTGAGACTCGAAAATTCTTAAGTCCCGAAACTCATATCTCCTATTTTGCCCCGCCGTACTTGGCCAGAAAACTCAAGGAGAACAGCAGCGGGATTGCCTCTATCTGCAAAATCATGGTAAAAGGCAAGATCCAAGAGAAGACGGCTGCCGTCGATTCTGCGTTGGCTCCTGTGCCAGCTCCACCTATCAAGATCTCATCAAACTCCATTAAAAAGCTTACCTATCCAAGCTCTGTCACTGCTTCCAACAAGAGATCGGACACATTGGGCAACAAGAAAAAGGCATTGTCCACTTCCAATAAGACGTGCGAGCAGATATCCCCCGCCACGACCAATACTATAATCGACACGGGGGGCGCAAAGGCTCCAGCGAATGTTTCTGTAACAGCCTCGAAAACGTTATCTAATTCTTCGTTAATGGTGGCCAACCCCCTAGCGAATGTTGCGTCAACGTCTGTAGCAAATGCAAGGACAGCTCTGCCACCAAAACTCAAGACAACTTCTGTCTCGGCACCTCTCCATATTGCGCCATCGGAATCCAATCCTGCTGTCGTCTCTAGCAACAGTAGTACGGCAAGTATCACCAGCGAGGATCAGATTATGTGTGATATCAGCGACCCCCCTGAGGATCAAAAGACAACCAAAGCTCCATCTCGGTCATTGACCACGGAGGAGAAGGCGCAAGCCTGCCGCGACCGTAATCGACAACATGCTCGCAACACAAGGCTTCGCAAGAAAGCGTATGTTGAGGAACTTAAGCAGTCCCTAAACAATCTTGTAGAGGAACGTGATCGAGAGGAGGTTGCTCGAAAAGAACTGGATTCCAAGAAAGAAGAGCAGCGGCAGGCCCGGAAAAAGGTCTTGCAAGATTTTCTGCGCCTGCGGGGAGAGAACCAACGCGACCGTTCTCAATGGGAGCAGCTCTTGCACGACCCCACGTCATTCCAGCTCATTCTACCTGTCACTAAATACCAGAACATGGTGGACGAAAGCTTGCCCATAACAGCATATCATCAATTGTTGGTGGGTATTCACGATATAATGGCGGATGCCAACTATTCCGCATCCTTTCTCCAATCGATAGAGGATGCACCCGATCTCGTCTCGCTTGAAGTTTGCTTTGATAGAAGCTGCTTTATTGCCGACGGGGATGCTGGCTTTTTGACTTGGAAAGCCACTTCTCGAGGGCTTGCCTCGATGGTAAGTGTCACCGTTAATTTCTTTGAGACTACATGATTGTTTTTGTTCACCTTTCTCACTTTTCCTTTCTTTATGCCTCCCACAGCAGCTCTCGCTGAACGGCTCAATCAAAGGCGTTTTTAGTCCTTTGACCAACAAGCTGACTTCAGCCACAATTATTTTTGATACAGGGGCAATTCAATCGCAGCTGGGACTGCTGGACTGCTCGAAGTAAGGAATAGTCTCCTTAGTTTCACAAGTCGTTCATCTTATACCGTGAGCAGAGACCTTTTCTCTCTTGAAAGATGAGCGCACACTTTGACAACTTCATTGCACGTTTTCATCATTTATTTTACATAACAGCTCCATACAATTTCGACATGAATTCTATCAATCTAATCAAAACAAAGCGACATTCATGCATTACATTATTTATTCTACCATGGCAAGATACCTCCACATCAAGCTCAATTACCTGGAATGAGTACGAAGTAAATGGTTTTAATCGCAGAAGTGTCAGATTCTACCTGTTTATTGAGTACAAAGTAGCCATGCGACGCTCATCACGACAAAGCAATTACTCGAATACCATACTATTCTTATAGATTATAGATATCTATTTACCTACATTTAGAACGTCAACTGTATAGGTATTATATTTTTACCGTGCTATCAGATCGTTTTGGAAATATCACTCTCCCTTTTCTTCACGGAACACGAAAGTCTGCTTACTGGCAGCAAGAAGTCACAGTGTAGTAAACCCGGGTAATCTTGTATCGGATCAAAGCAGGGTATCCTCCCTTTTGGTAGACGGCCTCTTCGGCGACACGGCTTCCGGCATCAGCTAATCTCATTGTGTTTGACTATTTTTTTGTTTCAGTAAAAGAAGACGTTGCGCTGATTCTGTTCAAATTTGACCAAGGCAGGGAGGGGAGGGGGTGCAATACGGAGAGAGTTGTGTTAGGTGTGAGAGGTGAAATAATATAAAGAATGGAAAAAAGAGGAACCGGGGCGACAACAGAGTAGAAGACCACAACGGCCAACTTGAAAAGCAAAATTAATCTCACAGCTGGCGTAATTATCATCAACTTACCTGATTCGAAGTTATCAAGTCGAATGCAATGAGGTCAAGAAGGTTTTTTCTGCCGTAGTTCTACCAGGTAGGTCTGAGTTTCTTCAAAGATCGGAACTACAGTAAATAATATGATCCTTTGTTCGCTTGAAAGATTTGTCAATTAAATCCTGGATCGCCATTTTAGAACGGCTTTTAGAATGATGCCGAAGATACTTAGGCGAACGAGGCCAGGGTGGGCGAGAGTAGAGGTGCACTTCTACACAGTTTCAACGCTCAACATACAGAAGCAAACCAACAAAAGGAACGCTCTGAACATAACTGCCAGCCGGATGATTCCTAACTTCCCTATTAACTTATCATAATAATTACTACCAGGTACTACTACAACTATTATTATTATTATTATTTGACCCTCATTCTCGTCCAGTTTTAAATTCCGGACCCTGAAGCAATAGGTCAAGGTGTGGTCAGAAAGAAGAAGAAAACCATGGTTAGATCTACTATACGACAAAGCGCCGTGACACCTGCAGCCGCCCTCCAGCTCCCAGAAAACTTGGGCGCCCGGTGCTCGCTATGCTACATGTGGGATGAGGATTACACCGTCCGGGCCATGGAGGGTTACTTGCAATTCATGGAACTCAAGGCGAATTTGGAGGACTGGGATTACAATCAGCTAGCTCCTTCTCCCGCGATTGACCTAGTGTGGCAGCAACACCTTCTGTACAACAGGCAATACAACGAAGCTTGCCGTGACTACTGCGGCCAGGTGATCGGATACGATCCGGATGCCAAACTCTTGCACGATGATGCTTGTCACGAGCGATTGGTTACGACGACCAAGATTGCCTTGAAGGCCATGTACGGCCGTAGATTTGATGCAAACATATGGAACTTTCAGTCTCCTGACGAGCCAAACATATCACATTCGGACCAAGAGCAAAACCAACAAGAGCAGCAGCAGCAGCAGCAGCAGCAGCAGCAGCAGCAGCAAATGTATCTCGGAAGTAAGGTTACGTTTGACGAAAGCGTCCGACTAGTCTCGAAAAAGACAGATCCTCTTGATGAAGCCCGCCAAGACAGGGAAGAGCCTCCTCTGCCGTCGCGAAATGACACTATTTCAGACAGTGAAGCCGAGACCCCCCGGTATAAAAATGGCAACCAATTTAAACAATTGCCCCAAGAAGAGCAGCCACATGTCAATACTAACAGCAGCACTAAATTATCAAGTGGGAACAACAACAGCAACTCCGTCACCGTCAAAATCAAGTGCTTTATTGATGGCAAGACACAAGATACCTGCATTCGTGTGAAACGAACAACGAAAATGCAGAAAGTCGAGGATTGCTTGGCTAAACTGATGAATTTGGATGGACCAGAAAGCCTGCGGTTCCTTGTCGATGGAGAGCAAGTCTCGCCCTGGGAAACACTGGATTCCATGAAGGTGGAGGACCCCGAGCAGCATTGGTTTACTGTAATGCCCAAAGTTGCCTCGTATCAGTAAAGCAAACACTTTTCCGAGCAACATGTCATTGTCCCAGAAAAGTCTAATGTGAATAATAGGTTTGAATATTTCAGTAAAAGTAGCTAGCTATGGTACTAGATTAAAGTTGAAAGATATGAGCAATTATTACAAGCTTGAGTAACAGCAACATCTTGGATATAAACGGTCCTGCTCAGATTTCATTCAAGTGTTGGTGCTAGTAGCAAGAAAACAGTTGAAGGTGATGATAGTGCACGCCGAGCACTTACATCTGTACATAGACATTACGCGATCCATTCAAAAAATACCATTATCATTACAACTCACTGTTTAAATTTAAACAGAATTAGACCCATGTTTGGCTCGACTGGTTCTGTTTGTCTGGTCGGAGACAAATGGGATCTTCCAAGACGATAAAATCGGCATAGTATTCCGAGTTATGTTTTAGAAAAGCGCCCCTCTGTTGTTTTCCACGCCTGTAACAGTGACTGAAGGTTCCGTATAGGGTAGGTAATTCATCGACTCGCCAAGCGCTCCTGGCAAGGAATTCTTAGAGCCACGAGCATCGCTGATATTGGTCGACCGTGACGGGGTTCTGCACAATTGAACACCGATGATTCCACAGAACACCAGTCCCCAAACGGTCATCCAGAAATCTGACAAGAACATCATGACGCTAAATTGGTTGTAAAATCCACCCAATTCTTCAATTTCACGTCCCTCAACCGCAATCGACCCATTGGCCAACATCCACATGGCCATAAAGGTGGTATTCATCCACAGAAAAATCATTAAGAAGAGAGATTGCAATGCCATCCGGGACGCTCCAGCGGAAGAACCACTGCTGGGACGAAACTTGTACACGACAAGTGCACCGTAGGCCAATAGTCCCAAAAACAAAATGACTTGCCACGAGTAGACAAATTTCATGGCGGCTGAGTTGGAAACACCACCATCGCCCGATCGATCTCCACTTTGATTGCTATTGTTGCCCCAGCCAGAAAACCACGAAGGAGTACTGTAGTATTGGTTGCCATTTTGTTCATTATTGTTGTTGTTATCTTGATTGACGTATTCTCCATTTTCGTTTACATAAAGAGGTGTGCATCTCCACTGCCACCATTTGCAATTGTTGATATCATATTCTCGAGCACCGTCATCCTCTTCTTGGTTCTGCTGTTCGTATTGATAGTAATAGGAATTTTGATAGGCATTAACGGATCTGAAAAATGGAAAACAGAAGAAAATGATCAAGTTATTAGTTCATGGGTGACAATAATTGACCTGAAAATCACCACGCTGAGTCAACGACTTTCTTAACAACAACCTGCAATCATAGCTGCATTGTTCTTACCTTCGGTATTTAATTGCGGGAATTAAAATGGCTAGAAGACCACTGACGACAAAAACTGTAATAAAGGGAACAGATTCAGTACGCCAACAGTTCATTAGTTGCTGAAATTTGGATTGGGCCGCCGAGGAGGAAAACATCTTGATCTGATCGAACTGATTTGCAGTTTTAGTTGTTGTTGTTGCTGTGATCGCTAATGATAACAACAATAATAATATTATTACCAGGTATTACACAATTGACTATTGCAATACAGTAATTTTTTATTATTGTCGTCATGCAAATTTTGTTGGGTGCGCACACCTCGGAGGGAGTCCAATAGAATGTCTAAATAAAATACGGCTGGGGTTCCTGCGCCAGTCGAGCATTTCGTAGTTTTGGCCGGGTGGATTCTATTAGTGTATAGTTTTATCGCACACTTATTCACCTCATTGGGTGAAGCAGCAACATTTTTTTATACCAACAACAAGTAAGAAACAAGTGCAATCAGCAATGAGCTAGTCTTCTCTATTATTTTTTCAACCTAAAGGAGCTTAACGATTAACATACACACGTAGATATCTACAGAATCAGCAATAACGTGAGTGACTTACTTCATCAGCTTTGTTCTTGTGGAGCGCTCTTTAATAGAGTGATTTCTAAACTTGTGGACTCCAGGGAGCTTTTGGTGAATTTGGGAGGAAGACGAAGACTATTGAATTCCCTTTCACAAAGTTTTCACCAATTCAACTCGCATCAGAGTTAATACGTTAATACTATAACATTAATCTCATCTTTTCTTGTTATTTTCCTTTTGAACCCGTTGTTTGTGCACGAAAGAGATTCTTCACGAAAGGCTTCATAATCTAGTCTACAAGAATGATTTCCTTCCTCTTGATGGTGTAAGTCTGCAGTCTGTAGTATCTGGTACTTATCATTATTACCTAACTATGAACTCCTCTCACCAATTTATGTTTTGCCTTAAATCACCTGCTCTCTCTCTCTCTCTCTCTCTTTTTCATGTTTTACTCGCAACACAACAAACAGAAACAAACAAGGCCAGACCCGTCTGAGTCGGTACTATGAGTGGTTACCCATGGAAGAGCGGGTGGCATTAGAGAGCGAGATCATTCGCAAATGTCTTTCCCGCAGTGAAATTCAATCATCGTTTTTGGAATACCGGGGCTACAAGGTCATTTACCGTCGTTACGCCAGTCTCTTTTTTATTGTGGGAACCAAACCCGATTTGGGTCAAAAAGAAAACAACGAAAATGAGTTGGGAATGTTAGAATTTATCCACTGTCTAGTGGAGACGATGGATCGATGGGCTGGGTCGATTTGCGAATTGGACATCATGTACCAGGCAAGTCCAAATGCGCGTCGCCAAGAAATGTTTATCTGTTTGCTTGCATGCTTGCTTGTTTGTTTGTTTGCTGGTCTGGGTTGTCCTGTTTCTAATGCTGTTTTCTAACTTTTATTCCTTTCTAAACATCATTAACTTCTCCTATTATAACAGCTGGAGCAAGTTCACTTTTTATTAGATGAAATGGTTCAAAACGGATACATTGCTGAAACTAACAAGGGAAACATCTTGAGACCCTTGGATTTGATGGAACGAGAAGCACAAAAGGCAGAATCTATGTATCGTTGAGTTTCTGCTTATTACAATTGGGCATTCTGCGTGTTGATTTTGAAGCCGTTATGCCTAATAGGATCAACTTGAATCATCGAATATTCTAAAGAAAAGAAAACGAATGCATCTTTATGCATCGAAAATTCTGTATGTGGTAGAGTAATCATAACAGGCGACGTAGTCCTTGATTGATCCAATTTCTGCATTATTTTCTGATAATCTTCTTTTGCAGGACAGCGCATCGGTAGTAATTCTGTGAACGAAAAAATGATGCAGACTGCCGTATCGTATTGTAAGAAAGGGAGGGCCAATGCCAACTCTTGATGCGGTAGTGATGAGGTGATGTTCTTAGAGGTGACAGATCGGTTTTTAAAAAAAAGTGCGATCAAAAGCAGTAGTTACGCACAGTAGGGTTAGTGTCATTCAGATTGATTTCTATTTTTGCCAGATACCCACACTGTTCGAGTTTTTCGTTTTTCATTCGATTCTTCACAGGTTGCGCTTGCCAGGTGCTCTTGCGCGGGCTTATTCCTTGCGCATTTTGGCTCATCTCACTAACATCAAACCAACAAGATCAAGTGAACTGCACCTCTCGCAGCTCTCAGTTGCATAATGCCTGCTATTCCAAAGGTGTCATCGCTGTCTCGGCAAATCGAGGCCCTGGAGGCGACCGTACTACAAAAGAAAAATACACAAAATGCCAATCCTTTTCTTGTAGACCAACCCACAAAGAAGAAAGGCACAAAAGACCCTTTGGCTGCTTCCACTTTGGTCGAAATGGCATCTGAAATGAGGTTGAACACTATTGATGATTTCTACGGCCATAGCGACAGCGATGACGAGGAAAACGGCGACATGGAATCGGTCGAATACGATAATGACGACGAAAAAGTCGATCGCGCTGAGACGGCGTCACTTGGCAGCAACTATATTTTCCGTAAAAACAATTTTCACTATTATAGAAAAGCAGGTCTCGACAAGCAAAAGAAGGCCAAGCTCATCAAAAGAGCCAAGCAAATTATGCTTGTCAAGTGTATCTTTATGGTGTGTATGCTAACGATGATGAGTGGAATCTTTTTGCATCATGTACGACGAAACAATGGTGTAGGCAAAGGAGCTGATTTCATTCCGGCCAGTGAAGTTGAGGCAATTCAACATCACCAGAAGAAACACTTATTTCATCACGAGGACAAGGACGGGGAAGAATCCAATGAAATGGAAGAAGAATTCAAAAAAGATGATGGAGATGATGCACAACTGATAAGCTCTATACTGCCAGAAGGCTGGCGACAATACACGGACAAGGAGTCGGGCAGGATTTACTATTCCGATCCAAAGGGACAAGTAACTTGGCAACGCCCGTCCATCCACGAAGATCATTCTTTGCTGCTGTTGTCAAACAGTACTGAGAGCACCAATGAAGCTGATAGCAGCAGCAGGAGCAATAGCAATGCCTATCATGATGATAAAGCGGGTGCCTCTTTTGTTGTGACGCTGCCGGAGGGTTGGGAGCAATTCAAAGATCCCATCACAGGACGCCCATACTACACGAAGGGTAGAGACCCTACGATTTTCTGGGAGCTTCCAAATTATGGCGGCAATAAGACTGTTGAAAACGGTAACATCGACGACGATCTTCAAAGCAGCACTATCGACGATGAAAACAACGAGATTGTGATTATTGACAGCAATGACAAAAACAGTGATGGATCAACGTTACCTGATGAGGGAGCGACTGATACCGTGAGCAGTGAGCGTAATGAGAGCACGAATACATTGATACACGGAGAACAATCCAATTTTACATCTGATACATTTCCGTTTGTTTCACAAGAAAGCGCGTCGACGGAAATGGATGATGGCAACGAACAACCGGACTCACAGGCTTCTATGAGTTCGACCAATGATGTATCATCAGACTTGACATCAAAGCCCGTTTATAGCATCCTGAAAAGCTCAAGTAGTAGCGAGGGTATCAGTAGAAGTGACGAGGAGTCATCATCAGCTGACGATGACTACGACGAAGCTGATGACGAGGATGAGGATGAGGATGAGGATGATGAAGACGACAATGATGAGGATGTTGGCAATGTTGTTGTCGAAGCCGAAGCACACGAAGACGAAGACGAAGACAATGTTTCGACAGAAGACTAGTATGGTTGAGATACGCATGCCCCAATTTTTTTGGAACGGTACTTGCTACGGCTAGATTAATGAATTTTCACTACATTCAGTTGAAGTTCCATTCCACTACTAGTTGTCCTCTCCAGGGCTCATCAGGCATCACAAAGGGATAAAAATGCATCGACCGCCCTCGTTGCTGCCAATGCCACGACTGCAGCGGCTTGGCTAGCATGTTTGTTTTCCTGCGGATCCTCTGACGTCTTCCAATGCGGTTGGTTGGTTGATTGGTTGGTTGGTTGATTGGTTGGTCGGGCGTTTGTTCGTGTGAATGGAACTTTGCAGGTCTGTTCTTTCTTCTTCAATAGTTTCAGGGGATTTCTCTTGTATATTTTTCCATTTCAGATAACAAATAATCGAATACTGCAGTAAAGTATGAGCGCCATTAAGAATCGATTTATCTGGAACAGACGGTTCCCATTACCCTCCTACCTACCTGGTAACATATTTAGAGTAAAAGCCTAGCTTTTTCGCAGGTGTGGGTCCAAAGCACAGTTAGTATTCCTTACGCGCGTCCAGACTGTGTTATCTACCCGGAAATGTGATTTTAGGTGGCCACCCGGACACATCAAATTAGTGTCTTTTTCAATGCCTGTTCTAAGGCCTAAGTTAAGTCTTCAAATCGTAACCATGCGCGATGTGCTTCATATGTATGAAATAATGCAGCTGAGTATATCAAAATCAGTACTCCGATTGCCAAACAGGCAAGACCATCAAGAAATGAATTCGATGAAAAACAGATCTTGGCGTCTCAAAAACCAGAGTACAGTAACAAGTAGTACTAGTTGTAGTAGTAAGAGCGAGTGAGATACCTGGTAGACCAGTACCGTAACAAACAACCTCATCAAACAATTATTATTATTAAAGAGACAAGCTCGCCACCAACTAAAACAACAAACAATCTCTTGAATTTATAGTGGCCAATCACGAAGACAAGCATCTTTAGACTTTAGAATGTCACACCAACGACGACGCTTCTTTAGCGGTGCCGATGATCGCAGTCTGAGTCCTACTACGAATACTAGTAGTAGTGATATGAATTCTAGTTTGCGTTTGCCGTTGGTGCAGGATGGACAGCAGCTCCAGCAACAGCAACAACAACAACAACAGCAACAACAGTCGCAGCATCAGCAACAGTCTCCCATGAACGATGGAAGTCATCGTAGCTTCAATGGATTCACCACTCCTGTATCACGAGGTCTTCCAGCGAACAACAGCATGGATCGTTCCTGGGCAAGAGACTGTTCTCGTCGACAATCGGTATCGAGCTCTCAACCTATCGCTGCCGGATCTCCGGTCCGAGTTCACAGCATGGAATCGTCCTTTCACCGTAATCCCACACAACGATCTCTTTCGTCCAATGGAGCGCGGCAACGGGCGTCTCCTCAAGTCGCAACTCGAAACATTCGACGTACTGCGATTGGAGAGAATACCGAATTGAGCAACTCCATGGACGTGTCTAGCAACAGCATTAATGGTGGAAGCGAATATCACCAGCATCAACGACAGCGTTATCCTTCGCCCACCAATGACTACCTAGATCACAGCAACTCCAATCACAGAATACCCTACGGAATGTTGAATCCTGGCCCTTCCTCCTCCCCTTACTACAACGCCAAGGACAACAACAAGAGTTCGTTTTATCCTCGCTGGATTAGAAAAATCACGCAGTCGGGCAGCAGTGGCATTAGCAGCCCTTACGCTAACTACCATTATTACGGCGGCAATGGTCGAGCACAGACCACCACTACAACCAGCATGGCTGTACTGTTAGGATTTTGTATCATTTGCATTTTGGCCATGGCTGTCTATCAGCATGATCGTATGCTACAAGAAGCATTGCACATGAAAGAACAAGAAGTGGAACATCACTATCACCATGCCTTGGCCTTGGAACAACGGGTCAGTACACTCCGTACGCAGACGGTGGAGCTAGAAGATAAGATTGTCGAACTGGAACATCATCATCTTCATTACAAAGGTGCGGAGGATATAAACGACAAGAGCAGTAATGATGAAGGCATGAGCATTGAAACGCAACGTAAAATGATTCATTTGGAACATTCGAATTTGAAAATGCAACACGATGTACAAGCCATGAGCAAACGAATGGTCAAAGAAAAGTAAGTGTTGCAAAACAATGTTCTTCCTGGTTTTGTTTTGTAATTGAATGTGTATCCTCCCTACTTCCGCGCTCTGTAATGCAAACGTTGTCGGTACTAACAATATGAACGGTAAACCCTCCATCAGATTTGGTCATGGTCCCAAGTTTTACGTTCAAATGAAAGTTGGATTTGATCCTCGTTCGAATATTTTCGATGAACCTGATCACGGCAAGAGTGATGCCACTGTTCTAATTGAGACAGCATCAGTAGATGTTATGCCACACGCTGTTTACCTTTTCCTAGAACAAGTCTCTCATGGCCTATATGACGGAACAGCCTTTTACATCAATGCGGCACACATTGTTCAAGCCGGTCCAGCCTCTCGTTCCAAATTCCGACGATACCCATCACTTAATTCGGTCGTCTTCCAAGAGTATGCTCCCGAAATGGCGCACAAAAAGTACACACTTGGATACACAGGACGACCAGGAGGTCCGGACTTTTATGTGAATCTGCGAGACAACAGCAGAGAACACGGACCTGGTGGTCAAGTCCATCACATGAGCGATCAGGTTGCGGATGCCGATCCATGCTTTGCCAAAATTGCTAAGGGATACGAGGTCATTGAACGCATTCACAGAAGTTCCGTTCAAGAGGGCGGATTCCACGACACAATGGAGTATCCTGTAACCATCTTGGAGATGAAGGTACTAGAAGATGGATTTCAAGTACCAGAATCTTCTGACGAAGAACAGGTGCAACTATTATAGAAAGTTGGTGGACAACATACGATCCACATACATCCCACTCTGGGTTTCGTTCCTTTTACATGCAATGAAGCTGTATCACATTGTTTTCTCAACAAGAGTGACAAAAAGGATTCCAGAATTCGGTCCACTCTAGTACCGCTCCTATCCTTTTTCAATGTAAAAATACATTAAATTTTATTTTTGCACAAACTCCTAACTAGCCTGAGTCCTTTTCCAGAATCTGCTGCATAAAATTATGCGTTAGGTCCTAGTATCGTTTTCAGCCATAACTGTGTCCACAGAGAGTTCTGGCATGTTTTTTAGTGCCCAAGCGGTCTGCCTAGGTACTCGGGGTAGTAATGGTAGCTAAGTGAGGTACTCGGAGTAGTAGTCTAGCTACTACTACTCGTAGTAGTCTAGTAGTCTAGAGTAAGCAGGACTGCTTGAAGGCATGTTAACCTTGCCCCTTTATCTACCTTGAAGTGACACAGTATAAGTGTGCATCTTCGTAGTTTACCAGATATTTTCAGCGTAATATGAGGGTGGCGGTATCTTTCATCAGACCATCTTGCAAAAAAATGAAAACGCCTCAATTCCCACGAGGTGTTGCCCCAATCTGCGCACTTGTTCACACACTACCAATATTTCTTTTTGTAGAATTTTTTTAAAAAGCATTTCAAACATTCGCCTCTTTGCAGATCAAATCCGTCTTTTCAACACAACCATGATGTATCCTTCGACGAACGACCCACACGAATCCGAGTCGGAGACGGAGATGGAGCACACCATGCCAACGATTGAAATTACATCAGAAGGTGACACGCAAGACGGTTTCTCCAATTCTAAAGATAGCGAAGATACAGATTCAACCGGATCGGTAGATAGCTCCCGAGATGGTGAACAGTACAATAGCGGCGACAATGATATATTTGCTCCCGTATCGGTCAAAAAGGAGACAGGGATTGCCTTGTACTCGGACCCCATGGTCAAAGAGGCAGCTGCACGTAAGTTGCGTACCGAGGCAGAAGCCAGAAAGGAGATCGAACAAAGAAAAATCGAGGCGCAACCCACGACCATTAGTGATGTGGTCAGTGCTCTCCAAGACAAGTACGAGCAAATGGTCCGACAATACAAGTACGATGTTGCCCACGACAGCGAAGCGGCTCGTTATGGGTACCGCTTTGGACCTGGTCCGTACTCGAGCAATAAGATGAACAAGTACGGGTCCTACAACAATGGTGACAAAGATGTTATCAGTCATCGGGAACTGCGGAATCGTCGTTTGCTTCAAGTCGTTTGGATGGGACTGACCATGACTCTCATGGTAATGATGATTTTGAGCGCCAACGAAGGCACCAACAAAGGCGCCCCCAATGTGAGAGGCGCTTTAGTACCTCTTAATATTACCGAGGTTATTGAAAACGCCACCGATGTGGAAATGGATCACGAGTGGGGTCAATCTTTTTACGAATGGCACAGGGATGGCAACACAGACGAAGTTGAGAGTATCGACACAGAAGACGTCTCCAATCATCACAAACACCATAAAAATAAAGTAATTGAATATAACAATGAAGCAGCTACGAAAAACAAGAAAAAAGGTCATCACAAGCACCATCACAAACACTCCAAGGCTGGCGAAGATGAGACTGTCCACCAGAGCAACGACGATAAATCTAAAACCGATGATAGTCTAGTTTCTGAAGAAAACGATAACAATGAGAACCCTTCCGACGAAGAAAGTGATACCAGCTCTGGGTCTGACACATCAGCCTCGTCGGAGGAGAGCGATGAAAATGGCAAAAACGAGGATGACGATACCGAGGATGAGTCTAGTGAAAGCATTTCTCGTGACGACGACGATGATGGCAGCAATGATGATGTTACTCCAGCTGATGATGCTCCTCTTCCGCCACCACCACCCGCAAAGTCCGAAGAGGAACTTGAATTGAAACAGATTGCTCAAGAGATGAAGCGCATTCAAGAGCTTGATGAGTCCATAGATGCTGAGCTCGAGGGAACCGAGGCTCCCACCAAGTCTAAAGAGGAATTGGAATTAGAAATTATCAATCAAGAAATGAAGCAAATCGAAGACCTTGACGAGACTATTGAAGAAGAGCTTGGCGAACAAGAGGAAGACGCTGAGAGTAAAGAAGAGTACCGCAAAAAAGTGGAAGCAGTGGAAACCAAGCTTGGATCTATTGCGGCAGGTCTCATGGACGCCGAAAAAAAGGAGCAGGAGTCTGAAGCGAAATATAGTGAAAACTCAGTTGCCAGTAGTAGCGAGGATGACGGTAACGAAGACACGCTTCCGTGGGATTGGAGAGAGTATTCTGACCCAGATTCTGGAAAATTGTATTTTGTCAACTCGCAAACAGGCGAGACAACTTGGACCCGACCAGAAATAGGAGATGACGACGACGACGACGACGGTGGTGACGGCGAAGAAGAAGATGATGATTGATATCCTTTAGTTGACTAACACCATGACACAGGATGCCGTTAACAAACAACGAGGATGAGCATTTCTTGTAAAGCTTAAAAATGGATAGCAATGTGAGCTGGAAGTGGTAGTAGATGAGACAAGTTCAATAAATAAGCTACTACGTTCATTTCAAACATGCTCATTCTTTAGTGCACTGTCAAACGGTGTTGCCGAGTATCAAACTCCTCTATAAAGGCCGTATCTTTCACTTGAACAGTCTGCAGGAGGCGATGACGGAACAGCTTGGTTTTTATCAGATTCATGTTGCATGTGGTAGCACCAGCAGGGCAAGTAGGTGATGAGATGTCTTATGTTGGGCGTTTCGTGTTTGGTGGGCTTTCGGAGGGACACTCTTGACAAAAGTAAATGACTGTAATGCAAGATGCACGTATCACTGGTTCGCATTTACAACTTTCCCTAAAGCTTGACGACTACCATACTCTACCTGGTAGTCTAGCCTACTAGCTAGTTAGTAGTACTACTACTTAGTAGTACTCATAATCATTACTGTACTCGAGTAGGTCTACCTACTACTAGTACCCGGTAGTAGCTATTATTATTTTCAACATTTACTTTTTGGTCGTTAAATCCTCTCCAGGCTTTCTTTGAATGAAACAAATCACGCGTCAACATCGAAATCTAGAACACGCAAGCTCGGTGGCCGTGGCCACTAACTGCGGTCATTGGCTGCACAAGTCTAAAAAGATAGCGACAGCTACAACCTACAACAGATGAAGCGATGACGCCTGAAGAGCTATCTTACTGCTCTGGAAAGGCCATCAACTTGGCAGCTCTGTTAGGAATGCAAAATGCACAATTTGCCGAGAAAGGTAATGGCTCTTCAACTTCACAGCCTGCTCCTGTCTGTTTTCTTTAATTTCTGCGCACAAAACTAGCAACAGCCCAACTTGTATCATAAAAAGGGAAAAATCATCATTTATAGAAATACATCGGTACATGAATGTCTCTAAGTGTTTGCTACCAATGGATGTCGCGACACAGTACTTGTTTCGTTGGAAATTGTGCGCAGCAGATGTTTCTGAGATATTTTACCTGCTTCGCCATTTGAAACTCGGCGACATCGACGCAGATCAACGGAATTTCTCGAATTTCTCGTCCAGTTGTGCCTATGCGTAGGACTGTGGCTGCGTCGAGGGCGGACTGGAGGCAGACCCTCACCGCAGTCGTTGGAGCGGTTCCATCTTGTTCGCATGGTCCTCTTTGCTGATTCTCGGAATTGGAGCTCGTGGTGTGTGCGATCCAAGTCATTTTGGGAGCACACACTGCAATCGGCACTAAACTCGCTCGACATGCCTGATGTAAGACTTTCTGTGTCAAGCTTGGAAAGGTAGCGAGGAGATGAGCAGGTGTTTGTTTCTTTGAGATCATCACCAGGGCTGCATTTACCAGATTCACTGGAGGAAATATGAATCACGGAGGGCACCATTTTTACCTTTTTTTTAGATGTGAGGGGAAATAATGGAGTAATAATATCTCTTTCAATAGTAGACATTTGAGATTAGTAGTAGTATGAGTTCAAGTAGTTTGGAAATATAAAATAGTGAAAAAATAATGGTTAACAGTGCAGCTACAGTACCATATTATTTTGATTTTCACTGCACAGAAAATTCCGATTGCCAAATTCATTGAATTAAGAAGTACTCGAGTAGTAACTTGCAAAAGCAACCGACAGTACAGGTGGCGTCTTTCAGGAAAGCGTGTACTCGTACGTACCACCACTCTACTAGTAGTAGTATGGGCGTTCATTTTAGTCCTGTAGCATCTTAAATTAATTAGTACTGTTTTCTAGCACGTGTGGCATCCAATAGAGTACAACAGTAGTCTAGTAGTAGTAGTAGTGTAGTAGTAGTCCTAGCTAGTAGTCCTACTACAAATAGTACGTAGTCTACTACTGCCTGTAGTGGTAATCTAGAAAATACCAGGAAAGTACCAGGTATCATGATAAATTTTCCTACTAGCAGAAAAGATCAAGTTTACCTGGTAGTAGGACTAGTATGGTATTTCCACTACTAATAATAGTAGCGGCAACTGTGAGTGTTGATCATGAAATACCGCAGAGATCTACTGTACCTGGTACGAATTGCGGTGAATGGTGAACAAAACGGATGGTGATGAGGAGCGGACTATTCTGAAGACGTCGACGTACTCACGAGAAAAATGGACAGTGGAATCATTGACATCGGCAACAGTAGAACAGCGACGTACCAGTACTCCAAGTATGCTTGCTTTTCCAAATATCGTTGGTTGCCGTCCGAATGAATCTGACGACGAGATAATGACTTTCTGGGGAAGTTTTGGCAATGACGGAATCGAATTCAAGCTGGGCGCAGCTGTGTGTACCGTCATTAGACCGATACGAGTAGCAAACAGTGTTGGGGTCTTCAATTGCTTCACATGCAAAGCAAGATTAGGCATTAGCATCAATTGGCATCAATTGGAACTACACGAGCAAATTGAAACTACATGGGCAAATGAAGACCCAAATAATTTGGGAAATTGCATACTGCAGAATATGTTTGAAACTCCGACCTGTGATGTAGCAGAGGAACTGATTTGCAACAGCATCCTCTCGTGGCGGAGACAGGCTCTTTCAGGAGGCCCGAATCGCGCGCAGTGTCTTTCTGTGGTGGTATTATTTTAATCTCATGATGCTACTAGCTATACCTGGTCTAGTACTAGAGACCTAGAGTCTACTAGAAGTACTGATTGGACTACTAGCTACTGTAGCTAGCTAGTACCCACTCCAACGTTGTTGCCAGTTTTTTCAGTAGCTGGAAAAAGAGCCATACGATTGAAATAGGTATAGCACTAACTCTAACAAGGACTTCAGTTCTGTGGTACGACTGGATCGTTTGACAGGACTACACTAGTTTGGTACCAGGTCGTAGCGTACGGTAGGAGGCAATACAAGCACTCTTTCAAAATTAGTGATTAATTTTTTTGTACTCAACCAGTACGTCGTAGTACTGGTAGTAATTACAAGTATCTCATTTTTGCCTTGACTTCTTGTCTTTCATCCAGGTTCTCGATTTCAATAGTCTACACGGAATACAAAGCACTTTTTTTCGAAGGACCCAACTCCTACCCACAACAATACTACAAAATTGTTCAGCTCGTTAACAGCTATTTCAATATTCAGGATGAAGTTCAAACAACCCCGACGTGGCACTTCCTGTATCCTTTTGCTGTCACAGCTCGGTGCATTTTATCTGACCAAAACAACGCATGCCCAATTGACCATCGGTATTCCTGGTATCTTTGAAGTTAATCTGACAGTGCCGGACGAAGTGGAAAATTTCTTCGCGGATGACGACGATGAAGTGGAAAATGGTAACAGCTCGACCGCAGGCGAAGGTGCATTGGATTTCGAGTCGATCCTCGACGCATTCAGTGACTTTATTGGTGGAAATCTCGACAATTTCACCTTGCCCCCCGAATTGGAAGATATTTTTGACCTGCCGAATTTTGATAATTTTACTTTCAGCTTTGGCGGCAACTGCTCCATTTGCGATAATCCCGAGGGTGGCTTTGTTGGAACTAACAAATTGGATGGAGTTTCCTGCAGTGATTGGAACGATGTGGCAACTCTGGGCGTCGAAGATGGTAGTGCCGAGTGTGATTTGATCCGTGTGGGCGCGGCACAATCATGTGGATGTCCCGTCCCGGAAGATCTTACTGACAAGACCTGTTCCGTCTGTCCTGAGGGTGAGGCTCCTGGTGAGGAATGGCAGGCGAGTTTGGGAGATGAGGTGATCGCTGTGAGATGTTCGGATTTGCAAGAAGCACCCGCCGTAGACGGAGAACGGACGTGCGACCTCATTTCTCGATTCGCGGCCGAGTGCAATTGTCAACCAATCAACGAAGTCAATGGAGGAGGAGAAAATAGTGCAACTCTTGAAAGTGGAGCCAGGGAAATTTTTCTGAGGGGCGTGTTGGTCGGAGGAATCGTGGCTGCTCTGTCTTCAGCATTGTAAACGGTAGTATTGATTGCAGTTTTCAAAAGTATTTAACAACCATACTTGTTATTTAAATCGAGGGCGGTAGCTTGCTCGCTCTTGACGACAACGGAATTTATTCGCCCTCATCTCTTCGTGACGCCGTTTTCGGTCGCGATGCATTATGAAGAATTTTAAATGGCTGCTACGTGCTTCTCTACTATTCCTGGATCTGGAAGCCAATTCATAGTTGCTACTGCTGGCTCCTTATTGGCGATGAGGCAATCAGGACAAGAGATAACTAGAGCAAAAGATTTGTGTGCCAGCAAGTCATCAGATAAGATTATCAAACAAACAACACAGAAGTGGTTGAGAAGGCAGCCGCACAACAGCTAGGTACTTCTTTCTAATTACCTGCATAAACTTTTGTCATTGTCCGCTAGAAAGACTAATAGAACCTGACTGGAGCAACTCAACCTCTGAATGCGTCGACCCCAGGAAGCCAAGCGACACAAATAGAAGCGTCGACCACGAAACAACTGCTGCCGCAGCTTTGTGACATAGATACTGTAGCAGCTTGAATGAGTGGAATGGTCGCTTCAAACATAGCACATCAAGCTGTCGATCGACACACTCTAGAACTAAGTGTCATTGGACCTGTGTGGCATATCAAGTTTGCGTCGAAACGGTGTCTACTTTCTAAGAGAGAACATGTAGTAGGTATGTAATAAGTGCGATTATGCCACGATCTATTCATTTTATGTGCGCGTTTACAAAAATCGCTGGCCATTGATTTGGGCACAACTAACAACGAGGTTTTCTAATTGATGAGCATCATATCTTCTGTGTTGTTGCTGGTAGCATGCCTCGTCTGTCTTATGCAGTGGAGCTATTAGCTATTCTGCTTTCTGCCGTCAAAGAGGCATGGTTACGACTCTCTTCTTTGATGATATGAGCAGTTCTTTGATGTAATGAGCAGTGTAGTGTTTACTTGTCAAATAAGTCGCCGTCGTCGAGTTCGTCACAAATGCCGAGAACGTCACGGAGAACGGCTTGGACTTTGGCGAGTCGATCCTCTCCCGCTTGGAAGGACTGTGGACGCATCCGCATCGTATCTGCGCGACTTCCAATACTTTCTATCCCAAGGGGTGTCTGTCCCGTTGGAAATTCCATCCTGTCCAGAGAAATTATTGGAAGCACTTGCCTCAAGGTAGTTTCACGCAGGGGCCGCGGAGAGGGGTTCCTTTGTTGGTTCTGGTGACAAACAAGATCAACGATGGAGATCACGCTGTTTTGTTGGTTGGTCATGGTGATGAGGAGAAAGGAGAGACAAGCGAAGAAAAACGAGAACGAGATTGTGTACGGTGGAATAATGTATGTTCAATTTAAGATATGAAAAATTGGAAGGGGAAGAGTAAAGAGTGCGAAGAGAGCTAAAAAACCTCGGAAACCACTCACGGCACTTTGTGCCCGAGTACTACTGTATTACCCTGGTATTAAATGGGACAAGTGGCAATCAAAACAAGAACTTAAGTGACAATCTACAGTGGTGTACCGTAGTTGAATTCGAGTACCAGGTACTATGGTACGTACCAGGTACCTGGTACTACTACTGTAGTAGCATTGTTTAATGAAAAATCAATGACTACACGAACACCTCTCCTCTGCATTCCTGAAAGTGCTTACTACTACCAGGTACTGTACCTGGTACCACTCCCAGGTACTCCGGAGTACTCGAGTACCCTGGTAGCTTCTAGAGGTACCCTAGTACTAACATCTACTGTATACCTGGTACCAGGTACGCTACCTGGTACTACCTGGTAGCTAGTACTAGCTAGTGCGTACCACGGCAACAACAGTATTCAGTATTCAGTATTCTCCTTTTATGCCCGTTCTTGCTTGATTCCGCTGTCTATCGATTGAGGACCACCACGTATTGTAAATGATTTAGGAGTTTCATTACCAGGTAACGCATATAAGAGTATTCTCTCACTGTTTGGCTATCTGGCAACTGGGATAAGCACGTTTGCAAACTTTTACAAACAGATACGGTAGTTAAGTAGTAGTTATTTTAATCTACTAGAGTAGTACTACCTACTAGCTACCGTGGTACGATAATAGCATGTTACCGTACCCTGGTGGTATTATCCAATAATACCTGGTACCTAGTAACCTACTTAAACTATACTCCGTATGTAAAAAGGGACCTGAGTATCTGTTCCAGCAGCACTACTACCATGTAAGAATGGGCAAATACCACTCGAGTGGTAGAAGGCAAGACTCTACAGTACTGGGACAGTACCAGGTACCAGGTACTAGCTACCAGGTACTACCAGTAGTAGTAGTGGAGTGGTATTAGGAATTAGCTACAGTAGCTGCGTCAGCCAACAGCACAATAAGTTTCTTTATTTCGCAGGAATAGAACTGGCGAGATCATTTTGGAGGTCATTCTATCAATTTTTTTAGCATGATCCTCAAAGAAAGAGGGAAAATCGATAGTAGTCTAGGCTGGGTTTCAGACTCGTCACTAATCTGGTGGTTTTGACCACCAGAATTTTTACCTGGTGGGTTTGACCACCAGATTTTTACCTGGTGGGTTTGACCACCTGCACACCAGTAAAAAATTTG
>Ga0100391_1001241_pt1 | contig 28664 bp, 17 predicted proteins | sample CryGeymeta201515_FD_81541 | JGI IMG/M metagenome (GOLD analysis project Ga0100391, IMG submission 81541) | Groundwater microbial communities from Crystal Geyser aquifers in Utah, USA - Crystal Geyser metaG 2015-15 | ecosystem: Environmental > Aquatic > Deep subsurface > Groundwater | place: USA... | reverse complement strand
GTTTAGTTATGGTGTTAGTAGAAGTAGTTGATTAACTTGTTAATGGAGGTTAGTCGAGATTCTATACTACTATGTGTAGTAGTACAGCCAATTCCTTTTTCACTCGATTTTTCTAGAATTGTATCAGAAGACACTGGCAACCTCACGCATGCAGCCTAGTCCTGCGTTTCATCGGCGGAAGCCAATGTTTCGTCCTACCTGTCAGTCGGCGATAGCTGCACCACTGTAACATCACGTTCCAACAAGATATTGGATGCAGCCAAAAAAGAGTTGGTAAAGATTGACGGTTTTCCCTTTGGATTGGGAATGGTATTATTTTTTGTCGAATTTGACCATTCATCAGCCACAAACAAAAAAAGCCCAGCCCACCAGCAACACACCGCGCGACAGAAAGCGCGGACTAAACAATGTCATTCGCAGCTCAAAAAATAAGGATCCATCAGATAGCTATACAAACTCTACATCATCAAGTGACCCCCTCCCTGTGCAAGTTCAGGTTTGCATCAGCAAGCGACCTGTGTACTACATTACTAGCCTACTACTCCGTAGTAATAAATAATTATGTTGGTACGTGTTACTCGTAAATCTTCACGTTCGATGCCTGCTTTTTTTTTTAACAGTAGGTCACGAACGGATGCTAATCACGAGTTCTGCCTCCAACACCACCTCTCTCTTTTTCCAATGATTTCTTGCATCAAGGATGACAGTGTGTATTACATCATCATGCACAAGAGCACTACTTTTTATGAACAGACACTCTTAATTGAGACCTAGATGCCACATGCCACATGTGCCTTCTAATAATAGGAAGCAAAACAAGTGAAAATATCAGTTTTCAACCTACCTGGTAAGAGAAAGGTGATCGGAGAGAAGTGTGAGGTGGATCAGAAATCAGAATCATACAGATTTCATTCTCATCAGCAGTTGCAAGTTGCAACCACTATTATTTGGATTACTATAGTACTACTTTTAAAACAACAATAATAATAGTATTATAAGATGATGGAAGACGTTGTTAATCCGGCTGTTCCGTCGACCGTAGGAGCCTTGTTGGCTGAAGAGTGGACGATTAATCCATTAGCGACGCTGCCGTCATTTTTAGAAATGTTCATGATGGACGAAGCGTCGCGATTGGCGCGAAAATCGTTAGACGTGGGAATGCGTCTGCTGCAGCAACAGTTGCAGAATCAGCATCCGCATCAGCAGGCAGCAACGAACAATGAAAACTACACAACCAATGACAGCAATACAGCAAATACTTCCCGATCTTTTACAAGAATTATGGCTCATCTATCCTCATTGTTGCAACGGTCAACCTCCAAAGTCGCATCGACGATTGCATTGTTGATTCACAAGTTTGGACCGGAACTTTCCTGTCTCATCTTGTACGCTGTGGAGCGTCAGTGCTTGCATTCGGAAGCTTGTGCAACCTTTAGCGAGTCGCTCTACGGAGGACGCCAAGCCAAGCTCGATCATCAGTCCTCTCAAGACGACAACAAGGAACGACGGAAACTCTTGCCCGTCAGTGATCGGGACAAAACACGACTGGCATTGCTGGTCGCTCTGGGACCTTACATTCAACGTCGAATGCTATTACTGTACCAACATTTGAAACAACAACAGCAGCAGCAACAGCAGCAACAACCATCGCATTCCGAGCGATCATTGACCGCAACAAGATTTTCATTACTACTGCAAAAGCTACGAAAATTTTATGTCGGGATCTATCCATTTTTGCACGTATCGCTCAGCAGTATAGATGTGGTGTATCAATGGCGCTATCTCTTGGGACGATCCGTCTTTTTTCACCCATACGGCCACTTGCTGGGATTGGTGGTCCGTCGAGTGACGCAGGCAGACAACGAGACATCTCCCGCCATGTCGGTCAGTGCTTCCTCCACGGCAAAGGTGCCACCATCCAATTCCTCTTCCAGTTCAGCCACAACGACTTCGGATCTATCCAATGTACCACCATCGGTTGCCCCTTCTTCTCCATTGCGAAATGTTGCTGTCTGGGCACTATCATCTACGGTAGTCTTGAGTTGGATATCGCATTTCCGAGCCGAATATCGGCGACAACGACAAGAGTTGATACTTCAGCAACAACAGCTGCAGCAGCAGCAACAGCAGCAAGTCGATCATCGGGGTGCACCTACTTCCAGCAACAATTTAAATGACCGGCTTGTCTACAACAGCAATGCAACAACACAAGATGTTGTACCGTTGATTTCTCCAACTCCTTCGAGTGGCATTAAAAATAATAAGCTAATACCAGATCATTTGTGTCCCTCGTGTCGACAACCACGGATGCATCCAACGGCATCCTCTTCTGGGTTTGTTTTTTGCTACAAGTGCCTCTTGCAGCACGTTCGGGATACGGGAAAATGTCCGATGACGGGAAGGCACTGTCGCGAAGCTCAAATGTTGCGTTTGTACGAACCCAATGCGACGACTGCGACTACGATTAGGACGAGTACAGCGACTGTGGTTCCAGGTTCATCATGAGCAAAAAATTTAAAGAAAATTAAAATCTATAAGATGCTTATTGTTGTTGTTGTTGTTGTTGTTGTTAAAATGTCACAACGAGATGCTGCACTTTGTTACGAGTACAATTTACGGTAGTCTAGTAATATCTATCTGTCAAGTACTAATACTAGTCTAATACTCGGTAGTAGCTAGAGCTACTACTATTCGCAATCTTCGGGAGTACTACCTGCTAGACCCTACTACTACTAGTAGCTACTCTAGAGTAGGCTACTACATACTACTAGCAGCGAAACAGATTGTACTGGTAGTTGTCGATCCACTCTTCAGCTTGCCATCTTATTTTCTACCATTAACTTTTCAATAAACCACATTTCACTCTTGCTGAGACTCTCAAAACGAAATCTTCGACTGTGAGTGGGTACGTAGACTAGTACTACTCTAGGTTGGTCTCTACTAGTAGTAGGTAGCTAGAGTACTAGTACTAGTCTACTAGTAGTACTAGTAGTAGTAGTCTACTGTAGTTGTTCACAACAAACACATCCTCTATCGTTTCACCGTCGTTCATTCTCGACAATTCGCTCACTTGTTGTTGTGTGTTGATGTCTGACGGCGGCCAAGTTAACTAGGCTGCTAGGTAGAGGTCAACTTACGTATTGTATGACTTATACACAATCGCCATGGGCTTCCCCATGGAACGGGATGTTTGATTCAGGAATCAGCGAGAGTGAGGGGACTTCTGATTACGAGGACGACGACAACAACAAAAACAATCTTTACAATCCCGTTGACGAAATTCACAATTGGGAGGAGGGATATCATCTCCTGAGAGCATTTCACAAACGATACGGTACCACGGAAGTTCCCATTTCAAACCGCCAGTACCGTGACTTGTATCACTGGATATGGGCACAGCGCAAGAGCTTTAAGCACGGCTTGCTTACCAACAAGCAGATGCGACGTCTCAAGCGAATTGGATTTGTTTGGAATCCCCAGAAAATCCAGATGGAATACGACCCTTCCTACACTTACGATGACAGTCTTGATCTTGGTTGTTATAGTAGTAGTGAGAGCGCTGATGATCGCAACGAAAATGCAAGTTTGGGAGGAGAGGTCGACAATGTAAGCAGCAGTGATGGCGCTGAAGATGCGGAGGAGGTTCAGAATGTCCTGGATCGTTTGGAACCTCCCGTTGATAATCCTCACGCCATTAAAAATCGAGATAAGTGGATTAAGAATTATCTCAAGTACAAAAAATTCAGAAAGAAGCACGGCAGCGCCAAGGTAAAATTGACGGACGATAGAATTTTAGCCTGGTGGGTTCAACGACAACAGTATCGCCAGCGAGATGGGAAGCTCAGACAGGACATGTTCAAGTTGCTGGATGAGCTTCAATTTCCTTGGATCGGATCTGCGGCTTTATCTGTACTGGAGCGAGGTTCGCGAAAGGTAACGAGTAGTACCACTCAAACAAGGGAAAAGAAGAAAGGAGGACCAGCGAACGACGTAGGCCGAGATATGGATACTGATACTGACGAGATCGTCAATCCCAAACACGAAGCCAAATGGATAGAAAAATACAATCAACTTAAAGCTTTCAAGAAACAGCACGGGCATGTGGATCTTCCATCCACAGGTCGTGACATTTCACTTTACACCTGGACGAACTGGCAGAGGAGAATGTACAGGGAGAAGAAACTGTCTAAATCTCGAAAGCGAAAGCTAAAAAAGCTAGGATTTGATTGGCGTGCACCCACTCATCGACAGGGAGGCTACACTCACCGTCAGGATTTCTACGAGGTGGAAAAAGATAGTGACGACAATACCATCGGAGAAGAAAAACCAAAAGACGAGGAACGAAATGTTATTCATGTCAACTCGTACTATGAATCGAAATGGCAGGATAAGTATAAGGAGTTGAAAGCATTCTATAAAAAGCATGGGAATTTTGAAGTTTCCATGGCGCGAGATGACGCGAACGAATCCTTGTATTTTTGGATTGCGAGACAGAGGAAACAGTACCGCCAAAATGTCATGCCCGAGAATCGTAGGCAGCTTTTGAAAAAACTCGGTTTGTTCAATGACAACGACGAAACAGCACCCACCCTTGCCCCTGTTCCTGTTCCTTCAAGTGATATTCGAAGTGTTGCCAGTGCAGTGGAGGAAAACAAACCACGCACGTCCGAACCAGCCACGGCCGATGACTATGAATACTATGGATATCAAGATATCTCGGCAGAATTCAGTGCTGAAGAGATTGGATCGGAAAGTGAGGACGAAGATACATGGACCCGGCGGTACGAGAAGTTGAAAAAGTACAAGGAAAAGTACAATTGCGTGACTGTTCCACTTCGCGAAGGAGATGGATTTGAGTCGCTCGCCTTGTGGTCCATGAAGCAGCAAAAGTTGTACAAGGAAAGCAAGTTGTCCAGCAATCGGAAGCGAAAATTGAGCAAGCTAGGGTTCTACTTTGGTCCGGGATCGAATGTAAGTATTCGTGAACTAAGTCAAGCGATAACGACGTCCAAGCCAAAACAGCCATCAGAGTCCCACCAAAGGATATGGATGGCATCCTACGAAGATTTAAAGAAGTTCAAAGAGAAATACGGGGCTCTGGAAATTCGACATAGTGATGTCGACCACAAGCCACTGTACATTTGGATGACACGACAACGCAGTCAGCGCTGGAAGGGCATGATGACAAATGAGCGAAAGGCGTTGTTGGATGCTATTGATTTTCCTTGGCAAGCTCCGGCCGAACGGCGGCGGGAAAGCATGGGTAGCACTGCGAATCAAGCTGGAGCATCGGTCAAAACCGCAGAGAAAGACGAGGACGAGGAGGAGAATGAAGAGGGTCTGGAACCTCCTTTAAAGCGCCTCAGAAGCAATTCATTTGCGAAACACGATGATAGATTCGAGCAAATGTGGATGGATAATCTGCGTCATTTGAAAAACTTGAAGCGTCGACACGGTAAAATGGAGATTGGCTACCCCGATATGATCTGCAAAGGACGCAAGTCGCTTTACAATTGGATTTGCAGGCAGCGCCGCTTATACAAAGATGGTAAACAACCTGCGTATCGAAAGAAACTTTTGGACGATATTGGTTTCAGTTGGACCGGTCGCGGAAAGCAAGACGAAGTGCCCATCAAGTGTCCTGGTGACAGTGACAGCGAGGGTTACGAAGGCAGTGACGCCGAAAGCAACGTCAAGAATGACGCAGCGGGTTCCGAGAGTAAGAAGGAAGACAGTGCTTCTTTTCAATATGATCTAAATGACGCAGCTGCGATCGATTCTACTGATTTTCCCGGAGACCTGGATAAGGCTGACGACCTTACAGAATACTTGAATGCTGTCGAGAAGAAAATTGACGGAAAGAAGTCTGAATTGGAGCGGTTGAAGCGCCGTCGAAATCGGCTTGAACGGCAATCTTAGGTGAGAGCTTCCTCTCTTATACTACTCTATTATTTTAGCAGATCAGTAGCCTCTTTCTAATGGATTTAATAGGCTTCTTAGGTCTGTTTCAGCTACTAGTAGTACTTTCTTGCTTCACTTTTTTCAGTAACCTGTTTAGACCTGCCTGTTAATTGGAGTAGGTCTGTTATCACCAAATTCGAGACAAGGGAAATCTCGAGTTGAAGCACCAAAATCTTGAGTTTTGGCATGAAAAATCTCCAAAATCTCGAGTTTTGGCATGAAAAAACTCGAGATTTGGTGAATCTTGAATCTGGTGGATGCCTACTAGCTAGCTCTACTACTACTACTCCGAGTTACTACTACTATCCTCTAGTGGCTCTGGAGAACTATTGTGCGACCTTAGACATTTCAAAATTAATGACCGCGTCTGACCGTCAACGTCATCATCACACTACCGGTACTGAATGAGATGAACGGCACGAGATAATCATCATCCGTACTAGCTAGCTATCATCAGCGCGGCTTCGCAATGCTCTGCTGGTAGTGTGCGGCATGTTTGATCGATCATCTTCTTAACCTTCATCACTACTAGTAGTAATATTTTCAGCTACTCTATAAAATCAAAACAATCATGTTTCTGTTAGATTGGTGGTACAGCGCCCTTGCGAGCTTAGGTAAGATGATGATAATAGTATTGTGCTAATATATCTTCTGCAGCAGTAGCTAGAGTACGGAGGAGACTAAATCCGTGGGATCTAGTTCATTGGATGATCATACATGAAATCTTGACTCCTCCAATGCTCTGGTTTTGTCTGGAGATGTTGGCGGTTGTGCTTAATGCCCGCAATGCAATGTGAGAAGGAGGTTTTGCTTAGCTTTTAGTTGGAAGTGATGGATAGTTTATTATTATTTTTCCAATGATGATTCTATATTATTATTTATTTCTCTGACCTTGTAATATTTTTGTCGTCCCTCCTAAATTCCCATTTCCACCTCGGATCCATTGATAAAATAATGCAATTATTATTACATCTTGAACAACTCGTTTCAACCTGACCAATCATTTTTTTTAAAAGGCTTGTACCATAAGAATGCCAAGATTCTGTTTTTGGGCCTGGATAATGCCGGTAAGACAACTCTGCTTCACATGCTCAAGGAGAACCGAGTGCAGGTGCATGTTCCCACCCTTCACCCCAACACGGATGAATTGATCATTGGAAACATTAAATTCAAGACCTTTGATCTGGGTGGTCACGAAACTGCGCGCCGATTGTGGCAGGATTACTTTACCACGGTCGATGGTGTTGTGTACCTGGTGGATGCCATTGACAGAGGTCGTTTTCCCGAGGCAAAGAAGGAGTTGGATGCTTTGTTAACGTCGGAGGAATTGCAAGATGTTCCCTTTCTGGTCCTCGGAAACAAGATTGATATGCCCACCGCTGCCAGCGAAGAGGAACTTAAGTATGCCCTTGGATTGATGGACACTTACGGAAAGGATAAGGGACGAGATGATGCCAGTGGAGTTCGCCCAATTGAATTGTACATGTGCTCCGTCATTCGAAGAATGGGATATGCCGATGGATTCAAGTGGCTTTCGCAGTTCTTGACCTAAACAAAATTACTCGAATACTATTTACTATTTCACGCGGCAATTTGAATTTGGAAACACATGCTGGGAATCTGCAACGAATGAGGAAAGTATTTGCCTTGATTGACGATATCAACAACGTTTGGGCGGAGGATGGCACTGGCGTTTCGAACGAATTTATACTACTCCGAACTCCGAGTACTAGCAGTACTTCAAAAATTAGCTATTTTAGTGGTTGTTAATGCTCTGATGACGTTTGTCTCGTTCATACCGTTCTGTAATTGTACGGCCAAGTCCTTTAGCTTTCCACTAACGTCTCATCCGGGCCGAACTCTCATTGCCACTGTATGCGCTATATTATCAATTTTCGAAAGAAACCAAATCAAAGCGGTCGTCAAGTTTTGAGTAGAAGAGAATATTTAGCAGCTGAGATCCGCCACGTTGTTGTGGTGAACCGTGGCGAGATGGCGTGCTTTGGTCCCACAAGCCACGGCGCTTCATGAAATAATCAATTGCCATGGCCAGTGCTTTGAGCGGGCGCTTGCCCTTCGGATATTTCTCTGTTATTTCAAGACATGCTCCCATGGCACTCTGGTCTTTTCGTTCTCGCCGCATGAGCGACGTTCCAAAATCGCGCAGCACCCAGAAGCTCAAATCTGCGACGGCAAATACTGGCGTCGGTCCGGACGAACTAAGCTGCGAAGACAGATACAATTCTGATCGTTGCGCAACACTCTTCATCGCCTTTAAGATTCCTTTCCAGTGAGGCTTGTCAGATTTGGAAATATTGTCCTTTTCAGAAAAATATTGGTCCTGGTCGACATAAAAACATTCCACTTCGGCGGTACCTGCCCGCGAAGTCGAGAGGTCTCGTGTGTGTAGACTGTTTGTAGCTTCTTGCTTTGGATCTTCGATTGCCCTCTCGTTCGACACGCCTCTACCTCCTTCGACTGACATCTCTCGAATAGTTGCACCCAAGTCTTGCAAAGTAACAAAACGCTCATTTGCACCACTACTTCCAACGTGCCACCCGATTTCTAAGTCGTCTGAAAGCACTTTTCGTAGACGGACGGATCCTTTGTCCTTGAGTAAATGAGCCTGCACAATCACCACAAAAGGAATACTGAGCAAGGAGCACACCCCGAGGAGCTCACTGAGGGACCAATCCTTTTTAAGTTGATGACAAGAAAGAATAAATATCGGATGAATGTTCATTGATAGATACGCATGCCAGTAATAACAATGAACTTACACTTTCATCAGCTTCTCGTCCAGCCTCTTCTTTTATTCGCTTTAAAAGACTTAGCATCACCCCGCTCTGAGGCATGTACTCAGCAGAAATTCCTTCCGCCCACAAAGTAGCCGCCACAAGAAAACGTTCTGCGGAACTTGACGCGTCCATTCCATTCGGGCTCGCAACCATACACTTCACGCAGCTGGACATTTTGAGAGGATGACCCAATGATCTTCGAAGAAAGTCAATGCCATGTCGCTCCAAGGAAAACTTGGATGCAAAATCAACGCTTGAGTCTTTTTCCCCGTGATCTATTACCGATGATTCGTAGTAGAGAAGCTCAACAAGCTTGCCAACAGCAAAGCGTACGCCCATACACTGAGGAATGGGGGCTGTAGTATAGTGGTTAAAAATGGCCGAACCAAAATTGCCCGGCGGCCGATACTTTCGAACAAGATCATCAAAGCGCCCACCCTCGGCGACCTTCATCCCCGGACCATTGGAAGACGTGACGTAATCGTTCGTGTGCTCTTCTCCTGTATCAGCAACGTCCTCAAAGTAGGAGTCAGGAAGAACAATGCACTGGAACAAAAGCTGCCCATGATAGTGTTTTCGGCGCTGCCGGAGACCAAGATCCAGCGAAATATACAATGGCCTACTGACGCGACCTTTGCTGGATTGTTTGCCCGAGCCGAGCAACGGACCGACACCTAGAGCTCCAAGACTTGCAATCAAATTCTTCAACGACTTGAGAATTTTACCAATCTCCTCGTATCGTTTCATCCTCCTTGGGTCCGACTTTGCTTCCTTGTCTGAGGAACGGATAAACAAAACGGCAGAAAGCAATTTGTCAGTTGCTTCTTCGATATTGCAGGGAAGAGGCATACATCCTTTCGTAATGAAGGCTCGGAGCTTGTTGGCAGCTGGAATAGGAAGACTCTGATTTTCTACTGCGTCGGAAAGTTGAGCATCAAGCAGCTCGGCGGCATTTGCTTTCTTCTTTTGCTTGGTTCGTTTCTTGCCTTTCTTCCTCAGTGCTTTGGACACATAGGACGGGCCTGGGGCACAAGAAGCGGAAAAAATGGCCAGACACGCCCTTCTTATAGATTCCTTCGATGGAACTTCGCAAATCTCAAGAATAGAGTCCGCTAAACGAGTGTGCGTTAGGCGTAAATACCAAATCGGGGACATCGCACCAAAGGGAAGCTGCGGGGATTCTGGTGGAGCAAGCATTGCCATTGCCTGGGAAGCTACAAAAATAGATTCGACTTCAATCTGCCGGCCACTTGTCTGTGAATCTTCCATAACTATATCAAACGTAGCCTCTAAGGACTCACGGGGGTGGCCACCAGCGATGGCTTTGTGGTGCACACGATCAATGTCATATCTTTTTATGTTCGCGGCCGCAGACCCACCTCGTCCGACGGCGCGAGCAAAGGGGGCACATAAATCCTCCGGCAGTAAAAGCACAGTGCCTCTCGTATCGATTACTTCCGCGGGACCCCCAACTGCCAAAGAGTGAGCTGTGGCTGGCCTGGGTCGTAAGAGAGGGCTCTTCAATGGGACTGCACCGTGGTTTTGAAATATTTTACTCAATCGTGTGCATACTTCCTGAATAACAGTTGGATCAGCTCCTTGAACACCGTCAGATGTACCGGTTATTGCTGCAGAGGTAGCGGCTCTCATGGCGAGCACACCAGCAGCTCTTTGCGTTGCACGTTTTAAAATTCCTTTCCCGCCCTTGCCAATTCTTCCGGCGAGTCGAGCTCGGTGAAGGGCTACCGCGGCGGCAAGCTGCGAAGCAGCACTCATCGCTAAGGATTGAATTGATGTGCTCTCGATAGCTCCTGAGCGAATGCCTTCTATAGCCTTCAAAACAGCTTGGGCAGGTGTTGAATTGATTTTGTTTCCAGTAATTGACCCCATATTATTGGCTTTGACAGCCGCATCTGAAATAGACAGAAGGTGACAAACAGTGAGTGGGCCCTGAACAATTTGAAACGTTTTTTTTCTCGGCGCATTCAGCTCCTGGACTTACCTGTATCGTACATTAATTCGATAACGTCTGGTGTAGGCCGGTTGAACATCGCATTCAATATCTGGTTGATGGAATCGGATTGTGAATTAGAGAGTAGCTCTAGTGCTTCATCAAGATATTGCTGCTCTACTTCGATCTTTCTAGGGATGAGATCGCTTGCAAGAAGCTCTTCGGCTGTGGGTCGCTTCGCAGGGTCACGATCAAGGCACCATAGAATGATGCGCTGAACATTTTCCGGCGCAGATTTTGAAAAGGGATCTTCAAAGCGATCTTCAAAGCGCACCCTCTTTTTTTCGTCTTTTTCGTGAACACCTTCTCCTCGCAGTTTTGTCAGCGTTTCTGCACGCTCCATGTACTAGTAGTTAATAGGATGGGAAGCGTGTGTGGTTGGTATATGAGAGTTTATTTCACTTTCTGTTTTTTACAAGATGCAGATGAATCAATGAGACACTTACGGTGCTAAAGGGGGGATGAAACATCTCGAAAAGGACAACTCCAAAGGAAAATATGTCAGCCTTGCTGTCATACGAACTGTCGTGTTTTCCACCTGTCGTCTTCAAAGCGAATCCTTCTTGCTCTGGAGCTCGGTAAAAAGTTGTCCCAACACCTCCTGTCATTGATTCTTGTACCGATGACTGATGCGAGATGGATGGATGCGAGGTAGATGCAGCCGAATGATGAGCAGAGCCACCCAACAACCTACTTATGTCGTCAATAGTATTTCTCTGTGGTCCAGTATCTCCTGTTTCGCTCATTTCGTCATCCAATACGTTCTTTTTTCTATGACGGGTTGCGAGGCCAAAGTCTCCTAGACGGACATTGCCTTCCTGATCAATGAACACGTTACCCGGTTTCTGCATATTCCAAGTTTCAAAACCACGGGAGCAAATAAAAAGACAAAAAATAGATAAGCTCGGAATCGTGTTTTAATCACTGTAAGATCAGAGAACTTACAAGATCTCGATGTATAATCTTCCGCTTGTGAATGTATACCAAGGCCTCAATGATTTGTCGGACGAGACGCCAGATGTCATTTTCGTCGGATTCTTTCATTGACCCATCATCAATAAGCTTCCGCAGTGTGCTGCAACCAAAGATGTGAAGTGAGATCTGAAATGCGAGTAGACCGTTGCACAGGCAGGTTTTTGCAGGCTTACCTCGAACAGTATTCCATCTATGAGAGGAGAAAGTCGGAAACATTGAGGGCAGTACAAATGCAAGAATATGGGCAGTGCAAAACCGTTACATCATTGAATTACCTGAATATAGAGAATACGTTGTTTCTGAGACGAATCCACCTTGACAGATGATGACTCGTCCCAGATATCCTCTTCCGACGAAGCGGAATTGGAACGTTTCCTACTGTTACTTTGCGGGAACCCCTTGTATTCTTGCCTTTGTTGAAATCCAATGCCTGTCATCAGGGGGCTTTGATGCATGTCGTTTTCGAGCTGCAGCAGGTCTTCAACGGACTGCGAGTGCATTTTCCGACAAGAAGAAGAAGCCTTGGAATTTGTTCTTTCTTTTATATCCGTAAATTCATCTTGGTTATCATCATCATTATCATCAGTTCCGTCTTCCTTTTCGCTGAAGCTACCACTGGAGCTAAGGCTCGCATTTTCCCTTTCGCCAACATCGCTACTGCTGTCACTGTTATCGATGCCTTCATCTCCGTCACGAGAGAAAAACTTACCAAGAGGGGGTTTGGCCCAATATTTAGCAGCACCGGCATTGTCGCTCGAATCATTGGAAAACTCATCATCCTGACCTTCAGCGTTGTTGTCTGTCTTTCCATCCAAATCGGCACTCAACTGTCGTTCCGGGTTGGCCTCTTCTATTGTTTCAATATCGTCCCCCTCCACCCACGCTTGATAGTATCGTACAATATTTTTGTGCGTCATGCGCGAAATGGTTGTCACTTCTCGTCGTAGCTTTCGGTTTTGAACAGCTCCAGCCTTGGCGTATTCACCTCGTTCCGATTCGAGAATAATCTTTTTAATAGCATAGGTCCGTCGGTCCAATCGATTCCGTACTTTAACAACCTCACCTCCACCTCCACGACCGAGGACACCCAGCTCTACAAAATCGGCTTGATATCGACTGCCGGTCAATTGTCCTCCCCACTGTTCGACCGGTGGAAAGAGATCATCATCGTTTTCTGATTGATCGTCCGAGTAATCATCATCGTCGGAATCTCCTAAATGCTTCGTGGGATTATGATCATTAGTATTGTCATGATTCGTGTTGGGTCCACTTTGTTTGATTCGCCGAGCATCTTCCAAAGCTGCCATCTGTCGATTCAATTCTCGTTTAACATCCAACGATGCCACTTCTTGACCTGCCCCAGCTGGCGAAGCAGCCTCGCTGAATCGTTTGCTCAAGCTGGACATGTCCCATGATTGATTGTCTTCGAGTGTACTACGTGAATTGTAATTGGACGTGGGTGACGGGTTCAATAAGGAATGCATCTCGGCTTGTTGTTGCTGCTGTACCTGTTCTTGCTCTCGTTTCTCTCGTTCCTTCATTTGTTCCCAGGCCGACATGGTAGGATCTCGATTGTGCTCCAACAAAAAATCTTCCGTTACTTGTACCAATTCTACCATCATAACCGATCCACTCTGTGACAACTGTTCGGCACGTGTCATCAATTGCGTCATCAATTGACGATGTTCGTCCGGACTCAGTCCCTGTACGTTTTTCAGTTGAATGGTCGGAACTACGTAGGGGTACTGTTTTTGCAACTTGAGGCTCAACGTTAATTGTGTCCCAACGTGATCATTTTCCGTATCCGGTGGACGAACGTGTACATTCAAACGCGTTGCTCGACCGTTCGAACCCACCTTTCGCGTAAAGTCTTCGGCGTACACGGCCTGCAAAACAGTTTCTTCGTCGGCACGACACAAACTCAAATCCTCGTCCACATTGGGTCCATTAACTGCTGCTGCTGCTGCTGCTGCTGCTGCTGTTCCTGCTGTTGCCACCATAGTCGTAGTACTACTACGACGACTATCGTAGGTACCATCATGATCATGATCCGCCGAAGGCAAACTTTGACCCGATGCACTGGATTCAGACGATGAAGAAGATTCATTGTCGTCTTGCAAAACGTCAAAAAATCCCTTGCCCATGTTGATGATATATCTTCAGAGGTGTCCGGGACTGTTGTTATGTGCGTCTGTGTGTGTATGTTTGTAATTATTATTTGTAAGGCCTGGTGTTTTACTGGTGCACTCTTCTTTTCTTGATTTGGACACTAGCATTTCACTGCGTTTCCTATAGCTTTGATTTTCTTGTTCATTATTAATTCTATCGGTAAATAAAAAAATGTTACACTTTTTCGAGTAGAGCGAGGAGGAGTATTTAATTTATTTTTGATGTTCGTGAGGATTTGTACTACAGTAATAATTACGATTATCTATGTTGTGATTGTTTGGATGATTGATGATGATCACCGTCACGTCTCATGTTCTTTTCCATTTTTGTATTTCATCCTTATCTCTACTGCAGATGTTGGTGAATGAAGATTCTACAAAAGTAGTAGATACTACGTGACTGCTTTTACAATTATGACCCCTGCACCGTAACGTCGTTTGGCTCCTCCAATAGTAATAAAAGCATGATACCCGAGTAAGTTATTACGGTATTTTTTTCTGATTTGAACAACGAACGCAAAGATCATTACAAGCTAGTAGACCTACTCCTTACTAGAGTAGTCTACTGTACGTATCCCAGAGCCCAGAGCAAACCGGTGCCCACCACGCAGCATCATAATAATATATACTACTATTATTTTATAATCTCAGACAACATGACAGTAGTAGCATCCCTTCCAACCACTGTTACAACCAACCACCAGAACGAGAAACATCGCAAAAGTCCTTCAATTCTCGTCAGCGATGCCTCCAAGGCCCGATTATTTTTGGCACTGGCGTGTTTTTGGCCCCTTGTCATTATGGTGTTATTTGCTGCTTCGTCACCTCAGCTGAAAGATGTTCGATCCCATCCTCGGGAATTGTTAGACACGTCCAATACAATCAACCAAGACGTCCGGTACACCTTTCGCAGCATTATGGATCGCGTCGATATTATGGGATACGGACCAACCCATCCCAGGATTGCCGTGGTAGTAGTAGGAGAAGACAATCGCAGCATCCTGACGAGCGTAGGATCCCTCTTTTCGTACGTTAAATTACGAGATAACAGTTTTACTGCTGCTGCTGCTGCTGCTGCTGCTGTTGTTGTTGTTGATGATGATGATGGGTTTCGTTTGAGATTTGAGATCCTACAGCGAATGTGGACTAATCTTCCTTTGTTTTCCTGTTGTGCTGTGCCATCCAATATGACCAATACATTGTACATTATTCAACCAATCAACAATCAACAATCGAATATATACATTATCTCGACATGACATTGCCACTGCCAAAAAAAACCTTTGTCATTAACACAATACAATACAATGAAATGAAATGAAATGAAATGAAATGCAGGCACACATCGCTGGAACGAATTTTCCAAGTCTGCATCGTCGTCGAGGGACGGGACTCGGACCCAACGCTACTGGAGGAACTAGAAAAAATTGACAACGGCAGCGTGCCGCACTTTCACGGTGCCCGAGCGGACATGCACATGCCAGATGAAAGCAATGCCGACGATAAGGCAGCTCATGGCAGTCGGATCCAGGTCGTGTTCAACGGCGACAGAAGAGGTACGGCCGAAAGTCGGGCAGATGCCGTCGAATTTATTCACATGCTGTCCGACAAACACGAAAAGCACGGACTGAAATCTCCACAGGAGGATTTGCTGTTGCTTCTCCTAGAAAGTGGAGCAGAGTTTGAAGACAGCGAATGGCTGGCACCGGTTACGGGTGCCTTGATTGTTCCTCCACCACTCATGACAACCAAAACGAAACACGAAGCAGCATTGCTCGGTGCCATGAAATTGGCCAATGCTGTCGTCTTCAACACGGAAGGAGCCGGCAAACGCACTTCCTTTGACATGACCTTCACGCCAATAATCACAGATGCGAATGCAGCAGACATCAATCAATCTGGAGGCAACTCCTACGCCGCGCCAGTCTGGAATGGAGGGGCCATCATGATGCGACTCGAGACGTACCGCAATCTTCCAGCGCAGGATCCAACTCTTACCGAAGAATGGCCCGCAAATTTAGAACTGTCCTTGAATCTTTGGCTGTGCGCTGATGGAATGGACCAGCTCGACGGTCTCACCATTAAACGGTCCAAACCAATGGCAAGCAAGGCACTGACACCCGAAATGGTAGCACGGTTCGCCTCGGCCTGGATGGAACCTAAGACCGTGGACAGCTTCTTTTACGAATACCACAAATCATTTCCAGAAATGACAAATTTAGAATTTGAAACGTTAATGTCCAAAGCTCGTGGCTCGGTAGGCTTTCCAATTGATTTGACCGAAAGATGTCGGTCCTTTATTTGGTATGCGAAAAACATTAACACGGACATTGCCGAAACTCTCGCTATTGCTGGTGTAGAGCTCAAGCAAGAAGCAGAGAAAGAACGCCAGCAAGCGCAGTTGAAAGAAATGGAAAAGAAGAAGGAGGAACAAGAGCAGAAAGAAAAAGAGGAAAAACGAGTCAAAGCCGCAGCCAAAAAGGCTGAATTAGAAGCTGCTGCCAAGAAGGCTGCAGAAGAAGCAGCCGCCGCCGAGAATGATGGCCGCCCCAAACCTAAAATTCCTTTACGACCCACCAATCTCGCAATTGTACGAATGCCGAAGCAAGTTGATATATCGTACATTGACGTATCTGGTGGCCACCAAGAGCATCCACATATGGGAGCCAAGGACGAAAATGGAGAGTTCGGCTACATCCACGATGAGACGGCACTTCGAAAGAATCCACCTGCATTCAACTTTACCGGCGAGGCCTTGACTACAGCCTGTAAAAAACGAAACCCCGATTGGAGAATGCTGCACGAAAAGGTGGTTGTCGATTTGGATGCTCACAAGGCAGCTGAAGAGAGTGGCAAGAAACGTGACAAAATCTTCTGCTTGGTCTACACAATTGAAAGTGGCCATCCCAAAATTCCAGCCATTCGAGAGACATGGGGGTGAGCACAGTATTTGCATTTTGCCTTTGTTATCTGTTTCATCTCCGCTTACAACGGACTTAACTCGCTTCCTACACTTTTTTCTTTACTTTGCAGACCAAAATGCGACGGTTTCATGGTAGGTTCTACCAAGACAGACAGAGCGCTAGGGACAGTTGAAATTCCGCACGAGGGTCCAGAAGAATACAACAATATTTGGCAAAAAGTTAGGTCAATGTGGAGTTATATTTATGACAACTACTACGAGAACTATGACTGGTTTCACATTGGCGGAGACGATTTATTTTTAATCGTCGAAAATTTGCGTCTCTATCTGGAAAGTGAAGAAATCAAAACAGCAGCCAATGGCGGTATCTATTTGCCATATGGAAACGAAACTATGCAAACTCCTCTCTTCCTTGGCCGTCGCTTTGCTTATATGGGTGATATGGATGATATATTTATTAGTGGTGGATCGGGATACACGATGAACAAGGCAGCGTTCAAGTTGCTGGTAACGGAAGGGTTTCCCAATTATTTTCCCCATGCTCACACTTTCTCGGAAGATACCATGGGGGCAAGAATTTTCAAGAAATTCGATGTACTTCCCTACGACACGAAGGATGAAACTGGGGGAGAACGCTACATGCCGTTTATGCCTGGAAATCACTATGGCTACAAACTTCCTCCGGGCGATCCGATGGATTCCAATGACTGGTACGCCAAGTATTCAATTGATATCAAGGAGGGACCAGATCACTGCTCGGCACAGAGCGTGGCATTTCATTACGTGAAAGGTGAAGCTATGTATCGCCTGTACGTACTGATGTACCACATGTGTCCCGCCGAGACTCTGTAGTGCTTGCATTTATTTTATCACTCCTGAAATTGCGGACATGGCTAAATACATATTATATAGTTTTAGAAAATACTGAAATCGCACCGAAAAAGCCAGGATGAATGCAACCAAAAGTCTAATTCTCTTCCCACCCTCTCCCCTTTATCCAAATCCAGCTTGTTGTTCAAAGAGCATGGTTACGATTCGCTTGACGTGCTTCATCTCGTTAGCAATTTCCACTTTACGCTCCGCTACAGCAGACTTCATCTGGACCATTTGTGTGCGGTCTCTTGCCAATTCCTGGACCAAGTCATCCTTTAGTTCCTTGACTTCTTGCTCTAATTTCTTGACTTGAATTTTACGCAATTCGTCTTCTCTCTCCTGTTCATTGGCATGCTTGAAGACAGAACTGGTAAAAACAGCTTCGCGGATCTGGGGAGGCCAAAGCCATCCAGCTGTGGGAAGTCCCAAGCAGATCCACAGCGGGATCACGATCACCGCCACCGTGAAGCGAAGCAGTGTGTAGAGAAAATACTCCAGAGAAACCACAGAGTCATCAATTTCGTCCTCAAAGAGATCCATTAGTCGCTTCCAAGAATCTTTTCCGAACACCCCGCCACCTGAATTCTCCGCGCTGTCGGTGACGTGACTTTCGTCGTCACCCCAGCCCAATGATTTTTTGAGTTTCGATTTCCATGGCCCGTTTGCAATGGCGTCCATCTCTGCCACGAAATCCAATCTATTCGTCCAAAATACAATGGCCGCACGCTGGTCCTGGATAACTTTGTAACTATCCGTGACAATAGCAATCAGCACGTTGGCCAACAGGATCACCACCAAGAACATAAAGAAGGCAAACAACGCCATGGCAACAACATTGTCCGGAAAATTCTCCTCGGTCACTTCTCCCAAAAGCATGGTGAATACGCGCAAAAAAGCGATCCAGCGGTTGCAAAAAGGGAAAATGTCAATTTCGTCACACCTTATGGCGTCCAGTTGGTGCAGTCGGGCTTGGGTGTCATTTAAGCCTTCTTCATATTTAAAGTAGTCATCACACATGGGCGTCTCCAAGTACAATGTGTAGAACATTTGCATGAACGCCACCAAAATAATTCCCAACGAGATCAAAAAGGCCGCAAGGCGGTTGACCACGTAAAACACACCGCCGACAAACACAGCGAATTCAATCATCACATTTCTCAAATAGGCAAGCATTTTGACCCAGAGAATTGTCACCGAAAGAGCCGCGCCAATTTTGAAAAAATTTCTGCTTCCTGTCCCGGCATCCATGCGTCCCGCCCAGAACAACACCAAAAAGACAAAGAGAAGATTGAGCCAATTGGACGGATCGTAGACCCAGACATTGAAGGCTTTGAGGGAGAGCAAAGAAATCAATTGGATAATTTCGCGCATTAAAAAATAGGCCCCGCCCAAATACAAGGGAATCAACTGAAAAGATGAAATTCTGTTGTCGATGCTGTCGTCGTATCGCCGATTAATGGATTCGACAGTATTTACAGAAAAAGACGCAATGATCATGGTCAACACGTAAAAGTCCAACATCAAAACCGCAGTAGGAAATCTCTGGGAAATTTTTTCGTTCAGCAGGGTCTGGACGACTTCCATAACCACGGCTTGTTCGCTCAACCAATCGGGCAACGACTGCAAGGCTGTAAAGAAATCTGCCGTCGGTTCTGGTTCGGCATTTAATAAATGCTCGAGACACTTGTGAACGGATTCCTTTTGATCGTCATCGTCCTTGATGGTCGCGGCAAATTCTGCCAAGACACGGAGAGGATTGGATGATCCACCACGGGAATTGACAATGTCATTATTGAAACTCACCAAGAGGCGAACGGCTGCAGGTGCGGCACGACGACCAGCATTCGATAGTGCAAAATGGAGTGGAGTGCGGCCTCTTCGATCTTGTGTAGTAATGGCATCCGGAAAGGCACCCGTCAAGACGTACAGAGCTTCCTCGCTGGCACCATAAGCACAGGCATAATGGAGTGGCTGTGTTGTTGTTGTCGTTAAAAAATAGAAAAAAATAAATAAAAAATCAAAAATGAACATTGGTAAAATTTAGAACAGCAAAGACTGACGATCCAAAAATTGTTTTCAAAGCAACGTACCAACATTCCATTGTCATCAGCATACCCTGCAGCCCCGGTACTGCTCAACAAAACCACAACATCGGGTGCCACAGGTTTGCTCGAATTACCCAAGGCAAAATGCAAGGGTGTTCGTCCACGTCGATCTACTGTTGTTTTGCTCTCCGGAAAAGCCTCTGCCAATTGTTTGATCACTTCGGTTTCGGCTCCACAAGCACAGGCATAATGAATGGGCAACCAGCCAAAGGAATCCGGCCACTGCACGGTATCCTCGGCAATGCTCAAAAAGACGTCAATGACATCCGTGGGAGGTGCATTCCGACAGGCAAAATGCAGGGCCGTCATGGCCGAATCTCCCCGCTGTTCTGCCGCGGCGCGAACTTCCTCGGCCGATCGAGTTCGCAGCCATTCCCGAACGGGTTCCCAACTCGCCGCTGCTTCTTCCTTGGCTTCGGGAGTTACATTCTTGGGTGGAAAGGCCCGGGCACAGTGCAAATTCAGCATCTGAATGTCGGGAACTCCGGCATCTTGGCCTTCCATCAAGAAATCAGTCTCACCACCGAGGCTGTTTACGCTGGGCGTGCCTTCGTCCAAGATAGGGCTACCATCGTCGTAATAGCCATTGTCACCGTCATGGTCATGGTGGTAGCCATTTCCATTGTAGGCTTCTGCCATGTTGCTACGTTGCTGGTTGCTGTCTACCAATGATTGACAATGATCAAGATGTGTTTGTATGATATATTATGCTTTCTTCCTTCAACTGGTAGAGAGATGCAACGATTGGATTGGAGAATAATATAATGGTCCGAGCAATGCGGCTCTGAAAGATTTCCCAACAACAATGGTTAAGTGAGGTTAAGTAGAGTCAATAATAACAGAAGGCAACAATTAAAAGACGAGCTGAGGGTAGCTTCTAGAGTAGTACTCTAGCTAGCTTTTCCTACTAGTAGTAACAAAAAAAACGTATAGTATCTGTAGCAAAGAAGAAGCTCTGCAGTGTTGCTCACGCGAGGGATGATAGGATTGACAAGTGACTGGAATGATTCCCGTTCAGACATTAATACCGGAGTATTTAATTATTATGACCGCCTATTATTACAGCTTGGGCGACATCATCAAACATAGCTGGAGGTGCCCCCCCTCCCCCCCCTGCTGCAGCAGCCAAAACTCCGCGAAGGACGATAGTACTCCTATCAACAACAAAGCCACCTAGCGAATCCCTTGAAGCCAGCCACCACTGTTGATTGTTCAGGAGTCAGCAGCAATCTGAAGTCGCTTGTACTGGTACTGTTCAGCCATACATACAAGTGCTGCCATGGAAGCACTTCTTTGACGAGTAGCTCAAAAAGCAGAAGCAATCATGCGATTCAAGAGGATCCTCGTCTCATCTTAGTAGCTAGCTTGTTGGGCTAGTCTCGAGCAGGGCTCTGTCTCAGTCGGACAGTCATCCTACTAGAGTCCTAATACAAATACTTGATAGAGAAAAGTGAAAAATAATGATACCGATTTTAGTGCACAGGACTTGACGGTTTTGCCTCCTTGGGAAGTGTATCCTGCAGGACTTGCAGGAATTCTATGTTGTAGTCTCCTTGAGGCTACTACTACTAGACTAGCCATTTCCATGCTACTCTACATAGGAATACCGGTGGTCCAACCCACTGGTTGAGTGACGAATCCTAATCTTTGCTCGTACTCCGAGTGGTAGTCTAGTAGTAGTCTAGATAATAGAAATGTTTTCACAGTTGAGAAATCAACTTCCTCATTTGACATCCAAATCTCTCCTGCCGAGCGAATACCACTCTGTCATTGAAAATAATATTAAATAATAATAAATCTACGGGTCAATTGCTGATTGTCAGCTTGACGGACATTATTAATTAAAATGTTCGACTCCGACGGCCACATCATTCGCTTTTTATCCAATGCAATTGCGCCGTTGGCAGGACCATCGCCCGGCAGCAATCATCAGGCCAAGAGCAAGGGGAATTGTACGGTTACTAGGTTAACCTTAGCTACTTTTTCTTTCAAATTTACCTCGTCTTCCTGGTGATGTAATGCAAAGGCGTCCATCATCCAACAAGAAAATAGACAAGAGGACGTGTTCAAAAAACAACGGATGACTTTGGCGGAACAGTGCGCTCTTTGGTACGCACTGGTACAACTCTACCGGTATGGAGTACGGTAGGATTTGTCCGGAATAGTATTTTAGTATTTTTTTGTACGAGTAGAATGGTATTTTGGAGCATGTTAAGAGTACTCCATCGACATTCCTTGAATATAATAATAATATTCCGAGTTATTCCAAATACTAACAAGCAAACAACAAGCAACAAATACCCCTTGTCAAAACATTATGGTATTTAACATGGCTTCGCCACGAACGTCTCAGCGGAAACAGGCTAGCCTGTCCATTGCAAGCGTAGACAAGCCATCTTCGAGGAGTCCCACCACAATCAGCACCACTATCGCTCCCATTATTGAAAAGCGAACTGCGTTTGTAGGTAGTAGTAGTAGTAGTAGCAGCAGCAGCACGAGCTTATCCAAAAAGAAGAAATGCCATAGATCCAAGCTGCTTCATACACTAGGATTCGAGACTGTTCCAGCAGATGAAGCTGCAAATATTTCTACCCAGCGAGAGCCTTCTCGTGGATCTCTACTGGGTCAAGTTAGAACAACATCCGAACCCTTGAAATACGATGCTGATTTCGACCGAAGTTTTCAAGAGCAACAGGCCCGAGCCGCTCAAAGAGAAGCTGATACAAAAAATAGAGGAATGTTGGGAGCACTGGGATCGCTCTTTATTTACCAACAACCAGCAGCTGACCAATCCACTGATGATGACCAACGACAATCATCAGAGCCATCAGCTGAACAAGAAGATACTGATTCGGGCAAACCCTCCTTAGTGGCTTCTTCCGCGGATAATTCAATTACTACTAGTGGTGGTAATGATTGCAATAGCACTGATGACAGTTCTATTTCTACCACAAGCACCAGAAGACGCCGTGGACTCACCTTTAACGATACGGTCACTGTAGTGCCCATACCCAAACGCCAGGAATATTCCAAACGCGTTCGAGATCGACTTTGGGTGAATGCACAAGACCTACAAGTACAGGCACAAAGGAATGCACTCGAATTTGCCAGTGAAGGTTGGGATTGGCAGAATGTATTTGAAGACGACAGCATGTACATTGACGCTGTGACGGGCGAAAAGGTTCATCCTGTGCACTGCGAAATAGAGGAGGAATAGAATTATCGAAATACACGTGTGCGCGTTAGACCGATTTTTGTAGGCAGAGAACACAGCGCGATGATGCCGGTACCTAAATTCATAGAAACAAATATACTAGAGAAACTACTGTGGTACACATTAGATAAGAAATCACTGGAATGTGTCTGCAGATATTATTTTGTTGCGACGTGGTGCAACGAACGTCATCCGAAGTAGAAATTTTACAGATGCGATTGGATAACCATGATGTCCGCCAGTTAAACTGAGATTTCGCCGCCCGTTTCTTACTGCTTGCTAAAAATAGATACAGAAGCCCACTATACGGTGCACCCGCAGCACCGTGATCACTGCCCCCCTCCACCGCCTTGATCCATTGCAGTCTCCTAAAACCTAGAGGAAGTATTATTGGCACGACTATGTGTCTTGTCCAGTTCCCCAGAGGCATTACAAATCCAACATTTTTGCAAAAAGGTGGACTCATCCGTCCGCCCCAGTCCACCCAAATAATGGTCCTTCCACTGGTCCACCTTTTTGCATACCCTGAATACTGAGCAGTCTACTAGCTAGAGGTCTACTTTACTCCGAATATTGTTGATTTTGAGAGTAACTGTGCGATCTATGCTGTCTGTCCGCTTGGCGCTCTGGATACTGTGCCAACAACTGTACTTACAAATACTTGTTAATATTTCGTTTTAAAGGATGAGATCGATGTATGTCTGTCTCATCGAGATTACTCCGATACGAATAACAGTAGCTTCATCACCTATTCATACTACTACTAGTAGTAAGTAGTAATTACCTACAGCGTGCCTCATTAAGATCAAGCACATCATCTCCTTTATACGCTAGCCAAGCCTTGCTTCTACTATACTCATTGGATTCTGTCCTGGGAGGGTGGAGCTCGTGGAGTTTTAAAAGGGCTTGTATATCACTTAGATATGCGACCATCGCTAGGCGTGACAAATAAAATCTTTGCTGGCCGCAAGAAGAAACGTGCAACCTTGACGGGCGATTTGACAAGCAAACAATCAAGAGTTGAAAAATCTTCAGCTACAGACCCAGAAGCAGACCAAGAGTCTTCGAACATGTCGGACGAGAAACCTTTAGAGGATTCCGCTGCTAAAAGCAACAGCAATACTAAGGATCACGATGACGACGACGATGATGATCTTTTTGGCGATGCCGACGAAGACGAAACACACGAAGAAAAAACAGAAACAATCGATGATATCATGAAAGCTCCCGTCGAAGTTAAGGAAGAAATAGTCAAGGCGGTAGTGAAGGAGGAGCCTGCCCTCGCTGCGACGGCGGCAGCCGTAGCAGCTGCGGTGGAACCGACCGAGAGCGTCCCATTTGTCATCGATCGTAAGCCCGACTCGGGTGTCAAGAAAGAAGACGAACCGGTCAGCGTAACTGCCGAGGTTGTTCCAGTTCAGGCAAGTCAAGAAGTCAAACCGGAGCCTGCTCCAGTCCCTGCTCCTGTTGCAGCTCCTGTTGCAGCTCCAGCTTCAGTGTCTTCTATTCCTCGTAAGGCTATTAGCCCCCCTGCCAAGGCCGCCGCTACTTTCTCGAGTGGCAGCGGTGTTGGAGTCAAATATGGACTACCAGCGGACCTCAAAATTCCAGATTCAGTCCTCAAGAAAAATTTGTTAACAGGCAAGGCACTAGATGCCTTGAAAAAGATTCCCGTGGAACTCATGAACGAATCCTTGGCGGAATACGACGATGCCGTTCAAATCAAAGGTGGAAATATTCGCAATCATGGTGCCTACTTGTTTGGTGTTGTTAAGCGTTACGTTGATGTTCAAGATTCTCGAGGTGGAAATGCCTATTTGCAGCCGTCGCTTACCTTTGCTGTCCACAAGCGTCTCGAGGAACTCGTTCAAAGTGGTTTTATGACCCAACTTGAATGCGACGAAAAGGTACGGACACCTTTCATGTGCTTTCTTTTATCCTCTCCAATGGATTTCTTTGCGATCGTTCTGTAGTCTTGAATGCTGCTTCTGACATTCCTATGCTCTCTTATTATTACTTTTTTATTCCGATGACACAGGTGAAGGGTAAAATTAGAATGCTTTCGGAACGTGATGCACTCTTCGCCCTCGATGAATTGAGTAGTGCCCCGAGAAGCCAGATTCGAAATTTCGGTTCCTATCTCATGGGAATCATCGTCAAGCGTACACAGCAGGGACAGGATTCGTCGAATTCTCTATCTAGTCCGTCTCGCTCTCGTGATGATCGTAATTATCGTGACAATAATCGAGGAAAAGATTCGTATAACCACAGTCGCGACAGAGAACGATCGCGCGATCGTTTTGATGACCGAAATAGACAAGACCGTTCTCGACGTGATGGCGGCAGGGGAGGTCAAAATGATCGTGGTAGCTATGCCCCCCCTGGAAACCAAGGCTATCCTGTGCAGCAACAGCCTCCCATGGGTGCCATGGGTGGAGGAATGCCACCGCCACAGCAACAGCAGCCGTCCATGAATTCTTATTCGCAGCAACAGCAACCACCGTACATGCAGCAGCCTACTAGCCAGCAGCAATCGTATCTTCCTGGAAATGGTAATCAGCAACAGCAATTCGTTCCTCAAATGAGAAATCTGCAAGGCCCGCCCATGAACCAGCAAAATCCCAATTTTCCACCACAAAACCAAAGTTTCCCACCACAGAATTTGAATTTTCAACAGCAGCAGCAAGGCCGTTCTGGTATGCCGCCTCAGCAAAGCATGATGGGACAGCAGCCTCCGCAGTACAACCAGCCGCAGCCGATGTATGGATCGAATCAGCCTGGCAGCCAAATGATGAATCTTCAACAGCAGCAGCCTTCGTTCGTGCAGCAGCAGCCATCTATGGTTGGCGGTGTATATGCTGCACCGCCTCCCACCGGTCAAACTGGTTTATACGGCACTAATCAGCAACCGTCTGTTCAGGGCGGCTGGCAACAACAGCAGCCACAAGGTCAGTATGCGGCGCCACCCCAAGGGGCCAACAATTGGCAGCCGCAACAGCAGCAACTGCATCCCCAGCAGTCAAGCCAGCCAGCTCTGGACATTTTTGGTCTCGCCGACAAAGCTGCGGCAGCGCTGGGTGGCCCAATTGGGGGTCCAGTCACTTCTGCTCCGAATCAAAATTATGGTGGGGTGCCCCCAAATTCTCAGTATGGGGCGCCGCCTACGATGCAGCAGGTTCCTCCTAGTTCCCAAGTACCGTATTCTTCTGGACCAAACCCTTCCCTGCCGTACAGTAATGATATGCCATACAGCAACAATTTGAATGCCGGCAATCAGTACGGCAATACCCAAGGAGGCGCAGGAAGAGGTGGAGGTGCAGGTCGGGGTCGACCAGGAGGTCGCGCCACAACCACTGCGCAATTGCAAGAACTTTCCGTAGCCGTTCAGTATGCTGTTCAGGTATGAGTGACTTTGTTTTGCTTGTCTCTTCCTGGCGAGTGTGCACTTCTGACAAGTTTCTTCTCTTTGCTTTTACAGAATATCCAAAATACGAGACAAGTCGACTACCCGTTGGATGGAGGCATGCTTGGCATGATCAAGGATCTACCAGAAAACATAGCGCTCGCGGCTCTTGCAAAGTTTTCTTCGTGTGACAAAAATTCGATGCGCAACAAGACGGCATATCTAGCAGGAGTGCTGCGAAAGGAGCTTCAAGGCATCGGCCGTCGTTAAAAGCAAAGGCTTCCGCTACCATTCCCTTGTGTGTCGTAATTACGTTCCAAGGCAAGTTTGGCCATTGCCAGCACCTTATCGTAGGATGTTTTCCGCAGCCATCTTACAACCGCACCTTATCGTAGGATGTTTTCCGCAGCCATCTTACAACCGCACCATCAGGCAGCCAAAGAAGCTTCAGTGTGAAATACCTACACCTTCCCACCGTATGCACTATTCATGTCTCGTATTCCACTTTATTCTATTCGTTCCTTCACTTGCGCGCAACCATCGAGTAACAAGCGCTGCTGATGTAATTAATAGATCTATTCATCACGGTACTTGTGTAATTCAACGAGGCAGGCAGAGAGTCAATAGAATGTTGCTGGTGCAGGTACAAGGCTTCTACGAAACTACAATCGGTATACATCAATTAAAAATATTGTTAATGGCATATTTCCAATAATTTTTTTATTTGCCGTGTAAGGAAAAATCTGGTTGTGTATCAGTTCCTCATTCCTCCAATACCAAAAGTATCGGTTGAGAGTGAAGAACGTCATTCCGCAGTATACAAACAAAACAAGCAGTATCAATCATGCTCGCTTGTATGCGATCTGCACCAGTTTTCTTTACTTCTAATCGGTGTCACTCCTCTCTTTGTTGAACTAGTCATCGCTTGGCAAAAATGAATCGTATTTCTTCCTTTGGTTGCATTTTAGTCATTTCAATTTGGAATTTGGATCACGGAGTGGTTGATGTAGTTGATTGTAGCTTGTCTCTCTTCCATCAACCAGTTGGCCACTCCGTCCTTCCCCAAAATCCTCCCCAAAAAATCCGCTAAACTTCCATTGAGATATACTTCATCATCTGTGCCCTCTCTCCTTACTAAATTTTGATTTTTCACAAAGAGTTTTTCACTGTTGGAGTGACACGGAACTTAGCTTCACCCGCCTCCCATCCGGGCTTCGCAACTACCACCCTGAAGATTGCCAATACCACGAATGTTACTACCTCGTCCTAGTGTATTACCTCCACCTCGACTGTTGAAAGAGCGACCGCCATTGCGCTGTGCGTACGTAGATCGTTGACGGTTCTTTCGTGCAAAGAGTGGAAAGTAGAAACAAACAGAGATTCAGAAATAAATAGGCAAGAAGAATTGTTAGCTGCAATTCATTCAAACTTTTCTGAACAGATCAAATGCGCTGGATACACAACCCTTCATTCAACAGTAAACAACAAATCGTAACATCTCTCCTCTCTCCACTTTCCACGAACACCAGTTGAGAAAAAGCAACGACACAACAACGAAGCAATCGTACCGAAGATTGAATAGTGGGAGGATTGAGAATCGAAGTAAAAAAGAGGGCAAAGAAATTGTAAATGGCCATAAAAAAGTCTCTTATCCATTGACTTGTGGACTTGCGTCCACCCACAGTTCCGTCCGAAGCGACGTATACCATGTTGTATTGTTATTATAAATTTCTTTCGTTTTAGTTTGTTCTATTGTCGTTGCTTGTTGTTGCCGTTGTGTCTGCTGCGTTCGCAGACAGGACTGATTTCAATCCCAAAATGACGCATTCTACAGTAAAGGGTACGTCTACTACTAGACTACTACTAGTAGCCTAGTATGCGTAAAAAGCTAGTGTGGAGACTATTAGATATTCATAGATAAATATTATGATAATAGTAGGAGCAAACTAGTGGTGTGTGTATACAGAGCAGGCTAGGCACACGACCTAATAGAGTAAGACCTAACTCCTGAGTCCTATCATCGTCCCTAATAGGAAACAAGGTAAACTGCCGTAGTCCACCTGGGCTTAATTTGGTCCCCTTGATTCATATATCCAAGTTTTGGAGATAGGGATCACATCACATTGTAGCCCAGCAATAAATCAAATCTGGTCCTGAGAAAACCAACCTTCAGGTAACATGATAAAGGAAAACTCAGCCATTCAATGTTGTACCTATGCAAGCAAAGTCACTT